>Ga0181535_10000772_pt1 | contig 45338 bp, 49 predicted proteins | sample PEATcosm2014_Bin_44_FD_119774 | JGI IMG/M metagenome (GOLD analysis project Ga0181535, IMG submission 119774) | Peatland microbial communities from MTU Mesocosm Facility, Houghton, MI, USA - PEATcosm2014_Bin17_30_metaG | ecosystem: Environmental > Terrestrial > Soil > Wetlands > Peat | place... | reverse complement strand
TTGAGCCGATCGGTAACGTACCACCTGCGGAGTTCGAGAAGGTGTATTATACTCACCAAGAAGGTCTGGCCGTAGGAGCCGGACTAAAATAGAAAAGGCTCCGGAGAACCCGGGGCGGTTCAAGGAAGGGGGATCTATGAGCAAGACAATTCAGGAATGGAATGACGAGGTCTTCAATCTCCTCATAGAATATCGTGGCCACCATCCGGGATTTACCTTCGCTCCGCGTACAAAAGATGATAAGAAGGGCCGCTTCCGTTCAGGCTTGTGGTTTCAAGGTACCGATAGTTATTTGTTTGTCGGGTTGACGGCGCTCGGGGATTCCAACAACAAGACGAAGACTATCGGTTTTGCTCTCAGCTTCAAGAACGGTGAGATCTCACGCTCATATGTAGAGGTAGCGTTCGGTGATGACTACAACCGGAAGCGTGCAGATTATTTCCGGAAGGTGCTTGAGCTCTTCGATATACAGTGGCAGGAAGGGACGTACAAGTATTCCGTTACCCTCCCGATGCAGGAGGGCTTAAAGCAGACTCTCTATACTTTCCTCGACAAGTACTGGGAGAAGCTTCACGCGATCATGAGCGCTCAAGTCGACTTCGATAAGCTCGTCGTTACCGAGGATCATTTCACGAAGTACCTAGAGAAGAGGCAAGCGGTTATGCGCCGAGGCCCGATTTCGGTCCCGACCGACGTAATCATCGATAATGATGATGAAGACGAGGAAGTGGTGGAAGAAGCTTACACGGGAATCCCGTTGAACCTCATTCTCTATGGTCCGCCTGGGACAGGTAAGACCTATAAGCTGCGAACGGAATGGCTTCCCCGCTTCACGTCGAGCACTGCACTTCCTGACCCCCGAGAGAGCAAGCGCAATGACTTTGTCGCAAGTGCAAGCTGGTGGGAAGTTATCGCTGCCGCCATCACAACAGGCGGCAGAGTCCCGGTCTCTGTAGACACAATTTCCTCCAATCAGATCGTTCAGAAGAAGCTTGCCATCAGCAACAACAATAATGTCAGGGCGACGTTATGGAGCAATCTCATGACCCATACATCGCCCACGTCGACGACCGTCGGGTACGCCCGGCATAGCGAGCCTTTCATCTTTGACAAGAACCCCGACTCAACCTGGGTTCTTGTGCCCGATTGGAAGACCAAAGATGAGGACCTTGCGGAGCGTATAGATGCACTATCCACGGGCGCGGCTAGCGTTTCCGAGGTCAAGCGGTATGAGTTTGTCACATTCCACCAGTCCTATGGCTATGAAGAGTTCGTGGAAGGTCTCCGACCCATTGCAGAGGATGGCGCTATTCGATACGAGGTTGTCCCTGGCACGTTTCTTCGTATATGTCGTAGGGCTCAGTTGGACCCAGTGAATCATTATGCAGTCTTCATTGATGAGATCAATCGCGGCAATATTTCCAGGATATTTGGCGAGCTGATTACCCTCGTCGAGAGCGACAAGCGCGTCCACTACGATAATGAGGGCAAGCGCCTTCCGGGAGACTCTGGCATCGAGGTCACGCTTCCATACTCTGGCGCCCTCTTCGGTGTTCCTGCCAACGTTCACATCATCGGCACCATGAATACAGCCGACAGGAGCATAGCCCTGCTTGATATGGCCCTACGGCGCCGCTTCGACTTTGAGGAGGTCGTTCCTGACCCGGATATCATCAAGGGCAGTGATGGTCGAGGGTGGATCGAGACTGATGACGGTGAACCCTTGCAGCTACCGGATCTCCTTCGGTCTATCAATAAGCGTATCAACTATTACCTGGGTCGCGATCTCATGATAGGTCACGCATACCTGACCAAGGTACGTACCCTGCAGGATCTTCATGCGGCCTTTTCAAAGAAGATCATTCCCCTATTACAGGAATATTTCTACGCTGACTGGGAGAAGATACGCCTCATCTTGGGCGATCACCCCGAGCAGCGGAAGCATTATCCCGATCAAGTCAGGGCGGCGTTGGACGGAGTTGAAGAGAAGGACTATCTGTTTATTATCTCCAAGAAGCTTGCGCATTCCAATGTTTTCGGCTTTGGATCATCGGACCAAGAAGATCCTTGGGAATATCAGGTTAACCCTGCGCTCTTCGAAGGCAGGCTTTCCCCATGGGCTTATCGCAAGATCTATAGCCTATGAAGAGAGTAGTCGTCCGGGAATATGACTGGCTGGGCACAGTGCCCGAGTCAGGCTTCCCAGTCAATCTTTCTGATACACAAGTGAGCGTCCTGGGCTCGATGGAGCGCTCCTGGGCAAGGGGAGCGCTCGAGTGGGGCAGGGACAGGGTGCGCTTCGCCGGATTCTGTGGAACCATTAAGCTCGGTACAGACTATTTCGATATTCTTCCAAAGATCACCGAGGAGGAAGATCCCTCGATCGATCGCTCATTACTCGTAAGGATGCTACGGATCGTCTCTAGCTTGCAGCTGTCAACCGGTGACGATACACAAGCGTCCATGCAGGATGTCAGCATCCTCGATATCCTTATTGAGCTATTCTGTAGGACAATTCGCGACTCCGCCCGACGCGGGTTGCCCCATGCCTATACAGCGCATTCGGACAACCTTCGAGCTCTTCGGGGCAAGATTCGCGTCAGCCATCAGATACGACACAATATCTGCCATCCAGAGATGCTCTTCTGCGATTTCGAAGAGTTCCAGGAAGACAACGCCCTGAACCAGATTCTTAAAGCTGCGCTGACAATTGCCGGGCGTCACGCAGGATCGCCTGGGACGCGCATTTCCGTGCAATCCTTGCTCGACCTCTTCATCGATGTTTCTGATGTACCAGCATCCAAGCTACGATGGGCGGGCCTCGAACAGGATCGCCGATATATAGGATGGAAGACTACCCTTACTCAAGCACGCTGGTTCATTGAGGGTGAATGCCCCAACATTTACTCCGGTAAGAACGACTCAATCTGCATACTCTTCGATATGGCAAAGCTCTTCGAGCGCTATGTGGCAATCGAAGTGGGGAATCTCCTCAGCCCCGCAGGATATTCAGTTCAATGCCAGGGTCCGTTTTCGTGGCTTCTGTCCCGTGAAGACATGTCCCGCTATAAGACCATCCCTGACATTTTCGTGACCAAGAACGGTCTACCTGCAGCAATCCTTGACACCAAGTGGAAGGTGCTCATGGGCAACGCCGGAGAGGCTGATATGGCGCAATCTGACCTATATCAGCTATTCGCCTACGCTAAGGCTTATCATGTATCCGATGTGGCGCTCATCTATCCAAGTTCCTACGGGCAAGTCCTAGAGTATGGTTACTGGAAGTACATGGATGGGCTGACTTCGCTCTATATTATACGCGTTGATATTTCGACCCTTAAGCGTGGCCGCCAGGAGTTCCGCGACGAGCTTTCCCGTTCAGGGCTTGATCACCTCCTTGCGCACGCTGAAGAGGCCCTCCATCAGCCCATACCTATTAGCTAGGCTTTCCTGCAAGTTTGTTCTCGAGCATTCAGCCTTAACATGTTGGGAGGCTCTTTGATGCTGAAGGACCTTCGAGGCTTCAAGGAAGAGGCAGTCAGTATTGCGACAAAGTATGGTGTAGCCGAGATTAGGCCACGCCGCTTCGAAGGGTCGGAGAAGGGGGCTGAGGGCTGCTGGAATCCCAATGATTCATCCGTGATATGGGTAGCAGAGGAATACTGGGAATCACCAGACGATACTATCTGGCCCATCATTGTTGCGCATGAGATTGGTCATGTTATCGACTGGCGACAATACCACGACAAGGAATCAGATTCATATCTCAGGAGGCCCATAGACGCGGAACGGGCAGCAGATCAATACATGATCGACCTGGCTACACAGTTTGGCTATGAAGTGGAGGCCAGAAGCATCCTGCTGAAGCACGAAAGGACTTTCATAGAATGGAACGCTGAATGGCAGCGACGTCATGAAGCCATCTTGGCTAATGTGGCTAAGCCCTAATACTAGGCCGACTTTCAGATCAAATGACCTGTATCGATAAGTAATCTGCGCTCGCCTAACGTCCGTGCCTACTCCTATGGATATCCCTGTCCCTAGGAGGTCCTATGACTAACGTCTCCACATTCCCTGGCCGCCCCCCATCGTCGTCACAGCCTACCATCCAGCCCGTTCAACCCATCCCCGACATCCCGGCGAAGACCATCCTCGACTACCTCGATGCCACGGGCCTGTCCGCGGAGCTCACCGAGGCCGAGAAGACGCAGTTCGTTTCAGTATGCCAGGCCTTCGGCCTCAATCCGTTCAAGCGCGAAGTCTACGCCACCGTCTACGGCGAAGGCTCCTACCGCCGCTTCTCAGTGATCGTAGGTTACGAGACCTATCTCAAGCGCGCTGATCGTTCAGGCAAGCTCGATGGTTGGTCCTCGCGCATCGAGGGATCTGGCGACGACATGCGCGCGATCGTCGAGATTCACCGTAAGGATTGGACTGAACCCCTTATCCACGAGGTCTTCTTTATCGAGGTCATCCAGAAGAAGAAGGATGGGAGCCCGACGAGTTTCTGGTCGAAGATGCCACGCTTCCAGCTCAAGAAGGTCGCGATCAGCCAGGGCTTCCGTCTCGCGTTTCCGGACGAGTTAGGCGGCCTCCCCTATGACGCTTCCGAGCTTCCTGACGCCGAGGTCCTTGTCCCGGCCACGACAGTATCGCCGATCCCCGAAGCTCGCGCCTCGACTATTCCGATGCCCACGCCTTCGAAGCCTGCCGTCGCCGCACAGCGTCCTGGCCTCCCAATCGAGCCGAAGCCCGTTATGGTTGAGCGCTCTGTAGCGCCGCCATCTGAGCCCGTGCCCATTCGCTTCATCGGGTATCAGGACCAGTATCCTGACGAACCCCAGAACGCCCTGCTTCGCCGTCTCGAGACCTACCTCGATAACAACTTCGAGGCCTTCGGCGAGAAGCATCGGGACTGGGTCTTCGAGAAGGCCAAGCACTCCCGCGACCGGGAGGGCGTCCTCAAGATGCTCTCGTATGCCCAGAAGGTCGTCAAGAACGTCGGCGCAGTAGCGGGCGCTTCCGCCTAATTTATCTTTAAGAGGTTACCCACACAATGAATTTCCTCACCGTTGAGAAGAAGCGCCAGCTAGCCTGGAAGCTCAAGACCAAGACTCTGCCCCGAGAGGCCAAGGTTCCCGGCCTCTACTATTCGCGGCTCTTCCCGTTCTGCCTGCCCTTGGAGCACGCGGCCTTCAATCTCTATCAGGGCATCCGCGATGAGGCCCTGGCTCTATTTGAGCGAGAGCACATCCTCTGGCACACCTCCGCGCTGCCGGGCCTCCCATCGAACCACCTCTGCTCGAGCCAGGTCTTCTGCGTGAACTCACTCGCCCCGTTCCTGCACCAGCCCGAGGCCCTGGCCGAGCTCCTTCACCCATTCTTCCCCGATATCGTTCATATGCTCCCCGTCGAGGAGGACCGCTTTGTCACCTGGGAGTGGGTAGATCCCGACAACCTCCTCGGCGAGCAGCCTAAGCTCGGTACTGAGCGGCATCGCGGAGCGGGCAACACCTCGATCGATGCAATCGTTCTCTACGAGAGCTCAGGTGGCTACAACGTCCTCCTCATGATCGAGTGGAAGTATTCTGAGTCCTACGCGTCCGTTTATCAGCGATTCCGCAGTGATGGAAGTGATCGCGCTGAGACGTACCGTGAGCTCTTCTACGGCCCGCTTACGCCAATCAATCTAGATGCTGCGCCGCGCATCGAGGATTTTCTCTGGCAACCCTTCGAGCAATTAATGCGCCAGCAGCTCCTCGCGGCCCAGTTTCGAGAGGTCGGCGATCCGGGCATTGACCAGGTCCGCCTCGTGCATATCGTTGTCTCCGAGAATAAGCCCCTGAGGGCTGTCACTTCTCCACGATTCAGGGAGCTAGGGCACGACGCCTACGCAGTCTGGAAGTCGCTTCTTGTGGACCCAGATGACTTCGTCCTCATCAACACCGAGGACTTCTTCCGTGCTGTCCCCACCGATCGCTTCCCTGACCTCGAACCCTGGCTCCTCTACATGAAGAGCCGGTATAGCTTCTTGAAGTAATATTGGGGCCTGCTCCACTCGGGGCGGGCCCTTTTGATACGCGATACCCGTGTGGTTCTCGGACTTGAAGTTATATTAACTGTACCTGCAGCGCACCTCCGAGCACCTGCTTGAACGTCCCTAAACGACATATTGGCCGCCTATTAATGGCGCGGAGGGCTTAACCATGTCCCGAACTCAGTCCGACGGGCTGCTACCCGGCATTTCCGTTGACTTTGGCATCTTCCCCGCAGAGGCCGCAATTCGCCTCTACGCCTAATGGGCTTATATCTCTCGGTCCTCTCTGAGGCGGAGGTCTTATCCCTCATCGGCTTTATCCGCGAGCATGTTTCTTCAAAGGCGGATTCCTTCACTACCGGCCAGTGGCAGAGTCGTTTCATAGTCAACTCGATCCTCTCGCGTATCTATGAGAACCAGGATGGCCTCTCACCCCGAGATGCGCTCGGCTATCTCAAGGCTCTTCTCGAGCCCAGCTTCGCGCCCTCGGTTCTTCGGTTACGCCCTCCTATGGGTGATCCTCCTGGCGACTCCCTGACCTCGCGCGACAAGACCGATGCCCGACATATCCGCCGTCAATACTCCTGCTGTGTATCTCCGCTTCGCTTCTGTCGTTTTATGTGCTCCAGCCATGCCTCTTTGCTCAACGCTTTCTTTGCCATCATGCCCTCCTGTTTACGGAGGTTAATCTACCAGTCAAGATGGGAGATTTTGACGGATACAATAGGGGGGGTGTACTTACTTGTACTTGTTAGGCGATCTATCGGTTTCAACCTCGCAGAGCATCTCGCCATCGACGAGACGGTGATCGGAGTCCTATCTCTCCATCCTGACTGCCGCCATGAGCATCTGCCCTGTCAGATCCCTCGAGGGACCGGGACGTTCACCAGTCCTCCAGTAGTGAGTTTCGCTGCTCGCGAGTTCCTATGGACGATGACTCGGCCTTCTTACGTAGTGACTTCAAATAGGGGCGGGTGTCGCGATCGTCATAGAGGATTGCGCCGATCTTCCTAATCGCCACTCGGCTGTGAACGACCCGGAAGATCGTCTCCAAAGACGCGTCCTGCTTCTCGAATAAATGCGCAACCGCCGCCGCAATTCTCTCGCACCGATCCCAGTCATGGTACCAAGACACCGATGGCGCATGCTCGCGAAGCCAGTCCCACTCGTCGTATTCAAGCCGCGAGTTGCCTGCAGCGTCGTAGGTAGGTTGGAAGCACGCTGCGAGAAGAGGCGAGTCTGCGATGCCCTCCCAAAAGGCAAGCGTCAACCCGAAGGCCGCCACGCGAGGTACGAGGGAGACTGCGCCAGTGGTGCCAATCTTCCAGACTTTCGCGAGCCGTGCTTGCATAGCCCTGGGATTCAAGAATCTACTCCCAAGTTCAAGATGGCCGAGCGAGGGAGTCGTCAGGTTTTCAATCCATTCGAGCACGGTGTCTGGCTGAGCCGACAGGGCTGATCGCCACGACCATGAAAGCTGAATCTGTCCGGTGACTATCATTGAGAGTCCTCGAAAGATGGCGATCTTTCCACCGAATTGAACAAGTCCGTCCACCGAGATATCGAGCCCGGATGCGAGGATCGCATCGACTACGGCGCCGCGATCCTCGTCGCTCAGATTCAAAGCACCTAGGTGTGTTAAGACCTCTCCGCTTCGAGCCCCAACACGATTCCAGAGTACAGGCGAGGACGCGAGTAGCGAGTTCGCGCCAACGATAGTCGGTAGAAAGTGTGCCTGCGCATCCCCGAACGTCTCGAGGTCGCTTGAGACGAGCAGGAGCACCGCAGCTCGCAGTACGCGCTCCCCGACCTCCGTAAGCTCGCTGCCGAGGAGCGAAAGAACCAGTGCGACACCTTCCGCACGAGACTTCTCAAAGAGCTTCTGAGCTTGGTCTTCGAGCATGAGTGCTACCGGAGCAAGGTCGATGTCGTGATCCCCGCACAGATTCTGAAGCAGATCTTGCCGAGTCGTCCCAGCCTCCATGTCGGCACGTTCAAAGGCCATCCCGATGAGTCGACCTCGCACGCTCAGATCGAGGCCCTTTGTATTTGCGACACTCGTAATAACAGACCGCGCCGATGAGTTAGGCGCGTACCACTCACCGTAAATGGGCAAGAGGCTCGGAACAGCAGAACGCCCAGCATCCGACCCAGCAGCAGTTTCGAGCCAAGTTCGAAACGTCGCGTCGCCGCGTATTCCGCTGTCAATCACTAGATCGACCCACGCCTCCGGCTTGCTCGGAGTTCTAATATCCAGAACAAAGGCAGCACCCGCGCTCTTGCGGAACTGCGCCGGCGGGATTGCACGCGGAACTGCTTGCAAGTCAAGTAACGCATTAGCGTTCGAACGCGGCATTAGGGCGCCAGTGCAGAAGGAGAACCGTGCCCTCTCAGCAGGCCATAACTCCTCCCAGAGCCTCAGTACCACGGCCTCAATTTGAGCCGGTGTGTCGACAACAACGATTACTGGACGGGGTTGACTCAGAACCGAACCGACCAGCGCGGCCGCTACGGCTCTGTCGCTGAAACCGATCCCGCTGGGGCCGATAGAATCACCGTCGAATACAATGGGCATCGAAGCAGCCTTCTCGACGCCCTCGAGCTGGGGTCTTTGAAACTTATCGAGCAGGCAGGCCATCGTCATATGGGAGATATGTACCCGAGGGATAAGCAGTGAATGCGTCCACACGCAGCCGGGGCGCTGCATCTCCGGTGCGTACCAAGTCTTCGCGAAGACGAAGAAATCCGAACCAGGCAAGGGATAGCCAGTCAGGTACTCGTCGAAGCCGGGCTGCATCGACGGGCCAGACATATCACTTAGGACGAGCATCACCCGCGCATCGTCCGCGCTCAGCTGAGTCGAGATGCTCAGCAGACGGTGGCCATCACGATAACCGTGGATCGCTTGATGGACACTCAAAGGTCCCATGAGCTACCTACCACCCAAGAGCCATGCAATCGGCTTCGTGATGTCGTTATCGGTTTGCTGGTCTTGCCGAACCTTGATGCGCTTCAGTGCGTCATCGAGACCGAGGAGCGTCTGCTTCTGTGCATCGACGGTTATATCTCCTCCTTGAGCACTCACGCCGAAGACTGAATATATAAAGATGTCTTCGTTGGCCTCAAGAAACTGCTGAAATAACGGAAGCTCACGAGCCACGAATTCGTGGGGCGATCCGAGGTGGTCAACGAGATCCCAAGCGGACACCACGACAGCGATTTGCAGCTTCCGCTGTGTACGTTCGAGGATGAACTGCAGGAGTTCGACAAGCTTGACTTGCGTAGGGAGAAACTCAGGCAACCAGGCATTGTTCACGCCAGCACTTGCTGCAATCTCGTCCTCTTCGCACGCGCCGGGCAGTTCAGATTCAAGACGTCGTGCCAATGTGAGCTGCCTTCCCTTCTGGACATCTGGGTGAAGGAACAACATAAGGCCCGTCGCTTCTTGTACGAATGCGTCGTGGTGGCGGGTCATCCGCCGTTCCGTCAGTTGTTGCTTGAACGCTTCGCCCGCCAGGTCAGGGATCGAGAGGTCAAACGATCCGAATCCGTTGCCGTCAAGATGTAGGATAACAATCTGCTCGGTTTGGAGGTTCGTGCGCGGCACTTGTGAACACTCTCGCCACTCCTTAGCGATCTGATTGAGGTAGGTGCGATCGCCGCTCAGCTTCGTCAGCTTCAGTGCCGTCGCGCTACTCCGATCATTTAGCACGTGCCATAACGCTGCCAAGAAGGTCGTCTTTCCTGAACCAGGCAGACCGATGAAGAGAAGATTCGCCGGATTGCTCACGAATCCCTCCTGGTACGCTCGAAGTGCCTCCAGCCGAATTTGCTGAACTCGCGGTCGTCGCGGGCGGGAGCTGGCTGGCCGACATATTCGTCTGCCGACGGCAGTGGCACGACGGTTGTCCACGAAACGAATGCATCCGCGAGCCCGCGCTCCATGTTCTCCGGCACAGATGAAGGAGCGGGACGCGCAGCGATCTGCCTGAACGTGAGGTGCTGAACGCGGGTTCGGAACCTCCCTTCATACTTTTCCTGCGTCTTGGAAAGGAAATCCAGGGCAGTCTGTCCGGCATTCGTGATGCGATCGAGTTTGGAGAAGACGATCTCTACTCGACAATTCGGGCTCACCATATTAGCGTCGAGTAAGCTCTCGAGGATGTCGGCCGCATCAGCTTGCGCACTCGTTCGCAGCGCGGGTTTCGCGAGACGATCGCCATCAACGAGGACAACGATAGTGTCTGCTCGGCGAAGAAACGTGAGCCGTTCCGCGTCTTCCTGAGAATCCTTCGCCATGCGGAACAGCTCGCCCGACATCGCCGACAAGAAAATATCGCGGCGTAATGCCAACGGCTCTGCACTTCGTAATGCGAGGTGGTAGAATTTCGCCTCGTCCGTCAGTCTCGTGCGCTGCGTGTCTGGTTGGGATCCTCCCGATGCTAGCCGGTTCAGGTGACATATCTCCTCAAAGCCGAGTAGAGACCTCGAGCCAGCGAACTTGAATCCCGCGAAGGCGCCCTGGTTCAATCTCTCGTAGATCGATGAAAGCACCGTCGTCTTGCCGCTACCCTCGGCTCCCACGAAAACCACAAGGTGCGTGCGTGAGCGCCGTGTAATCACCTCAGCGTCGGTCGACCCCAGAGCATCACCAGAGAAGAGATCGATGAACTCAGGTTCCGCTTCCTCAACGGGCTCGGTTGCTTCCACTTTCGTATCTGCGGCGACCGCGTCGGCCATGTTATTCCTCCATGCCTGCGTCGGCCAGCGTACGCAACAGGATCGCCTCGACGTATGCCTGATGTGCCATTTGAGCAGTCGTCACTTGGGTGGAAGATTTCATACCACTTGATGCGTCGAAGTACGGCGGCCAGCTCGCAGTGTCGCTTTTTGCACGGTGCATCACAGCAAGCGTGAGCGGAGTCAGATCGAGGGCGCTCTCATTGGCCTTGGCCGCCCGCTCTCGAGCCCATTCTTCCGGGAGAGCGTTGACATACGCGGCCAAAGGCGAGTCCCCGCCCTTCGATTCCGACAGTACACGATCCAGAAGCGCCGCCGCGTTGCGAGGCCCCAAGGTGACATCGGTTAGGTCAGCCAGTTCGGTTCCTGCGATGATCGCGGCGCCCTCTTTGAACGCAGCCCATGGCTTGTTGGTGTCGCGACTGTAACCGCCCTCCACCCACCACAGGATGTCCGTCTCCTCGTCGGCACACCGAATGTTGTGTGCGGCACTAGCTAGCTCGCGGTCCGCCGCGCGAACTGAGTCAAGCAATGCCTGAAAGACGGGGGCTACCGCAGCCTTGAGCCGGTCCCAGTCGACCGAAGCAGCCACCTGCTTTATCGCCTCGGCCGCACTATCGGCGTTGCCACGGATGGCGTTCAGCACGAAGGGTTTTCGCTTCCGCTGTTCGACTGCTATCGCCTGAAGCCCCGCAAGAACCTCACCCAATATCTCCTCGATCCTAGGCTCAGTGACGCGAAGGCTTGATGCCTCTAGCGCTGCACTAGCGAGGATGGCCGCATGAAGCCCCTCGCCATCTACACTGACGGACTGAACGCAAGCGACGAGCGAGGCGCCAGCAAGCACCTGCAGCTCGAGGTCGTTGCGCTGGGGGAACGCTGAGTCCTGATCCTGGAAGACGGCCAAGAATGGTTGCTTCGACACCTTAGTCGGAAGCCCTTGGAAGATGCGGACCGTTTCGAGAACATTCTTGTCGTCCTTACGAAGTTCCGCCTCCCAAGCCTCCACTCCTGCCCAACGCTTCTGGAGTTGCGCCCCATCTGGCTCAATGGCTACAAGCCGATACCATTCACCAAAGTTTTTATGCATGTGCACTGTCCTCCCGGCTATCTCGAGCTCTCAAAGGGGTTATAGGTCGCAGGATCGGCATGACGTTTCTCTGTCTCCTCCCAGAGCTTTGCGAGAAGCCCGTTCGCCGCGGCGCGTTTGAACAACTCGCGGAATAGTGCCTCGTCGCTCAGTGCGCTGTCCTCATCCGTCAGGACGTTGAGGCTCTGTGCGATCGCTATTTGGTGACGAAACGGCAAGGTTAGGAACCGGTACGTAAGCCGACGATCGTGGTTCGGAGGGGGCATAGCATTGTTGTCCTTCTCAGTCGTCATTACAGGACTGACTGCCAACGCGGCGACTTTGGTGCCTCTCGGCTCGTGGGCATCGCCACTCTGGTTTTCGGGCTGCGCGGCTGCGGGGTAGCCAGACCAGAAGAACTCACGGTGGTCCTTCCCATTAGCTGGATCTCGCCATGTGACGAACTTTGTGTCCTGCTGGCTCCAACAACGCGGGTAGATACGAAGACCGAGCCGATCGTTATCGCGTCGCGAGAGCTCCAAGAAGTTGTAGATAGGAATCCATTCGCGCTCACCGCGCTCGGGATGCATGGCACCAGCAACGAGCCGAACCTTGCCATTGATCTCATCGAGTCGCTGGGAGTGCTTGTGACCAAATAGCTGAATGTCTACTCTCGATTTTAATTGATCCTCGACAGCATCGTGGTCTCGAAGCCAATCCGGCGGGTGATGACAGAGGATCACATGGAAGACGCCGGACTCGCGAGCGACGTTTGCCTGGGCGGTGCCGAGCACCATATCGCCTCGCTTGTCATCAGCATTCGACACGAGCGCGCTCGTTAGGCCTCGGAGTCGTATTACAGTGCCGCAAGCAAGTTTGAGGTCACGCTCCCAGTAGTACTTCTCGGCAGAGATCGAGCAACCAAAGCGACCTGCGAAGGTGTTGTACTCGGTCAACGGTTCGAGGAGAGCGGCAGCAGACTGAGAATCGGAGAAGACCTCTCGGAGTTCCCTGTCGATGTCAGAGCCCTCCTTCCTAATGGTCTGATGAAGGGTTCGAGTGACTTTCCGTGTTGCGAGATTCCGATCAACGTCGTGGTTCCCAGGTACGACCCAGACGTTCTCCTCGGGACACCCTATTGCGCGGCAGAAGTCTCTGAGCCATTCGGTCGCGTGGTCGTACTCCGCTTTGCTTCCAGAGTATGCAACGTCGCCAGTGACGAGAAGACCAGTGACCTTTCCGATGTCCTTGGCCGCCGAGACTGCGTCAATCCAAAGCTCGTTCCGAATATCCGCATCGAGGTCGTGGATAGACACCCCAGAGGAGCCAGTGAAGTGGATATCCGAGAGATGAACGAGTACGATTTTATCCATACGGCGCAAGCTCCTACCGATGCCGCGTAGAGTGATAAGGTTATGGCCGCTAGCCCGCGCCACACCATGATCTGCTGGCACCGGACCACCCGCGCAGCTCAATCCACCCGCCACGAAGCGTCCTGACACACGCCTGTATATCCCTATCCCAACCAGGTACCGCAGCCCCTATAATCGCCCCTAGACTCAGTAACGGCCACTCCACATACTGCTCGGGACAGGCTACCCCTTGCGGCCCAACCCGTCAACCACGGCTATTGAAGCCTTTTCTGGCAGAATCAAGCTACATGTGCTAATAGATTGCCAGGCTTGAGTACGCTCCAAGAGTTGCCGACTACATAGAAGAGCAACATTTGGGGGGGCACATGAAGATAAGCTCTGATTGGATAGTCTATTACATTCGCTCATTCAATCTCTACGATAACCCATCCAACGTTCCGATAGGCAGGGCGGTTAAGCAGGTCCTAACGGAGATGGGTTGTATTGAAGATCCCGCTGTGATCCAGATTAAGTCCCCCGTGGTCCGGGCCATGAAGAAAGAGTTCGGCGAAAGTGAGTTCGCTAAGGTTGGATGCGTCTACGACCTTAGCATTGATCGGCTAACGGAGTTCTTCAAGGAGCTTAGCATTAAGCTCGGTATCGAGATCAAGTAGATTTGCTCAGGCAAGAGCATTCTGTTACTTAATATGTTACTAGATTCTTCCCATTCCTCATGCAATCGGATACCATCATATGCCAAGGGATGACATGGCCGTCGGCCTAAGTCATTTCGAGATCAAGGCAACAGCGACCATATGCCAAGGTATCCTATTACCTGATAAAGAGTTATCTTCTTTCGGGACCAAGAGATCGGTGGTTCAAATCCACTCAGCCCGATTAGAGAAAACCATCTGGCCTCGCCAGATGGTTTTCTCATTAAGAGGCTTCAGTGGATTTGAACCGAAGCGAGCGCCGAGCGGGGCGAGGCGGGCCGGAAGGAGCGTACAGGATGTACGCGACTGGAGGCCAAATCCGGTGGAGCCCGATCGGCAGCAACAGGTGCCGCATGGCGCCTGTTGCGTTTTAAACCGGCTGAGTGGGTTTGAAGCCAGGACGCTCCGCGAATCGTCCGATTCCATAGATTTTGCCCTCAGGGAACCAACCCTGAAAGGGTTAATAGAGGTTCCCTATATGGAATCGTTCGTCGATATCCCGAGCCGAAGTCTCGGTGAACCCGGCCTTGGCGAGATAGACGAGCGTCCCCTCGGGAGATATGCGCTCCGAGAGAGCGGGACCACGTCCTATATCCAGAGCTCCCCACTCGACGATTCCGATCCTCCCCCCGGTCTTCAGCACCTTCGATGCCTCCGCGAGCAACCTGATCGGCTCATCGACTTCATGGAGCGCGGTAACGAGGATGGCGAGGTCCGCGCAGCCGATATCGAGCCCGAATCGGATGTATCGATCGCCAGGACCTTGCCCCTTGGTCCCGCGCTGGGATCGAATCTATGCGCCACTTAGGAACCCCTCTATCGCGTTGTCGCGGGATGCGCGTCCGCCGTCGACATTTCTTCTATTCGGCTTCTCAATTCAATGAGAGCCTCGCTCATTTCCTTGTCCCGATGATGGACGATATCGAAGCCTCTCTCCAAGTCGAGGCCGGGAACCTCGAGTACGCGAACGCATTCATCCACCGCAAGGGCGGATATTACCGCGAAGTTCTCCGCATCTGCGTGGGCAAGATTCTTGAGAGCCTCGGTGTTATTGAGCTCTCCGGCTATCCGGTAGGCGATCCCTTTCTTCTTCATGGCGGAGGTGAAGAGCTCTCGCGAGCCTGAGCCCTCTTCCCTGATGTAGAATCCTCGTCCCGAGAAGTCTCGTGGCGTCGCCTTGCGTTTCCACGCCGGGTTATCGGGAGAGCAGACGATCACTAATCGGTCTTTATAGAAGCGCCTGCGTACGAGAAAGGGCGAGCTTGTTTCTCCCTCGATGAGCGCGAGATCGAGGGCGCCTTCGAGGAGGAGGTGCTCTATGCGCGCGGTGTTTTCGACGACGGGGAAGATGGACCTCGTCGAGAGCGCGATGATACTCGGGAGTAGGTAGGTGCCGATCGTGACCGTCGCCCCGAGCCTGATCGGGCCGTAGAGCGCCTTCCCGCGCATAGCGTCCGAGAGTTCATCCCTCGATCCCAGAATCCGCTTCGCGTATCCCAGACAAAGCTCTCCTGCCTCCGTAGGGACGAGCCGCTTCCCGAGTCGCTCGAAGAGGGATGTGCCATAACCCTCCTCGAGCTCTTTGATAGCCTGGCTGACCGAAGGCTGGCTGATCGCGAATCGTTCGGCCGCCTTGGTCATGCTTCCCGAGTCGTATACGGCGACGAATATATCTAGGTGTCTGAAGGTCATCGGAACCTCATAGGTATAATACTATGGATATCATCAATATATAGTATTTTACTTTTGTTTTTCTCCTCGATAGCATCCCAGATCGAGGTTAAGCATGAAGCGTTCTCTCGAAATCGTCTCAGGCATCGGCGCGGCGCTGGTGGTCACCGTACCGGCCTGGCTCCTCGGGCGCATAGTCCCGATAGTCGGCGCCCCCATCTTCGCGATCGTAGGCGGGATGGCCTTGTCATTCATCCGTCGCCCGAGCATCTTCGAGGAGGGTCTCGCTTTCGCGGGCAAGAAGGTCCTCCAATACTCGATCGTCTTTCTTGGCTTTGGGCTCGACCTTGGCGTGGTCGCGAAGGTCGGCGCGGAATCGCTCAGCGTCATGGTATTCACGATCGCCGCGGCACTGATTACCGCCTACTTCCTCGGAAAGACCCTGAAGCTCGATCCGAAGATCAACGTCCTCGTCGGGGTCGGAACGGCCATCTGCGGCGGCTCGGCGATCGCGGCGACCGCCCCTGTCATCGATGCGAACGAAGACGAGGTGGCCTACTCCATCTCGACGATATTCCTCTTTAACATCATCGCCGTGTTCCTGTTCCCATTTCTAGGACACGTCATGGGCATGTCCCAACGGGGTTTCGGGCTCTGGGCCGGAACTGCGGTTAACGATACCTCGTCAGTGGTGGCCGCAGCCTTCTCCTACGGGGACGAGGCCGGACGCTACGCCACGATCGTCAAGCTCACGCGTACCCTGATGATCATTCCCATCACGCTTATTCTCGCCCTCACCAGGTGGAGAAGGGGCGTCGCCAGCAAGAGCCGGCTCGATATGAGGAAGATAGTGCCCTGGTTCGTGCTCGCCTTCCTCGCCGCCTCCCTCGTCAGAACCGTTACCGCGCTTCCGGCCAGCGCCGAATCGACGCTGCCGGAGATCGGGAAGTTCGGCATCTGCGTCGCGATGGCCGCGATCGGGCTAAGGTCGAATCCTCTGAAACTCGTTCGCAGGGGAGCCAAGCCCTTGATCCTGGGCTTGTTTTGCTGGGCGTCGGTCGCCGTCGTCGCGCTGCTCGTACAATGGGCGGCGATTTGAGCCACAGTGGGCACAGAAGCCGTATTCTGTCCGTTCTCAAGACCGCGGTGGCCAAGCTAGGGCAAAGGGGAAGCAGAGAAAGGCTTATTTCATCAAGCTAAGAACTATTTGAGCATCAATTCTATTTTGTTCTACAAGGCTGTCCCGCATCTCGATTTTCGTAGCAATATCTCGTTCAACAATTCTTTTTGCCGTGAGATTCCCTTCTTTTTCTTTTCGCATTTCAAGATTCTTGATCACCTCATTGAGGCGCTCAATCTCGGCATCGTTCTCCTTGATTCGCGCCTTTTTTATATTAATGGTAAACTCAATATCTGGCCGCATACCAACCCTCCCACGGAAGTTTAATAATCATACTGATAATGTCAAGCGCGGGTAAGGTTTCCGAGTGTCGTTATGCGGGTGTGCGTTTATAGTTCTTAGAGTGCTCAGGGGCCTGATTATGAATCAATGGGATCACCCACTGAAGCTTCGCTACGCTATGGGCGATAAGGGGAAGAAGAGCACAATCGAGAAGAGAAGGCAGGGCGCCAGCGTTCGTTTTACATGGAGGTACCAGGCTTCGGTCGGGGAAAAACGACAACAGCGGTGCCCACTTCGTCGTTTGAAAACATCGGTCAGTATCGCACCGGTAAGTACGCTCATCAGCGCGCTTGAGAGCGATTTCGCGACAATCTGATCTCGGTGTCTCAAAGATGTTGCCTCCCCGGCGGGATCGGATTCCTGAATATTTCATTAAGATTTTTGCAGTCAACCCGTTTATCAAAGCTTCTATGTCATATTTTCTTCAATGGAGGCTTTGCGATGAAAAGAGCCGCAGTCCTTACCGTTGTCGTTCTCGCCCTCAGCGCGTGCGTTTCCCTGCCGCACGGCAGCGTATTCCTCGCGGACCAATCGGTACCATTTAAAGGGCAACAGGGGCGCGTCGATATCGGCGATTATGACGGCTGGTTCAGGGCCCTCTTCTTCAAAGTCGAACGAAACGACGTCGAGATCTTCAATATGGTCGTTACATACGGGAACGGCGAGAGGGAAAAAATCGATACCCGACTCGTTTTCAACGAAGGTTCGAGATCTCGTCTCATCAATCTCGAAGGTGGGAAACGCCATATACGCTCGGTCGAATTCTTATACAAGACTGTCGGCAATTGGCTCGATGGAAAGGCTCTAATCCGCATCTACGGGATACATTGATCACCAAGCGACCTGATATGGACTCGCAGTCCAAGCCGGGGAGTCTTTCATGTGAAGTCTTTATGGCAGATGCCGGCTATAGACCGCCGCCCCGCAGTGAAGATCCGGCCTCGCCGTCGAGATTTGCGACACTACACTTGAAAAGACGCCCGAGTTATACTCCACGGATAGACGAGGCTGATTTGATTGGGGGGGGGCGATGGGTGAAGATGGAAAGATCATCCTCCTCGTAGAAGACCAAGCGCCGATCGCCTTAAACGAGAAGAAGACCCTCGAAGGTTGCGGCTACGAGGTCATCGTATCGCCCAGCGGGGAGCATGCATTAGAGACAGTCAGGCATCATTCTTCCATCGATCTCATATTGATGGATATAAACTTGGGACGGGGAATCGACGGGACCGAGGCCGCTCGGCGGATCCTGGGAATCAGGGAAATTCCGATAGTTTTCATTTCCGGCTACACCGATCCTCGGACGGTCGAGAAGACTGAATCGGTCGCGTCATACGGGTACGTCGTGAAGAGCGCAGGTATGGCGGTCCTCGAAGCTGCGATCAAAACGGCTCTCAGCCTTTTCGGATCGAAAAGGGCGATCAAAGAAAGCGATATTAAGCAAAAGGAGATGCTGACCAACATCTCGGACGTTATAGGGATCTTTGATAAGAATGGCATTCTTGAATATGTCAGCCCAAACATCGAGAAATGGTACGGGTGGCGTCAGGATGAAATCATCGGCACTTCAAGCTTGTCCAGGGTCCATCCTGACGATCAGGAATCCATCATGGAGGCTCTGCAGACCGTACTTAAGACCGAAAATTCGGAACTAACGCGAACTTATAGGCAGCGGTGCAGAGATGGTTCATATAAGAACGTCGAGGTAACCGCGAAGAATCTCATTACCGATCCGATGGTCGGCGGAATTCTGCTGACTTACCATGACATCACGTATCGCATGCAATTGGAAGAAGCCCTGAAGAAAAGCGAGGAGAGATACCGATTCATCGTAGATAATGCTCCGATCGGTATATTCCAACAGAACAAGGACAGCGAGTACCTGTTCTTCAATGAAGTCGAAATGAAGGCGTTCGAGTGCCGGACAAAGGAAGAGTTCTTGAAGTACTACGGCGACATAACGCAACGATGGGAGGATGTCGCGAGCCTGGAGGCCTACAAGGCCTCGCTCATGACGAAGAAATACGTCAGGAACATCGAGAGAAAGGTCCTTCTGCGGAACGGCAAGGAAAAATGGTTCCTGGTATCGGCTAATTTCGATGCGTCGACTTCCACGATAAGCGGAGTCACCGTCGATATCACCGAACGCAAACTAAATGAAGAGAAGATAAATAAACTCCTCAAAGAAAAGGAGATAATTCTCAAAGAAGTTCATCATCGCATCAAAAACAACATCAGCACGATCAGAAGCATCCTCTCTCTTCAGGCTTCGATGATCGAGGAGCCTCAGGCCATCAGCGTACTCAACGATGCGGGGGGCCGTCTCCAAGGCATGATGCTATTATACGATAAACTGTATCAGTCCTCCGGTTTTACCTCCATATTGGTCGAGGAATATCTTCCTGATCTGATACGTCAAATCGTGGAGAATTTCCCCAGCAAGACAAAGGTGAGGATCGATACTGACATACGGGATTTCGAGCTGGACTCGAAGAAGCTCCAATGCCTCGCGATCATAATGAACGAGCTGCTCACCAATATCATGAAATACGCGTTTATCGGAAAAAACGATGGCATAATCAAGGTCTCCGTCTCGTCGAAGGGTCCTACCGTATCCCTGATTATTCAGGATAATGGCGTAGGCATGCCCGATCATATAGATTTCGAAAAATCGCCCGGATTCGGGTTGATGCTCGTCGACAGCCTGACGAAGCAGTTGAAAGGCAATATAGCGATCGAGCGAGGGAACGGCACGAGGGTCATTCTCGAATTCGACAGATTCGCCTATTTATGAAGCGATAGGATCGGGCCGGCCTGCCATGACCGGCGGGCAGCCTAAGTTCCGCGAGAAGGGAGAATACCCGCTTGAAGGCTTATTCGATACCGACGATAGTCATGGCATCCATATGCTTTACCATTGCGATCAACGAATTCCTCACGTGGTCCCGAAGAAGCAATAAAAATAGCGATATCGCCTTCACCTTAATCTGCCTGGGCGGAACCTTTTTTTGCCTTTTCTGCTCGGGCGAGTACGATGTCGATTCCCCCGTTCAAAGCATTCCCTGGCTGAAAGCGCAGGTGATTTCCATTTCCTTCACAGCCTTCGCCTTTTTCTGGTTTTTCGCCGAAGAAACCAGGCTCATCGATAAAAGATACGTCATTGGCTATTTGATATGGACTATCCTCGTCAGCTCCAGCCAGGTTCTCGACCTCGGCGACCTTACCTGGATCGCTAGTCGCCCCTTCGTGCTGCGCGTCGGCCTTCCATTCGGCTTGAGCTTCGTCTACAAGGAGGTATATAGGGGCATCATACTCGTCGTCGCGGACTTCGTCGGATTCGTTCTCCTAGTCTATCTTGTCCGTATCGTCGCCAAGTTCAGGCGTCTGGGAAATCATGGGGAATCCTTTTGCCTATTTGGGGTTCTCGGCGTAGTCATCGCAGCCGAAGTGAACGATTTTCTCGTAGGAATCCGCGTCTATTCCTTTATTTTCCTGATGGAGTACGCATGGCTGACCGCCATACTCATAGTTGGCCTCCGTCGCTCCAATGAGATCATGGACGCCATACTCACCAAGCAGGCGCTTCGGAAAAGCGATCGGGAACTTACGGAATCGCAAACCATGCTGACGGCGATCATCGACAGCACCTCAGACATGATATGGTCCGTCGACTCGGCATCATTCGGTCTCCTGGCCTTCAACCAAGGATTGCGGGACTATTTCCTGCGGAAGCACGGCATCGGTATCGCGGTCGGAATGCGCCCGGAGGACATCTATCCATTGGAATCTGAAACAAGCTATTGGCGCAAGGTATATGAGCGGGCGAAAACGGATGGCGCGTATTCCGTCGAGCATAGCGCGTTCGCCGGTTCGAGCATTTTCCACCTGAATATCAACCTGCTGGAGCGTAATGGAGAATTATTCGGACTGTCGATATTTGCCAAGGATATCACCGAGCGGAAGAAAACGGAAGATCAGATAAAAAAATCATTATCGGAGAAGGATACCCTGTTGCGGGAACTCTATCATCGCACGAAGAATAACATGAATGTGATCATTTCCATGCTGAAGCTTCAAGCAAGGGAAATAGGGGACGAGCGACTCAAGAAGGCCTTCGGAGAGACCGAGGATCGGATTATCTCGATGTCATTGGTACATGAGAAACTCTACGAGGCTCAAGACTTGTCGCATATCAATCTAAAGGAGTATTTCGAGGATTTGACGAGGCAAATTCTGGCCAATTACAGCCTTTCGAACAAACTCCCATCTCTCTCCCTGAGCATGGAGGACGTATATGTATTGCTCGATACGGCGGTATCCTGCGGCCTGATCGTCAATGAGCTTATTTCCAACACGCTGAAGTATGCCTTCCCCTCGGGACTGGCCGGGGAGATAAAAATTCGATTGCGCAAGGAAGGCAACAACGAGATCGACTTGACCGTATCCGATAACGGCATCGGACTGCCTTCCGGCTTCGACGCCAAGCGCGACGGACATCTCGGGCTACGACTGATAGAAAGTTTGGCGCGCGGCAAGCTGAGAACCCAGGTAATTTTCAACACCGACCACGGGCTATCCTGCCAGTTGAGATTTACGGAATCGGATTGATCGAGCGGCGCTCATGGAGCGCCTCGAAACCGCTTCCCATGGGCGATGCAGTCGTTCTTCATCATGGTATCGTACGCTTCCTGGGTCATCGTCCCTTCCTTTACCTTGTTGAGGTAATAGACGTTCAGGAAGCCCGGACCGGAGAGGCCGAACAGCAGGTAGACGTTCGCGCAGCCGCCTCGCCCGAGGAACAGCCGAAATACCTTGAAACCCAAATCCTCGGTCTTTGTACCGATAAGCCTCTTCTCACGTCCGCATATGCCTGCGCAGCTCCGAAGGGGCGTACCGATAAGCTCGATCCGGGCATCCCTGACTTTCAGATCCGGAACGCCGATGTCGAGCGAGGTTTTTATATGGTGTATTTCGTCGATCAGCTCCGCGGACGCGCGCCAAAGGTCTTCGCCGATCCGGTCGTAATGCACTTCAAAGCTTCTGTCCCCGAGCGCGATCTCGTTTACGGTAGACATCTTCAATCCGCCTTTCGGGCTCGAAGGGACTCGAGGGCCTCGAGCGCCCAGGAAGCCTCAGCCTCGTAATGCCGCCTGTGATGCGAAAATATGATCGAGGCCCATGCGCCTTCTTCCGCGGACATCGAGGCCAGCGAGGCCGCCTCATGGCTCTTGATAGCGCGTCCGGCGGCCTTCATGGCTCGGGCGTGCGCCTCGAGAGAATCCATGATATCGGAGGTCTCCAAAGCGTCGGCGAAATAGAAGAGCGCATCGCCGTCGAAGGCAGGATCGTATCCGATGGAGAGGAGCCCGGCGATCCCCTCGGCGAAGACCGCCTCCCCCGCCGAAGTGATGCGGTACACGCGGCGCTCGGGCCGGCTCGCGTCCTTCTCTTCCTCCGCCGTCAATAGGCCATCCGCCTCCATTCTCTGCAGGTGGTAGTATATGGTCGGCAGCTTGATCTTCGCGAAATCCGCGACCTTCTCGGAAATCACCTTTTTTATCTGGTATCCGTGCTGGGGACCGAACCTGCGTATGAGACCAAGGATATACAAAGGTATTTCCATCCACTCTCCATATACTCAGTACTGAGTATAGATTACTCAGATTTGAGTATATGTCAAGAGGAATTCGCCGCTCATCCGGCGTACGCTCTCTTCAGGTCCTCGATGTCGATCTTGGTCATCCCCAGCATGGCCTGCATCACTCGGCCGGCCTTGGCGGGGTCGGCGTCGCCCAGCAGCTCGTTCAGAACCCGGGGAACGATTTGCCACGAAACGCCGAATTGGTCCGTGAGCCAGCCGCATTGTCCAGGCTTGCCCTTCTCGCAGAACCTGCTCCACAGACCGTCGACTTCCTCCTGCGTTTGGCAGTCTACGAAAAAGGAGATGGCCGGAGTGAAGGTGAAGGCATGAGGCCCGCTGCTGTCCATGGCCATGAATTCCTGATTTTCCAGGGAGAACTTGGCGTGCATCACCGTCCCTTCTTTCTCTCCCCGGCCTGCGCCGTATCGCTCGATCCGGCCGATACCGGAATTCTTCAAGAGGGAAGTATAGAACTCGATGGCCTCTTCGGCCTTGCCGCCCTGGTCGCCCACGAACAAGAGGAAGGGAGCGATCCTGGTCTCCTCGCCGGTGAGATTCAATTGCCAGCCGATGCCGAACCTGTCCTCGACCCAGCCGAATTTCTCGCTGAAGGGATATTTCTGCAAATCCATATGGACCTTGCCGCCCTCGGACAGCTTCCGCCAAAAGGTATCCACATCAGCAAGGGTTTTGCAGGAAACGTAGAACGAAGTGGCCTGCGTGAAGCTGAAGACCGGGCCGCCGTTCAGAGCGATGAAATCCAGGCCTTCAAGATTGAAGGTCGTCGACATGACGCTCCCCTCCGGATAGGGGGAGCCCCTGGCGTAGCGCGACACCTTCCCGGCTTTGGAGTTCTTGAACACCGAAACGTAGAAGCTCATGGCCTCCTCGGCCTGATGGTCGAACCACAGGAACGGCGTGATCTTTTGCATGGCATCCTCCCCTTTCAATAAATATACTGATCCCACCGGGGGAGCGCCGACGAATCGGGATTAAGCGTCGAAGACGACGGGCATCTTCCTCACATAAAGGTTCTTCTCCGCGAACTCGAGCTGGCATGCGGCCACGTTCTCTCGAGAGACCGACATCTTGGCCATTCCCTCGCCGATCCAAACGCCGTAGGAGTCGCTCCTATGCCTTGCGTTGGGATTAACGATCCTGACTACCGTCCAGTCCAGCTTGGAGCCATCGAGAATAGGGCCTAGGCTCACGATGTCCCGGTAGGCCGGAGGGAAAAAGACCTTGGCCAGCACTCCCGGCATCCAGGTGATCAATCGCCTAGGGTCATCCTTCGCCTTGAGCGAAGGGGTCGCCAGGGTTACCAGGCGCTTAACCCCCGTCTTCTCCATGGCCGCGACGATCAATCGATGCCCGTCCGCTATCGGCGTCGCCGTGGATTTCCTTGGCGGATTCAGCGACGGACCCAGGGCGCTGATAACGGTATCGGCCCCTTCGACGGCCCGCTCTATGAGCGCTCGATTTTCAAGGTTGCCTACGACCACTGATAGCCCGTCGGTCTTTAACGGGAAGGCATTCGGCCTACGGACATAGGCGGTCACGCTGTGTCCGCGCTCCAATGCCTTTTTCGTCACCAGTCCGCCGATAGCGCCCGACGCACCGAAAACGGTAATCTTCATCCCTTTGCTCCTGATGAATTAGTTCCAATTGGAACAAAATAGCAAGGAGCATCGCTGAAGGCAAGGACTTCGCTATTTCCTCATCATGTAGAGGATTCGGTCAAGGGTAGCTACTATCTCCTCGGCTTTTTTCCCTGACAGCTTCCCGCCCGAAGCGGGGAAGAAGTCCGCGAGAACGTTCGAGAGGCAAGCTTCCCTCGCTGAAGGGCTCAATGATAAGACCACCGTTCTCCTGTCCTCCGAAGGGACGCTTCGGATCGCTATCTCGATAGCGGTCAATTCGCCCACGAGGCGCGAGACCGTGCTCTTCGGCCAGCCGAGCCGCGAGCAGACTTCCTGAAGGTTCGAGTCGGGGTGGTTCGCGAGGTCCTGGGCTATGGCCATCTGGGCGGCCGAAAGCCCCATTTGCCGGGCTTTCCCTTCAAGTGTCCGATGGATGACACCCTCAATTTCCATGAGGCGGTCGAGTATGAGCTGCGCCCCAGAATTGGCATTCGCCATGCACTGAGGATACTGGATAGTATATTCATCGCCAATAGTGCCGGCGCGCCGGGATAATAAGCTGAGCAATTTTATCGGTAGAAATTCTTCAGTGGTCGCGAAGGAATTTACCACTGAAGAAGTCGGCCGGGATCAGTGAAGAATTCTCCCGGGATCACTGAAGAAATCCTCCATTGTCAACTGATCGAAATAATCCATAAAAAGCTTGTCATGTTTCAATGAGCGAAACCCTGCCTTTATAATGGAAAAAACCCATCAAGGCCTTGAGCCAATTTCAGAGGATGGAGCCCGCGCCGAGGCCTCGGCCCGCCGCGCCAGGTCGATCGAGAGGGCGAGACTCCTCTCGGCCTGGACCGGGTCGTGAAAGCCGGTCGAGTTGGCGGAGGCCACGTAGTCCCAGTACCATTGCGCCTGCCTCAGGAGCTCTCTTGCCGGATCGAGTGCGGACGCGGGGACGGCCTGCTCCCGAGAAACCGCCGCGATCGCTCCATGCGCTTCGGCCACCGCCCGGCCCGCGATGCGCTGGAGGGAGAATACCGAGTCCTGGATGTACTTTACGCGTCCCTTCGCCCAGGCCTCCGTCTTGTCCCTGTGGCATTGGAGGCAGGAGCTCCCCACGTCCCGCAGGGGACTCGTGACCCAGTGCTGGCGCACTCTGGCGCCGTCGGCCGTCACGTAGGGCATGTGGCAATCCACGCAGGAGACTCCCGCCGACGCGTGTACCCCGCCGGAGAAGAGCTCATAGTCGGGGTGCCTCGCCTTGAGGACGGCTACCCCGGAGTCCGGCTGGACGAAGTCCTTGTCGAAGCCCGAGGGCCTGGAAGCGTAATACGCGTACATCGCCTCCGGATTCAGGCCTTTGCCCCAGGGCGGGACGACGCGATCGGTCCTCGGATCGATGAAATACGTCGAGTGGCACTGCGCGCAGACATAGCTTTCCATGTCCTTCGGAGTCGCCTTGGAGATGTCGATGCCCCTTACCTTCATCGCCTCGCCGAAGGAGGGCACGATGACACGGAGCCGCCTCGTCGCGGGATCATGGCAGGAGAAGCAGTCGATCGCAGGATGCTTCTCCTTTATATAGGCCATCGCGGGCTCCGCAGCATAGGCCCAGCCCCTGTCCCCGAAGACTTTTGCGATGTCGGGCGTCTTGCAGGTTATGCAGGAGGCCGGCGTCTTGTCGTTCAGGCGCTTGGTCGTCGATATGTCGGCCCAGGAATAGAAGTGCCCCCTCTTCTCCTTGAAGCTGGCGGCATAGGCCGAGCCTTTGTAGTTGATGCCCATCTCGGGTTGGGCGATCGCCTTCTCGACGGGGACCGAGCCGTCGTAGCCCGAAGGCGACGGAAGCATCTTCTCGCTTTTGGCCATCATGGCCGCTTCCGTCGGATAGGCCTTCGACCACGAGTCGATGTCCGTCCCGACGGCCGGGGTGGCCGAGCTCGTCGCTTCCGGGCCCGCCCGTCCCGCGACTGCGGCAGTGCGCGGCGCGCAGGACGGCAGGAGCGCCGCGCCGAAGACCGCGAGAATGGCGATGCGAATCGGATCCATTGCGCGCATCCCGAACTCTCCCCGTCGAAGCATTCTAGCCGCTCCCCGCGCCGGACGCAATGGAAAAGAGGCTTGAGATATCGTTAAACTATTCCCGTGACATTGTACGAATCGCTCGCGCCTCTTTACGACGGTCTCTTCCCCGTCGATCCAAGGGCAATCCCCTTCCTTGAATCTCTCGTCGGCGTCGAGCCCGGGACAGCCGGACCTCGCGTCCTCGACGCCGGCTGCGCGACGGGGGCCCACGCCGTCTCCTTGGCTACCCGCGGATGGAATGCAGTCGGAATCGACTCCGAAGCCGCGATGATCGCGAAGGCGAGAGAAGGCGCGCTCCGCGAGGGAGTCGCCGAGCGAGCCTCGTTCTTCGAGATGGATATTCTCGAAATCGGGAAGAGCTTCAGGGGCCGGGGCTTCGACCTCGTTCTATGCCTCGGCAACACCCTGCCCCACCTGGTCGGCGCGGACAGGGGGGCCGAGAGCGTCGACGATCCGGAAGCGGCTTCCTTCCTCGGCCAGGCCCGCGAGCTCCTCTCCCCGCGAGGGGCCCTCGTCCTGCAGACCCTCAATTTCTCGCTAGCCGGGGTCGGTCCGGGTTTCGAGTTCCCCGAGCTCGCGGTCGGAGACGCCGTCATGAAGAGGAGCTACCGGGACCCGCCTCCCGAGCGTCCAGGGACCTTGAGATTCGTCGTCGAGCTATCCCGCCGCGGGGAGTCGCAGCGCGCCGAGACCTTTCTCGTGCCCCTCGGTCCGAGGCGCGTCGCCTCGCTTCTCCGGGAGGCGGGTTTGCCGGACCAGGCGCGCTTCGCGGGCTGGGACGGCCGGCCCTTCGACGAGGGCGGGGACCAATACTGCGTAACCGTCGCGCGGCCGTCGCCGGCGACGGCCAAGAAGCGCTCGCCCTTGGCCGCGGGAGTCGAGTCCGATCCGGATCGCCTCTACAACCTACTCGTGAATCCCGCCAGACCGGCGACGCGCGGCTGGTATTGATAGTACCGATCCTCGAGGTATAGGCCGGCAGTCAGGACGGCGTAGATGGAGAGCCGGCCGGATACGGCCCTACTCAGAATTCCGACGGCTTGGAGGGCCTGAGATCGGTATCCCGAAGCGGGCACGATGAGGATCGAATCGTTCAGTCCGGCCAAGAGACCGGCGCCGATCGACAGCAGCGCATAGGCGTCGTTATAGATCTCGATGTCGCTCTTCGCGAGGACGCAATTGGCGTAGGTCTCGTAGAAGTATCCGCTGCCGCCGTCGACATTGAAATAGTTGACGTGCAGCGTATTCGAGAAGGCGAAAGACCCGAGGGCGAACTTGAGCGTCGGCGCCGCGGAGAGGATATAGCCGGTCGTATTCTTGGAGCCGAGCGAGGCGAGGGTGTTCGGATCGTATGCGGCGGCGTACCCCGCGAGATCGTGAAAGCCGTACCCGAGCCCGTTGTAATATCCGGCGAACTGAGCGGTAAAAGCCACGTCGAAGACCGCGATCGGCTCGACGTCGAGGAAGGCGCCGATGAAATCGTAGGCGGGCGAGAGGGCATTCGTGATGCCGACATCGATTTTCGTCGGCTCCCAGAGGATACCCTTCTCGCGGATGAGCGGCATTCGATAGAGGAGCTTGGTGCCGAGCTGGACACCGAGGGGGTTGTAGGTCGCCCCGAGGTTCTGGTCCAGATAGAGTCCCTGTACGACCGGCTCGGCGACTATGTGCGACGACACGGCGATGGAGAGCGCGAGCCATAGGATCGGCTTCCTCATTTCGAGGCTCCTTCGTCATAGCTTATTTCGGCGCGCTCGAGGAGCTGGAGGGCGGTCGTGATGCCCTCCAGCCCCGGCCTGATCTCTCCGTCCGAGCCGTCTATCGAGCCAGTGCCGACAGGCCTGAATACCCCTTTTGACGGCTCTTCTCCGACGACGATCGCGCACTCGTATATCAGCGAAGGCTGGCCATTTACGCCCGAATTCGCTCGGGTATAGCTCTCGTTGTAATCGTAGCTTCGATTGACCTCGAGCTTGACGACGTAGGTTCCGCTCGACAGCGCGGCGGCGACGGACGAATCCTGCGCGGTGATTCCGGAGGGGGTCGCCCCCGATGTCCCGTCCGCCGCGGCGCCCCACGCTTTCCGGAGATGGAACCACACCGGAAGGGCCTCGGGCCTGCCTTCAGGCGGCGCCGCCCTCCAGGTCTCTCGGGCGCTCTTCGCGGTCGCATAGATCGCGTCGACGTAGTTCCCTGGCGGTGTCTCGATCCAGCACGCGACCTGAGGATAGATCGTCACGGGGAAAAGGAAGCGCCACGAGGTGAATTTATACGCCGGCCCCGGAACAAGACGGAGCGTGAAATGCCTGCCTCGGACGCTGGCGTCTTGGGCAGGGGCCTGCTGCCCCGCGCACGATGACATGATGAGCAGAATCGCGGTAAGCGCGAAAGCGGTCGCGATACGCCGACCGGAATGTCTCATTGCTTCTCTCCTTCGTCGCCGAGATAGATCTGGATAAAGCGCTCGATGAGCGGATCGATCGAATCCCAGAAACGAGGGTGGACGCGCTTGGATCTGAACTGCGACACGATGCCCCAGATCGCCGCCTGGGCGATCGAGACGTCGAGGAGAGGGTCCCGGCCGCCGAGAGAGCCGGCGGCGATCGCCTCCTCGACGATGTCGCGCGCCCGAAAGAAGCTGGCGTAGTACCTTCCCATCGTCTCGTCGTTCAGCGGCTCCTTGGGCGGAAGATCCTCCAGGAGGAGTTTGGCGAGGTGAGGCCGCTCGAGACACCAGGCTGCATATGCGCGCATGAACGCGGCCAGACGCTCGTTCGGCCCGGCCTCGGACCGCGTCGATGCTCTCAAGCGGCTATCGAGTTCGTCCATTGCGTCGAACTTGATTCGCTCGAAGAGCGCATCCTTCGAGGCAAAATAGTAATAGATCGCCGTAGGGCTTACGCAGGCCCGCTCGGCGATATCGCGCATGTTGATCTCCTCCGGCGCTTTGGCGCTGAGCTCCTCGAGCGCGATATCGAGGATTCTGCGAGCGAGCTCCGGATTAGGTGGTTTGGACATATACAACTCCTGATATTTGTTATCATAACGATGTTATTATAAAGCTGTCAAGTTTTATCTATTCTTGCTAATTATGGATAGAAACCAGCTGCTGTTGCCTGTGCGGATCGTTTCGCCCAGGACGTCCGCCAGCTTTCACGGCAATTTCACCAACACCCCACGATCCCCTAACAGGGGGCGGCGAGTATGAAGACGACTATAGGGAGGGCGTGGCCGGTATGACCGAGAGGCGGGACTCGAATCGCGAAGAAGTGCTCTTTCCCGCGACCTTGTCGATCGGAGAGACCACCTTGGCGGCCATCGTGCGGAACCTTTCCGAAGGCGGCGCCCTCTTGGAGGCCGAAAGCCCGGGCGACACGCGCGCGGAGCCCGGCGACGAGTGCCTCCTAAACATTCGGCTGCACGACGGCGGCGCGCGCGTCCTCCCCTCGCGGATCGTCCGGATATTCGATCTCGGGAGCGGGAGATTAGGTTTGGCCGTCTCCTTTTAGGTCCCCGCGTCGCGGAAAGATCCTCTACGTCGAGACGCGGCGCGCGCGTCCGAGGGTCGTCAGGAAGAGGAGCCCGCCGGCCAGCGTGAGGCCTATGCCGACCCATGAAGGAGCCAGATTGCCGGCACCGGAGGCCAGGACGAGGCCGCCGAGCCAGGCGCCGGCGCCGTTGCCGATGTTCAGGCCCGAATGGCAGAGCGCGGCTCCCAGCGAAGGGGCCGAAGGCGAAAGGTCCATGAGCCGGCTCTGGAAAGCGATGGCGAGAATCTGGGTCACTACTCCGAGGGCGAAGATGCCGATTACGGCCGACCAGGCCCGAGACGCAGTCAAGCCGAGCCAGAGGAGGATGAGGGCCGTGAGCGCGAAGCCGAGGAGGACGGCCCCGACCACCGACCGGTCCGAGACGCGGCCGCCGACCAAGGCGCCGATCGTCATTCCGACTCCGAAGAGGGCCAGGACGAGGGGCACCGCCTTAATGGACAGACCCGCGGTCTCGGTAAGCAGCGGAGAGACGTAGGAATAGACGGCGAACATTCCCCCGAAGCCCACGGCTCCCGAAGCGAAGACCAGCCAAAGGGGCCCGTTGGCGAGGGCCGCGAATTCTCTGGACACCGAGGCTTCGCTGTGCACCGGGAGTCTGGGAATCCACTTCCCGACTGCGACCACCGACGCCAGACCGAGAAGCCCGACCCCGATGTACGAAAGCCTCCATCCGAGGGCCAGGCCGGCCCAGGTAATCGCGGGCACTCCGACTACATTCGCTATCGTCAAGCCCGCCATCATCACCGACACGGCCCTGCCCCGCCTTCCCGGACCCGCCACGTGGGCGCCCATCACCGCGCCGACGCCGAAGAAGGCTCCGTGGGGCAGTCCCGCCAGGAACCTGCCGAGGACCAGAGCGCCCAGGCTCGGGGCGAAAGCCGAAACGACATTGCTGACGGTGTAGAAGGCCATCAGGATCATCAACAGTACCTTGCGATCCCACCGGGCCGCCAGCACGGTGAGGAGGGGAGCGCCGACCACGACGCCCAAGGCATAGGCGGTGATGATATGGCCGGCGGCGGGAATGGTCACGCCGAGACCCGATGCGATGAAGGGCAGGAGACCCATCGCGGCGAATTCGGTCGTGCCGATACAGAGGCCCCCCAGGGCCAGCGAGAAGAGAGCGATCGAGCCTGGTTTCATTGCAATTGAAAATACAGTATAAAAGAATCTCTATCAACCGAGACGACCGGCCGATCGCGGCATTGTCGGCGGTATGGACTTCGCCTGCCGGAACGCAGAAGGCGCCTTACTTCTTTTTGGCGTTTATAGCCAAGGCCGCCTGCTTGATCTCGTCATAAGCCTGCGTGAGAAGCTCTTTCGCGTGGGCAGCGTGGCCGTCCATATCGTAGTCATTCGCCTTCTGCGCTTCCGTCAGCTTGTTTATCGCGCCGTCTATCATCTGCTGCGCTGCCGCGAGATTCGGGTGGAGCTTTTCGCTGACTTTCTCACCGGCTTGCTGACCGAAGACGGCGACACCAACGGATAAGACGAGCCCGATCATGACCGCGACCATTACCTTATTCCTCGAAACGCGTTGGGCCATATCTTCCTCCTCGAAATAGATTACTCACAGAATATTGGTATTTCAACAATAATTTGCCGACGGCCGCGCCGCGCTTCCGGGACTTCACGGGGCCCGTGCGGATATTCCATTACGCCCAGGCGAGCGTCGCTACGAGGATGGCCATCCTATTGAAGAAATCGGGGCCGGACACGTCGGCCAATGCCTTCGGGAAGCTATCGAGCAGCTTCCGTATCTCGCCCTGCCGGAAGGCGAAATACTCCGCGATCTCCGGCGCCACGACGATGTCGCCGAGCGGAGCCTCCTCTCGCGCGGCCTTCCTCCAGCCTCCCCAGCGCAGGTAGGAACGCAGGATGTCGCTCGCGATCGCCGCGTCCTGCAAATTCCCCAAGTGGTCCTGCAGCCTCCTCGTCCGCTCCACCAGCGAATTCGCCGCCGGCCCCAGAGGCTCGAGGAAGAACTCGAGGGTATATCGCAGGCGCTTCGCGGCGACGCGCAGCTGATGGTAGCGCAGAAGGGACGCCTCGCTCCCGGAGAAGCATTCGTCGAAAGCGCGCAGACTCGCGTAGCTCGAGAAGAGAAGGGAGGGAAGGGCGTGGCGGACCCGGAGGAAGGAGGGTTCGGGCTTCGCCGACGCCGCCGGTCTCGCGCCCTCGCCCTGCGACTCGAGGAATTCGCGGAATCTCGCCTTGAAGCGCGAGTAGTCCCTGCCTTCGAAATACTCGTTCATCTCTGCCAGCCGCGCCTCGCTCTCGTCCCGCCATGCCGCGAGCAAGGGCTCCATGCCGCTCCTCCGGGGAAGCGAGAGGGACTCGAGATAGCTCTCCGTCTTGGATCTGAACACGTTGAGGTCGCGCACCGCGCCGAGGGCCTTGCAGCTGCGTTTCAGCGTCTTGGCGTAGGGTTTGAACTCCTCCTTGTCGAGGTAGTCCGAGAAGACGTCCATTACGGCCAGCATCCGCCGCGCAGCGACCCGCATGCCGTGGAGTTCCTCGGCATCCTCTCCGGCGAGCGCCCCCTTCTCGCGATCGAGCATCTTCTCGAATTGAGCGAGCAGTATCTTCCGCGCGGCGTCGCCCATCGTGTCGCCCATCGCGACGCCGGGTCCCGCTCCCTGACGGGGCGGCTGGCCCTCCTCCGCGTCTTCGCCCGCCGAGAGGCGCCGCGGGAATATGCCCATGCCTTCGCGGCCGAACTCGCCGAGCCAATGCCTAGCGCGGCCGGGCGAAAGCCCGGACCGCGAGCCCGCTTCGTCGGCGTCGGCGCCGGCGTCAAAGGCGAGCAGCGCGCGGGCCCTGCGTCCATAGGCGTCCCGCCTGAGCGCCAGCCTCGCGCAGGCGGAGCGCCCGCGCTCGCCGAGCAGTCCTCCGTCTCCCGTCGCGAGGCCCAGGAACTCGAGGGCGAGCTCGAAATCGGAACGCGGCTGGGCCCGGAGCTCCCATCCCTCGGAAAGCGATCGTACGAAGTCCTCGAGATCCCGCCCGATAGCCTCGAGTTCGGGCTCGAACTCCAGCTCGAAGAAGCGCCGGGCGCGCCCGCCCGACTCGATGCGCACCGAGTCGAGGGATAGCTCGCCGATCCTTCCCGTCCCGCGGCTCGCGACGCGCGCCCGCCTCTCCCGCTCCAGCTCGAGCAGGGGAAAGAGGTCGCGGTCTCCGACGATTCCGATGATCAGCTCCCGCTCCGGACCGGCTTCCCATTCCGCCGGAGGCCTATACGCCGGCATCTCGAGCTCCAGAACCCCGCGCCTCCGGGCGTCGCCGTCGGCATGGGCGGATTTCTCAAAGGCGATGACGATCCCGGTCCCCGAGTCGCGGCGCCGGCAGCAATAGCCGGCGGCGAGGATGGCGCGATCGGCCGTGTCGAGGTAGACGTCGCGGACGAGGCTCCGCCGCGGGGCGGAGAGGGAGAACTCTCCCAGGGTATCGAGCCCGGCGAGACGCTCCAGCGTCGGCTCGTCAGGCAGTGCGAATCTTGCTTCGATTTCCACGTCAGCGGGCCAGGAATCCGGGCGGGATGAGCCATTCCAAATCGCCGCGCGGCGGAGCTGACTCCTCCAGCCTGACGCAGGCGAGGCTCCCCTTCTTGCAGTGCAGGCGCCCCCCGCCTATAAGGTCGGCGATGGTCCGGCTGAAGCTCGGTTCGTGGCCGACGAGCATCACTGCCTTCGCCGAACTATGGTCGTCGAGGATCTCGCCGAGCCGGCGAAGGTCGAAGCCCGGACCCAGCTTCTCCTCCCTCCGCAGGCCGGCGAGCATGCCGAGCCGGCGGGCTACGATCTCGGCCGTTTCGAAGGCGCGGGGAAGGGGGCTTGAGACGATGGCCTCGAGCCCGAGGTCCAGCGCCGCGATGCAGGCAGCCTCGCGGGCAAGGAGCTGCCTGCCCTCGTCGGTAAGGGGCCGATCGTAGTCCTTCCCCCGCCATCCGGCGCTCTCCTCGGCTATGCCGTGACGCAGGAACAAAAGCTTCATGCCGATAGCCTCCGCGTTTACCAAGCTAGTTCCTCCGTATTGACCTGTCAATCGATCGGTATTTTTTATGCATCTTTTCGATGCATTCCATGTTGCCTATTTTACACGATAGGCATATGATAGATGCAGGAAGTGGATATGAGCAAGTCGGGAAAGAGCCAGAAACAGCATTTCGAGCTCTCGCCGGCGAACAGTCGGCGCCTGGATGAATATCTGGAGCGCTACAACGAAGATCCCTATCGAGTGACGCCGCGGATCAAGATCGGCGACGTCGTCAATCGCGCGATGGAGGAGTGGCTGGCGCGCAGGCCCGCCGTCGCCGACGAGGGAGGCTCCGACGATGCCTAAGAAGGAGGTAAAGGAGGATAGAGGCTCCTCAAAGAAAGTGAACGTGGAGATCGCTCCCGGCAACAGGAAAAGGCTGACCAAGTACATCATATTCTACAACGAGCACCCCGATCGCAGCCGGCCCGCCCTGACGCAGACCGATGTCCTCAACGAGGCGCTCGATGAGTTCTTCTCCAGGGCTTTCGCCGCCGAGGTCCGCGATGAGGGGAAGGAAGCGGAGCCGAAGGCCAGGAAAGGAAACGACCATGGCAGGAAATCAGAGAGATAGAGGTCGAGTCGAGATCGCCCTGAAGGTTCCCGCGACATTGTTCGCGGAAGATAGCTTATTTTCACGAAAAGTGGAGGGTATACGCATGAGCAAATCGATTTCGAGCAAGCTCGAAGCATCGAAGAAATGGCTGGAGAAGAACGCGCAGGCGGGCCTCAATGTCAAGCCCGCGAACGCCGTCCTCGCCAATGCCGAGAAGGTCACCGCAGATTTGGCGGCTCTCAAGGCGAAGTTAGTCGAGGCGACAGCCGCCAAAGCGACGGCGCTCAAGAACCTGGACGACGCGATGACCCGGGTGAAGACAGAGAAGAAGCTGAAAGCCAAGGAGGCTAAGCTCCAGCTCAAGCTGGCGGCCCTGGCCTCCCCGGCCTGACCATCCTGAACGCGGATCCAGCCGTATCACGGGGCCGTTCATTGGGGCGGTCCCTTTTTTCATCCAAAGCAAGGCATTACCCGATTAATCAACCCTGAATCGCCGCTGCCGATAAGTCCTGATTAATTACAAAATGCTTAAAATCGCCTTGGCGCAATTAATAGCCTACCTCACGATATATCATAGCTCTGTCCGGGAATTTCGTGGCGATATACGCATACGCTGATAACCATGTAGGACGCAATTTCGGGTAGGCAGGTCGCCCATTCGAGTGAAAAGAAGTTTGTCGCCTTGGACCGGGCTTTTGTCCGGAAAGATTTTAGCGGGAGGTATCTATGAAGGGGTTTTCTCGTACGCTTCTCGTGGTCTCGCTCGTGCTTCTGGCGTCGGTCGCTTTCGCCCAGCGGCAGCACGACAGATATTTCCGTGCCCTCGACGATCTGCGCGGCGCACGCTGGATGCTCGACCATCGTCCCGGGAATTGGCTCCAATCGATGGAAGAAAGGGCAGCCGTAGGGAAAATCGACGACGCGATCAACGAGATCAGAAGGGCGGCAATCGACGACGGGAGGGACAACAACTACCACCCGGCTTTCGATAACGAGGAAAACGATCGTCCCGGCCGGCTTCGCCATGCGGAGCAATTGATCGGCAGGGCCCGAGAAGATATCAGGGACGCCGAGAACGAGGGGCAGTTCCGCGGGCTGCGGGATCGCACCATGAAGCACCTGGACGAGGCGCTCGCGGACGTGCGCCGGGCAGCCAGGTAACGGCACTTCTCAGCGCCTTCTCCCGTCTCGAGAGGGGCGGGAGGAAGGATCGCCCGTCCCGATCGATGAGCGCACTTGACAAAGCGCCCGACGGGATTGATCTTTAAGCCGTCCCTATGCTTGCTCCCGTCTCCGCGATGGATGGCATGCGATGAGAATACGGTCGGTGATCCTCTTCTGGCTAATCGCCTTGCAGGTATCCTCGCTTGCCGCCGAGGACGTCACCCTCGGTTCGGGATTCTGGGCAATCCTCTCGGATGCCGGCCTGCCGGACCAGGGCAGCATGACGAAGCTCGTCAAGGATGCGTACGCCAGCGTGGGCGTGTCGATGACTCGGGTGGAAATGCCGTGGGCGCGCGTTCTGGCTTCCATCAACGCAACTCCGGCCGCGATCGACGGGGGCTATCCCTTCGGGAAGACGGCGGCGAGGGAAGCGACCTTCCTGTTCAGCGATCCCGTCGGCTCCGCCACCAGGTACATCTATTTCAACACCGACAAGCCCTTCGATTGGGAAAGCGTAGAGGACATGAAAGGGCTGAGGATCGGCATCGTCAGGGGAACGGCCTTCGGCGCATATCACGAGCAATTGAACGCGAGGATCAAGGCCGATCCGGAATTCGCCACGATCGATCCGGCAAAAGACGATCTCGCCAATTTCAGGAAGCTCGCCGCGGGCAGGATCGACATCTGCTTCTGCGACGAGAACCAGGCCAGGCACGCGATCGCCCAACTGCCCGCCGCCGACGGGGCCAAGATAAGGGCGGCGGCGAAACCGATTATGGACACGCAACCATTGTTCGTCCTATTCAGGAAGGATGAACGCGGAAAGAGACTCCGCGACCTTCTGAATGCGGGATTGAAGAAAGCTCTTTTCGCTACCGGAAGGAGAGGAGCGGCCGATGCCGCGGAATAGACCCCCACACGGGGAGCGATGGACCTCCTCGTTCAGGTTCCAGCTCCTCTCCTCCTCCATCCTCGTCTATCTCGTCACCACCATCTTCCTGGCGCTTTTCCTGTACGTGACGCAGGTGTCCAACATGCGCGAGAGGCTGGGTCTCGAGAAAGACTACCTATTGGACTCCATCTCGGGCTCCCTCACGCTTCCTCTGTGGAATTTCGACCTCGAAGCCAGCAAGAACATACTCGCGAGCGCGATGGGCTATCCCGACCTCCGGTCGGTGTCCGCCTTCGACGAGCGCGGCGCGTTTATCGGCGGCGCCGAGCGCGACGGCTCGGGAAAGATCAGGACGCTGAGCTCGCCCATCGTCGCCGAGCCCGGTCCGACTCCCGAATTCGCGGGATCCAAGCGGATCTCCTACGGCGGCTCCGTCATCGGAAGAATAGACGTCGCGGTGACCGACGAATTCGCGATGGCCTTATTGATACGACAGCTCTGGAAGAGCATCGCGCTCTCGTCGATCGTGATCCTGGCCGGGATCAACACCCTCTTCTTCATCGATCTCCCCAAGCGCAAGCGGGCGGAGACCGAGCATCTCGCCCGCGTCGCGGCCGAGATCGCGAATAAAACCAAATCGGACTTCCTGTCCAACATGTCCCACGAGCTCCGAACCCCGTTAAACTCGATAATCGGCTTCACGGAGGTGCTGCAGGACGCGCTGTACGGGGAGATGAACGAGAAGCAGCGCGAATACCTGGGCTACATCAACACGAGCGGCCGCCATCTCCTCGACCTCATCAACGACATCCTGGACCTTTCCAAGGTCGAATCGGGCAGGACCGAGGTCAATCTCTCGGCCGTGTCCGTCCGTGCCGTGCTCGAGCTCTCCATGACGATGCTGAGGGAGAGGGCGCTGAAGCGCGCCATAGCCCTCGAATGCTCGATAGCTCCCGAGGCCGACGTCGATCTGGTCTCCGACGGGCACAAGATCAAGCAGGTCGTGTTCAATCTCCTTTCGAACGCCGTCAAATTCACTCCCGACGGAGGGCGGGTGAGCATCGATGCGCGGAGGACGGAAGGGGGCTTCATCGGGATCTCGGTGACCGATACCGGGATCGGGATCAAAGAGGAGGACCTGGGCCGCCTGTTCAAGGAATTCTCCCAACTCGAATCGCCTCTCCAGAAGCGGTACGAGGGGACGGGGCTGGGACTGGTCCTGTCGAAGAGGCTGATGGAGATGCTGGGAGGGTCCATAGCGGTGAGAAGCCAGGAGGGCGTGGGCAGCGTGTTCTCGATCGCGATACCGCTCGTCCCCCCCTCCGTCAAGGCGAGTTCCTCCGCCGGCGAGGGCGCCGCCTGACGGATCATCCCTTCGACCCCGTTTGGAGATCTTATGGCAAAAACAGTGCTGATCTGCGAGGACAACCCTATAAATAGGGTTCTGATGCGCGACCTCCTCGTCTTCTCCGGCCATGTGGTCATCGAGTGCGAAGACGGTCTGCGCTGCGTCGAGCTCGCGATCTCCCATCCGCCCGATCTCATCGTCATGGACATCCAGATGCCTGGGATGAATGGTTACGAGGCGATGAGGACCCTTCGCGGGAACCCTCTGATGTCCGCCGTTCCCATCATAGCGATCACGTCCTTCGCGATGGTCGGAGACAGGGAGAAGGCCATCGAGGCTGGAGCCGACGAGTACCTATCCAAACCCATCGACACGCGGCAATTTCGCGAGCTGGTTAAGTCTAGGCTGAAGGAATGACCTGAAATCGCGCCAAGGAGGCGAGATCATGGCGAAAGCTCGGATCCTCTCCGTCGACGACGAGGCGGCGAACCTCGCCCTCATCGACGCCATCCTGACTCCCCTCGGATACGAGGTCGTGGGCGTCGCGAACGGGAAAGACGCCCTCGAGACGGTGGCTAAAACCCGGATCGACCTGATCCTGCTCGACGTCATGCTCCCGACGGTCGACGGTTTCGAGATATGCACGTCCCTGAAATCGGACGAGCTCTACAGGAAGATCCCGGTGATACTCATCACCTCCCTCAATGCCAAGGAGGACCGCATCAGGGGGATAGCCGCGGGGGCCGAGGATTTCATATCGAAGCCCTTCAACCACCTCGAGGTCATAGCGCGGATCGAGATGCTGCTCAAGGTGCGGGGACTCGACCTGCAAGTCGAAAACGCCTACGCGAACATGCGGGAATTGACCTCGTTCAGCAAGCAGCTGATCCACGGCTACGATCCCTTGGACTTCGATTTCTCGGCCCACGTCGCGAAGCTGACGTCGCGGCTCCTGGTTCCCGAAAGCGCGTCCATCAAGCCACCGAAGGAGATCGTGATCTCCTTCAAGGATCGCGAGACCGCGAACAATCTCGTGTATCGAAGACAGGGCGCCGATGTCATCGGCACGAAATTCTCGAGCTCGCTCCTGCACGGGTTCTTCCCGCGGGGGAAGCCGCCGATCGGTTTCCTCAACACCCTCGAATTGGAAGAGCCTTCCTGGCGGCCCTTCAAGAAGACCCTGACGCAGACGGGAGTCGAAGTCAGCAACCTCGTCTACTACCACGACGAGGACTTCACGGTCATAGCGGTCGGCTATCCGGACGACGCCACGTCGCACAACGCGGCGGTAGTCGACAATCTCGTCCTCCTGATAATGTTCCTCAACTCCCTCTCCCGGCAGGTGCGGGAAACGGAGGCGGCCTTCATCTACACCATCAACGCCCTGTCGAGGGCCGCCGAAGTCAACGACGAGGACACGGGCAACCATATCCTCAGGGTGGGCGAATACGCCGCAGTCATAGCGGAATCCCTCGGTTCGCCGAAGCCCTTCGTCGAGGCCATCCGAGTGCAGGCCCCGATGCACGACGTCGGGAAGATCCATACCTCGCCCGCGATCCTGAAGAAGCCCGCCCCGCTCACGCCGGCAGAGGCGGCGATCATGAAGGAGCATCCCATGCACGGGGCCAGGATCCTCGGAGACCACCCTCGACTGGCGCTCGCGAGGAACATCGCCCTGTCGCACCATGAGCGCTGGGACGGTTCCGGATACCCGCAGGGACTCAAAGGGGAACAGATCCCGATGGAAGGCCGCATCGTGACCCTGGCGGATCAATACGACGCTCTGCGGAACAAGAGGGTATATAAGCCCCCCTTCGATCACTCGACCGCGTGCTCGATACTGCTCGAGGGCGACGGCCGGACAGAGCCGAAGCACTTCGATCCGAAAGTCCTGTCCGCCTTCAGGAACTCGAGCAACAAATTCGACGGGATATTCCATCAATTAGGGGATTTTTGAGGCGGGATAGTGAAGGTGAGGACCGCGCGAAGGCCGGGGAAGGGAGTCTCCGGCTCCGCCGCGGCCAGCGAGAGGCGCCCGCCGATCTGCTGGGCGAGGGAGCGAGCGAGGGCGAGGCCGAGGGAATCGGACTTCGCGGGGTCGAATCCCGACGGCAGTCCGATGCCCTCGTCGCGGACCTCGAGCCTCCTCTCCCCGCCGGTGCGGCGGTACCGCACGTAGATTTCCCTCCTCCTCTCGGCCGAATACGCGTGCTTGACGGCGTTGGTCAGGAGCTCGGTCGCGATGATACCGAAGGGCATGGCCTCGTCGACCGACAGAATGTCGGATTGGGCATCGACGCGGATCGAAAGGGCGCCCCGATAGCTCGCGGACAGCGAGCCGGCGATGGCCTGCAAGTATTCCCCGGAATCGATCGACAGGAAGTTCCTCGAGCCGGAGAGCAGATCGTAGAGATAGGCCATCGATCGGATCCGGGCCTGCGTATCCCTCCCGAGTTCCTTATCCGCCTCGCTCCCGAACGAGGATTCCTGGAGCGAGACGATGCTCAATATGATCTGCAAATTGTTCTTTACTCGGTGCTGGACCTCCCTGAGGAGCTCTTCCCTTTCCGCGAGCAGGCTGCGCAGGAGCTCTTCGTTCCCCTTATCCATTTTCACGTCTCGCGCCCCGACGGCGGCGCATTCGGCGTCCAGGGGCACGACGCAGCTTCCGAAGCGCCTCGCTTCCCCTAGGCCGCCCGTAGCGCCTCGATCTCGGCCAGGGAGAAGAGTCCATCGACCTCGATGAGGACTACCATTCGCTCCTCGAGACGGACTATCCCCCGCACATAGCGTTCCCAAAGCGCGACTCCCCCGGCGCGGACGGCTTCGACTCTATCCTCTTCGATAGAGAGGACCTCGGACACGTCGTCGACGAGGGCCCCCACCGTCAGCGTCCTCCTGTCGCCGTCCTCGACGGCGAATACGATGACGCTCTCCCGTCCGGCGCTTTCGCATTCCGGCAGACGGAATTTCTTTCGCAGGTCGATGACGGGGATCACCCGTCCTCTGAGGTCCATGACTCCCTTCATGTACCCCACAGGAGTGGGAACGGCCATCGTCGCGCCGCGCTCCACGACGGTCTCCACGATCCTCACGTCCACGGCGTACTCCACGCCGTTCAAGCGGAAGGTCAGGTACTGCATCAGAACTCCTCGAAGGACGGATCGTCGAACCCGGACTCGGGCACCGTCGTTATGGCCCTCGGTCTCGGGAGAAGGGCGATCCGCTTCCGCTCGGAGTCCGCCCTCGCCGAGACGACGGCGGGGTCGCATGCCGGCGCCCTCGCCGACGGCGCCCTCGCCGACTCCCCTCTCGCCTTCGCCGCCGACTCTACCTTGAAGAAGGCTATGGCGGAGGCGAGCTGCTCCGACTGGCCCGAAAGCTCTTCCGACATGCTGGCGAGCTCCTCGCTCGCGCTCGCGTTCTGCTGAACCACGGAATCGAGCTGGATCATCGCCTTGCTTATCTGATCGATTCCCGAGCCTTGCTCCTTCGACGCGGAGGCGATCTCCTGGACGAGGTCCGCGGTCTTCTTGATATCGGGTACGATCCGCCGTATGATCTCGCCGGCGCGGCTCACGGTCGCCACCGTATCCTTCGAGAGCTTAGTGATCTCTCCCGAGGCGTTCTGCGATCGCTCGGCCAGCTTGCGCACTTCGCTCGCCACGACCGCGAAGCCCTTGCCGGCCTCGCCCGCGCGGGCCGCCTCGATCGCGGCGTTCAGGGCGAGGAGGTTGGTCTGCCGCGCGATCTCCTCGATGATGCCGATCTTTTCGGCGATCAGGTTCATGGCCGCGACCGACTGCTCGACGGCCCGCCCGCCTTCCTCCGCGTCCTTCGACGTCTTGATCGCGATGCCCTCAGTGGCCATGGCGTTGTCCGAGTTCTGCCTTACGGTGGCGGTCATCTCCTCGATGGAGCTCGATATCTCCTCCGTGCCGGCCGCCTGCTCGGTCGCGCCCTGGCTCATCGCCTGGGCGGTCGTGCTGATCTGCATGCTCCCCGAGGAAACCTGGCCCGACGCGGACAGGATCCCTCCGGCGATCGACTTGAGGCTTTCCTGCATGTCCTTGAACGCGTGGGCCAGCTCGCCCATCTCGTCGGTCCGGCGAAGCATGTCCTCGTGCACGACGAGCGTGAGGTCGCCCTTGGCGATGGCCTTGGTGAACACGACGACGCGGACGAGGGGCCTCGATATGGACCTGGACAGGATGACGGCGATCACGGTCGAAGCGATGGCGCATGCGGCGCTCAAGAGAGCCATGATCAGGGTGACCCTCGCGCCGGTCGTCGCGTTGCCCTCCGCGCTCCGCTTCGCGAGATCGACATTCGTCGCGACGATCCCGTCCACCGCGGCCTGGAGCCCGGCGGCCGCTTCGGCGCCCTTGCCGTCCATCAGGCTGAGCGCCTCGCCGCGCCTGCCCGCTTTATCGAGGCGCACGAGCTCGTCGGCGACGGACCGGTAATTGGCCAGTTGCGACTTGTACTCGGCGAACAGGGCCCTCTCCTTTTCCGTGGCGAGGGTCGCGCCGAAAGAGCTCGTCGAACCGTCCATCGCGGAGCGGAGGTCGGCGATCGCGGCCTCGGCCGATGCCGAGTCCTTCTGGTCCGCGGACATGGCGATGGTCCTGACGTTTATCCTGACCTTCTGGAAGTTCTCGGCGATCGCGATCAGATCGACAAAGGGTTTCGTCGCGCTCTCGTACAGATAGGTATCGGCCGCGACGACATTCCTTATCACGACGATGCCTACGGCGCCTATCGCGACGCTCAGGACCACGACGATCGAGAAAGCGACGGCGAGCTTGCCGCCAATCTTGAATCGCATGAACGGGCCTCCATTCTAATGGAATCGGGCGCGAAGCGGCGGACACCGCAGTCGACGCGGCTTGAACTCTAGTGCTTCGCCTCGATCGCGCCAGTCCATCTTTGGACCGGCCTCCCTAGTGCCAAAGTACTAGGGAGCCCGTTATGCGATCTTTATGTGCCGCTCGGAAAGGATGCGAATGAAGCTCATCCGCGACGCGGCTCCGACCTTGCGAAACATGACGGCGAGATGATTCTTCACCGTCGATTCCGTTATGCCGAGGCGAAAGCCGATATCCTTGGACGATGCGCCCAAGGCCACGAGCCGGGCGATTTCGATCTGCCTGTCGGTGAAGCCGAGCGAGGATAGCGGCGTCGCCTTACCGCGGTTCGCGTAGCCCGCGACGATGGTGGAGAGCTCGCGCGCGACGCCGTTGGCGCGATCGGCGAGGCTCGCGATCTCCGCCTCTCTCTCCTCCTCCGAGGAACGGTCGATGAGCATCGCGACGATGGTGGCCAGCGAGCCGTCGGACTCGTAAAAAGGCAGCGCGAGGCAGTCGCAAGGCAGGGCGGGGCCGTCTTTCCTCGGAAAAAGAACGCGTTCCCGGAACATGCCGGCCGTGGCGTACATCGCGTCGGCGCGCGCCATCAGAGCCTCGTTCCTCTCGCGCTCCTCGTCGCTCCCGGCGCGATCGAAGAGCCGCCGCCCGACCAGCTCCTGGCGCGAGAAGCCCAAGACCGTCAGGGCGGCTTCGTTGCAGTCGCGCACGGTCCGCGAAGGAAAGTCCACGATGAAGAGAGGGTCCGAAAAGCCCTTGAGCGCCAGACCCGACAGCCCTCTGGACGCGCTCCTGGCTCGGGAAGATTTCGCTTTCGCCGGTCGACCCACCAAGAGATAGCCTTGCGGCTCTCTACCCGCTTCGGCCACGGGACTCAGGCTGAAGCGCAGGCGGACCTTCTCGTAGGCTCTCGTGAGGAAGACGGCTTCTCCCCCCAGCCTCTCCTTCGCCTCCAGCACGAACTCCGACATCCGCCGGCGCTCGCTCGCCTCGACGAGCAGAGACAGGGGCTTCGAGAAGAGCTCTTTCGCCGAATAGCCCAAGAAGGCCGTCGCGCAGCGATTCGCCGCGATCACGCGGATCCTGCGATCGAGAACGACGACGAGGTCCTCGACGCAATCCATGAGCTCGAGAAAGAGACCGAAATCCCGGCACGGCAGGGTGGGAGATCTTTTAGGGGCAGTCCCGCCGCCGTTCGAATCGTCAAACTTCATGGCCGCCAACAGATAGCAACAGATTAATAACGGAAAATTCATTGTATCATCATATCCGTCGTCTTATCCTCATCTGGGAGGCCTGCTGCCGGATCCTCGCGCAAAGCAAGGGCCATAGTCCGTCGAGCATTGGCCATGTCTGCTGAGCTTGCTTGTCTATCCCTGGATCAGGGCTCGGCATGAGACATTTTGAGACCGGAAATGGAATGTTTTCAGCTGAAAACAAAAAATTCTGGGTTGAAAATGGAATATTTCCAGCCTGAGAATGTCCTGAACGGTTATAGGTAAGATATCGAGAATAAGCAATTTCGCAAACAGAAGCTGCAATTTCTGGTAGCTCTTTCAAAATGCGTCCGCATTTTGAAAGAGGCCTCCCCAGACTATCAGGAAAGTTGAGTTATTCCATTCCCAGCTCTCAGTTTGGACTTTCAATTTCCCCTTGACAATCCAGATTGTTGGCAATAAGTTTAGCCAACAGGTTTAACTAAATGGTTATATCAAACGGTTTGACAAGTTGGTTCTTTTTTTATTCGACCGGAGGGAAGGGAGACGGTGATGGAAAATGAATCGCATGACCTTACCAAGGAAGAACTTATCCTCAATGCCGCATCGGATGTATTCATCGAAAAAGGCTTAAGCGGGGCCAGGACGCAAGAGATAGCCGATAGGGCGGGGATAAACAAGACCCTCCTCCACTACTACTTCAGGACCAAGGAAAACATCTTCGCGAGGATACTGCAGCAGGTCTTTACGTCCTTCCTCGTTCAGATAGACTCCGCGATCTCGGAGGACGCCCCCTTCCCCATCGCGCTCCGCGCCTTTATCGATTCCTTCGTCGACTATATCGCGACGCGCCCGAGGGTGCCGCTCTTCATAATGCAGGAGCTTTCGCAGGGCGGGAACATAGTGAAAGAGGTGATCTCCGGCACGCTGGAACGGATAGATCTCCCCAACAAGATGGTGCGTCTCATCACGAAGGAAATCGAAGAAGGGAACCTCGAACCGGTCGACCCGCTCCAGACGGTCGTCACGGTGCTGGGAGCTTGTATCTACTACTTCGTCGCCGAGCCCATCATCGGAGCCGTGGTTTCGAAAATTAAGCCGGGCCTGGTTCTCGACCGGGAGAGCTTCGTAGCCCAACGTAAAGAGGAAATATTCAAGGTGCTCTACTACGGCCTCAAGAAGCGGGAGGAGAGCGATGCGAAGTGATCGAGCGATGGACCGGCTGCTGATCCTCGCGCTGCTCCTGGGCGCGCGATGCATCGGCGCCGAATCGCTCAAGGAGACGATCGGCCTGGCCCTC
>Ga0181535_10000771_pt1 | contig 45349 bp, 31 predicted proteins | sample PEATcosm2014_Bin_44_FD_119774 | JGI IMG/M metagenome (GOLD analysis project Ga0181535, IMG submission 119774) | Peatland microbial communities from MTU Mesocosm Facility, Houghton, MI, USA - PEATcosm2014_Bin17_30_metaG | ecosystem: Environmental > Terrestrial > Soil > Wetlands > Peat | place... | reverse complement strand
CTTTAACCCCATCGAAAAGTTCTTTTCCAAACTTAAAGCACTGCTTCGCAAAGCAGCCAAACGATCCATCGACGCCCTATGGAAGGAAATCGGCGACCTGCTCAATGCTGTTACGCCAGGCGAATGTTCAAGCTTCTTCGCCTTGTGTGGATATGTAAACACTTAAATCGAAAACGCTCTAGTAATAAAAGGCAGGTCCACCAGAACATTTCTTCGCCTAACTCGCGCTCGATGCAGTTATTTCCACCAGACTACGGGCTTTTACTCCATCCGTGCCCGCTGTTGTCGCCGTCCGCACGACCTGAGAACATTTCTTCCGTTTCATCGCGCCGCGGAAGTCGCCGGATCGTGCTCAAGCCAGGCTTGCATCTTGTAGCGCATGATGCAGCACCGACTCAAGCAGGCGGCTGGTCTCGGTTTGGGCCGTGGCGAGGCTGGCTTCCAACTGGTCGCACAAGGCCATCAGTTCATCGACCTTGGCGACGATGCGGTGTTGCTCGGCAAGCGGTGGGAGCGGAATAAGGAGAGAACTGAGCTCCGTTGTATTTATATTCTTTAGCTCTACGGCAGACCTGATTGGCACTTCGATTTGGATTCGAGTGTATGGCGAGTTCAAGGCTAGGAGAAGATAACGAGTATCAATGTATTCAACGCTCGTCCTTATCTTGAGGATCTACTGCGTCGCATCGGGTGTATAACTTCTATGGACTGATTCCACTATAAAATTCATGGCAATTGCGAGTCAGATCCACAACGAGGGCACTATGAAGACATTTTCACGTCGCGACGTCCTGAAGACCAGCCTGCTTGCGCCTGCCGTCGCTGCTACGGCCCACGCCATCGGTCCCATCGATCCCACCATGCACGCCGCCGGAGAAGTCTCCGGTCCGCTGAGTGCGCCCGCCACGCTAGCTTCTCCCACGCCCGGCGCTGGTCGCGAACGCCTGCTGCTCGACTTCGGATGGAGCTTCCACTTCGGGCACGCCGACGATCCGAGCAAAGACTTCGGCTATTGCAGTGCCGGCGCGGGGAACTTCCAGAAGACCGGAAACTTTATGCCGGCGGGTTCCACCTCTTTCAGCGACGCGGACTGGCGCCGCATCGATCTGCCTCATGACTGGACGGTCGAACTGCCCTTCAAGAACGACCCCGACCTGCAAAGCAAGGGCTTCTATCCTCTGGGCCGGAAATATCCCGAAACCAGTATCGGCTGGTACCGCCGAATCTTCGAGCTGCCCGCCGAAGACGCGGGCAAGCATATCACGATCGAATTCGATGGCGCGTACCGCGAGACCACTGTCGTCTTCAATGGGTTCTATATCGGCCAGCACAGCGGTGGTTACGATTCATTCAGCTTTGACGTCTCGGACTTCGCGAATCCCGGACAGCCTAATGTGCTGCTGGTGCGCGTGGACGCCACGGGGAGCGATGGGTGGTTTCATGAAGGCGCGGGCATCTATCGGCATGTGTGGCTCGTAAAGACGCACCCGGTGCACATCAAGCAATGGGGAACCCTGGTTCGCTCGGAGCTTGGCCCCAATGGAGCCAAGCTTTCGATCCTAAGCGAGGTTGAGAATCACGGCAATGCGCCGGGCAACGTGCGCGTGATCTCCACCGTCGTCGATTCCTCGGGCTCAGCCGTCGCCAGGGATGTTTCGACCTCCGCCACCATCGCTGCACGCGATCAACACGATTTCACGCAGGAGATCGTCGTCAACCACCCGGCGTTGTGGTCCCTCGAACAGCGCAACCTTTACAAGCTGCTCAGCGAAGTGCAGGTCTCCGGCCAAGCGGTCGATCGCTACGAAACGCCATTCGGCATCCGTTCCGTCCAATTCGATGCAGAGCGCGGCTTTCTGCTCAACGGTGCACTGGTGAAACTGAAGGGCACCTGCAACCACCAGGACCACGCCGGTATTGGCGTTGCACTGCCCGACGCCGTGCAGTACTACCGTGTCCGCAAGCTGCAGGAGATGGGCTGCAACTCGCTGCGGACCTCGCACAACCCGCCCACCCCCGAACTTCTCGACGCCTGTGACCGGTTAGGCATGCTGGTCATGGACGAGACACGCATGATGTCGTCGAACCCGGAAGGCATGAACCAGTTTGCAGATCTCGTCCGGCGCGACCGCAATCATCCCAGCGTCTTCCTGTGGTCGCTGGGCAATGAGGAGCCTACGGCCACCAACGCAAAAGGCTCCAACATCGTCACCGCCATGCAGGCGGCAGCCAAGCGCCACGACGGATCGCGCCCCACTACCATTGACGGCATGATTAACGGCGAGGCGGCGGGCAGCGGCACCGGCGGCCTGGCGGTTTGCGACGTGATTGGCTATCACTACGCCGACCCGCAGGCCGAAGCCTTCCACAAGGCGCACCCTGAAAAGCTGGTGCTGGGCACCGAGACCGTCAGCGCGGTCTGCACGCGCGGCATCTACATTACCGACAAATCCAAGGGCTTCGTCAGTTCTTACGATCCCTACACCACATCGGGCCGCGCCTCCGCTGAAGGGTGGTGGAGGTTCTGCAACGCACGCCCGTGGCTTGGCGGCGGATACGTGTGGACAGGCTTCGATTATCGCGGCGAGCCCTCACCAAATGGATGGCCCAACATCGGCTCGCAATACGGCATGATCGACATGTGCGGGTTTCCCAAGGACACGTTCTTCTACTACCAGTCCTGGTGGACGGAGAAGCCGGTGCTGCACCTTTTCCCGCATTGGAACTGGCCCGGCTACCAAGGCAAGAAGATCGCCGTCTGGGTCCACTCCAACCTCGACAAGGTAGAGCTGTTTCATAACGGAAAGAGCCTCGGCGCCAAGGATGTGAAGAAGGATTCGCACGTCGCCTGGAACGTGGAATATGCGCCCGGGTCCATCGAAGCCCGTGGATGGAAGGACGGCAAGCAGGTGATGACCGCGCGCCGCGACACCACCGGCGCCGCGGCAAAACTGGCGCTGCGGCCCGATCGCGAATCCTTGTCCGCCGACGGCGAAGACGTGGCCATGTTCGCCGTCGAGGTGCAAGACGCAAACGGACGCACCATACCCATCACCGACAACCTGGTGACGTTTACTGTCACCGGCCCGGCCAAACTCATCGGCGTGGGGAACGGAGACCCCACCGACCATTCGCCCGACAAAGGTACTTCGCGCAAAGCCTTCTCCGGATACTGCATGGCGCTCGTGCAGACCGAAAAAACACCCGGCACAATCACCGTCGAGGCCACATCCTCCGGCCTTACTGGGGCCTCCGCAACTGTCTCGAGCAAGCAGGTCGAACTGCGCCCGCAAGTCAGTCTCTGGCAGCGGCCAATACCCAAAGGCGCCGGCATCACTGGCCTATGGGACGCCGTGTCGGACCCCGGCACGGGACTCGCGGCGTCGGCGCTCGGCTCCCCGCGCATCTTCACCCTCACCGAGAAGGGCGGCAAACTGACAGGGACCGTGGAAGGCCCGGGCGGCTGGTTCGGCGGCGACGATGCACCTGTGCCAATTCATGACGGCGTCGTCGATGGCAATCACGTCTCCTTCAAATCAGGGATCAACGCCTTCGACGGCAAGATCAAGGGCGCGGAACTTGAACTCCAGCGCACCGTCAACATCCCGTTCAGCCTGCCCGCACCGCAAAAGCAGGACCCCAACGAGCCCGTGATCGGCCCCGCGCCCGATGGCTCCGATCCCTCCATCGATTTCTCCGATTTCTCCGGCGTGGGCAGTATGTCTGTATTGCTCAGGAGGTCAGAACGCTGAACCCTTGCTTCAAGACAATGAAACCGGGTGCGGCTCGACAAGCTCACCGCAAAGAGTTGAAGTTCCGTGCGCGATCCCTGGCGGCGCCAAGGCAAGGACCATGGGACCGACCTTCAATCGCTCTTTGACGCATTGTGGCAACCGGCCAGCAACTGCGTAACAGCGGCCAAAGCAGGCACTGCCACCAAGCGGTCAATTGTGCGTTCAACCCAAACCAACTTGAAAAGTGAAGCAGCGTTTGGAAATGCTCCAAGTCCACCGCATTGATTCGTCCACAATGTGTTTTGGCTTCAGCGATCCGGTCGGATTGTCGCCCAACCTTACAGAACCCCGGTTGGTGCCTGCCAGAGACCCAGGAATGGCAAAAAGCCGGGTCCCTGTCTGAAGAATCCGCAGTGCGGCTACGACAGCAAGCGAAACACAGAGGCAGGCTTGTTTGACCGAATCGTCAAAGCTCTCAAAACGTAGGCAAACCAAGGGCTCTTATGCCTTGCCGCCGCGAGCCTAACCGGATACTGAGGACGGTTCGCCGACGGCGTTTTTCGCGCCGTCAACTCAGGTGGTCCAGTAGCAATCACGGGTGAACTGCGGGTGAGCGTATTTCTCTAATTTACAGCTAACTACATTAGAAAGTGGTGGCCAGAGACGGGATTGAACCGCCGACGCCGGCCTTTTCAGGGCCGCGCTCTACCACTGAGCTATCTGGCCTCAGTGCAAACTTTTGGGTTGCATCCCTACTCGTGGATTCCGGACGGCGCCGGATTAGGCGGGAAACTCCACGGACAGCGCGCTGCAACAACTGAAACAGTATAGCAACTCCCATTCTCCTAAGCCAAACCGCCGGCATAACTGGCAGTGGGAACGTTAGAAAGACGCGAAATAGACCCAGCCTGCACTAGGGCCTGTCATCTAATTCCCAGGGCACCCTGGGAATTAGATGACAGGCCCTAGTGTCCTCAGTCAGAAGTTCGCATCAGAATTGCACTGTCATCCTGAGCGAACGGAGCCCCAAGCGCTTTCCGGGGTCCCCAAAGAGCGCTTTTGCTCTTTGGGGTGGAGATTGGGGGTGGTGAGTCGAAGGATCTGCTGTTGTTTTTCGCCAGCTACAGCGGTTTCGATTCTGCTCTTTACAGAAACGTAGACGCCAAGGGGCATTTTTCTCAAGAAAATGGCCCCTCGCATGATCTTCAAATGGAAGCACTTGAATCGAAACCGCTCTAGCGTCTTCAGCTCTTTGGGGCGGCTCTGCCCGCCCTATTTGTCGATACGGCACTAACCGCTTCTCAGAAAATTCCCTTTCAAACTCACGGGTGCTCCAGCATGCAAACTCTCGGCCGTCTCGTCTGAGAAAATCGCGGGCACTCCGCCAGGGCGCATCGCCAACAGCCCCCTCAATCTCGACTTTGCCGAAAATTACCCGCGACTGGTGCATACTCTCTATATGCGAGTCCTCGACCAAGCCAACAAGTCCCAGTCGAAATTGGCCTTTCAGGGCTGTTCCCAGGCCATACCTTCGGGCTGTACCCCCACCCCCCTCCCCGTCAATTGCACTGATTATGGGGCAGGCAAAAAATAACTAGATAATAATCAATAACTTGCAAGAGAATCACCGTAACCAGAAAGTAAACAAGGCTGCAAATTTCAGCGAAATTTCGCGCATTTCACGCCTTTTTCAGGGAAAATTCAGGCCTCAACGGCACTTTACCCGACTTTTTGCGCAGTCCGCGCCGCCCTAAATCTTCCTCAGCCGCTCGCAAGCCTCATCCAGCTCCGCATCCTTCTTGGCAAAGCAGAACCGCAGCAAATCCTCCCCGCGTCCCGGCCGGAAGAATGCCGATCCAGCAACCGCCGCCACGCCGGTCGCCGCTAGCAGAAGCCGCGCCTTCTCCGCCGCCTTTTTCCCAGGCAGCCTCGTCGCGCGCGCCAGTATGTAGTAAGCGCCCGGAGGCGCCACCGCCTCCATGCCCGCCGCCTCAAGCGCGCTCAGCAGCCGCCCGCGCTTTTGCTCGTGGTCCGTCGCCAACTGCTTGTAGAAGCTCGCCGGAAGCTGCTCCAGTCCCGCCGCCGCTCCGTGCTGCAGAGGCGCCGGAGCGCAAACGTACGTCAGGTCGTGGAAGTGCGCCATCGCCGGCATCCAGCGCGCATCCGCCGTCGCGTAGCCCAGCCGCCAGCCCGTCACCGAAAATGTCTTCGAGAATCCCGAAAGCACAATCGTCCGCTCTCGCATGCCGGGCAGCGTGGCCGGAGAAATGTGCTCCGCGCCGTCGTACACAAAGTACTCGTAGATCTCATCGGTAATCAGAAACAGGTCGTGCTCAAGGCACACCGCCGCCACTGCCTCAAGCTCGGCGCGCGTAAAAACCTTGCCACTGGGGTTGGCTGGCGTATTCAGCAGGATCGCGCGGGTCCGCGGCGTCACCGCGGCCTTCAGCGCATCCACGTCCAGCGCCCAGTCCGGCTCAGCCAGAGGCACCAGAATCGGGTTCACGCGCATCGACTGCAACGTCACCGCATGGTAGCCGTAGAAAGGCTCGAACAACAGAACGTCGTCCTTGGGATTCAAGAGAGCCATCGCCGCCGCGTGCAGGCCGCCGGTCGCGCCCGAGGCAACCATCACCTCGCGCTCTGGGTCGTAGTTAAGCCCGTAGTCGCGCAGTTGTTTCGCCGCAATCGCCTGACGCAGCCGCGTAATGCCGTCGCAGCGGGTATAAATGTTCTCGCCGTTGCGGATCGCCTCCGTCGCGCCTGCTTCCACGACCTCTGGAACTGGCGTATCGCAAACGCCCTGCGCAAGGTTGATGCCGCCGATGCGGTCGCACTCGGTGGTCATGGCGCGAATCTCAGACTGCATGGCGCCAGGGGCAAGTTGGCTCAGGGTCAGGCGGGACACTGCTGAAGCTGTATGCATGGGGGAAGATCCTTATTCTGACATCTTACATTTTGAACGCCCGGTCGAGTCTCCAACCGCCCAAGCGGGCCCCAAAAAACAAACGGCGCACCCTGAAGCGGATGCGCCATTTTCTTAGCCAGCTTGCGTGCGGGTTTACTTTCCCCGCGTATTGGCAATGGCCTGATCAATGAGCTGGAACAGCTTGCTCCGGTCCACAACCTCCACAAACGGCGCGCCTTTGCCGTTGGCCGTCACCACCCAGATCGTAGGCGTATGCTCGATGCCGACCCGCTGGCCTAGCGCGTAGTCAGCCTTTACCTCGGCAGCCAGCTTGCCCTGGGGATCGATGGCGAAGGGCAGGGCGAGTCCGCGGCTCTTGGCGTACGTTTCCGTGTACTGGGTCAGATCGCCGGGGTTGTTGATCATGATCTGGTTGGCAAAGATGTAGTCGCGATACTCGTCGCCAATCTTCTTGCTCTTGGTGTCGAACCAGCGCGCATTCAGCGCCGCATTGAAGCTCCAGTTGTGAAACGGCAGAGGAAAGTCGTGGCGAATCAAGGGAATGCCATATTTGGCGGCAGCCTCGCGAAGCAGAGGGTTGGCGTGCGCGCAGTCGGGGCACTCCATATCCGCAAATTCCACAATGGCCACGCGCGCGCCTGCCGGCGGACGAAGGGCCGAGGCGTCGTGAACCTGGGTTGTTGGGGCTGGAGCGGCAAACTGCGCGTGCGCCGTGGCTGCCATCAGCAGTGTTAACCCGGCGAGGCCCAAAAACAGGCCGATGCGGTTGCGGCGATTCCGGTAGGAAAGGGGAAGGGCAAAAAATCGAGACATAGTGATTGGACGGCTCCCTATCTTCATTGTAACGGCAGAGATGCGGCAATAGTTGCGGTTATTGGCGTTCGCGGCGGCGCGCGGCCATCCACTGCCGCCATTTGTAGTCCACATAGAAAGACCCAGCGACAACAACAAGCGCGACAATGCCCAGCAGTATCTTCATAGCTCTTTCAGAATCGCATAAATGGCCCGCGCCGACTTTGAGGAAAGACAAAACACGTACTTCCCGTGTCAACCGCCTCGGAAGCCGCACGAATTGCCGCGGATAGGCCTGAGGCTGGTCCCGTGCATTACCCTAATCGCTGCGGTGTTTTTACCGCTGTTGGGGACATCCACTTGAGAATCGTTCTTTCAAATATCGGTACCCTTGGCGACATCAATCCACTCATTGCCATTGCTTTGGAACTGAAGCGCCGCGGCCACGTACCCGTGATGGCGCTGCCTGCCGTGTATGAAACGAGAATCAAGCCCCTCGGCCTCGAGTTCCACGCCGTTCGGCCGGACATCGACCCCAACAACAGCCTCCTGGTCGAGATGATCTACGACGTCAAGAAGGGAACTGAGACCGGGCTTCGGGAGTTTCTCTTTCCCGTCCTCCGTCAGACCTACAACGACCTTCTCCACGCCGCTACCAAGCCCGAGCGCGCCGACCTGCTGCTGCTCGGCGAGTTGAACTACGCTGGCCCGCTGGTAGCTGAGGTGACCGGGATTCCCTGGGCGAGCTACGTGCTTGCGCCCCTTTCTTTCTTCTCCGCCTTCGATCCTCCGGTGTTGCCCCCGTATCCGCGGCTGGCGCGGGCAGACAGAGCAGTGCCGGGCTTTGGCCGAGTCATCAAACGGGTGGCGCGGTTCGTGAGCCGCAAGTGGCCGCAGCCCATCTACGATCTGCGCCACGAACTCGGCTTGCCGCGCGGCGCAAATCCTCTCTTCGACGCCAAACACTCGCCGCACCTGGTGCTGGCCCTGTTTTCAGAGGTGCTGGGCCAGGCACAGAAAGACTGGCCCGAACATACGCTCATCACCGGCTTCTGCTTCTACGATGCCGATGCCGGCAACGCCGCACTGCCTCCGAACTTGAAGAAATTCCTGGCCGCAGGCGAGGCGCCTGTGGTGTTTACGCTCGGCTCGGCCGCTGTGCTGGCGGCGGGCAACTTCTACGAGTACTCCGCCCAGGCGGCAATCAGTATGGGCATCCGTGCGGTGCTGCTCATCGGCACAGACCCGCGCAACCGGCCGCAAGCAGCGCTGCCGGATTCCATCTGTCTGGCGGAGTATGCGCCTTACTCGGCGCTGTTTTCAAAAGCGGCAATGGTGGTGCACCAGGGCGGAGTAGGAACAACAGCCCAGTGCCTGCGCGCCGGCAAGCCGATGCTCATCATGCCCTACTCCCACGACCAGCCCGACAATGCCCGCCGCATGAGGCGGCTGAAGGTGTCCCGGACCATTCAGAAGGGGAACTACACGCCCATGCGGGTGGCGCGCAAGCTGAAGGGAATGCTGGCCGAACCGAGCTATGCAGAAAATGCTGCGCGCGTGGCCGAACAGTTGAAAGAAGAGGACGGGGTCAAGACCGCCTGCGATGCGCTGGTGAGGCTGTACGAGAGTATGCGCGGGTAGTTGATGAATCGCTCCGTTCCACCCTTTCCATGCAAACAGCGAAAAGGGCGGAACGGAGATTTCTTCCTTTACATCCAGGCCGACGCCGGAGCCGCCATCGCTTCTTCCAGCGTGACGCGCTGCTTGCGGCGGTAAGCAAGGTTGGCCATGTGGCCGGCAATGGCCGTGCGGTAGCCCACCTCGATGGGAGCATTGGTAGCCTGGCTACGGCTACGGATGCACTCGAACCAGTTGGCCATGTGGTTGACGCCCTTGTTTGTGCCCTGCATCGCATCGACGCCGGGGTTATTCGCCTTCTCCGGATAGAACGATGAAGGGCCAAAGTTGAGGCTCTCGATGGTTCCGTGCGAGCCGAGAATGCGCTCCCCTAGCCCAAAGTGAGAGTTTGCGAAGGTGGACTGCCAGACGACGATCATCCCTGGGTATTCGAGGGTTACGTTGAAAGTATCGGGCACCTGACGGCCGTCCTGCTCGGAGAAGACTCCGCCGGTCATCACCGCGGCGATGGGCAGTTCCAGACTAAGGGCCGAGGTGATCCAGGCATTCTGGTGCACCATGTTTTCGGTGACGTTGCCGCCGGAGAACTCCCAGAATAGGCGCCAGTTGATGTACTTGTTGGCGTCAAACTTAGGCTCCGGGCGGCCATCGAGAAACAGCTTCCAGTTCACGTGCTCCGGGTTGCAGTCGTCCGGGATGGGGCGAACCCACTGCCCGTGGCCGCGCGGCGTGTTGCGCGAAATCCACGATTCCACCATGGTGACCTTGCCGGGATAGCCCTTTGCGATCCACTCCCTGGCGTCGGCCAGGCCGCCGGAGCTCACGTGCTGTACGCCGATCTGGATCACCTGCTTCGAGGCTTTTGCGGCTTTCCGGCACTCCACGGTCTGCGGAATGTTCCAGGTCATGGTTTTCTCGCTGTAGAGGTCCTTGCCGGCCTGCAGCGCGGCAACAAAATACTTGGCGTGAAGGTGCATGGGCGTGGCGTTGATGACCGCGTCAATGTCCTTACGTTCAAGCAGGCGCATGGGGTCGTCGTACGTTTCGATGCCGGAGACTTTGGCTTTGGCCAGATCGCGCCGGCGGGAGTAGGTGTCTGCCACGGCCACGCACTCGATGTTGGGCTGCTTGAGTGCGTCTTCGAGATCCTGCATGCCGCGGTCGCCGGCCCCGATCAGACCAATGCGAATGCGGTCGTTGGCGTCCAGTGCACGCATGGAGGGCATGGCGGCGACTGCAAGCGCACCCATACCGGCGTTGCTAATGAAATTACGGCGATTCATGAATTCACCTCAGACAACGGAATAAACAAACCTGATTCTTAAGGTCTATCAATCCCGGGCGAAGCGCAGGTTCTTCCGCTCCGCTCGAGATCATAGACATGGATTATGTATGCGCTAACAAGCGGCTCCGGCTTTTCTCAGTGCTTCCTTCAGCCCCTTCATGCTTTCGCGTGTGGAGGCTTCGCCTACGCTCATGTTGCTGCCGGGTTCGGGTTTGCCCCCATGCCAGTGGGTTTCAAGACTCACGGCAAGGTGATAGCCATCGCGCTGGAATGCCTTGAACTGGCCCACCCAGTCGATAATGCCTCCGCCCACCGGCGCCCACTCAAACTTTCCATCTGCCTTGCGGATGGTGTCCTTGCAGTGGCAGTGGCCGATGCGATGCTTGGGCATTGCGTTGTAGTCGTCGGGGTAAGGCGTTTCGCCTGCGAACGTCGCTGCGTTGCCGGGGTCCCAATTGAGCATGAAGTTGGGCTCGCGGACTGCCTTGAGCACAGCAATAGCTTCCGGGCCGCTGCCGGTGTTGCAGGCCATCTCGTTTTCAAGCAGAAGGATCAAATTATGCTTTGCGCAAGTGCGCGCGGCCTCGCCGAGCTTCTCGTTGATAGCGTCGCGGTAAGGCTTCTGGTCGTCGAGGCGCCAGAAGTCGAAGCAGCGAATGCGATCAGTCTGGAATGCCTTGCAGAGTTCGATGGAGCGGGCGAGGACCTCGTCCTGGTGCTTGAAGTCGATGTCGGCGTGGAACTGGTCGCGGTGCGGGCCCTCTTTGGATTGCGGCGCGCCGGGCCAGTTGACCTTGAAGAGCGGGCTGGCGATGTCGGTAACGCGCAGCTTGTACTTCTCGAGAATCTTGCGAGACTTGTCGACTTCTTCCTCATTCAGCTCGACGACGTTCTTGTTCCACATGCTCCGCAGTTCAATCCACTGCAGACCGAAGTCATTGGCGGCGACAGAACAGGCATGGTCAAAATCCGCAGAGATTTCATCGTTGATCACAGAGAGACGGAAAGGACAGCTCATGCTTTCACCCCGTATTTCTCGCGCAGCAGGCGCAGGCTGGCGGCGTTGGCGTCTTTAGGCGACAGCGGATCGCCGGCGGGCACGCGGTCGAGTTCGACGATGCCCCAGCCGCGGAACTTGATCTGGTGAAGCGCGGCGAAGACGGCGGGAAGATCGACGCGGCCCTGGCCCAGTTCGACAAACTCATAGCCGCCTGGGTTGGAGGCATTCTTCACGTCCTTGAAGTGCATGAAGAGCACTCTGCGGCCGTATTTGCGAATGGCTGCGGCCGGGTCGCCGCCACCCTGCAGGTAGTGGGCAACATCAAGCTCCAGGAAGAGGTAGTTAGGGTCGGAGGCGTCCATAATGGCATCGACGGCCTCAGGCGGCTGGCCCATCGTGTTCATGTGGTTGTGAAAGCCGAGCTTGATCCCAGAGTCGGCGATGCGCTTGCCGATCTCACTGAAGACTTCGCCTTGAAGCTTGCACTGGTCAGTAGGAAAGGGACCTGTGGGCTTGGCGGCGGAGGCGACGAGTTGCAGGTAGAGGCCGCCGGCTTCGTGCACGTACTGCGCGTGCTTGACGTGGGTCTCAAGCTGCGACTTGCGGACGGCCGGATCGATGGAGGCCTGGCCGCTCGATAGCGCGACGAAAGTGAGCTTGTGCTGGGCAAGCAGATCGCGCAGGACGTGCGGATCGGGATATTGATCGAGCACGGGAGCGCGCAACTGTATGCCCGCAAAACCGTCGGCGGCAATGTCGGTAATGGCCTGAGCCGCGTTGTCGTTCCAGGTGATGGCCGAGCAGCCGGCGCGGACTTCGCTCTCGCCGCGATTGAGAGGCGCGGCGAAGGCCGATAGATTTATGGGCGGATAGAGCGGACCAGCTAGGCTTGCGCGTGCAGAGCGTGGCATCGCTGCCAGCGCACCCGCACCCGCCAGGCCGGCGAGAAACTCCCGGCGCGATGAGGACATAGGATTCTCCTTCAAGTTTCAGAGCGCCGAAAAGCGGCGCTCGACTTGCGCCAGCGATTATAGCCTTCCGAGCACGAAGATTTCCCCCACTCCCGGAGGAGTGCGCGGCGGTCGATATTCGCACTAGTTGTGCGGATAGTCTCTGCTTTGCCCAGTGCGCGAGTTGGTGACGGAGAAACTGCCGCCAGGCGAGGCTATGACTTTGAAGAAAGCGCCATCCGCCGCGTTGCCTTTAGGGTTCGCGATCAGAGCCTCCGGGCTGTTGTGGGCGGCGTCGGATCCCTCTGCCGTGTGAAGCATATAAAGATCCTCGATACCGGGGCTGTCATGGACGGTCTGCCACGCCTCCGGCATGCCCGCCTTGTGCGTGCCGTTGTTCATAATCGCCACGCGCGGATGAATGGCATCAACCAGTGCACGGGAATTCGACAGATCCATGCCGTGATGGTCGACAAGATATAGATCAATCGGCGGGATGGGATTGTTGGGGCAGACAAGCGCAACCTCTTTGGCGCCAGTGAGGTCGCCAAGATCGAGAAAGCGAAACTTGCCGAAGGTGACGAGGATGCCCGCTGAACGGGCGTTCTCGGTCGGGTCGTCGGGCCACTGGTGTTCGTTGGCACAAAAGGGGTTAGGCCTAGGCTTGATGTCGGGAATTTGGGAAATATGTTCGCCGTCGGCCGCCAGCACTATGACGCTGAGGCCGGCAATCTGAAGAGTGTCGCCGGGATGAACAATGCGCCGCGGCTTGCCTTCGATGGCCTTCAGATAAGCGGAAAAATCGTGGCGTGTGACGTCGGAATCCTCGCGATTGGGGCCGTGGTCTATGAATTCGCCAACAGGAATGCGCTTCACCAACTCAGGCACGCCGCCCACATGATCGGTGTGAAAGTGCGTGATGAATACATGGTCAATGCGCGTGATGCCGGCGTCTTTCATCGCTGTCTGGATGCGTACGGCGTCGCGACCGTCGTGATCGGGCCATCCGGTATCGACAAGCAGCGAAGCGCCGGATGGAGCAACCAGCAGAGTGGACTGGCCGCCTTCCACGTCGATCGAATAGATGAGCAGGTGCTTTGCCGCTTTGGCTTGCGCAGGGGCTGACTGCGGCGCCGAAACGAAGAGCAGCGCCAGCGCGCAGAGGGGGAGCAGAAAGGTGGGGAAACGCTGGGCGAGCAGTGTCCTCAGCGGGCGGCACAAGGGTTGCAGGCAGTGCTGAGCGGAGATTAGCATTTGCGGAAAGTGTAACCGCTTGCGCGGCGATTAGGGAACACGATTGTGCGCGGATAATGCTTACAAACCCTGCCACACGTTCGCTACTGATAGAATGGTAAGTGTCGCACTGTGCGGCGAATTGCTGTTTTTGCTCCCCTAATCAACTCAACGGCCTGAACTGCCGAATCCCAGAGAAGGAAATACCGCACCTGTGACCCAGACGATACGCAATATCGCCATCATTGCCCATGTTGACCACGGAAAGACCACGCTGGTAGACGCCATGCTGCGGCAGTCCGGCACCTTTCGAGCCAACGAGCAAGTGGCCGATCGGGTAATGGACTCAAACGAGTTGGAGCGGGAGCGCGGCATCACCATCCTGGCCAAGAACACAGCCATCAACTTCGAGGGCGGCAAAATCAACATTGTCGACACGCCAGGCCACGCCGATTTTGGCGGCGAGGTGGAGCGCGCGCTCAAGATGGTGGACGGCGTAATGCTCCTTGTTGACGCGGCCGAAGGGCCGTTACCGCAGACCCGCTACGTGCTGGCCAAGGCGCTTGAAGCCAAGCTGCTGCCCATCGTGGTGATTAATAAGATTGACAGGCCCGATGCGCGGCCCCAGGAAGTGCTGAACGAGATTTACGACCTATTCATCGACCTCGATGCCGAAGAGAGCCAACTGGACTTCCCTGTGCTCTACGCGGTGGCCAAGGCAGGCACGGCGACGCTCGATCCTGCCGTCCCGGGCGTCGATTTGCAGCCTTTATTCGAGAGCATCGTCTCCACCATTCCCCCTGCCACTGGCGACGCGAACGGCACACTACAAATTCTGGTCACCAATCTCGACTACTCGGATTACTTCGGCCGCATTGCCATCTGCCGCGTCTTCCAGGGAACGCTGCATGCAGGCGACGATGTGACCATCTCCAAGCGCGATGGCAGCCTGATGAAGACGCGCATCACCAAGCTCTTCACCTTTAATGGTCTGAAGCGGACCGAGACCACGGAAACCACCATGGGCGACATCATCGCTGTGGCCGGTGTGGAAGGCATCACTATCGGCGAGACCATCACCAGCGTTGAAAATCCGTCGCCGCTGCCGCTGATTGTGATCGACGAACCAACCATTGCGATTCAGTTCAGCGTGAACAACTCGCCGTTTGCAGGGCGAGAAGGCCAGTACGTCACTAGCCGCAATCTGCGCGAGCGTCTTGAGAAAGAGTTGCTCACCAACGTCAGCATTCGCGTTGAAGATACCGGCTCTCCCGACAGCTTCAAGGTACTGGGCCGCGGCGAACTGCAACTTGCGATTCTCATCGAAATGATGCGCCGCGAGAGCTTCGAGCTTATGGCTGGACGCCCGGAGATCGTCACGAAGACGGTCGACGGCGTACGCATGGAACCCGTCGAACACCTCACCATCGACGTGCCCGAGATCTACACCGGCGTTGTGATTGAAAAACTGGGACCGCGCAAGGGTGAGATGACGAAGATGCACAATCACGGTTCAGGCCGTGTGCGCATGGATTTTCGCGTGCCTAGCCGCGGACTCATCGGACTGCGCAGCGAGATGCTGACCGAAACGCGCGGAACGATCGTCATGAACGCCCTGTTCGATGGCTACATCCCCTACCAGGGCGAGATTCCCCAGCGGCCCACGGGCGCGCTCATCTCCGATCGCCAGGGAGTGACGACGACGTATTCGCTGAACAGTCTGCAGGAGCGCGGGATTTTGTTTGTTGGCGCGGGCGTCGAGGTTTACGAGGGTATGATCGTCGGCGAGCACTCGCGCGACAACGATCTCGACGTAAACGTGGTCCGCGAAAAGAAGATGACCAACATGCGCGCATCCAGCGCGGATGAGGCCATCCGCCTGGTGCCAGTGAAGGCTCTCAATCTGGAGCAGGCCATCGAGTTTATCGCCGAGGATGAAATGGTCGAGGTCACGCCCAAGTCGCTGCGGCTGCGCAAAAAGATCTTGCAACAGAACCGCCGTCCAAAGCGTTGGGAGAAAGGCGAGCAGGCAAGCTAAAGAAGCCGCTTGGCCTCCAGCACTCGCTCCAGAGCCTCTTCGGCGGTTGTCCCAATCGCCGATAAGTGCCCCATCTTCCTGCCGGCGCGCGGTGTGTGCTTCTCGTAGAGATGCAGGCGCACACCGGGCACGGCCAGGGCCGCCGCAAAGTCCGGAGTACCGTCAAGCCACACGTCACCGAGCAGGTTCACGATTGCCGCCGGAGTAATCAACTCCGTGGAGCCAAGCGGAAGATTGCATACCGCCCGCACGGCTTGTTCGAACTGGCTTGTAACGCAACCGCGCTCGCTCTGGTGATAGCTGTTGTGAGGCCGCGGCGCAAGTTCGTTCACCAGTAACTCGCCCTGGCGCGTGACGAAGATCTCCAAGCAGAGCAGGCCTTCCAAACCCAACTTATCGATGATTGCCGCCGCTAACGCCTCGGCGCGCGCCTCAAGCGCCGAGGGCACGCCAGCCGGCAAAACGCTCCACGCCAGAATCTGATTTTCGTGGTGATTGCGTGCGGCGGGATAGCTGCGCACCTCGCCTGAGGGACTGCGCGCGGCCATCACGCTAATTTCGCACTCAAGATCAAGCGCCTGCTCGGCTACGGCCGCATGGGCGCCAATGCTCTGCCACGCAGTTGAAATCGACTCTTCGGTCGCGGGCTCATCGAGCCCAATCCGTGCCTGTCCGCGTCCGTCGTAGCCTCCGCGCCCGATCTTCAAAAAAACGCGTCCGCCCAGCGCCGCGACTGCCTCATGCAGGTCCGTCTCGCTGCGCACCACGCGAAATGGTCCAACAGGAAAGCCTGCATCAGCGAGCCATTTCTTCTGCAGAGTCTTGTCCTGAATAATGCGGATAGGCTCGACACCCGGACGCAGCGGCGCAATCCGCGCCACCTCGGCCAGAGCATCCACTCCAATCTGCTCAATCTCCAGTGTGACCGCATCCGCTCCGGTCGCCAGCCGCCGCGCTGCAGCCACGTCATCCCAGCGGCCAACAATGGTCTCGTCCACTACGAAGCTCGCCGGGCACGCTGGCTCCGGGTCCATCACCCGCACACGATAACCCATGGTGCGCGCGGCCATCGCCGTCATGCGTCCCAGTTGCCCACCGCCCAGAATTGCCAAAAGTCCGCCTGGCCTAATGACCGATGATTTCTCTTGCTGACCTGATTCAGAGATGCCGCTCACCCAGGAAGCTCCTGCTCTAGGACTTCTTTTGTGCGTCCTGCGCGCCATGCGGCCAGCCGCTCATAGAGAGCGGCGTCGCTTGCGGCCAGGATTTCAGCGGCAAACAGCGCTGCATTGGCCGCACCAGGCTTGCCGATTGCCAGCGTTCCCACGGGAACGCCTTTCGGCATCTGCACAATCGAGAGCAGCGAATCCATGCCGTTCAGTTGCGTTGCCGCCACTGGAACTCCCAGCACCGGAACCAGCGTCTTGGCTGCGAGCATTCCCGGCAGGTGCGCCGCTCCGCCGGCCCCGGCAATAATGACCCTTAGCCCGCGTGCCCGCGCAGTCTCAGCATATTCAAATAGCCAATCCGGTGTCCGATGCGCACTCACGATGCGCGCTTCGTGCGGGATTTCAAGCGCGCGCAGAATCTCCACGGCCGCCGCAAGCGTCTCGTAATCGCTTCGGCTGCCCATCACCACGCCTACCAGTGGCTGTTCGCTCATAAGCCCGATTATACGAGTCCCCGGAAAGTAGGCCCAACATGAATGCACGCCGTTCCGCTTTTTCGCTGTCAACCTCAACTCGTCAATGCCGGTGCCATGCCTCAAACGCCACTTCGATTACCGCGAATACCACACTGGCCGCTGCTAGAAATCCTTTGGCGCGCTGCCAGTTCTGCTCATGACGCTCGAGGCGCCGCTCCAACTCCGCAATCCGCCCGCCGTTGCCGTCGCCCATCAGACCGGTCATCTGCGTTTTCAGCACGCTCAAATCGCTAAGTACCTGAGCTTCGAATTCATTCATCATTCGCATCCATTTGACCCCATCTGATCATTCACGCCCGATACGTTCGAACCTCACGAACCCAGCGGCAGATTGATAAATAATGCCGTTGAGAACTCAGAGTAATTGGGCGGCGTCGCGCCATCATACATCCGAATATAAAACCGGTCGTTTGTAGTTTCGCGCGAAAAAATCATATTCGGCAAACTCGCCCGTGCCACTAGCCCCGTATCTTCACCAGGCATGAACGCAAAGTCACGCCTCCGTATCTCAAATCCTCCCCCGGTTGGTGGCGTAATCCCTGTGTTGATCCCCACTGTGGTCCCATTCAGTGTCGTCACGGTCAGGCCGGTCAAATTGCCAAGCACCGTAGGGGCCACAGGGGCTGGTAGCCATGTGTCAGCGGGAACCGTCGCGCTCGTCTTGATTGCAAAATCGTCTGCCCAGTCGTTGGCAAACGTGATCGTATACTCAACTAAGTCTGGATAACTAGCCTTGTAACTCAGCTTCACAGTCCGAACAACGACCTGCGCATCCAAATCGGCAGAAGGTGCATTGAGCTGCAGTGCGTCACCTGGCCACACGTCGGAGGCAAAACTGACTCTGCCGCCTTTGTAGGTTCCGCTCCACAACGCGCTGACTCCTGCAGCCGCCTGTTCCATGACAAGTGCGGCGTTGCGACAGTCTGCCGAGCAGCGTGCGGGGGGCTCGGTAACTGAGCCGATCCATGTTGCTACCGCGGGTGATCCGGCTTGCGTGAGAGCCTGCTGGCTGGCGGTGTTCACTGCGCGCCCCACTGCTCGTCCCACGCTGCGATAACTTACCGCGATCTGCTCTCCTATTACTGGCGCATATCCGGTGTAAAACACGACCTTGCCTGTGCGTTCCAGTTGGCACTCGCCTGCTTCCGCCGTTGTGCCTAACCGGCGGGTATAAGGGCCACCGCTGGGGGGGGTGCTCACCACCCAACCCGAGCCAAGGTTCGTCAGATTCAACGCGCGCATGGATCCAATCAGATTCAGGGTGCTCGCTGCCACAACGGTGCACCATCCAGGCACATTTGCGAGCGCGCCGTCGTACAGGGTTACCGGCATCGAGCCTACTCCATTGACGAACTCCTGAACCTCGAGTTGTAACTTGCCGGGGTTTAGAGTCCAGTCACCCCCTGCGGCGATTGCGCCATCATCTCCGAAGGAACGGTAAATTGCGTGTGCCCGGACGCTCTCCGGACAGTGCACCCTCACCCTTAGCGTATATTGGTTAGCCGAGCTTACTGCAAATGTTATTCCGGCCGATGTCCCTTGAATTAACGGTTGCAAAGTTACGGCTCCTGTCCCTTGCTGAGCGGTGACCTGAAAGGCCGCCGTACATCCAACGGATTCCTCTCCTCCGGTAAAGAACCCAGCCAAAATTCCAGTGCTTCCCGGAGAGAGAGTTACTCCCTCGGCCTCCAAAAGCAGGGTACCGCCCATCTCTACGGGATCAAGCCAGCTCAACACCGCTTGACCATCAAGTCCGTTGCCACCAGTCATTGTGAGGCCGCCCGCACCCAGCGAGAGATAGAGTTGCCCCGCCGTATTTCCCCAGAGGCGCTGATCTATCTGTGGTTCGTTGAATAGTTCGCTGATGATGATCGACTTCGAGGTGGAAGGAAAGTAAGGGGCCGCCGCTAGATAAAACTGGGTCGTAACTCCATCTCCTTGAAAGTATTCGGTTACATAGGCAACCGGCTCGTGTTCGCCGCAGACAGTTACATCGTTCGCCAGTGCGCGTTTCACGCTTGCGGTAAAAGCCAAGTTAGCCAGGCTAAGGCTGCCGTCGGTCTCATTCAAAGTATGTACAGTGGTCTGCACGGGTGAGAGCATAAGCGACCCGCCGACAGCGCGATAAGCGGCGCGAGCAAGGCTCGCCAACTGTCCGGCACTCTTGCTGAACGGCGCTCCTGGACTCGAAACAAAATTACTTACCGGCGTACTCAGCGAGACTCCGTGAGTCGAGAGCGACTTTGCACCGCTATGAGTCACCAGCGAGGTCATCAGCGCCCCGGCGGTTTGCCCCGCCATGCCAGTGCTTGTCGGCATCAGCAGTTGATCCAGAAGCAACTCGTCGCTCAAAGCCTGAATACTCGTCCGATAGCGTGGACCCTCGATTCCAATTCCAGCGTACTCGGCTTGCGGACTTACAGCGATGTACCCAGTGAAGTAATAAGTGCCATCATCACCGATAACCGCCAGCGATTGGTTGCGTGAGGGTCGAGTTAGGCTACCGTCGGCAGGTAAGCTAAGCCACAACTGGCATATCGAGGGCTCATTAAGTCTGCGCTCGATTGTTAACGGCTGCACCGCATCGAGCGCGGCCGTATAGTCCTGCCCTTGAATCGTAATCTTCATTGTGGCTCTCTGACCTTTTTTACTTCCTGAGTTACTCTCGTATTACACCAGTGCCTTATCCGCAGGCAGAAAACTCCGGTAACACAATACCCGTTCTCCATCCAGTGGATCGATAACCGGTAGTGCCAAATACTGTCCCTTGAGAACGACTCGCGCGTGTCCGCCTTTGTCTTTGGGGTCGAGCGGTATCGCTGCTTCCTCGGCGCCAGTCATCGTCTGCAGTCGCGGATAGTGAAAGAAGATCCTCTCCCCTTGGCTTCCTTGCATCACGAACAGCGCCGACCACTCCTGATAGAAACTGCCGCCTTCGCGATCCACGAATCCGGTAACGGCCTGAAGCTTGGCCCCTGTTGCTGGAGCCCCACCCGGCAATGGCTCAGCCAGAGTAAGGCCTGTCGTGTTCACCTGGGACACCAGTGCGACATTGAAGGTCACCCGCCGAATGTAGTCCACATCCGTCAGAACCTGCCTTACGTAGGCGCCAGCGACTGGTGTACCCACATAGCCCGACTGGCCGGTATAGTCCACATCGACTGCAATCATTGACCCGGCCGTAAACTTCGCCGCGTCCGTGCTGCTCAGCACGATAGAGGTAGCCGTCGAGCCGCTTTGTGGCGTTACTGCCGTAACCGCCTGGGCCCCGTCCGCTGCCGGAGTGGAACCGTCCGTCGTGGCCAGCAAATTCATGTGCTGCGAGCCGGTCGCCAGTGCCATCGTTAGCTTCGTCCAACTCAAAAACTGTAAGCTAATCTGCGCCTCGATAGTTTCGCGCACTTGCTCAATGGTTGCGGCCGGAATACCCGTCAACACCGGCGAACTCTTGCTTGTCGCCTTCCGAGTGAACTCCTGAATCCATCCCAGACTGATCCACGGTGCCGGCGGAGCATCCAGGCTGAATCTGCCCTGTTGTGACGCATCGAAAAGCACCGGCGTTTGCGAAGCGCGATTCACCGGCGCAAAATACGCTCGAACGCGCCGTGCCACCGGCGCGGGAGCCGAAAACCAATTCGCTGCCATCACTCCCCCTGCTCTTGGTAGCTGTAGACCATTACCTTGGCCGATCGGCTCAAACGGTCTCGCAGCACTGTAATTGGGGCAAAGCCGGGCTCGTCCCAGAACACCTGCGTCAGCATCGCCGTCGGCGGCGTGGCTGTGTAGTTAAGTTTCGGCGTATGGAAAGGTGCAAGCATCGTCACCAGTTCCTCGTCCATCGCACTCAGCGCGCGGCCTCGATCCAGTCCGCCATAACTCTGTGTTCCGCAGGTCTGATAGAGAATTTCGCACTCCCCGGCTGCCATTGTGGAACTAAGATCCAGGTCGATGCCCAGCCCCAGCCAGCGCAGCACAAATACGTCATTGGGAAGCTGGCTGAAGGGAGCTTCCGCCTCCTCCACCAGAATCCCAGGCCGCACTGCCCCCCGCAGTAGGATTGTGCGCTCCGGATTGATCGCTGCAAGCCGCGTGCGCAGCGCCATATAAAACGAGTCTTTCGCATTCTGCATGGAGTAAAGCTCCTGAAAACTGACAGGCTGCTTCTAACGGCGGCCTGCTGACAGACAACAGCCAATAAGGCAAATCGGATAGATGAGTTATGAAGTTCCCGGTGAGTCGAAAGCAACCGGCGGCCACTAACTGGGAGTCACTTATACTGCCTGTTGCTGTGCCTCGTGCATGAGCAGTCGGTAGAGATAAACATTGCCAAAGGCCTCATTCGAGGAGACTGAGTCAATCAGATAATCTTGGCCCCCCACTGTAACTGCCAGCGTCATGGCAAAGAGTGCCTGGGCCGAGGGCAGATCCAGTGTGCTCACTTGCTGCGCTACGGCGGTCGCCGACACGAGTAACTCCCATTTCGGCTCCCCGCCGTCTTGCCATGTTGGCCGCAGCTTTCGCATAACTACCGGGCTCACGACCACATCGGAAAACGACGATGCCACCAATCCTACCTCGCACTGGTTGACATCTGGAGTTGCGCCAGTTACTCGCAAAAGAGCGCTCGTTCCTGTCAAGCTGCGCAGCAACGCATCGGCCAGCATCTGCGGCGCTCCCACAGGGTTCCGCGGTGACGTATCACTCATCGGTCACCCCAGCCTGTTCGCTATGTATGGACGCAGCCATGCTTGCACCGTTTCGTCCACCAGCGAACTCGAAAAGTACTGCATCTGCATTGTGTCGATCTTTGTCTTGCTGGCAGTTAGCGCCGGTGTCGACTGCGCATTGCGTACAATCTGCGCGCACGCTGTCTTCACGTCGTCACCGATCGTCGAAAGCCCGGCGGTATAAGTCACTGAAACTTCGTTGTACGGAAGACCAAGCACATTGAACGGAAGCGTCAACTCCCCGGTATTAGGATCGAAGTCCACAGAGTTGGGATCGATTGAAGTCCATTGGCCAGGCAATGAAAATGCACATGCTATTTCGAGCATCGGCTCATTCAGAGCCTCCCCGCGCCGCGGCCGTGCGTACCGACCTTCAATGTTCACTATCGGTGTCGTCGCCGTCCATAAAGGTGCCAAGGGCAGATAACTCAACCGCACCGACTGCGCTCCGCTGGTCAGGCGCAACCGCTCTGTATACTGGATTACGTTCAGGTCCGGCCGCCTGCAGTAGCTGTTGATCAGTGCCGTTGCGGCCGTAATCCAGTCCGCCGTCGTTCCAGCCGGCAATCCATAGTTCGGGTAATCCGCTGGCTGCAGATATGCCATAACTCACCTATCCTCTTTTTCGTTTCCGCCGAACGAGCGAAAGTTGCAAAGTATCTGTTCCGCTTGAAGGCTCGCTAACTCATTAACTCGCTAGCCGTTGAGGCTCCGGTTCACGGAGCCTCAACGCTAACTCCGCTAACTCCGTTCGCTACCGGTCCACAAGAACCTGGTAGTGCGCGTAATTGGCGCCCTTCACAACCGGCGCGCCAAACTTGACCGCCACATACTGATAGGCCAAGGAGCCTGGCAGTCCCAGTTGGAAGATGCGGGGTGCAGGATCGCCGAGCCAGTGATACTCGATGAGATCCTCGGTCACAATGTAAGCCGGAAGAACTGCCGATCCCGAACCAGGAGTGCCCGTGTAGCTCAGGCTCCAATCAGGAATCAAAGGCAGATCGCCCGCCTGCGTCGAAAGCATCTTCACCCGGACTCCCCCGGTGATGTTATCCGTGTTCAACACGACGTTGAACTCGGACTTCATCTCACGGTCGATCAGGTCCAGCAGAACCGGATTGGCGTAGATTGCCGTGGGCCGCACATAGTAGCCGTTGTTGGCCACCATCTGCGCCACTGCCGACTTGATCCCGTCAACAATCGACGCCGTTGTGCCGATCGAGATCGTGTTGCCGCCAGCAACGATCTGAGGAATCACGCCCATGTACTGCGTGGTCGTCGGCGAGCTCAGGCTGGTGTCGTTGCCGTTCCACAGTGCCACGTCATGCGCCACCATCACACCGCTTACCGTATCCACCAGGTCCTTGGCCTGCAGATAGGCAAACTGCTTTTGCTGGTCGCCCAGTTCGATGTCGAACAGGTTGTAGTTGATCTGCGAGACAATTGCCTTTAGAGGCACGCTCCGCTCCACGCGCGTCGGGCTCACCACAGGAGCAACGATGCTGCGTGGATTCACAAAGCCGGCCGTGCCCGGATTCGGGAGTGCCGTCTCCTCAAAGAAGCGCGACGGATGTCCGGTCGCAGGAACCTGTTTGATGCGCTGCCCGAATGGGCTCGAACGGCGGCAGATGTCGAAGATCTCGGTCTGATACAGCGGAACTTCGATAGCGCCCGGCCCGATAAAATCCGCTGCTGCGTGTATGTCTGCAAAGGTTGCGTTCATAGACTCTTTCCGCCCCCTTCATGGGGGCCAGTCGTTGCTCGAAGTTCAGTCTCCAGCTACTAGCTTCTAGCTGACGGCTTTCCTGTCCGAGCGGTAACTCCAGCATGTTTTCGCGAGAACCCTCTCCAGGTTCGTCCTAACTCCAGATGTGATTTCTCGCCGCAATATCCCGGCCTGCTCCATTACTGCCAGCCGTGGTCCAGAAGCTTTTAGCTAGAAGCTAGTAGCTAGAAGCTGAAAGCTGCCTCTACGCAATCGCACCTGCCCGCAGCAGTTGGCTCTTCACGGCGATGCGCTGTTCCAGACTCAAGCCGGTCAGCGCAGCGTCCAGGGTGCGTACATCCACAGGCCCCTCGCCGATGCCATGTTTGGCCAGCATCTCCGTAGTGGCCGCGGGCACGGTCCTGCGCAGCGGATTCAGCGCCATTGGCGCGGTCGTGGCCTTCACCTCGGCCAATTCCCGCTCCGCCGCTGCTAGCTTCTCTGCCAGTTCTGTTTCCCGCCGGCTCTGCTCGACGGTTGCCGAGATCCTCTCCACCTCACCGGACAGTGTGCCTTGCCGCTCTTCCAGCCAGCCCAGCGTTCTCTCCAGCAAAGTCGTTGCGGCTTCCAGCCGTTCCGCAATTTCCTGCTCTTTGTTCTCCATACCCGTCCTTTCTTATTTGCCGTGAATGTCGTCCGCAAACCAGATAACTCGCGTTTATCAGCTAACTGGCCATCTTTAAAAGCGAAAGAGGCTCCAACCTACAGAGCCCTTCCTAACATCGCTAACTTCACTAACACCGCTAACTCTGCCAGCTCAGCTAACTCGCCATGCGGAAGCTTGTCTCCCGGTAAGCGGCTTTGTCCCTCAGCAGGATGGCTGCCCCGGTAAAGGTTACGCGCGTAAGCTTCCATATCTCGGCGCGCATATCTTCCACCCGCGCATCCGCCAACTCGTAGCTCATCCCCATCGCCTGGGGTGCGTGAGCCAGAATCGCCTCCGTTACCTCGGGAAAATCCCGCGCGTACAGATAACCGCGCACCACCAGCCGCTGCCCGATCAGGTTCGCCTCGGTCAACAGCCCGATCTTGCGCCGGGCATCATGGCCGTCCCAGCCCGGCCGGTAATCCACCGCCATGCCCAGCAGCGAGGGCAGCGCCTTCTCCGCCGCCTCGCGTGTCAACATCACCCGATGCCCCCGCGCCCCTGCCGGAGCCTTGTCGCTGGCTGCGTTCACCACCGTCAATACCCCCTCGAACGCCACCCGGTTGGGGTGCCCGTCCACATGGGGAATCTTTACCGCCATCGCTTCCAATCGCATGCGCTCTCCACCCATCTGCTCTCGCTTGTTCGGCCAGTTATTCGCTGACCGGCTTTGCGCAGAACCCCACTTCATCAACCCTCTTGCCCTGTTGCTTCGCCTGCCAGTTGCTCCACTCCGTCTTGTCCCAGCGGAGCCAGTCCTCGCATCGCCCGCACCTCGTTCACCGTCAATACACCGGCCTGCAGCAGTTGCACCTGCACCGCCAACTCTGTCTCCTCGTCCCGCGCGTTCAGTTCGTTGAAGACAAACTCAAACTCCCGCCAACCGATGCACTTACCGAAAAGATCCCGCGTAATATGTCCGGCCAGCAGCATCGCCAGCGGCGAAATTGCGCCGCGAAATGCCTCGTTCGCCATCTCCGATGCGGTCGACTGGTTGACGTCCGCCTCCAGCCCCAGCATCAACGGTGGCAAACCAAACGCATTCGCCACCATCCTGATCAGAAACTCCTGCCAGGCCAGCCGCAGATCCGCATCCGTCCCCTGTGCAAACCGGAGTACCTCCGGCTTCTGCTCGGTCGAGATCAGCGGCACCCGTCCCGTTCCTTCGATCTCGTCCTGCCACCAGCGAATCAGCCGGTCGTGTTGCGTCGGCGTTGCTTCGTTTAGCCACAGCGCATACTGCGCCACGGCGTTTGCCGCCAGCTTGCCCGCAAACCGATGCGCGCTCAGAAATTGATTCACGGTCTCGAACGCAACTTCCAGCGGCCCCAACCCAAACGGCGTAAAGCTGCGCGGGTTCATTCGGATGTACATTAACTGGCTGTCCAGCAGCTCCACCGCACTTGACTCCAGTTGTCCAGGCATCGCCTGCGCATACCGCGGCGTCTCCGCCTGTCCGTCCCAGCGCCCGTTGATCCGGATCGACGCTCCGTCCACAGCCCACAGCATCGCCGGCCGGTCCTCGTCACCCGTCGGCTCCATCTCGATGGCTCCGAAGCCGCCCGTCAAGGCATCTTCAATCGCTTGTTCGATCAGGGTTCGAAAACTATCCACCGCGTTCGGCTCTTCCAGCATCCGCCGCAGCGCCCGCAGCTTCTTGGTAGCGTCTGCTACATCCCCAGACTTGACACCGCGCCTCACCCGCACCTGCCAGTCCATGGCCGCAATGCGGTCCTTGATCACGTTGATCGCCCGCCGTACTACCGGCGTCTCCGCGAAGCGGCGCAGATTCGCCGGCGTCGGCTTGGGCAAGTGCTGCCCCGGAAACTGTACCGGGCTCAGAATCGATGGCAGTGCCAGCGTCTTTCGTTCAGCTTCTGCATTGGCCGCTCCCGACTCAATCTCCGCACCCCGTCCGCTTCCGGTCGCCTGCCGCCAGATCTCTCGCAACTGTTCGCCTACCCTCACGCGCACCTTCCTTCTCCCGCCGCCCAAAAACAAAAAAGGCATAACCCCGGAAAGGGCCATGCCTCTGTTTCGAAAAGTTTTCAGCAGTAAGTTATCTGGGTACATCTCCCAGCGGATAACTTCCAGCCGCACTAACTACTCAACAAAATCGATCCTACAACAAACCAGAATAATTATCTGCAAATCTCCACAAATAACTTCCAAATAACTTCTAATTAACACTCAAGTACAACAAACAAACCGCCAATCGCAGGTTACAAGTTACTAACAACAAAGAGCTGTGAACTGCACCCTCACACCCGCAGTTCCCGCCGCGCAGTATCCGCTACCCGGCCCAGATCCGATGTAGTCAACACCCGAATCTGGTGCTCCTCCATCGTCTCCACTCCAAAGCGATACATCTCCAGCCGTTCCGGTTCTTCATCGCTGGCTCCCAGCCTGGCCGCGGGCTCAATCACCGCCGTTAACTCCAGTTCCGCCTTCTCCACTCGCTCCACACCTGCACGCAAGCCTGCCGCTGAAAACGCCAGCACCTTGGCCATCTCCACGCCTGGCTCCATGCTTACCGCATGAAACATGCGGATAATCCCATTCGGTCTGTAGCCCACGTCGATCCGCAGCGGATCGCCCGGCCGCGTGTATTCCGAGGCCGCAATCCTTTTCCTCAGCAGATCCCACACCCCGGCCCGTTCGAACTCCCCGCGCATCTTCGCCTGAATCGCTGCTCGTCCACTTAACCGCGGTACGCGCTCCCGAGGCGGCGGCTCCACGTAGAGCCGCATCAGCTCTTCCATGCCCGCAGGCAAACTCTCCGCCAGGTACGCCTTCGGCTCGGTCATCTGCACGTTCAGTGAAAGCGCTTCGGTCAGCAGCCGCATCAGGTTCCCGTCCGGCTCAGCCTGGAACCGTTTGCGCAGCTCGCTCTCCATGCCCTCAAGCAGCGCAGTGTCGGCCTCCGGATTGAGGCACCGCACCCGGCGCCAGTCGTGCGTAAAGCGCACCTCGGCCGCCTCTGCGCTTCCTTGCTCGCGCAGAATCACCCCGATATGCACATACTCGTTCCTTACCGCGTCCGGTACATACCGGATCAGCCGAAACTCGCATGCCCGCCTATCGTTTCCGCCACTCATCAAATTCCGCGCCTTATTCCGCTTTTCATCGATAGAAGTTATCTGCCCTCAGCTCTCATCTCGCGTCTACCCGCTCGCAGTTGCCCTATGGTCAAGGCCGGAATCTGTAAGTTGATAGCCGAAATCTGAAAGTTGAATTTCCCCCCTCAATTCACCCTTCCCGCAATGTTAGTCCCCCACCTCTCGCCCTTCCAATCTTCTTCCCCACTTTTCCCCATCCCTCCCCATTTAGGGAATGGCTTCCGATCCGACTTCCCGAATCCCTCAATCGCTTCCCGTATCCTGCTCCGCCGCGCCAGCAGCTTCTCCACCAGCGCTTCCATCTCGCTCAGGTCGCCTCCATACCACTCCGGAGGAACCTCATTGGCCGCCGCCCAGATCGTCTCCGCCGCCATGGTCTCCATCCGCGTCAGCCACGGCTCAAAGGACTCCCATCCCGTGATCTCCCGGTACACGTCGTTGCGATAATAAACTCCGCGCAGTGGCGCCTCTTCAAAACGCCACTCCCCAGCGTGAAAGCAATACCCGAAGTCGATGAACACGGCCTTGTACCGCCGCTCCCTCTGTTTACGTGTGAACACCGCCTGGCGTCCATTGGCGTTTCCGGTCCATTTGTCCAGGGCCAGGATGCCGGCAAACTCGGACCCATTCTTCAGCTCGGCCAGTTGTTCCTCCGGCAAAAAGTCCACCACCTGCCCCGGCATCAGCCCGCCCACAAACCGCGATCCAAACTGCAAGCCCGGCTGGCACTTCACCCGCGTCCGTCCCAGGTCTATCTCCAGTTCCGGCGTATTGTCGATCAGCCAGCTCGAGACCTCCACCAGTTCCGTCTCCGGCGCCGTCAACCCGGCCGCAACCGCAATCCGCGAGGCCAGAAACTCATTGGCCAGCACCCGTATATGCTGCGGGTTGTTCTGGAACTTCACCACGTAGACATTCCCGTCCGCGCCCAGCATCAACTGGCCCTGCGCGCCGCCCCGCATCCTCCGGATCTGCTGCACCGCCAGAACCGCCAATACCGTCCCCTCGCCTGTTCTCAGGTTCTCTTTCGCATTCTAGCGCCCCGGCCCCTAAGAGCAGCTGCTAGCTGCCCTTCCTCCCCAGCAACTCCACCCGCGCCCCCAGCCCGATCGCCATCGCCATCACACGGTCGTCGTGCGTCCCCGCCCGTGCCCCCGTTCTTCCATTCGGCAAACGCACAAAGCTCCGGCACTCGCCCAGCAGGCGGCGGCTCATAAACCGCCCCGGCTCCTCCGCCAGCGCCGCATCCAGTTGCCCCAGCACTGCCGGCCTGCTGATCGTTGTCGTCAGCCAACCCGCCTGTCCCTCCTGCGCAAAAATCCGTCCGTACCTGCAGCCCGTCTCCAGATGTGCCAGCACCCCGCTGCCGTGGTTGTTCCGCTCCACCACCAGCCAGGCCCCGTTATATTCTGTCGCCAGCTCCATCACCAGTCGCGCCAACTCAAGCCCGCCCACATGCCCGGCAAACTCCGCGCACTGCAAGCCTGTCTCCATCTCCAGCACCTGCGCGGCCGAGTAGTCGCCTTCGCTACCGCCCCCAGCCGGGTCCACGGCCACCAGGTACCGCCTGCCCTTCACCGGTGGCAGCCAAACCTCCAACTCCCCGTTCCGCCTACGCTCCACCGGCTCCGGCGCCGTCAGCAACCGATTCTCGATCGCTTCCAGTTCAAACACCGACTCCCCACTGGCTCTGAAGCAGCTCTCTTCGTCCTCGGCGTATTCTTGCTGCGCCAGTCCGCGAAAGTCCGCCCGAATCTGTCGCCTGTACCCGATCTGTTTCAGATCCAGCCCGTGCCGCGCCGCCAGATCCCGCTCTTCCTCCGTCAGGCTGCTTTCGTCTACTGCGGCTGCCCGGTAACGCGGCTCCATCCACCAGGGAAAGAAATGCCGCACCATCCCCGTCTCTCCGGCCTTCCGCCACTCCTCGTGGAAACATCCGCCTACGCCATCTGGCGTCGATTCCAGAATCAGCTCCGCTCCCGGCGCCATCGCCGCCCGCAGGCCGGCCAGAATCTCCGCCGCGTCCCCCGGCCAGCGCGCCAGCTCCGAGCAATGCAGGTTCTGAATCGTCAGTCCGCGGCCCGCATTCCGATCCCCGGCCGAGACAACCCTGTACTGCGAGTCCAGCTCCGGAAACGTCAGTTGCCGCACATTCGCCCGCGACGTCCGCAGCGGTCCCTTCCGCAGCTCCTCCGGCAGCCAATCCAGAAACCGGTGCACAATCCTGAAGATTTCCTCGGCCGCCTCCTGCGTGTGCGCCACCTCCAGGGTCAACGTACCGGGCCGCGTAATCGTCTTCAGGAAAAATCGCGCCGCCGCCCACGTCGTCAGCCCCATCTGGCGCGCCTTCAATACGATGTTGCGTTCTCCCCGTCGTCTCTCGAAAGCCTGCTGCGCCGCATTCGCCTTCAGCGGAGCCGTCCAACCCTCTCGCGTCCTCACTAGCAGCAGCTTCTCGGCCAGCACCATCCCGATCGTCCGCCCCCTGAATCTCGCCACGCGCCGGTCCAGAATCCTCCCGAAGTGTTCCAGTTCCGCCCTGTCCGAATACTTTGGATACAGCCCCGCCCCCAAACGCCCGTCTTTTCCTTCCATCGCCGCACACCCCGTCTCAACTTCGTCGCCTGGCTATTTCGTGACGCGTCAGCCCCGCTCTGCAGCGGGGCTGACCCCTCACTGCAGTCGTTCGACGATGATCGCGTGCGACCAGACGCCGCCCGTGTTTGTCCCGCTTGAGAGGAGGCTTTCGGTCTGGACGGCCGTGCTGGCGGCCAGCGGGAAGACGTAAGCGTAGGCGCTGCCCGATGAGATGGTCGTCCCGATTTGCGCCGATGCCACCATATACCCGTTCCCGCTGCTCTGCCCGTTCTGCGTGGCCTTCACGTAATTGGACACCGTATAGGCCGTGCTGCTGGCCGTCGTCCCGTAGATGTAGCCGGTGATCCGGTACGTTCCCGCGTAAGTCGAAGTCCATACCGTGCCGTAGCTGCCGGTCGGTGTGGACTCGGACACGTTGCTCTGTGCGTAGACGACGCACGGCAGGTGGTCGAACCCGTCAAGGCAGCCAAGCGTGTTAGCGGCGGCTACAATGTGGCCGGAAGCGTCGGACGCGAGCCGGGCTTTCGAGGCGGGAATGGCCACCCCATTCACTGCTTTCACCGTCATGCTTAAACTACCTGCGGTATTCGTTACATCTCCAGATAGAGACGGGAACATGGCGGCAGTTAATGTTGAACTCAGCCCCGCAGCCGTGCCGGTCGTATTCGCTCCATTGGCTGGAATATCGCCCGAAACAAGCGCCGCGCAACTCGGCGCCTGTCCCGCGCTCCCCGTACCTTTCTCTTGAACAAAGCATTTCGTCGTTGTGGTGTTCGGCGCCAGCAGCGCGGTTGTGTTTGCCCCGCTCTGATAAGGCAACGAACCCACTGCACCTCCGGCGATTCCCTCCGCGTAGCCGGTTGTATTCGCATTCGGCAATGCGTAATCGGTCCCCGCCACTGCGATCGTCGGACTCCCCGTTCCCGTCGTATTCTTCACTAACCCCGTGGCCAGTCCAGACAGTGCCACACCATTCACCTGCGTCGCGTTGATCTGCCCTAATTGGCCTTCAAGCTGCCAATTGGTTCCATCAAAGGTCGCGCTCACCCAATGGCCGGCAAGAAGATCGCTGGCCACAACATTCCCCGAGCCGCCCAGTTTCTTGATTGCGGCTGCTGCTACCCCATTCACCGCAAGTGTCGCCGATCCCGTATTCGCCACGTCCGCCTTGAACTGAATGTGGTCTCCGACCGCTGGCGTAAACGTCGGAGAGGTTGAGCAGGTATATGCCGTTCCCGAACCTGACGCGGCCACACAGTTGGCCGGCACGCTCAAATTATGCGAATTAGCCGCCGTGTCCGCACCCGACCCATTGCCGTTCCGCACGCCGCCTACTGCGGCTTCCAGACTGCCCGCCCCGCCGTCCGTGATGCTTCCGTCGCCGGCGAACTTTGCATAGTCCCCGCTCGTGCCCGTCCCGTCGCTCAACTGCACCTTTGTCCCGCTGGTTCCGTGATAGCCAGTGAGGTTAGAAGGCAATAGCGTTCCATTCGAGTTGGCGATATTTCCGGCTACCTGCGCTGGCCCGTAGGTCATGCAAACTGGGGCAGTCGAGATCGTGTAGCAAAACGTACCTGCGATTGGCGTTCCTGTGGGTGCTGATGCCAGTCCCATATTGCCAAAGATGTTATTGACGCCGGTCAGCGTGAGTGTTCCGGCCGTATAGGTCGCCGCCGAGGACACGTCATATTCGCCAGTCAGATTCAAACCGGCTAGAAAGCTAGAGGAGTCTAAAGACACGTTCCCGCCAATAGACGAGATAGATGCCGAGCCGGAAAGTGTCGAACCCTTAACCATTACCGACTCTGTGTTTGTGAGGCTGACCAAACCTCCCATTGTCGAGTTGGCAATATCAACTCCGAAGGAGCCGTCCGTGGTGCTCTTGATGGAAGTGTAATTGGTTCCGCCCCCTCCCAAGTCAAAGACATTCACGAGATTCACATAGTTCAAATTGTCCATATCGAACACAACCGGGGTTGCTGTCGATGCTGTTTCTTCCACGTTTAGGTCATAGAGATTCTGCACGGCAGGGCCTGGCGAGGTTGCCGTTGCCGAGGAAAGTAAGTTACCCGTCCCGGAAAACGACAGTAGCGATCCGTTTCCGTAAATCGTCAGAACAGCGTTATTCTGCACCAAACTACTCACATTGCACTGCTGCAGGTTGGTTGCCGTGCTTTTAGGCAAAGCAATCGCGGGACACGCATCCATCGCCGCCTGAATCTTGCTTGTGTCGTCCGTCGATCCATCGCAGTCCGCACTATAGGGCGGTGCTGTGACCTGGCAAATTTGCGGAGACATCCCGGTTGGAGTACCGGTGACGTTCCCGTTGTTGTCCAGGTAAGCTGGACCATTTGCTCCTGTCCCGTCGCTCAACTGCACCTTCGTGGCGCTCGAGCCGTGATAGCCTGTGAGGCCGGAGGGCAGTAACGTACCGTGCGAGTTAGCTATGTATCCCGCCACCGTTGCATCCCCTGTTGAATCTACCGCGATGCCTGTTCCGTTTGAGCCAAGTAAGCTCAAAGTGCGCGGGTTTCCAGATGAGCCAGCTTGAAGACTCACATTGTTGTAAAGAGGCGCTATTGATATATCTCCTCCGCTGTTAGCCGTCATGCCGACAGGACCGGATGCCCCTGGCATGTAGAAGCCTGGCGCTTGCACGTTTCCAGTTGTGTTGAAAGCGGTAACACTCCCATTCGGAAGAGATAAAAGTGCCGTCCGGTTAGTTGCTGGAGTCGCACCCACCACTGGTGAGGACACAATAGTCGCAGGTACAATTCCCAATCCATGAAAGCTCACTGTTATTGGGGAAGCTGAGACAACAGTGGCGACATGGACATCAAGATAACCGTTGCCGCTATTGTCCTGAGATACTTCTATTTGGTCGATGATAGGGCTGTTAAAGCCGTTGACATCCCTTAGTGCGAGTAACAAATTACCATAACCAGCCGCGACGAAATCGGCGACAAAGCTGGTAAGGTTGTTGTTGTAGTAGCCTTGAATCCTCATCTCGCCTGTGTCAATATTGCCGCCCGTATTAAGTAACCGATACCACCCAGTCGCGGTTGGAGTGAAAGACATCCCCCCTGCAGCATCCTGCACGGCGAGTTGTCCCGCCGACTGTAAGTATGTTTGGTCAGAAGTTGATCCTTGCAGGAAAGATTTCCCAAATTGACTGCCGGCGGCGTAAGTGCTGCCCGTCTGGTAGTTGGCTATATACCCGGCCGGTCCAGACCATGTGCGCCCAAAGGCTACATCGTTGATCTCCGTGGTCATCTGGTAGCTGCACGTGGTATTGGTAACAACAAAACCGTTGGTTGAATCATTCTCAAAACAGATATTCGCGGCGCTTCCGCTACCAGATATTACGCTGTCCTCAAAATGCACGCCCTGCGCTCCCGCAACGATCTTGTTTATCGGGGTTGCGTCGTTGGTATATTTCTCCTCATAGATATTCGAGAAGGTCAATCCATTTACCACGCCAGCGGCGCCTTCCACCAGAATGTTGTTTTTGCCGGTTCCAGGACCGTTGAATGTGCTGTCTCTAAAGCTGGTTGCCATGGCTTTCAGAACGTGAAGAGGATAACCAGAATCCGTTCCGTCACCCGCGAATCCCTGGATGTGGTCAAAGGAAGTTCCGCAGCAGGTGCCGTCTACAACCCATATATTCCCCTGGCTAACGTCGGCTCCCATATCGTGTATGTGACTCTCATCGAATAGTTTTTGGACATGGAACACTCCCGTTGCAAGTGCAGATGGGACACTATTGCTGGCCCAAAAACCACCGGCTCTGACGTACGAACCACCACTGGTCGGGTTGGGATCGGTGCAATAAATGGAGTCGATGCGCGTTGAACCAGTGGTGCCAAGAATGATGCGGTTGCCGCCACCGCCGCCCGCTTCACCCTTTCGCATAATTGTGGTGTTACTGTACTGCATAATTCCACAGCTTGTGCCGTCCGCGATTGTGATAGTCCAGTTCCCAGAATCGGGCAAAATGAGAGTTACGGTATTAGTTGCAGAATTAGCCTGCACTTCGCTGCCAACATTGATCTGCTCAGATAGCGTTTGAGCGCCGCCCAAGCCACTTGCATCGCAAGTTCCGCCCTCTACTGCTATTACAGCCGCGATGCACGCATTCATTTGTACCGAAGCATCCGCGCCTGAAAACTGATCCGCTTGATAAACAGCCCCAACCTTCTGTCCCGTCACCGTTCCTGAGAAAGTGGCGGACGTTCCCCCAAGCGGTCCCGCTAGCGTCTGCTGAGAACTCGACGTAGACGAAATCCCGCCCAGGTTCTCGAGCGCCGCAGCCGCAGTCGCGGCCCCTGTCCCGCCAGCCGCAAGAGGAACAGTGCTCACCCCGCCGAGCGCTGCGCCGCTTGCGGTGTAGTAGGCAATCTGCCCCACGTTCCCCGTATTGATTGTGCCCGTGGTGCCGGTGCCGGATCCGCATGCCGAGCCGGTGTTGCTCACATAACCCGAGTCGTCGATCTGCAGGCAATAGTGTCCGCTCACAGCCGCCAGACCCGGAAACTGAATCGACGTTGTCCCAGTAAAGCTCGCGTACAGTGAACTGCTACTGCCCCCATAAACCTTGAATCCCGCTCCCGCGCCGGTCTCGTAGTTCACGCGCACCACGCCCGTCGAATTCGATGCGTTGATATAGGTGTCGCCGCTGTTCGTACTCTGGTACGCCTTGAAGCTGTCCAGCCCGCCTATTGCTGAATTCAACGCCCAGTTGTTGCTCGCGTCCTTCAGCGCATACCACTGGCTGGTCCCGTTCCAGTCCTTGTAGGTTAGCGATTCTTTCTGGCTCGTCGTCGCGCCCGCCAAAAAAATCTGATCGATCTCCGCGTCCGCCTGGTTCTTCACCGTTGTCGAACCGGCAAAGGTCGATGTCCCGCCTACCTGCAATGTTCCGTTGAACTGCGCGTTGCCCGCGTTGTTGATCGTTGCCACTGCTGCGGCGTTGCTGCCGCCCGAGGCAAACACCACTCCGCCCGTGCCCGCGTTCGTCGACCCGTTAAAGAGCACGGAGCCTGTACCCGCGGCATTGATCACCGTCTGATTGTTGGTGTTTGTCTGGCCGTTGTTATACTGCCCAATCGACAACCGGTACACATTGTTCAACTCGTCCAGAACCTGATAGAACTGTTCGCCGGCCGTCGCATCGCTCAACCCCATCGTCCACCGGTAGCCGTAGTCGGTCTGGTACCGGTTCAACAGTCCGCGCTCATTGCCCATCGCGGTGCCAAGCCGGTAGTGATTCGTCAGCGTTGCGTCCTGCTGGCTCAGGTACCAGTCCCCGTTCATCCCGTTAAAGCTGCGATGGAACGTATCCAGAAAACTGTTCCGCGTTCCGTTGTCTGTCAGCTTCCCCGTAAACATCGTGCCGCCAGTGATCCAGTTGTTATAAGCGCTGCCCGTGTCCGCCACAACCTGGCTCGTCGAGTTCTCGTTCCTCAATCCAACAATCGTGTTGTTCTGTGCATTCGCTCCCAGGTGCAGAGCCGTCGCGCAGCCTTCCACATCTCCGCCCGTGAACGTGTTGCCGTCGCCCTGCTGCAGGTTGATCCCATATGTCCCTGCAATCGGGCTTCCCCCGCTGGTCGGGCAATTGATGTGCAGCCGTACAAACGTGCTCGCATTCATCCAGTCCGTGACAGCCGCATTTGAAACCTGGTGCCCGATCGCATTCACCGCCGTCTGGAACCCGTTGAGCGCGATGTCGTAGTACGTGCCCCCCGTGTAGTTCCCAGTCCCATCCAGAGTCATGCCTGTCTGGTTCGCGTTGCCCAGAAAGTACAGGCTCTCCAGATCCATCTCCTGTGTCCGGTAAGCCACTAGGCCCTTCGCCGTTGCGCTGGTTGCCGCGGTCGTGTTGATCACCACATCGTCCATGTGGAAGCCCTGTGTGTCCGCCGCGTACGTCGGGTCGCCCACCTGCACCATCGCGCCCGTGCCCGAGTATGCAAAAACCGTCCCCCCCTGCGAACCGCTCGTCTGCGTCCCGCCCCGCAGAGCGCATCCGCGCAACGTTACGTTCCGCGTCCCGGCAGTCACAATCATCTGGTTGGCGGTCGCAATCGTTGCGCAGGGCAGTTCAATCGTAGTATTTCCCGTGGCGATCGTCAGGTTCGATCCCATCGCCAACGTTCCGCTAAAGTTCCTCGCGTCGCACGTACCCCCATAAGTCGCATTCACCGCACTTAGGCAAGCCTGCAGCTTCGCGCCAAAGTCCGCACCAGGGAACTGGTCCACCTGGTAGGCACTCCCCACACTGCTTGTCCCCACAAGCGCCGCGTATGTTCCGCCGCTAGGCAGCGTTCCGCCGCCACCCGCCAGTTGCGTTCCGTTACTCTGCGAACTGCTCGCGTTCCACACCGTATAGCCGCCGTTGCCCTTCAGCAGATTCCCGGCAAACAGCGTCATGTTTTGTCCGCCAATCAGGTTCACCGGCGCGGCCGTGTCCCACGTCCCAGCTACATTCACGCTCGCCGTTGTCGACCCCGAGCAACCCACCCCGCCTTGCGTTACGGTGATCGCTCCAATCGATCCGTCGGAGTTCACACTTGCCGTTGCCGCCGCCGTGCAGCTCCCGCCAAACTGCAACGGAACCTGCGTCCCATAGGGATCGAACCCCAGTCCGTGTTCCGAGCCAACCGCCACTGCCGTCACCGCGCCGCCAGCGGCAGTCACCGTCAGTTGTGGCTGTACCGCATTCCATAGCGGAGTCACCACCGCATTCCGCACCGTCCAACCTTGCTGCGTTCCACTCAGATCCAGCACCAGTCCCGTCGGCGTCTCGCCCGCTGCCGCTGAATTGCCCGCCAGCGTCACCACGTTATCCAGCACATTGTTCGAGCCTGCCGCCGCCGTAAACCCATGTGTCGCCTGAATCGTAATGTTCTGCCACCGGTTCGAGTCCGCAGTCAATCCCGCTGGCGTTGCCACCGGCAGCGCCGGCAGCGCAATGCCCGTATTCAAACCCCTTATATCGATATTCCTGAACTCGCTCCACTGCGGCCACTGCGCCAGATACAGTCCGCACGTGTGCGTCGAATGCACCCCTGGATATTGCGCCGCCAACGGGTCCACGCCCGTCGTCGTAATCTCCACGTTCTCGATCTCTGCCACGCGCAGGCCGTTTCCGCCTGTTCCCGATACCGCCGCCATCGCAATCGCGCAATTGCCCACTACCCAGCCCGCGCCCGTCCCCACAGTGCCGGCCAGTCCATTCCCGCCGCTCGAAAAAATCGAATTGCTCTCCATCGGCCGGTTGATCGTGCAGTTGCCGCCCGCTGCCCGTCCCCTGGCCGGCGAACAAGATACATCCGCGCTCTGGTCCACATAAATCGTCAAATCGTGAATCCGCGTATAGCTCAGCAGATACGAACTGTCCGTCATCGATACCAGCACATCCTGTCCCGGATATCCCATCAGCGCCGACACCTGCTTGCCCATGCCGCCAATGGATTCCCCATGCCAGTTCAATGTGCGCGTCTTGCACGTGCCCTGCGGAATCGTCAGCGCCACTCCATGCGTTTGCGCGTAATTCAGCGCTGTCTGCAGAGCATTCGTATCGTCCGTCGCACCATCGCAAACAGCGCCGAATTCCTTCACGCTGCGCTCTGTTTGCTGTGCCCCGCTTGTCCGCAGATCCGTCACCCGAACACCGTTCGGATTCGTAAAACTATCCGTCCCCGCATACGTCGGCGGAATCTCCATCGCCCCTTTGCTTCCCGCCGCGTTTATCGCCGTCTGCAAAGTCGTTTGCGAACTACCCACAGCCGGAGCCTGCACGCCGTTCACCGCCGGCGTCCCCAAAGCTCCTGTCATGTTCCCGCCCGCTAGCGGAACCGCCTGGCTCACGGCTGTATCCACATAGTGTTTGTCCGCCGCCTGCAGAGCCTGTGTCGGATCGCCGTTCAGATTAAGCGGGCCCGTCAGCGTCCCGCCCGACAACGTGAACACGCCCTGGCCCAACGCCTGAATCGCCTGGTCCACATACGCCTTGCTCACCGCCTGCACCGCCTGCGCCGCCGGCATCACCTGCGACTGCACTTGCGCCAGGCTTGCCTGCGCCGCCGCCGGCACCACCCAGTACTGCGTGCTCGACGTTCCGTCGCTCATGTAGAACACCGCCGTGTAATAAAGCCCCGCCGGCGTCGCTCCCAGATTGGGCGCCAGGTTCAAGCTCACAAATCCGTCCGGCGGAATCATCGCGGTCACGCTGCCCGCGGCCACGGCTTGTCCGTTCGCTGTCGAAAATGCCGGCCAGCTCACGCGCAGTGTGCCCGAGCCCGGCTGTCCGTTCGCCAGGTACACTGTCCCCTGAACCGTCGTCGTGCTTACCGCCTGCGCGCTGGCCACCCGCCCCAGACACACTCCCAGCAGCATTGCCGCTATCAGGACCGCTACCACCAGGTTCTGTTTCATCTGCCTGCCGGCGCTGCGCAACCACTCGTTCTTCGTGAGCTTCATTTCCATCTCTTCCTTCTCTGTTGCGGAGCGCCCGATTCCGTGCATCCGGCTCTCCGTTATTCTTCGAGATCTCTGCATAAGTCGATGTCCTGAAAGGGCACAGCTTTAGAGCATTTTCACCTTGGGTGTAGAGCAGCTCTGAAGGGTACGGGCTTTAGCCCGTACGTCCATCTCTGCAATACAAACCAGGGCTTTAGCCCCTGAGGGAATGCTCGATGTGGAATAGAACAGAATCAGAGCTTTCCTTGCGAACTCGACCACGGGCAGCGCCTTCGCTCGTCCGCAACACTCCTCCGTTGCCGCTCGCGCCAGCCCCACCCTGTCATCCTTGACGTCCTATTTGATGCGCTCGGGCATCTTCGCCGCCAATGCAAAATTGGGCGCCCCACCCTTCGCGCTCCTTGCGAAAGTTGAAGCACCCAATATCAGTCCAGCACTTGTTCCTGCCACCCATCGGCAATCAGCCTTCCGGCTCCAGGTTTCCTTCGCCTGTCTCCGAGGCCGCTTGCGATTGCTCGCCTTGCCACTCTGCCTCACCCTCCAGCAGCAGCGCCAGGCTCTGGTGAGGCCGGTCATGCTCCTCATCCTTCTGCCCGGTCTTGGTTTCCGCAAGTGTAAGCAACAGCTTTCCGCTTTGCCCTTTGCCGTGCAGCGCCTCGCTCAGCAAATGCCTCGTGAGATTCACCTTGTTCCGGTCAACTGCTTTGCTCGCGGTAGCGCTCAGGCACTCTTCGCCCGCCGCGCCCGCCGCTTCCTCTTGCTTTGCCTTTCTGCTTGTCTTGGCAACTTTTCGGGCATCTGCCTCAAAGCCTTCTTTCAGGCCCGCCCTGCCGGTTGTCTTTCTCGTCGGCGCGTCTCCTGCCTTCCGGCGCGCCTTCTTCGTTTTCCCTGCCGACTGCCCCAGTTTTGCTTCAGTTGTTCCGGCCATCTGTCCGCCATTCCCGGCCACCGTTCCACGGTATTCGCAACCCGCAGAAACGAACAAGCAGCAACTCCGCTGCGGAGTCGCCCCGAGAACGCATTTTCAGGAGTGTCTTTCGCCACACCCCTGCTGAAAGAAATGCCGCTGCCTCTTCTTCTTCTCTCCTACGCCCGCGAACCCGCGGAGATGGCCTGAAGAAGATAGGAAGGCCTTGTCAGCCTTCCCCTATTTCTTTATTGCCGTATGAATGTTCTTAGCTTACCGGAATCCATAGAAATTCCCTGCAATCGATATTTCTCGATCTTCTTATTTAGTTTCAGTAACTTACCGAAAGTCCAGCCCTGGCAAACTTTGACACGCTTCCGAATGATCTCTGAATAAGCAGATGAAATGGCATTGAATAAGCAGTTGTTTTGAATGTGAGCGGTCCAGAGTTTTGAAAGGGCATGGCTTCAGCCGTGCCGCAAGCGCAATCAAATCGAGCAGGGCTTCACAGGCTGCGGAAAAACTCTGGTTGAGCCGCTGTTTTGAAAGGGTACGACTTCAGTCGTGCCATAACTGCCGCAAAATCAACGAGGGCTTTAGCCCCTGAGGTATGCTTTTCGGGTTCTTCTTTCAGATCAAGGCCTTTTTCCGCAGCCTGTTCACCCCCTGAAAAAAGGCCCAAACATCTAACCTTTAGGCTCGGACCGGGACGATCTGAAGCAATTACAATTGTGCCTCAGCTCGCCGCCACCTCCACCTCAGCCCACTCCTCCGCACTCAGCCTCAACTCCGCTGCTGCTACATTCTCTTCCAAATGCGCCACTTTCGAAGTCCCAGGAATCGGCAGCAGCACCGGCGACCGCTGCAACAGCCACGCCAGCGAGAGCTGCGAAACCGTCGCTCCGTTCCGCCTGGCAATCTGCCCCAGCTTCTCCGCCGCGGGGTTGTCCGCCCTCAGCAGCTTCCCCCCTGCATTCGGATACCACGCCATGAATCCAATCCCCTGTTGCTCGCACCAGTTCAGCATTTCCTCATGACGCCGATCGCCTAAACTGTATCGATTCTGGACACTCACCACATCCACATACTGCCGCGCCGCCTCCACCTCCGCCGGCGTCACTTCGCTCAACCCGATATGCCGAATCTTCCCCTGCTCCTGCATCCGCTTCAACGCGCCCAGGCTTTCTTCCAGCGGAGTCCGCGGGTCAATGCGGTGCAACTGATACAGATCGATCCGCTCCAGCTTCAACCGCCGCAGGCTCATCTCCACGCACTGAATCAAATACCCCGCGCGCCCCACGTACTCTGTCTTCGCCGGCCCCTGCCGCGTAATGCCGCCCTTGGTCGCAATCACCACGCCCGCTGGATACGGCGCCAGCGTCTCGCCAATCAACCGCTCCGCAATCTCCGGCCCATAAGCGTCGGCCGTGTCAATAAGCGTTACGCCCAACTCCACCGCGCGACGCAAAACCCGCTTTGCCTCCGCCGCATCCGCCGGCTCTCCCCACGCCCCTTCGCCCACTAGGCGCATAGTTCCGTACCCCAGGCGATTGACCGCAATATCGCCCCCAATCAAAAATCTGCCGCTAGCCGCCGCTGATGGTTTCTCGTTCCTCATGATGAATTCGATTCTAGTGTCCTGTTTCTAAAGTTCATCCCATAAATGCGGCCATTCTTCACACTCTCGAGAGGCTGTCATCCTGAACGGAGCGCGTCTGGGGCCACGCGTTCGCTTTTTGAACGTGGGGTAAGCGGAGCGAAGGATCTGCTTTTGTCCTTACCTCCTCCCTCCGTGAAAACCAACAATTCATGTCAACAACTTCAGAAACAGGACACTCGTGTTCTATCTCTGAAGTTCCTATTAAAACTGACTGTCATTCTGAGCGAAGATTGGCGCGTTCTTTGCGCCAATCGCAGTCGAAGAACCTGCGGTTGATCTTTACCATTTATGCCACGAACTTCTACCTCGGACACGAGATCGGTTCCCCAATTCCCATCCCGTTTCCAACCTCCCACGAGGACCATTTTTCTCTCAAGAAAAAAAGCCTCTCATCAACATCTGCCTCAATCAAGTGCAACAGAAGAACCGCTATATCCGCGTCGAAAACCTGTTGTGGAATCCCCGCCGCAGGTCATAATCCATAAGTGAAACTGCAGGGAACCGCGCCCCCTCCGGCTGCGTATCTTCAAAGGCACGAGCAAGGAGAAGCCCCGATGAGCACCTACGCTTATCCCAATCCGCAAGCCATCTTCTATCAGCAGTACGAAGCGGTCCGTCGCGACGAAGTCGTCGGCATTCTGCTCGCACTCTTCCTCGGCAGCTTCGGCGTTCACCACTTCTATCTGCGCCGCACCGGCTTGGGCATTCTCTACCTTTGTTTTTTCTGGACGGGGCTTTCAGCACTGCTCGGCTTTATCGAGTGCTTCTTGATGCCCGGTCGCGTCCGCGAGTTCAACGCCATCCAGGCCGCGGGAATCGCCGCCGCCCTCGGCATTCAGACGCCCATCTGGGGCCAGCCCATCAATGTGCCGCCGGGAGTCCCGCCCGTTCCAGAAGCGCAAGCCAGCACCCTCAACGCATGCCCGCACTGCCACCAGACCAACCCATCCGCCGCCCGCTTCTGCTCCGGCTGCGGCGGCGCGTTGTAGGAAACTCAATGCGATGGAAGGTGGAGCGCAACCCCGCATAAGGCCGACAGGATCAACAACGACTTTGCAGTCTGCACCGTCGTGCTGCAAATGCCACGTAAATATACTAGGGCTTTACAGGCTGCGCAAAAACTCAAAACGGAGGGAGGCGGGGGTTTCAACCCCCGCATAAAGCCCAAAAATCAATCGAGGCTTCAGCCCCGGAGGGATGTCCTTCGTCAATTCAACCCGAAACCCCGAGTTGTTCCGCAGACTGTTTAGCCCTTGGGGAAATGTCGGTCTGACAAACAGCCTCGTTCAGAGATCCTCTTGAAGCTGCCCCGTCAATCCCCGGTCTGAATCTGCACCAGCCCGTCAGCCCCTTGTCCACCCGGCGAAATCGTACTCGTCTGCGGCGCCCGCCAGTGGTCGATGTAGCTGATCTTGTGCACGCAGCCAATCGTGCAATTCGGCGAGCAGCTCTTGGCCGTCAAAAACTCCCGCTTTACATCCTCGGTCGTGTACCCAGCCAGCGGAACGCCCGGATACCCTCTCTGCTGCGAGCAGTAGTGCACCAGCCCGTCCTCGCAGATATACAGATATCGCGACCCGGCCCGGCACCGCCACTCGTTCGGCATGCCCTTGGCAATCGCCGCCTGAAAATCGTCGAAGCGCGAGTAGTTCACCTTCCGCCACCCGCTCATCTCCTCGTACACCTTGGCCTCGTTCGGCTTCAGCGGCTTCAGTTGCCCGTCCCCGTCGTGGATAATCCCGATCGTCGACGTAAACCCAAGCTCAATCGCCCGCCTGCCGATCACCAGCGCATCGTTCGGGTCGCGGAACCCCCCCCCCACCACCGAGTTGATGTTGATGTGAAACTCGGCATGTTGTGCCAGCATCTCGAGCTTTTTGTCCAGCACCTTCAGGCTCTTCATCGACACATCGTCCGGCACAAGATTGTCGATGGAAATCTGCATGTGGTCCAGCCCGGCTCGGTTCAGCCGCTCGATCCGTTCCACATTCAGCAGGTAGCCGTTCGTAATCATCCCGGCAATCGCGCCCGTCCCCCGCATGCGCACAATAATCTCGTCCAACTGCGGATGCGTCAGCGGCTCTCCGCCCGAGATCCCGATCATCGCCGTGCCCAGCCGTCCCAGGTGATCGATCCGCCGGTACATCTCCTCCAGCGGCACCGGGTCAGAAACCTTGTCGTACTCATTGCAATAAGCGCAGCTAAGATTGCAGAACCGCGCCGGCACAATCTGCGCCAGCACCGGGTGTGCCGTAGAAGCCAGCGCGCTCGTCACCATCCGCAGCTCGCGCACCTTCCGCGTAGCCGCCAACCACCGCCCACGCACCGTATCTCTCCGTGCAATCGCCATCTCTACTATTGAAACACACCCCTCGCCGCACCTTCCATTGGCAGGGTTTCAAGCCCTCGTAAGTGCAGTCATTGCGCCAATTTGAACGGACCGGGCCTCGCGTAGTTGGAGCGAGTCTCATTCCAGCAGATGTAGGTATGTAGCCGTAAGTTTTGCAAAAGGGCATGGCTTTAGCCGTGCCGCAAACGGCCAAAAAACCATGAGGGCTTTACAGGCTGCGGAAAAACCCCTGATTCCCACTTCCCTAAGTCCCTCGTCCCTGTCTTCTTCTTCCCTGCCGCGTATAATGAGACTGAGAAAAAAGGTTCTTTCATTTCCCGCGGTTCGAGCAACCCCGCTCCCCGCAATGGACTATTGATGCCCGAGCACATTAAGAAAAAACTTCTCGAAGAGATCGCTGTTCTGGAACACGAGCTCTCACACGAGCTTCCCGCGGAGATCAAAAAAGCCGTGGCCATGGGCGATCTCTCGGAAAACGCCGAGTATCACATGGCCAAACAGCGCCAGGATTTCGTCAACGCCCGCCTCGGTCAGCTCAAGCGCCGCATGGCTGAGCTTTCCCTCGTCAACCTCACCAACATTCCCCACGACAAGACAGGCTTTGGTTCCACGGTCGTCGTTTACGACTCCACCAAGGAAGAAGAGATCGTCTACCGCCTTGTCACCAGCGAAGAATCCGACGTCTCCAAGGGGCTCATCTCAACTACCTCGCCCATCGGCCGTGGTCTGGTCGGCAAGCGCGTCGGTGACGTGGTCACCATCGTCACCCCCAACGGCAAGCGCGAGCTTGAAATCCTCAAGCTGACCACTATTCACGACGAGGCTGCCGCGGCAGCCGAAGCCGGCAAGCAGAACGAAGCCGCCGGCCAAAAGCAGTAGCAAGGAAGACGGGAAATGACCACCTGGACCAGCGCCTTCGGCCGCGCCTGCGGCTGGCTTCTTGACCGCATCGTGCATGGCCTGGCGCTCACCCGCATCTCCCCCAACGCCCTCACCTTCATCGGCCTGGTCATCAACATCGCCGCCGCATTTCTCTTTGGCCACGCCAACGCCTCCAACAGCGACCGCATGTTCCTCTATGCCGGCATGGTCGTCTTTGGTGCCGGCATCTTCGACATGGTCGATGGCCGCGTCGCCCGACGCAACAATCAGGTCACCGTCTTCGGTTCATTCTTTGACTCGGTAATTGACCGCTACTCCGACGTAGTCCTCTTCTTCGGCCTGCTCGTCTACTACGGCCGCATCAACCGCTTCCGCTACGTCGTCCTGGCAGCTTTCGTCATGGTCACGTCGCTCATGGTCAGCTACACCCGCGCCCGTGCCGAGGCCCTCATCGGCCAGTGCAAGGTCGGCTTCATGGAGCGCCCCGAGCGCATCGTCCTCATCCTCATCGGCGCCCTCTTCAATCACTGGGGAGCCATGGCTCCGGTCCTCTGGGTACTGGCGGTCCTTTCCACCATCACCGTCATCCACCGAATAACCTACACCTACTCCCGAACCAAACATCTAGCGCCCATCGCCTGAGCTGCGCCAAGATATAAGGTGTATCCAAGTGCTCGATAGAATGAATAACTGTCATAGCGAACTCCCCCCCAAGAGGCGGTCATCCTGAGCCCGACCGGCGCGAATAATTCATTAATATAGAGGCGGTCATCCTGAGCGAAGCGCTTTTCAGTCTCCCACCGGCTTCACCGACCCGCGGGGAATGAAACTGTGCCCCATCCATCGGACGTCTTTGTTTTTGTCCGATGGGTGGGAGTCCGTAGAACTTCATGACGACATCGCGTTT
>Ga0181535_10000769_pt1 | contig 45394 bp, 44 predicted proteins | sample PEATcosm2014_Bin_44_FD_119774 | JGI IMG/M metagenome (GOLD analysis project Ga0181535, IMG submission 119774) | Peatland microbial communities from MTU Mesocosm Facility, Houghton, MI, USA - PEATcosm2014_Bin17_30_metaG | ecosystem: Environmental > Terrestrial > Soil > Wetlands > Peat | place... | reverse complement strand
TTGGTGGTGCCAGTAGAGGGGATTGCAACTGCGCTGCCCCGGGGGCGCCGAATATACCAAGGGCCGGGCGCCCCCCCGCCGGAGAGCGCGCATTTGGCGGGAAAAACGGGCGCTCGCTATACTCGCGACCCGGTCATGAAGCGCACCTACCAGCCCAAGAAGCGTAAGCGCGCAAGGGCGCACGGCTTCCGTGCGCGGATGCAGACGCGGGCGGGCAAGCTCACGCTCAAGCGCCGCCGCGCCAAGGGCCGCAAGCGCCTGACGGTCTGAAGCGTGGTCGAGCCGGACCACGGCACCTCAGCCCGCCGGCGGACCGGGCGACTGTCGCGCAGCGCGGAGTTCGACCGCGTCTACCGCCAGGGCCGCTCGGTCGCGAACCGCTATCTCGTGCTCTACGCGTTCCCGCGTGGTGGCGACGAGCCGCCGCGGGTGGGTTTCTCGGTCGGCCGCAAGGTCGGCGGCGCGGTCGAGCGCAACCAGCTCAAGCGGCTGCTGCGCGAGGCGTGCGCGCGCCAGGCGCAGGCGCTGCCGGCCGGGCACGACATCGTGCTGGTCGCGCGGGCGCCGGCGCGGGAGCTGGGCGAGACCGCCGGCCTCGACGGCGTCGACCAGGCGCTGGCGGAGCTTGTGGCGAAGGCGCCGGTGGGCTCGTGAAGCGCGCCCTGCGTGAGCTGGTGGTCGCCCCGCTGCGCCTCTACCAGCGCCTGATCTCGCCGGCGCTCGGCCCGCGCTGCCGCTACTACCCGAGCTGCTCGGAATACGCGGTACAGGCGATCCGCGAGTTCGGCATACTTCGCGGACTCGTGCTCGCCGGCTGGCGGCTGCTTCGCTGCAACCCGTTCAGCCACGGCGGGCTGGATCCGGTCAGCGCGCAGCGCCTGTTCCGTCGTGGGCGGGCCGGCGCGCAGCCGGGCGCAGAGTTACGCCGATGATCCTTGCCAACGTAATCGAGAGCGCGTTCGGGCCGCTGATCTCGTTCTTCCAGGCGATCCTGGTCGCGATTCACAGCGTGATCGGCGGGAGCTGGGGCTGGTCGATCATCGGCCTCACACTGCTTGTGCGAACTGTCACATTGCCCCTGACGGTCCGCCAGTTCAAGGGCATGGCGCAGCTGCGCGCGCACGCTCCGGAGCTCGCGAAGATCAAGCAGCGCTATCCCGACGACAAGAAGCGCCAGCAGGAAGAGACGATCAAGTACTACAAGGAGGCCGGCGTCAACCCGCTTGCCTCCTGCCTGCCGCTGCTGCTGCAGATCCCGGTCTTCATCTCGCTCGTCTACATGCTGCGCACCGACCTCAAGAAGCACATCTGCGGGGCCGCGCTGAAGGCCCACCACATCACGAGCAGCACGGCGATCGGCAAGGCCGACTGCAACACGCTCACGCACTCGCACGTCGCGAGCTTCCTCTTCATCAACGACATCACGAGCAAGGCAGCCGGGGTCGTGCTGATCGTGCTGATGGTGCTCTACGTCGGCACGATGGTCTCGACGAGCGTGATGATGTCGGTCGGCAGCGATCGCAACCAGCGCCTGATCTCGGTCGCGCTGCCGGTCTTCTTCGTCATCTTCGTGATCCAGTTCCCGGCCGGCCTGCTCGTCTACTGGATCGCGACGAACTTCACGATGATCCCGCAGCAGTACTTCATGCTGAGGCGCTACGGCAGGCCCGCCGTGCCGGTCAAGGTCGAGAGCAACGGCCGCGGCTCTCCGGGGGCCGCGAAGCAGGCGATCAAGAAGCCGCCGTCGCAGCCACCGCCCTCGGCGAGGCCGCGCAAGAAGCGCTCGGGACGGCGCCGGTGAGCAACGAGGACGACGAGCTGACGCCGGAGGAGGAGCTCCGCGACCTGCTCGAGACGCTGGTCGAGGCCTTCGGCGCCGACGCCGAGGTCGTGCTCAGCGAGTCCGACGAGGTGCTGCTGGGAAGCGTCGAGGGCCCCGGCGCCGAGGCGCTCGTCGGGCCGGATGGCACGATCCTCGAGGCCGTGCAGCACCTGGCGCAGCGGATCGTGCTCCGCGGCGCCGCCGGACCGCGGGTCGTCGTCGACGCGGCCGGGTACCGCGGGCGCCGCGAGGACGCGCTCCGCGCCGAGGCCGATCGCGTGGCCGACCTGGTCCTCAGCGAGGGGCGCGAGGTCGCGCTGCGCCCGATGCCCGCCGCCGAGCGCCGCTTCCTGCACGAGTACCTGCGCGAACGGGGCGACGTCGAGACGCACAGCGAGGGCGACGAGCCGCGCCGGCGCCTGGTCGTCTCGCCCGCGGACTGAGGCTCTTTATGGCCGGCTGGCGCCGGCAAAGGGTTCCACGTGTTTGTCGACGGTGAAACAGGTGAGCGGGCGGGGGTGGGCGTTTCACGTTTGTCTTGACGGTGAAACAGGCAGGTGCGTGCCGTTTCACGTTTGTCTTGACGGTGAAACAGCATCCGCCGCCGTTGCGACACTTCGGGCGTGGAGCAGCTCAGCGCCTTCGAACGCGGGGTCGTCGTCGGGATCCTGATCGGCGAGGGCTCGTTCGGCGGCGACGGCAAGCAGCCGCAGGTGACGCTCCGCATGCACACCCGCCACGAGGCGCTCTTCCGCTGGCTGCTCGAGCGCTTCCCGCGCACGCGTCTCTACGGTCCCTACGGGCACGGCGGCCGCAGCTACTACCAGTGGATGGCGCGCGGGGTCGCGCTCGTCGAGGACGTGCTGCCGCTGCTCGAGGACGGCGTGCGCGACGATCTCGACGCCTACGCCGCCGGGCGGCTGGCCGAGATGCGCGAGCGCTACGCGGACTACATCGCGCGGATCCGCGCGTGAGCGACGCGGCGTCGCGCCTGGCCGAGCTCGGCGCGCGCTGGAGCCTCGACGGCGGCCAGACGGCGGCTCTGGCGCGCGCGCTCGAGCTGCTCGCGACGGATCCGCTCGCCCCGAGCGCCGTGACGGGCGCGGCGGCGGTCGACGTGCACGTCGCGGACTCGCTGAGCGCGCTGGCGCTCGAGCCGGTGGCGCAGGCGCGCGAGATCGCGGACCTCGGCTCGGGGGCCGGGTTCCCGGGGCTGGCGCTGGCCGTCGCCCTGCCGAACGCACGCGTCGCCCTGGTCGAGAGCAACGCGCGCCGCTGCGAGTTCCTCGCGCGCCTGTGCGCGGTGGCGGGCGCGGAGAACGCGCGCGTAGTCCACGCGCGCGCCGAGCAGTGGCCGGATGGCCTGGGCAGGCACGACCTGGTGAGCGCGCGGGCACTCGCCCCGCTCGGTGTGGTCTGCGAGTACGCGGCGCCGCTGCTGGCCGTGGGTGGGGCGCTCGTCGCGTGGAAGGGAGCGATCTCGGCGGCCGAGTCCGCGGCGGCGGCGCAGGCCGCGACGCAGCTCGGGCTGCGTGCCGGCGAAGTGGTCCGCACCGAACCATATGCTGGCAGCGTGGCGCACCATCTGCACCTCTATCGCAAGGTGGCGCCGACGCCGCCCGGCTATCCGCGCCGGACCGGGGTCGCCCGCAGGCGGCCGATCGGCGGGGGACGCTGAGCGTGTCCGCGCGGGTCGCGGCGGCGCCGCCGCGTCGCGCACGGCGTGCCGTCCACCGCCGCGCCGTTGCAACCCCGCGGCCCGCTAGGTTGTCGCATGTGACGACGTTCGCGGTGGCCAACCAGAAGGGCGGGGTCGGCAAGACGACGACGGCCGTGAACCTCGCGGCCTGCATCGCCGGCGCGGGCATCCCGACGCTGCTCGTCGATCTCGACCCGCAGTGCAACGCCACCGTCTCACTCGGCCAGCCGCGCACGCTGCGCCCGAACGCCTACGACGTGCTCTGCGGCTCGAGCTCCGCCGCCGCGGCGATCCACGACACGCCGGTCGACCTGCTCTCGCTGATCCCGGCGAGCGTCGCGCTCGTCGGCGCGACCGTGGAGCTGCCGGCGATCGCCGGCTCCGAACGGCGCCTGGCGGACGCGCTCGCGCCGCTGCACGAGCGCTTCGCCTACGTGCTGATCGACTGTCCGCCGTCGCTCGGCCCGCTGACCGTCAACGCGCTGGTCGCCGCCCAGCAGGTGATCGTGCCGGTGCAGACCGAGTACTTCGCGCTCGAGGGCCTCGCGCAGATCCTCGACACGATCGGCCTCGTGAGGCGTGAGCTGAACCCGGCCCTGTCGGTCGCGGGCCTCGTGCTGACGATGCAGGACGACCGCACCCGGCTCGGGCGCGACGTCGAAGCCGACGTGCGCGAGCACTTCCCCGGACTGGTCTTCGAGACGGTGATTCCGCGCAACGTGCGCCTCAGCGAGGCGCCGAGCTTCGGCGTCCCGGTGACGCTCCACGACCCCTACTGCGCCGGCTCGGACGCCTACATCGCGCTGGCCCGGGAGGTTGCGGCTCGTGGGCGGTAGCGAATTGCAATCGCGAGTATGCGCGGGCCGGCAGCGCGCACGAGGCTGGTCGATATCATTTTGCAACGCGTTGGCCGGGAGCGGTCGCCGGAGGACGACGCGGTGAACTCCACCCGCGGACCTGACGCCTGGCCGCTCGGCGGCGGTGGCGGCGCCGCGGGGCGCGGGCGCCCGCGCGGAATGGGCCGCGGGCTGGCGGCGATCATGGCGGTTTCGACCGACCCCGGCAGCGAGGTCGAGGAGTTCCGCCAGGTCGCGGTCGAGCTGATCTTCCCCAACCCGCGGCAGCCGCGAAAGCATTTCGACGACGCGGCGCTGGCGGCGCTGGCCGCCTCGATGGAGGCTCGCGGGATGCTGCAGCCGGTCCTCGTGCGCCCGCTCGACGACGCCCACTTCGAGCTGATCGCGGGTGAGCGGCGCTGGCGAGCCGCGCAGCTGGCGGGCCTCGAAACGATCCCCGCGCTCGTGCGCGCGCGCGACGACGCGGAGTCGCTCGAGCTCGCGCTGATCGAGAACATGGCGCGCGAGGACCTCAACCCGGTCGAGGAGGCGCGCGCCTGCGCCGCGCTGGTCGAGGAGCTGGGCCTCTCCCGCGAGGACGTGGGGCTGCGGATCGGGCGCAGCCGCGTCGCCGTCTCCAACCTGGTGCGCCTGCTCGACCTCCCCGACGAGGCGCTCGAGCTGCTCGAGCGCGGCTCGCTGAGCGAAGGTCACGGCCGCGCGCTGCTGATCGCCACCGACCACACCGCCCGCCGTGAGCTGGCACGCAGCGCGGCTGCCGAGGGCTGGTCGGTGCGGGTGCTCGAGGAGCGCGCCCGCGCGGCCAACCACTCCGAGCTCGATGTGGAACGGTTCCGCGCACCGGCGCGCGAGCGCCACCCCGACCAGATCGACGCCTGCGCGACGATCGCCGACGCGCTCACCACCGCGCTCGGCGCCGAGGTCCGCGTAGCCGTTGCGCGCGGCGGCGCCTACCGCGCCGAGCTGCGCTTCGAGTCGCCCGACGAGGCGCTCGCCCTCGCCGCCCGGCTCGCCGCCGGCGACTGACCCACACCCGGCCCGCCCCGCACCCACCACCGCGCGCCCGCGCGCCCCTGCACCCGCGCCACGTCGTCGCACGGCTCCCCCGCCGACGACTGGCGATAAGATGGCCCGCCTTCAGGCACGGGCGATTAGCTCAGTCGGTTAGAGCGCTTCTCTGATAAGGAAGAGGTCCCAGGTTCGAGTCCTGGATCGCCCACTCGTGGAGGCTGGGGAGTGTCCCTTTCACGCGGGAGGGGTCACGTGGGTCGAGGGGGACTCACTGTCGCTTCGGCCTCACGAGAGCGACAGCGCTGCGCTGGACGGCGTTACGGTCTTCTGCGATCTTGTGGCGCGTGAGCGAAGACGACCTGCAAAGTTCGCGTGATGGTCTCCCGGCCGGTCTGTCGGCGTGTTCGAACGAGGAGTTGTTGGCGGCGCTTGATGGGGTGCTGTTGGAGTTGGAGCGCCGGTTGTTGCGTTATGCGCGGTCTGGTGGCGAGATCGTGGATATGGCTGATGAGGGGTTGGTGTTGGCGGTTCGCAGTGGTGCGCGGGTGCGTCAGACGCAGTCTGCGGCGGCTCACGCGGCCGGTCATTTGCAGACGTTGGGCGTCGGGGGCTGGAGTCCGCGAAGCACGAATCCGGGTTGGAGTGATGATCCGCGCGTGACCGGCGACGACGGCCCGCCGGACGGTCGCTCGCGTTAGCAGCCCGGCGCGTCGGTTATCGCTTGACTGGGGGGCTCGGCGCTCATAAGGTGCGCGCACCGATGGGGTCGGCGCTGCTTGTGCTGCGGTTGCTGCTGGCAGGCGTGTTTGCGGTTGCCGGCGTCGCGAAGCTTGCGGATCTGTCGGGGTCACGGCGCGCGGTCGCGAACTTTGGTGTCCCCGAGCGGTTTGCCGGGGTGGCGGGCACGGGGTTGCCGTTGGTGGAGCTCGCGGTCGCGGTCGCTTTGATCGTGAGCGTCGCGGCGCGGTTCGGCGCGCTCGGCGCGCTGGTCCTGTTGGCGGTGTTCGTTGTCGCGATCGCGGTCGCGATGGTGCGCGGCAACGAGGCGGACTGCCACTGTTTCGGTCAGCTGCATTCCGCGCCGGTCGGCTGGCGCACACTTTTGCGCAATCTCGCGTTGGCTGCGGTCGCGGCGTTTGTCGCGGTGGCGGGCTGGAACAGTTCGGGGGTCAGCGCGACCGCATGGATCGGCCGGCTAAACGCGGGCTGGGCGGCGGCGGCCGGTCTGGGCGTGGTGCTTGTTGGTGTGGTCGGGTTCGTGGTCTGGTTCTCGCTGCAGCTGCTGGCGCAGAACGGCCGCGTGTTCGCCAGGCTGGAAGCGATCGAGGCGGCGCTCGCTGCCGGCGGCGACGCTCCTCCGGTCGGTCGTGCTGTGGAGTTGGGCACCGGGCTCAACCGCAGCGGCTTGGCGGTCGGATCACCAGCACCCGGCTTCGAGCTGCCCGCACTGGCTGGCGGGTCGCGGTCGCTCGGTTCGCTGCTAACGGCGGGCCGACAGTTGATGCTGGTCTTCTCTGACGCCGGGTGCGGCCCATGCACCGCGCTGCTGCCGGAGATCGCGGCCTGGCAGCGCGAGCATCGCGATCGGCTCGAGGTCGCGCTGGTCGCGAGCGGCGGCGAGCACGCCAACCGCGAGAAAACCAACGGACTCGACCTCCACACCGTGCTGATCCAGGCCGAGCGCGAGGTCTCCACCGTCTACCAGGCGCACGGCACGCCGTCGGCCGTCGTAATCGGCACGGACCGGCTGATCAAGAGCCCCTTGGTCAGCGGCGCGGACGCGATCCGCACGCTCGTCTCCCAAGCCACCCGATCACCACTGCTGGTCCGCCAGGTCAACGGCGCGAACGGGAACCGCAACGGCGCCGCGCCCGCCGAGCGCCCGCCACCTGACACCTCGCGCGTCGGCCAGCCAGCACCCGACCTCGAGCTGACGGACCTCGACGGGCATCCGGTCGCGCTGCATGATGTGTTCGAGCGGCCGACGGTCGCGATCTTCTGGAACCCAGGCTGCGGTTTCTGCCAGCGCATGCTCCCCGACCTCCAAACATTCGAGGCCACCCAGCCGCAAGGATCGCCACAGCTCCTCGTGATCGCCATCGGCGACCCGCAACGCACCCGCGAACAACAGCTGCGCTCGACGGTGCTGATCGACAGCGAAGCTCACGCAGGGCGAGCGTTCAACGCCGGCGGCACCCCGATGGGCGTCCTGATCGTAGACGGCCGGATCGCCTCTCCCGTCGCCGCCGGAGCGGACGCCGTATTCGGACTGATCCGCGACCACACCCGCGAGCCCCCGCTCGCCGCCAACCATCACGCCAACGGCCACAGCGGGGCGCGATGAGTCACTGGCTCGACGACGCCGCGCAAGGCCTCTCCGAAGGCCGCTACAGTCGCCGCCACATCCTCCGGCGAGGCAGCGCCATCGCGGGAGGCGCACTTGTCGCCTCGGCGGCCGGACCGTTCGGCCTCCTCACTCCCCTAGCCGCTGCCAAGCTCAAGATTGTGACGGGCGGCTGCGATTGCGATTATGAGGACGGAGAGGACTGCTGCCCGAACGGCGATTGCTACCAGAAATACGAGCAGCAGTGTTGTCCGGACCGACGCCCTTGCGGCAAGTTTGACGAATGCTGCGGTGCTGACTGTTGCACTGGGTTCGACAAATGCTGCGGCGACTACTGTTACGACCCCGACGAGAGCAGCTGTTGTTCGGACGGCGAGCTTTGCGCACACGGCAAATGCTGCGGCCATCAGTGTTATGACCCCCACAAAGCGCACTGTTGCCATGAATACAAACTCTGCCCCCTGGACAGGAACTGCTGCGGCGATTTCGACTGCTGCAAGAAGGGCCAGGTGTGCCTCGGCGACGACCCTTACGAGAAGTGCTGCTATCCAGGGCAAACGTTGTGCGGCGCCTACCCTGACCTGACATGTTGCGACGGCGTTTGCGTCGGCGGCGACATCTTCGGCGACCGCGCAAACGAGAAGTGCTGCAAAGTGGGCCAGGTGCTGTGCGGGACCGGCGCCTCTGCGCAATGCTGCAGCCCGGGCAATTGTGTCCTCGACGGCTGCTGCGACAGCCTGAACGACGGCGCTCGCGCAGCGACCGTCTGCAACGGCCAGTGCTGCGCCCCGGGCGGCACCTGCTGCGCGGAGTCTCTGTGCTGCGCCGAGGGCGAGAGCTGCTGCCAAGACGCAAGCGGCAATGTGACGTGCTGCAGCAGCACCTGCTGCGGCAACGTCATGCAGTGCTGCACGGCCGGGCAGAACTGCTGCGACAACGGCTGCTGCGACGACACCTGCTGCGGCGTGGGGCAAGAGGGCGGCTCATTTTGCTGTACCGACGGCCTCACCTGCCAGGTGGACACCGGCTCGCCCGCGACCGGGATAGTTTACAAATGCCTCCCTCCTAGCTGAGCGGCCTGGACTCCGGGCCGCGCCAGATCGTGGCGCTCGTTCTCGCGGACGAAAGGGAGGGCACGACTTCGCGCCGCACATTGTGACCGCTTCGGCGTGATCACGGGCGTCTCGAAACGACGCGGCGCGCTCGCGCGTTGAACGACGAGCAGTCGTCATCGATCGCGCGGCTCGCAGCTGCTTCTCGAGAAAGCGACACTCTGCGTCAATGTTGGTGGCGTTGGTGCTTCGCGCGACGAGCAGCCGCGCGCGTGGGTGTTTGCGTGGAATCCGTCGGCGCCATATGGCATCATATGGCTATGTCAAGAACGCAGACGCTGGTACAGCTCTCTGACGAGCTTCTCGCGCAGCTCGACGAGCGAGTCGCACGTGACGGGCGTTCCCGTTCAGACCTCATCCGGGAGGCTGTCGCCGGCTACCTCGCGGGGGATCTGGAAGCCGACATTGACCGGCGGCTCGTGGACGCGTATACACGCGAGCCGCAGGACGACCTGACGGGGGCCGAGTCGGCCGCCGTCGCACTCATCGCGGCGGAGCCTTGGGGGTAGGGCGCCCATGAACCGTGGCGAGATCTGGTGGCTCGAGCACCCAGACGCAGGGCGGCGACCGGCGTGCATCCTGACCCGTCAAGCTGCGATTGCGGTGCTGCACGCGGTGCTGGTCGCCCCCGCAACTCGAACCGTGCGGGGCATCCCGACGGAAGTGCTGCTCGGACCCGACGACGGCATGCCCGAGGCGTGCGTGCTCAGCTTCGACAACCTCACGACGGTCCCCAAAGCACTCCTCACCGAGCGCATCACGCGGCTCCCACCCGCCAGGCTCGCTGAGATCTGCCCAGCGCTCACCGTCGCGGCCGGCTGCTAATACCGCACGCACCCCCGCGCCACGAGCGAGCTCGACACCAGAGTGTCGGAACGCGCGACAAGCGACAGGGCCGCGGTCACGCCGCGGCGCAGCGTGACCGGTCTTTGGTTTGGGTGGCTTTCGCCAGTCATAACGACGGCCGGCGCATCGATCATTCGTCCGCTGGCAAACGTGCCGCTCGGTTTCGTGCGTTTCGTACCGGTACGGTCGCAAGGCTCGGGACATGCTGGGGGCGACTGCGCGCGCCTAGTCGGTCGTTGATAGCAAGCATCGGCTCTCTTGCCTTGCCCGCCCGAAGGCCGCCACGCAACATTAACGACGGGAGACAAAATGAGTTCGAGGTCGCGAGTTTTGCGCTGGAGTCTCAGCGCGTTGATCGGCACTCTGATCGTGGCGGCTACGTTTACGGCTACTGCTGACGCCAGGAAGCCGCACAAGCATCCAAAGCCGGCCCCGAAGCAATCAGAGCCGAAGCCGACCAAGGAACTGCTCGCGAACTGCGCCAGCATTATCGCGCTCACGGAGGTGAGCTCGCTCACCGGCCTCAATCTGACTGCGCCCACCGGTCAGCCAGCGATTAGCGTGCAGTCCGTCAGTGGTCTGTGCTCCGGCAGCTACGTCCTCGACGGCACCGTCAATGGCGGCGTCCAGGGCACCGTCAGTACGTTGGGAATCACGATTCAAGGCCAGAAGCTCACGGGCGGGCCGATCAACGCCGACGCCACGGCCGCGTCCATGTACCAGACAGACGTCACGGTGGCCGAGGCACAGGACCAGGCATGCTCCGGTACGGCGGTCTATCCAACCCCGATCACCGGACTCGGCACCAAGGCGTTCGCCGCTGGACCGTGCACGGCGACCGCTCCCGAATCCGTGATCGCAGTCGACGGGCCGGTTATCGTCACGATTGGCTGGCAGAACACGACCGCAACGGGCGGCATAAGTGTTGGCGAAGCGGAGCCCGTCATCAGTCACGTGCTCGAGGCCGTCGGACTGTAAGTCACAGCCCACGCGCGACAACGTTGCCTGACCGGGCCAGCTGACCGGTCAGGCAACGCCGTTTAGTGGCCCCGGCGCCGAGACCGCGCGAGCTGAAGCGTCCGCGGCGACACATAAAAGGATCCGACGGGACCTCCGCGACCGAAACTGTTGCACCGCGCGAACAGCAGTACTCAGTGTCCGGCGTATTGATCCGGAATGTCGCCAGGCGTGGAAGCCGCATGGAAGCCCCAGCCGCCGTGATTAGACCCGCAAACACACGCCTAGCACACGGCCCGTAGCCCCGGTTTGCCGCCAGGTATTCGCAAAAGATCCGCATCCGCCCGCATCCGCGCGCCCACGGCAGCCTCACCAAGCCGGCGTTGTCGCTCGGCGCGAGGAGCGGGCGTCCCGTCGACAGTGCCGCAGCCGCACGGACACTCCCGCTAGGGATCGCCGGGAGGACTACTGATCTCCTCCTGCCAGTGACTTTGTGACCGCGTCGATCTCGACCTTGGTAATCCGGCCATCGTTGGGGACCAGCGGGTGATGATGGGCACACAGCTTCAGGTGGCCATGCGCGAAGCGGCCAAGCCGCCAGCACCTACTGACGTGGCACGTGTGATGCCAGTAGGTTGCGAGCACAGCCGTGAGCAGCGTCAGCTCGCCCAGGTCCGACCCGATGCCCGACCAAAAGTTGTAGCCCTTGCACCGCACCACCAGATAGGCGTTCCCCGTGCAAGAACCGAGCGGGTGCGCGAGCCAACCAGACGCGCCAACAACGGCGTAAACCGCGACGGCGACGACACCGACAACGCACACGCCAATCACCATCGTTTGCGAGGGTCGCTTCACATCGCCTCCTCGGGCGTGGCTTGACGGCGTACATATTCGCGCTTCCCGGAGCGCGCGGCGGTCCCGACCAGGCCGGCATGTTCAACCTGCGGTGAGAGGAGCCTGACGACAAGCCGCTCCCGGCGCGGAAGCCGCATCGAAGCCTCAGTCCCACGTGGGTGTGCAATCGAGGCCAAGCGCAGCGTTGGGCCGCGGGGGGCAATACGATTTGGGCCAGTCGTGTGTCCGATCGGCTCAGGAAACGGGACGGAGGCGGGTGCCCATACTCGTAGGCGCCGGTCCTGGGCCGCGAACATCGCATTTCTCGGCGTCGGATTGGTGATCGGCGGCTCGACCGATATCAGCGGGCCTGGCGGCGGGATCCTCGTCCTCGGGCTCCTAGTGACCCTGTTCGGGGTTGGCGGCCTGCTGTTCAACAGGGGTTAGCGCTCCAGGGACCAAGGGCGCACGCAGGGCCGCGCGCCGACTGCCCGAACAGGCCGCATGAGCTGCACGCCGGGTCGAGCGCGGGGCCCCTCGTGCGGCGCGATCGGTAGATATTTCCCCCGGTCCGGCGGCCTGGGCGCCCTAGGTTGGTGAGTGATGCGCGTACTCAGGCGGGCTCTTGCTGTCGTGGCGCGCCGCCCCGGGAGTGGCGCGGTCATGCACGCGTGGCGCCGAAGCTGGCGGCGGCCGCGCAGCTCGAGTGCCGGCCTTGGTCGTTCCGTGCTCGTCGCCGTGGTGCTTGTAGCCTGGGGCGGCGTGGCAGCCGTCAGCTGGCGATCGGGCTCACCAGTCGAGATCAGGGCGACGCAGGGGGTTTCGCCGGCATGAGGTCGCCACGCCGCATCCTGCTGCTTATCGCGTTGCCGTTGCTGCTGGCCGGCTGCGTGAACGCAGGCAGCACGAATCTGCCCTCGACGGGGTCGGGTCGCCCGGAGGCCACGATGGGAGGCATGCCCGCGATGGGGAGCTCCAGGTCGACCGTGAGCTCGACGATGCACATGGAGATGCCGTCGTCGGCGGCGTTCATCTCGTACGCGGCCGCGCTCGCGCCGCACGGCTGGACGGTGAGCGCGTCGAGCAACGCCCCGGGGCATTCCGCCGGCGCCGTGCTGAGCTCGCGCCCGTCCGGGTTCTGGCAGAGCGCGCGCCTCGGGGACCGGGTCCGACTGCCCCAATCGGTGACCGTACGCTTCCAGAAGCCAACGATCGTGTCGGGCCTGACCTATGTCCCGCAGAGGATGCACGGCGTGATCGGGCGCTTCGTCGTCCGGCTGTCGAGCGACGGGATTCACTTCGGCCCGCCGGTTGCCTACGGCACGTGGCAGGCGAACCTCAACCTGAAGCGGGTCGGCTGGGTTGAGCAGGATGTCCGAGCGGTGCGGCTGACGGTTCTGTCGCTGTCCTCGCCTGGCGCTGGCGCGGTCGACATCTCACGGCTGGTGCTGGCGGGCGCCGTGCGCGGAGCGCCGCTGCCCGCGCCCGCTGGTGGCGCGGCGCAGATTGCGGACACTTCGACCAGCCCGTCGGTCATCGGCGAGTGGGGGCCCACGATTGGCTTCCCGCTCGTCCCTGTCGCAGCTGCGCTGGTTCCGGGGGACAGGCTCGTGGTGTGGTCGGCCGACTCGGAGCTCAACTTCGACAGCTCCAACGACGAGCAGTACACCCAGACCGCGATCCTCAACCTGGCGACCGGAGCGGTGAGCAGCGCGACGGTGAGCAACACGGCCCAGGACATGTTCTGCCCGGGTGCGTCGATCCTCCCCAACGGCGACGTCATCGTCACCGGCGGCATCGGAGACACCGACACGAGCATCTACGACCCGGCCACGAACAGCTGGAGCGCCGGCCCGCAGCTGAACATCGGTCGTGGCTACCAAGGCCAGACGACGCTGCCGGATGGGCAGGTGTTTGTGCTCGGCGGCTCGTGGTCGGGTGCCGTCGGCGGCAAGATCGGCGAGATCTGGTCGGCGACCGCGAACTGGCGCGAGTTGCCGAACGTGCCGGCGACGCCGATCTACACCGACGACGACCAGGGCGCCTACCGCGCCGACAACCACGGCTGGTTCATCGCCACCTCCGGCGGCCGCATCTTCCAGGCCGGCCCGTCCGAGGAGATGCATTGGATCACCACCACCGGCGCCGGCTCGATCACCGACGCGGGTCCCCGGGGATCGAGCGGCGACGAGATGAGCGGCAACGCGGTCCTGTACGACATCGACAAGATCCTCACGGTGGGCGGCGCGCCCGACTATCAGGACTCCAACGCCACCGACGTGGCCAACGTCGTCGACATCAGCGGCTCGACCCCAACGGTGAGCGCGACCGCGCCGATGACCTACGCTCGCGCGTTTGCCAACAGCGTCGTGCTCCCGACTGGACAGGTCTTCACCGTCGGCGGTCAGACCTACGCCGTCCCGTTCTCCGACCAGGACGCCGACCTCTACCCCGAGATGTGGGACCCCACGACGGGCACCTGGACGGTGACGGCGGAGGAGGCTGAGCCCCGTGACTATCACTCGGTCGCGGTGCTCCTGCCCGATGGCACGGTCTTCTCCGGAGGCGGCGGCCTGTGCGGCTCGTGCGCGACCAACCATCCCGACGGGCAGATCTTCTATCCGCCGTACCTCTTCAACGCGGACGGGTCGCTGCGCAGCCGGCCGACGATCACCTCGGCGCCGGCCTCGGCGCAGACGGGACAGACGATCTCGGTGACCACGGGCGGCCCCGTCTCGAGCTTCGTGCTCATGCGCTACGGCGAGGCGACCCACACCGTCGACAACGACCAGCGACGGATCCCCGTCTCGATCGTCTCGTCATCGGGCGACACCTACCAGCTGGCCATCCCCGCGGACCCCGGCATCGCGCTTCCCGGTCCCTACATGCTGTTCGCGATCGACGCGGACGGCACGCCGAGCGTGTCCGCGACGATCGACATCACGACTCCGCCCTCGACGGCTCCGTCGTCGGCATACGGGCAGACGATCGATGCCGACGGCCCGGCGCTCTACTGGCCGCTCTCGGATGCGGCCGCGTCGGCGAGTGCCGCGGACCTGTCCGGGAACGGCGACGTGGGGGCTTTCCCCGCGTCCGGGATCGCGTATCAGGCGCCGAGCCCCGTCGAGGCTGCGACGGGCACGGGGATCTCGCTGAACGGTGGGCAGGTCGTATCGACCGAGCCCCAGGACACTCCGGCGGCGTACTCCGAGGAGCTGTGGTTCAACACGACCTCGAGCGGCGGCGGCGTGCTCGCGTCGTACGCGCACACCGACGGCGCCCTCGACCGCGTGATCTTCATGACGAGCGCCGGCCAGATCGTCTTCGGCGTGCAGGCCGGGTCACCGACCACGATCCAGAGCTCGCGCGCGTACAACGATGGCCGGTGGCATTTCGTGGTCGCGACTCAGGGCAGCGACGGCATGCACCTATACGTCGATGGCGAGCTGGTGGCGTCCCTCTCGACGGTGTCGGCGGCGTCCTTCCTCGGCCACTGGCAGCTCGGCGGCTACGTGACTGGCGGTTGGCCCAGCCAGCCGGCCGGCGCGTTCTCGGGAAGCATGAGCGACGCGGCGCTCTTCGTGAGCGAGCTGACGGCGTCGCAGGTCGATGCCGAGTACAGCGCCGCCTTGCCCACCACGACGACGCCGCCACCACCGACCACGCCGCCGCCGCTCGGCGTCAGTCACGCCCTCTCCGTCGCGCTCGGCGGCAGCGGCGCTGGCACGGTGAGCGGCGGCGGGTTGTCCTGCCCGGGGGTGTGCGGCATCGACGCCACCGGCGGGACGGTGGCGACGCTGACGGCCACGCCGGCGGCGGGCTCGACGTTCACCGGCTGGAGCGGCGACTGCTCGGGCACCGGTTCCTGCGCGGTGACGCTGGACCAGGACCGGGCGGTCACGGCGACGTTTACGCTGAGCAACGCGCCCCCGTCACCGCCGCCGGGCACCGAGCCCACGCCGCCGCCGGGCAATGCGTTCTCGACGGCGTCGCCGACGGTGGGCGGCCGCGGGGCGCTCACGCTGGAGCTGGGCACGACGGAGGCCGGGAGCTTCACCGCACGCGCCACGTTCGTCGAGACGCTTGAGGTCAGGAGCGGCAAGGGCAAGCACCAGCACACTCAGGTCGTGCGCCGGACGGTGACCTACGCCGAAGCGAGCGGTGATGCGAGCGGCGCGTCCACGATGTCGGTTCGGCTCGCACCGACGCGGAAGGCGCTCGCCCGGCTGAGGGCGCTGCACATGCTCCGCCTAACGATCGTCGTCACGTTCACGCCGACCGGCGGCAGCGCGAGCCAGACGACCGAGCGCGCCACCGTCCGGGTGCCGAACGGCGGTGGCCACTGAAAAAGTGGTGCCCCCAAGGAGCGTAAGGGCCGTCAGCGCCACCACCCCACCGTGCGGCCTCATCTGGGCCGTCGACTCGGGAGGTCGGCGTTCTACGGCGCGGGCGACGACGAGGAGCACCCGACGGTTCACTACAGTTCGCACCCGTGAGGGCGGACGACTCGCGGGGAGCCGCGGCGTATGACTCCTTTGCTGCGGAGTACGCGACGGCGAACGAGACCGCGCCGTACAACGCGCTCTACGAGCGCCCCGCCGTGATCGAGTTGCTCGGCGATGTGCACGGTCGGCGTGTGCTCGACGTCGGTTGTGGCTCCGGGACACTGTCGCAGTGGCTTGTCGAGAGTGGCGCGAGCGTCGTCGGCTTCGACATCAGTCCGGCAATGCTCGCGATCGCCCGCGAGCGCGGGCTGTCCGGTGCCTCGTTTCACGTCGCCGATCTGGCGCGGCCGCTGACGTTCGTGCCCGATGCCTCCTTCGACCTTGCGGTCGCCTCGCTCGTGTTCCACTACCTGCGTGACTGGGCGGCGCCCCTGCGCGAGCTGAGCCGCGGGCTCGTCCCGGGCGGCACGCTGGTGCTGTCGACGCACCACCCGGCGATGGATGTCGGGCTGTCGGCCGGCGGCGACTACTTCGGATTGGAACTCGTTCAGGACCGTTGGGACCTGGGCGGGAGGGTGGTCGACGTGCAATTCTGGCGACGGCCGCTCTCGGCGATGTTTGCCTCGTTCACAGACGCCGGGTTCAGCGTCGAGGGCGTTCACGAGCCGATGCCCGTGGACGCGTGTCGCACCCGCTTCCCAGAGGCCTGGGAGGAGCTGACGACGAAGCCAAGCTTTGTGTTCTTCAGGCTCGCGAAAACCAGTGAGAGCCGCCTGCCCGCACACCGGTGACGGTGCTCAGCGCGCCGCGGTTCCATCGGGACGACTCCCCATTTCTGTGACACCGCGGCGACCTGCACGGCCGCAGCCGTGCGCGTGACTGGCGCCGAGCACGAGGCGGGATCACACGCCCGCGTTTTAGGGCAGTTGTTCGATGAGGTCGACGAGTTCGGCGCGGTTGTAGCCGCTCTCTCGTGCGAGTTGGACGAGTTCGATCGCCTTCGTGACGAGTGCGCCGCGCTGGGGTGTGCCGGTGACACGGATGCCGTGGCCGGGTTTGAGCTCGAGCAGTCCTTCGTCGCGGAGTAGTCGGAGCGCGCGCAGCACGGTGTTGGTGTTGACGTGCATGACTGCGGCGAGGTGGCGTGCCGATGGGATGCGCTGGCCGGGTTTGGCTTCGCCGTCGGCGATCGCGCGACGGATTTGCGCGGCGACCTGGTCGTGCAGCAGGGTGGGGTCGTCGCGGTCGATCTTGACATCCATGGCTGTGCTAGCCATAGTAGCTCAGAAGATGCCTGTTCGGGACCCTCGGCTCTGATGTCGGTGACCGCCGCGCCGCCGCCGCTGAAAGACCTCGACGCCGGGGTGATCGAGGAGGCGCGGGTGCGTGAGCGTCGCCACCGGCGTGTCGCCGCGACCGTGGTCGTTGTCGCAGCAGCAGCAGCGGTGGTCGTCCTCGCCGCTTCCAATGGCGGTTCAAGGCCTCCGCCGGTTCGCACCTCACTCAAATTCGCCGCGGCCGGTCCGGCGGTGAATGGGAGGGCGTTCGCGGGCGAGGGTGATCTGGCGTTCATCTCGCGGCGAACGCTGTGGGTGCTCGACGGGTCCACCGGCCGGCTGCGAAAGATCGCTGTTCCGCTCGGCCTCGTGCCCGAATCGCCGGCGTTCTCCGCCGACGGGCGCTGGCTCTCCTACCTCGCGGGCGCCGGGCAGGCCCCGATCTCGAGCTGGACCACGGGCGAGCTGTGGATCGCCCACGCCGACGGCAGCGACCCACATCAGATCGGCTGGCTCAAGCAACCCAGCGTGATCGGCTGGAGCCCGCGCGCGGACGAGCTTGCCGTCACCGAGCAGGGCGCCGTTCGCTCGCCCTATGGCGGAACGCTCGCCGAGCAGACGTCCGCGTGGCTGATCGCCCCGAGCGGATCCGGCCGCAGGCTGACGTCGGCTTACGACATCGAGGGCGGCGCGTGGTCGCCGGACGGGACGGCGCTCGCGATCTCGAGCGACTCCGGGTACGTGTACGGCCCCAAGCCGTGGGTGGCGTCGCTGGTCGCCTACCCGATCGCCGGCGGCAGGCCGACGGTCTGGCTTCGGCTCCGCAGCACGTCCGTGCTCTGGCCGCCGGTCCGCAGCGACAAGAAGGCGGAGTACGACCAGAATGTGCTCCTCCCGGTCGGGTGGTGGCCGCATTGGGGGATCGGCTTCTGGGCCACCAACAGCTCGAGCAACGACCCGTCGGTGCGAAAGGGCGCTGGCCTGATGCTGTGGCACCTCAGCGCGCCGACGCTCACGCCAAGGCTACTCGGACAGACGCTCTCCGATGGCGCGGTGAGCCCGATCGTGGCCTCGGTAAACGGGGAGCTGGCTATTACCGAGAACGGTGGCGCCGAGCCGATCTGGCAGAACCCGCAGGTCGAGCGCTGCAGCCCGGCGACGCACACCTGCGTGCGGGTCGCGGAGCCCCGCGGCGCGGTCAGCCTCGATCCCGCCTGGTCGCCCAACGGTTCCACGCTCGTCTATCTCGTCGGCCGAAACCTCGGCAACGCCGGAGACGGCGGGTTCGCCCAGTTCGCTGTCACGCGTTTCTACAACACACTCCAGCTCTGGCGCTACACCTCGGCGAGCGGCGTCAGCGGCAGAGTGCCCGCAGCCCAGGGCGCCGTCGTGCCGGTCTGGGCGCGCTCGGGAAACGGCCTCCTGTTCGTCGCCGACGACGGGCTGTGGCTCTGGAAGAACCTGAGAGGCGACCCGGTCGAGGTCGCGGGACCGCTGTTCAACCCGCACGCCTGGAACGCGTTCTTCGCCCAGATCGACTGGAGCGACCAATTCGCCTGGAGCAGGTGACGTGCCGCATCGAGCGCGACGCCGCGAGCCGCAAGCAGTCGGGTAGGCTCAGGCGGTGAGTGGGAACGTTCGCATCGAGCGCGGTTGGATCTTCGTCGACGGCACCCGGCGTGACGATGGCACGATCGAGTTCGGGACCGGCGACGAGATGCGCTTCAGCCCGTTCGAGGCGATGTCACAGCGCCAGGATGCGCAGATCACCTGGGGCCACATCCTCACGGCCTCCGTGCAGCGGCTGGCCTTCTGGCGCCGCTAGGCGACACCGTCACCGCGCCTCGCGAAGCTGAGAACGCCGCGCGCCTAGCCGAGAGACTCGACGTCGATGATCGCGCGTGGCGCGGGTTCGCGACCGTGCTGCTCGGTGAACCGCTCGCGCCCCTTGGCGACGGCGTCGGCTTCCGTTTCGGCCTCGAGCACGTAGCGGAAGGCCTGGGGGTGGGTTGTCTCGTCGATGTTCAGCTCGGTGATCACCACACGGAAGTCCATCCGGCCACACTATCCGACCGCCCCATGCAGGAGAGCGCGTCCTCGTCAGCCGCCCCGTCCGTGCGCCCCGTCAGCGAGGTCGACGGCCCGCCTCACGAACCGTCGACCTCCGCCTGCGTCTAGACCCTCTTCAGCATCGCGTCGATGTCGCTCTTGTCGGACACCGCCGCCGCGGTCTTTGCAGCGGGCGTGCCGATGTCAAGGACCGTCGTGTCCGACTTCGAGATGATCTCGGTGGCGGCTACGCCGCCGCGAACGCCGTCGGCGTGCTCGCTGTCGATCTCGAGATCGTCTGACAGGCCCACGTCGTCGGTCTGCTGTTCGTGATCCGCCATAGCATCCCCTTTCGGGTGCTCATCAGGAAATGGTCTGCGACTTGTAGCGCGGCTGCGACGCTCCGTCAAGGTCCGCCGGCAGGGGGCTGGGCACGGCGTCACGCGCCGACGGCGGCGCGGCGGTCAGCACAAACCCTTCAGCCGTCGACGCTTGGCGAGCGCTCGGCGGACGCCACGGCGTGGGCCGCGGCGCCCGCCCCGCGACTACGAGGCTGCCTGGAAGCCGAACAGGAGGTCGAACTGCGGGATCGCGTAGAAGGAGTCGGTGGATTCGCCACCGCCACCACCGCCGACGGCGATGCCGGGTGTGATCGCGATCGACAGCGTGCTGCCGGCCGGCACCGCCGCGGTCTGGCCGCCGCTGTCGCAGCTCGAATCGCCGGCGACCATGGTGCACGTCAGCTCGGCCACGCCGTCGACGTCGAGCGCGACGGCGATCGTGTCGGACGAATCGGCCGGCACCGAGCCCGTGCCCATCTGGACGTCGAGGTTCTGCGCCGTGAAGCTCGCGGTCGGCGAGAGTGTTTCCACATCGGTTTCGAGGGGGTCAGCCGTCGAGATCCCGCTCGGCGCGCCGTAGGTGGTTACGAAGGAGACCTTGCCGGCGCCGGACCCCGTGCCGCTCGAGCCGCTGGAGCTCGCGCCAGGGACCGACAGGACGCGACCGGTGAGGACGCTCGCACCCGACGGGCCGGTCGGACCCGTTGGCCCCGCCGGTCCTGTTGCTCCAGGCGCGCCCGAGCCACCTGAGGCGCCCGGAGCCCCGGCCGGTCCGGTTGGGCCGGTCGTACCGGCGATCCCCTGCGCTCCGGCGGCGCCTGCCGGGCCTGTCGCGTTCCAGGTGATCCGAACCGCGCCCTTCGGACAGGCGTGGGACGGCGCGGCGTCGACCGCCACGTCGTAGACGAGGCCAAACTGCAGGCAGCCGGTGTAGGTGTCGCCCGTACCGGACCCCGCGTCGCTCGCGTACGCCGCTCCGCCACCGACGACGGCACACACGGCGATGGCCGCAACCATCGTCCGTCGACTCAAACGAAATCCGCCCATCACTGCCTCCTGTATTGGGTTCGAGAGCGGCCGATCGGCTGCGCGGGCCGCTCGTCGCCACCGCTTGTAGCAAAATCGCGCGGCGCCTGTGGGGGAAGTTCCTGCGGCCGCGGCGGTGTCGCAGACCTTCCCGGCCGACCCGCGCGTTTATCCCCGGTGCCAGGCGCCCGCGCTCGCTACCCTCACTGTGAGTTCCGCTGAAGGCTCCTCACAGGACAGGCCGGCGTGGTGCATCGATCGATAAATCCCCGGCCGCTCCGGCCACCCCGGCCGCTTCGCGGCGCGTGGCCCCACGCGCGAGGGTCGCGCGGGCAGCGCCGTCTGCGCTGGTCGCGACGTTTGTGGCGGGGCGCGTCGGCGATCTGCTGGTGTGCCGCGATCGTCGTCGCGGTGGTCGCCCTGAACGGGCACGGGCCGCCGGCGAGGGCCGCTGCGGGTGTGCGACGGAGTGGCTCGCAACAGCAGTACGGCTGTGCCACCACCAGCGCGCCGAACGGCGCCCAGGAGGACTACTTCCCCTTGGCGTACGGCGTATCGGCCGTCAATCTATGGAACGTCAGGGCCTCCACCGGATCGGTGCAGCGCTGCTACGGCGCGAGCGGACTGCGGACCACGATTTCGCTCGCCGGCGTCGTGCAGGACGGGGCCGGGCCGGCCGGCTACCCGGAGGTGGCGTACGGGTTCGGCCTGACCGACCGCCCATTCTGCGCGACCGCGAGTCCGTGTCAGACCGAGCCGTTCCCGCTGCCCGTCGCGAAGCTCGACGGGGCCTACGCGCTCTCGGCTTCATACGCGCTCGGCAGCACGCCGCTTCCCTACGACTTCATCTACGACTTCTGGCTCGAACGCTCGCCGACCGCGGGCGGCCCCGTCAGCTGCAGCGCGACCGATGCCCCGTCGAGCTGTCCGCAGCGCGGTGACATCGAGCTGATCATCGTGCTCGACCATCGCTCGATCCCGTTCTGCAAGTCCTCGCCGTCACTGGTCACCGAGCCGCTCACGCTGAATCACCGCGCATCGGCAGCGCGGTGGAGCGTGTGCTCGATCGCCGGCGGCACGGAGGCCACGTCGGTCGCCTTCTTCCTCGACAGCCCGGCCGAACGCCGGGACGCCGTCGTCTCGCTGCGCCCGATGCCCTTCGTCACCGAGGCCATGGCCTACCTCGGGCGAGGGTACGCCGTCGCCTCGTACGACCTGATGGGTGTGGAGCTCGGCGGCGAGTTCGACGCGTGCCCGGCCGCCGACTGCACCACGGCATGGAACTGGTCGCTGGCCGATCTGTCGCTGCGGACCCCAACCGGATCGGTTTCGCTGCTCGCCAAGTAGCGCGCGCCGCGGACCGGACGCCCGGTCCGCCCAGCGCCCGGTCGCGCCGTCACGCCCCGGAGCCAACTGCGCCGGCCAGCAAGCGCCTGGCGAGCGGGTCGGACAGCAGCGACCAGTCCATGTCACCGGTCGCCTCCCCCTTCTGCTGCGCCTTCGACGGCGTCTGCGACCACATCACCGCGACAATCCAGCTTCGCGAACGCAGCTCGCCCGCCAGCTGCGCCAGCCAGGTGTAGCGCTGCGCGGCGTCCACCTTGACCTCGGCGAGCCAGAAGGGCTTGCGGTAGCGCCGCGCGAGCCAGTCGATGCTCGCGAAGCGATAGCTCAGCGGCCAATCCCCCTGAAAGGCGAAGGCGACGAGCGACGTGCCGATGTCGTTCACGTAGCGGCCGCCGGGCCAGTACTCGGCAACCTCGCGCCGCCACCGCGCCCGCGGCAGCCCGGCGATCAGGTCGGGCGCCCAGAGGAACCGCGCGTTGCTCGCGCCGGCGTTCCGGAAGATCGTCCACACGTGCCGCCACGCCGCCACGTAGTCGTGTGGCTGAGCACCCCACGGGTACCAGCCGCCGTTCATCTCGTGCGCGAAGCGGATGTAGACGACATGCGGGTAGGCGGCGACCTCGCGCGCGATCCTCGTCAGGTAGGCGTCCTCTCCCCCGGCGGCGATCGAGCGCAGGCTCGCGTGCCACGGCTCCCAGGTGATCAGCGGGATCGCCGCGAGCGCGTGATCGCCGTCGAGCAGCGGCGCCCAATCGGTGCCGAACGCGACGAACTGCGCGTGCACCGTGGGCGCGAGCGGGCTGAGCGCTCGGTAGGTTGACCGCGTTCCCGTGAGGCCGAGCATCCGCGCCTGCGCCGGTGCCGCGATCACGCCGAACAGGATCGTGGCGAGCGCAAGGCGCCTGATCGCAGCGGCCTGCACGCCCCGGCCGCGCCTGCGTCCGTCGCCAAGTGGCGCCCGTCTCACGCGACCCTGCGCGTGGGTGTGAACGCGCGCGCGACCACGGCGAGCGAGAACGCGCCGAGCGCAATCATCGGTAGGAAGTTGACGTGTGTGCCGGCGATGTCGCGGACCCCCGCGAGCACCAGCCAGGTCAGGCTGAGCATGCCCGACCACAGCACGAGCGCGCCGATCAGGATTCGGTCGCGGAGCTCGCGGCCGCCGGACGCGCCGGTGGGCCGCCAGCCCATCGGGCGCCGGCGCGCGACGTCGATCAGCGCGAACAGGTGCGCCCAGCCGTAGATCAGCTGCACGGTCCAGGCCTCGATGCCGTAGCGGCAGCGGTGCCAGCGCGGGAAGAGCACGAAACGCCAGAGGAACACCGGCGTCAGCAGCAGGTAGTTGCGCAGGTGGATCAGCTCCGGGAACCACAGCAGCAGCGCCAGCGGCACGGCCGGGCCGATCAGCACCGCGAGCGCCGTCGCGAGGTAGTAGCCGAAGCCGCCGAAGTAGCAGGCGCGCGCCCGCAGCGACAGCTTCGCGTCCCAGAACTTCCGCGAGGTCACCAGCGACATCGAACCGACGCACCAGCGGTACTGCTGGCGGAAGAAGGAGCTCACGTCGTCGGGGCAGATGCCGGTCGCGAGGATCACCGGCACGTAGCGCAGCGTCCAGCCGTTGCGGGCCAGGTCGAAGCCGGTGTGCACATCCTCGCTGTGGCCGATCAGCGTGGTGCCGCCGTTGCTGTCGAGCGCGGCGCGGCGGTAGACGGCGTTGGTGCCCACGCAGACCGCCGCGCCGTGGCGATCGCGGCCCGGCTGGATGCCGCGGTAGAAGAGCTCCTGCACCGCGCCGGCGCCGTGCTGGAGCCAGCCCTGAGCCATCGTCACCTCGAAGAACTGGGGGCTCTGCACGATGCCGAGGGTGGGGTCGTCGAAGTAGGGGACCAGCTCGAGCAGGAAGTCCGGCCGCGGGCAGAAGTCGGCATCAAAGATCGACACGAACTCGCCGCTCGTCTGTTGGTAGGCGAACTGGAGGTTGCCCGACTTCTTCATCCAGCCGCGGTTGGGGCGGCAGAGGTAGTTGAAGCCGAACTCCTGCGCCATCGCCTCCAGCGCGGGGTTGCCGCCGTCGTCGAGCACCGTCACCGTCAGCAGCCCGGGCCATTGCAGCGCCGCGATGTGCTCCCACGTGTTCGCCAGCACCTCGATCGGCTCGTTGCAGATCGGCAGCCAGACGTCGACCGTCGGCCAGTACGGGGGAGACCACCACGCGACGCGCTCGCGATGATCCGCACAGGAATTCGAGAGCCCCGACGCGTGCCCCCAGATCGCCAGCAGGCCGACGATCGAAAGGCCGATGACGACCGCGAGGTACGGGGTGAACTCGGGTGCGACCAGCGCCAGCCGCGTCGTGGCGAACAGCGTGACCACCAGCGCCGCGAGGCCGCCGATGCACAGGAAGGGAATCTGACGCTGCCAGTAGGTGTCGCGCTGAACGTCGTTCGGCGGCGACGGGAGCGGCGTCACGACGCCTCCGCCGTCAACGCGTGACCGTCGTGCGCGGGCGGCGCTGCGACAGCACTGCTGAGCCGGCCTTCGAGAGTTAGGTCCATGCCCAGTAACGCGGGGTGGGTACGCCCACGTTCGGTAGGTTTCTCCGGGTCGTGGGGTGATTACTCAGCGGCGACCGGCGGCGGCGGCGGATCCCGCGCCGGCCGCTCGATGCGGCCTCGGCGTTGCTCCTCTAGCATCGGTCGCGATGCCTGAACCAATCAGGCGCGGTCAGCGATACATGCCCGGCCTGGACGGCCTGCGCGCCCTGGCCGTGCTGGCGGTGATCGCGTATCACCTCGGCTTTGGATGGGCTCCGGGCGGGCTGCTCGGGGTGGGGGTCTTCTTCACCCTCAGCGGCTACCTGATCACGGACCTGTTGCTGGCGGGGCCGCTCAGCGGCCACGGGCGCCTGCGCGACTTCTGGTTCGCGCGGGCGCGGCGCCTGCTGCCCGCGCTGTTCGTGATGCTGGCCGTGGTCGTCGTCTGGGTGGCCGTGATCGGCCCCGGGCAACCGCCGCAGTTCGGCAAGGCGGTGGCGGCCGCGGCGCTCTATGTGAGCAACTGGCAGCTGATCTTCCAGCACGTCTCGTACTTCGCGCGCTTCGGCCCGCCGTCGCCGCTGAACCACCTGTGGTCGCTCGGCGTCGAGGAGCAGTTCTACATCCTCTGGCCGCTGCTGCTGCTCGTCGGGCTCCGCTTCGTCCGCGAGCGCACCGCGCACGCCGGCCTGCGCCCGCGACTCGCCGCCGTCACGCTGCTGCTGGCCTGCGCGTCGGCGGCGGAGATGGCGCTGCTGTTTCACCCGAGCCTCGACCCCTCGCGCCTCTACTTCGGGACCGACACGCGCGCGTTCGAACTGCTCGCCGGCGCGGCGCTCGCGATGGTGTGGCCGAGCGCGCGGCTGAAGGCGACCGTCGCCCGCGGGACGCAGCGGCTGCTCGAGCTCGTCGGGCTCGTCGGTCTGGTCGCTGTCGGCCTGCTGGTCTGGCGCACCAACGAGTATTCGCCGTTTCTCTACCGCGGCGGCTTCGTCCTTTTGTCGCTCGCAACGGTCCTCGTGCTCGCCGCGCTGGTGCACCCCGCCTGCCGGCTGGGGCGGGTGCTCGGCATCGCCCCGCTGCGCTGGATCGGGGTTCGCTCCTACGGCATCTACCTCTGGCACGTTCCGATCCTCGTTCTGACAACGCCGGCCGCGCAGCACCAGACCCAGCTCTGGCGTGCCGCGCTGCAGGTCGCGGCGACCCTCGTCGTGGCGGGGCTGTCTTGGCACTTCGTCGAGCAGCCGATCCGCCGCGGCGCGCTCGCGCGCCTGTGGCGGCGCGGACACACCGCCGGCTGGCGGCGCACGCTGCTGCCGCGCCCCGGCCTGGCGGCCGTCACCGCGTCGGTCGCGCTGCTCGCGGTCACCGGGATCGCGTTCGCCGCGACGAGCCTCGGCCACCACGCCCGCCACCCCGCCGCGGACGCCTCGCCGCCGGCGAGCACGCAGGCGTCCGCGCCGCCGTCGCTCGCGGCGACGGGCTCGACGGCGCCCGCCACACCTCTCGCGACCGGCGGCAAACCCGCTCACCCGTCCTCGCCGCGCACCTCCTGCCGCTCGGTCATCCACATCGGCGACTCCACATCGGACGGCCTCAACTCGCCCGACTACCTGCCGAACGCGGGCGAGCGGATCGAGGCGCAGTACGCCCTCGTCGGCGTCACGACCGAGCACTTCGAGATCTCCGGCGCGCGCTCGATCGTCGAGACCTACGAGGGACTGCCGAACGCGCAGACGGTCGCGGCGGCCTGGAAGCAGGCCGGCTACCACGGCTGCTGGGTGCTCGCGCTCGGCACCAACGACACCGCCAACGTCTACGTCGGCTCGAACGTCGGCCGGCTCGCGCGGATCCAGCGGATGATGTCGACGATCGGCGACCAGCCGGTGATGTGGGTGAACGTGCGCTCGCTGCTGAGCAGCGGTCCCTACAGCGAACAGGACATGCAGCTGTGGGACGACGCCCTGCTCGACGCCTGCCGCGAGTACCCGAACATGCGCGTGTTCAACTGGGCCGGCGTCGTGCAGTCCGCCTGGTTCATCGACGACGGCATTCACTACAACACCCCCGGCTACGCCGCCCGCGCACGCCTGATCGCGCAGGCGCTCGCGCACGCCTTCCCCGCCGCCGGATCGCACCACGGCTGCGTCGTCAACTGAAAACGCATCCCGCCGCGCGGCCTTGACTGTGCGACGAACGCGGCTAGAGTCTGCGCCTTCATCCGAAGGTCCGAAAGGGGAGCAGATGGGCGATCACGAGCAGCAGGCCGACGACGTGGGCCTGTCCGACGATCTCGAACTCGACGGCGAGCAGGCCGATGGCGTGAAGGGCGGCGCCGCCCTCGTGCTCGATGGCGTCGCGGGAGAGTCGAAGGGCGTCGACCTGACGAAGGAAATCAAGCTGGCCAAGTAGCACCGGGTCCTCGACCGACCAGATGACCGCGCGCGAGGCCGGTCCGGCGCCGTGCCGGATCCGCCTCGCACCCGCGCGCACCGGCGGCTAACCTCGAGCGATGCGCCTGCCGCCGCCGTCGCGTTCGCTGCTCTCGCCGAGGGTGCTCGGCGCGCTCTACCGCAAGCACCTCGGCGACTGCCGCCAGGAGCGGCTGTTCCTCGGCAACGTCGGCTTCCTGACGGCGTTCGTCACGGTCCGTGCGATCACGCACTCGATCCGCGCGGGCCGCGGGCCGTTTCGCAACGTGACCCCGGGCGGGCGCCACATCCACCACATGACGTTCGGCATCATCGGCCTGCTCGCGACCGGTTACGCCTGGAACGCGCAGCTCGGCATCGGCACCGACCCGGCGCGGCGCTGGAGCTCGCGCGTCTCGGCGACCGGCTACGGGATGGCGTCGGCGCTGACACTCGACGAGTTCGCGCTGTGGCTGAACCTCCAGGACGACTACTGGACCAAGCAGGGCCGCGAGAGCATCGACGCGATCGTGATCTTCGGCTCGCTGCTGTTCCTCGCATTGATGAACCAGGACCTCGTGCGCGAGGCATCGCAGATCGCGAGCGGCCGACGCGACGCCCGCGCGCTGCTGGCGCACGACGCGGCGCGCCGCGAAGCCGCGGCGGCGTGACGCCCTGAGGGCTCTGCCCGGGGGAGGCTTTTCAGCTGGGTGCATGCACCCAGCTGCGGGTGGGCGCATGCGCCCACCCGCGGAGCGGCGCATGCGCCGCTCCGAACAGCATCCAGAATCAGGTGCCGAAGCCGGGGAAGGTGCGCCCGCCGGGGCCGCCCGGTTGGGTGAGCGCCTGCTCCGACCAGGTGACGGCGAAGGAGGAGCCGGCGTCCGTGAGCACGGTCGGCGCCGCGGTCACGAGCGAGCGGGGCCCGAAGATGCGCACGCCGCCACCCGCGAGCGAGGTCTCGTCGAGCGCGACCGGCTCGGCGTTCCAGTCCGGATTGACGACGGTGCCGGTGATGTTGCGCACCGTGCGGACCGCCGCGGCGGTGAAGTCGACCGTGCCGAAGTCGCTGAGCGGGAGCGGCACGCAGGACTGGCCCCGGCAGGTCGAGGGCGCCTCGGCGATCCACTCGGCGGAGGTCGTGTCGGGATGGGTGAAGCGCAGACGCCTGCTGAAGGTCGCGCCGCTCGTGTGGTCGACGAGGTTGAAGGTGACGTGGCCGCCCCTGACCGTGACCGCGGCACTGATCGCGTCGCCGGGGTTGACCGCCAGCCTCACCGTCACCGGCCCGGCCGGAACCAGCTCGTACCACGCGCTGTAATGGGCGACGCCGTTGCTGTCGCAGTCCGCCTCGGTGCCGGTCTGCTCGAGCGCGGTCGAGGACCGCGAGAGGCCGCCGAGGCCGACCCAGAACGCCGAGTAGGTGGCGCTGCCCGCGGTGCAGGTGACGGCCGGCGCCACCCAGCTGCCGGCGACATGGTTGAAGTGGCGGACCACGCCCGAGCTGCCGCTGATCGCGTAGCCGGCCCAGTTCGAGCTGATCGACGCGTCGGGCGCGGCCGGTCCCGTGGGGCCGGTGGGGCCGGTCGAGCCGGTGGAGCCGGTCGCGCCGGCCGGGCCGGTCGCGCCCGTGGTCGCGGCGGCCGCCGCAGCGGTCGAGGCGGCCAGGGCGCAGACGGCCACGGTCAGGGCGAGGGCGAGAGCCGGCCGGCGCGGGAGGAGGCGGCGGTCGGCTGTCGGGCTCCCAGTCACGCTCGCCACTATCGCGGACGAAGCTAAGCCCACCTTTTCGCGCAGCTATGCGGGGGTTAAGGGTTTGGGCTTGGTCCTGGCGAGGCGGCGCGGGTGCGGCGTGCCAGCTCCCCCTCGACGAACCGCAGCCCGGCGAGCGCGGTTTCGAGGCGGAAGGCGCGAAGCGTGGCCTCGAAGCCGTGGTCGCGCTCGGCCGGGGCCTCGAGCGCGGCGACCGTCGGCGCGAGCCCGGTCAGCTGGGCCGCAAGCAGCGGCCGTGCGTCCAGCGAGCCGCGGTCGTCGAACAGCAGCTTCAGCAGCAGCGCCGAGCGCAGCTCGCGGACATGGGCGACCGGCTCCGCGAGCCACGCCGCGACCGCGCGCCGTCCCGCGGCGCTCGCGCGCAGCAGCGTGCGCGGCGACCCGCGCGAGCCGGGCTCGACGCCGGCGCGCTCCGCCAGGCCCGCGTCGATCAGCAGCTCGGCGGTGCGGTAGACGAGCGCGCGGCGGACCGACCAGACGCGGCCGATCTCGCCCTCCGGCGCGAGCGCGCGAACCAGCGCCCAACGGTGCGTGTCGCCCTCGCAGAGCAGCGCGAGCACCGCCCAGCCGTCGAGTGAGAGCGGTGGGGACGTCATCGGATGACGCTACCGCGGCGGGTCGGGGGAGCGCAAGCTGCGGTCGCCGGCGTCGTGCTGCGCAGAGGGCGCCGGCGCGTGTATGGTCAGCTCTTGACTAATCATCGTCGTCTGCGCATACGAACAGGAGGAGGCATGCGGGTGAGTGGGATCGGTACACGCAGGCGCGTCGCGGCCGCGGCGCTGGTGGGGGCGATCGGGGTGGCGGCGCTCGTCGCGACCAGCGCACCGGCCGGGCAGGCGGCGGTGGCGCGCCCGGCGAGCGGCGAGCTGACGGTCCTGGGGGCCGCGTCGCTGTCGACCGTCTTTCCGAAGATCGCGACCGAGAAGTACACCTTCGCCGGGTCGGGCGGACTCGAAACCGACATCGAGCAGGGCGCCCCGGCCGACGTCTACGCGGCGGCCAACCCGAAGGACCCGGCCGCGCTCTACGCGAAGGGCCTCGTCTACAAGCCGGTCGAGTTCGCGACCAACACGCTCGTGATGATCGTGCCGCAGGACAACCCGGCCCACATCACCACGGTGAGCGACATCGCCAAGAGGGGTGTGAAGATCGTCGTCTGCAACGTCAACGAGCCGTGCGGCGACTACGCTTCGACCGTGTTCGCCAACCTCGGCATCACGAAGGCCGCGGACCGCAACATCGTCAGCCAGGAGACGGACGTGACGCAGGTCCTGGCGGAGATCGCGGCCGGCCAGGGCGACGTCGGCTTCGTCTACATCACCGACGCTCTGACCGCCAAGGGGAAGGTGCGCTACATCACGCTGCCGGCGAAGGCGATGCCCGGCACGCAGGACTGGATCGCGGTGGTCAAGGCGACGAAAAACCTCGCGGGCGCGAACGCCTTCGTCAAGCTGGTGCTCTCGGCCAAGGGCCAGGCGACCCTGAAGGCAGCGGGCTTCGGCGCGCCGTGACGACGTGCTGAGCGGCGAGCTCGTCCGGGCGCGGTCGCACTCCGCGCTCGGACGCGTCGCCGTCGCGTCCGGCCTGGTGGTCGTGATCGCGGTGGTGATGGGGTTCCTGCTCGTCCCGATCGTCGCGCTCGTGACGTACCAGCCGCCCGGGCGGCTGATCGACGAGCTCGGCTCGTCCGTCACGACCCAGGCGATCGTCGTCTCGCTGAAGACGAACGCCGCGGCGATGCTGCTGACGCTCGCGCTCGGGACGCCGCTCGCCTACGCGATCGGCCGCCACCGCTTCCGCGGACGGCGGCTCGTGATCACCCTGATCGAGCTGCCGCTCGTGATGCCGCCGGCGGTCGCCGGGATCGCGCTGCTCGTCGCGTTCGGCCGCCTCGGGCTGCTCGGCCACGTGCTCGGCGTGCTCGGCATCGACATTGCGTTCACGCCGACGGCGGTGGTGATGGCGATCGTGTTCGTCGCCAGCCCGTTCTACATCCGCGGCGCGATCGGCGCCTTCGAATCGGTCGACGCGACGCTGCTCGACGTCGCCGGGACGCTCGGCGCCGGGCCGCTGCGACGGATGGCGCGCGTCGCGCTGCCGCTCGCCCGCGTCGGCCTCGGCGCCTCGGCGGCGCTCGCCTTCGCCCGCGGCATCGGCGAGTTCGGCGCGACGATCCTGTTCGCCGGCAGCTTCCCCGGCACCACGCAGACGCTGCCGCTCGCCGTCTACAGCCTGTTCGACTCGAACCTCGATCAGGCGGTCGCCGTCGGCGTGCTGCTGCTCGCCGTCGCCGGCGCGATCCTGCTCACGGCAAAGCTGTTCTGGCCATGGCCCGGCTCGAGCTCGACGTAGCGCTCGGGCGCCGCGCATTCGAGCTGCGCGCGGAGCTGGCACTCGAGGCGGCGGAGACGGTCGTCGTGATCGGCCCGTCGGGGGCGGGCAAGAGCTCGCTGCTGCGGGTCCTGGCCGGGCTCGAGCGCCCCCAGCGCGGGCGGATCGCGCTGGCCGACGAGCTGTGGCTCGACACCGCGCGCAACGTGTTCGTGAGCGCGGAGCGCCGTCGCGTCGGCTACGTGCCGCAGGACTACGGCCTCTTCCCCCATCTGAGCGTCGCCGCGAACGTGCGCTTCGCCGCGGGCCGCAGCCGGCCGGACCTGCTCGAGCGCTTCGGCATCGCCGCGTTGGCGCGCGCGCGGCCGGGAGAGCTCTCCGGCGGCGAGCGCCAGCGTGTCGCGCTCGCGCGCGCGATCGCCCGCGAGCCGCGCCTGCTGCTGCTCGACGAGCCCTTCGCCGCGCTCGACGCGATCACGCGGATCGCCGTGCGCGACGAGCTGGGGGCGGCGCTGCGCGAGCTGGCACTGCCGACGCTGCTGGTCAGCCACGCGTTCGAGGACGCCGCCCTGCTCGCCGACCGCGTCGCCGTGCTCGACACCGGCCGCCTCGCCCAGTTCGCCGGCCCCGCCGAGCTGGTCGCGAACCCCGCCACCGCGACCGTCGCCGCGCTGACCGGCGCGAACGTCCTGCCGGGCACGGCGACGGCGACCGCAGGCGGGAGCACGGTGCTGCTGGAGGGGGGCGGCGAGCTGCGAAGCGCCACCCGCGCGCAGGGGCCCGTGACGGTCGCGATCCACCCGTGGAAGCTCGCGATCGCGCAGGCGGCGGATCCGTCGAGCACGCTCCACGACCGCGTGATCGGCGTGCACCCCCGCGACGGGGGGCTGCTGGTCAAGCTCGAGCGCTTCAGCGTCTTCGTGGCGGCGGGCGCGCCGGCGGGCGCTGGGACGATCGCGGCCGGCGCGGTCGTCGGCCTGCGCGTCGCGGCGGACGACGTGCGCGTGCTCGCGTAGATGCGGGACTCGACGGCGGTGGTTCGCTCGTCGAGCCGGGGGCCGCGCGGGTCGCGCCGGCGATTAGATCGCGGCGCCGGCGCCGGCGCCGGCGGGGGCGTCGAGCTCCGCGGGGGTCTCCGCCGGGCGCAGGTCCGCCAGGCGCCCGAGCGTCGCGAGCTGGGGGAACAGCGCCGTCCAGGCCAGCGCGATCAGGATCGTCAGGCCGCCGCCCGCGACGACCGCGGGGACCGTCCCGAGCAGCGCCGCCGCGGTTCCCGACTCGAACGCGCCGAGCTCGTTGGAGGCGCCGATGAAGACCGCCTCGACCGCGCCGACGCGCCCGCGCACATGGTCGGGGGTGACGAGCGTCACGCTGGTCGTGCGGATGTTCATGCTGACCATGTCGACGGCGCCGCTGACGACCAGCGCGGCGAGCGACAGCACGATCCAGCGCGAGAGTCCGAAAACGACCATGCTGGCGCCGAACGCGATGACCACGCCGATCAGTGTCCGCCCGGCGCGCGTCGGCAGCGGCCTGCGCACCAGCAGCACGCCGGCGAAGACCGCGCCGACCGCGGGGGCGCTGCGCAGCACACCCAGGCCCACCGGGCCGGTGTGCAGGATCGACTGGGCGAACACCGGCAAGAGGGCGACGGCGCCGCCGAACAGCACGGCGAAGAGGTCGAGCAGGATCGCGCCGAGCAGCACCGGTGTTGCGCGGATGAAGTGGATCCCGCCGAGCAGCGCCCGCAGCTGCCCGCCGGGCGCGCTCGCGGCCGCGGCGGCCGGAGCTACGGCGTAGCGCAGGCGCATCGCGAGCACGGCGACCAGCGCGAGCGCGAACAGCCCGAGCGCGGTCGCGTAGGCCACGGTCGGCGCGAGCGCGAACAGCAGGCCGCCGAGCGCGGGGCCGGCGACCACGCCGATCTGTGAGGCGACCGAGCGGATCGCCAGGGCGTTCGGCAGCAGCTCCAGCGGGACCAGCGACGGCGAGATCGCGCGCGTCGCCGGGAACGACAGTGCGGTCGCGACGCCGATTCCGAGCGCCAGCAGCAGAAACGGCCACAGCACGTGGGCGCCCGCGGCGCTGACCACGATCAGGCCGGCCGCGATCGCGATCAGCAGCGTCATCGAGGCGGCGAGCACGAGGCGTCGTGCGACACGGTCGACGAGCATCCCCGCGGGGATCGCCAGCAAAAACACCGGCGCGAACTCGAGCAGGCCGATCAGGCCGAGGTCGAAGGGCTGATGGCGGATCGAGTAGACCTGCCAGCCGATCGCGACCGCGATCATCTGCTCCGCCAGGTTCATCGCCAGGACCACGACCACGAACAGCGCGAAATCGCGGCCGTGCATGGCTCGCGGAAGCCGGCGCCGCACGCCGGAGGAGCCGCGCATCGCCGCATTCTCGCAAGCCGCGGCCGTGGGGCGCGTCACCGCTGCGTGGCGCGTGGACTGGGGCCCGTTGCGCCTACGTCGCCGTCGCGGCGGCGCGCCGGCGGCTCAGGAGAGCACGTCGGCGCGCAGCGTGCAGGCGGCGGCGACGGCCTCGGCGCGCGAGTGCACGCCGAGCTTCTTCAGCACGTTCTTGACGTGGCTGTTGACCGTCTCGGGCGAGAGGTAGAGCGAGTCGGCGATGTCGCGGGTGCCCTGGCCGCCGCAGATCAGGTCGAGGATCTCCCATTCGCGGTTGGTGAGCTTGCTGCGCACCGGGCGCGTTCCGGTCCCGTCCGCCGGCGTGCGGCGAAGGCGCTCGACCAGCTGGGCGGTCAGCTCGGGGGAGATCATCGCGCTGCCGGCCGTGACGACCGCGAGCGCGCGTGCGATCGAGTCCGACTCCGTGGTCTTGATCACGAAGCCGCTCGCGCCGGCGCGCACGACGCGCGTCTCGAGCTCCAGATCGGGGGCCGTCGCGAGCACGACCACGCGGATCTCGCCGTCGCCGCGGACGATCTGCTCGCATGCGGCGGCGACGTCGAGGCCGCCGAGGCTCGTCGCGATCAGGACGACGTCGGGCCGGTAGTGGCGTGCGAGCTCAACCGCCTCGACGCCGTCGGAGGCCTGGGCGATAACGGTGAAGCTGCCGCCCGAACGCAGCGAGTCGGTCAGCGCGCGGCGGGCGAGCTGGTCGGGGTCCGCGACGAGTACGCGGGTGCGGTCGGTCGGCTTGGAAGCGGCATGTGCGCGGTCGAGCTCTTCGCGCGTCAGGGCGAAGGCGGCCGGCTCGAGATCACAGTCAAGGGTTGTCGTCATGGCGCCATTGTGTGCACCCTGGCCACTTGGGTCAAGCCCCCACCCGGCGGGGTGGACGGGTGTACTAGACGGCTGACGGCTGGCTCAAATCGTAGCGCTCAAGCCCAGCAACGGCGGGGTGAATCGGCCGCCCTCGAGGGGTGAGCAACGTCCCGGCCCGAGGTGGAGGCGTCACCCCGCTGGGGTGGCTAAACCCCCTTTTGGCCGTTTGTACTAACCCACGGGACCCCCAATTCGCCCGAATCGGGCACTCGCGGTAATGCAGTCGCGCCAAACGACCGATTCGGGTTACAGCCCCGGTACCACCGGTTGGCACTGCGACCAGGGAAGGTGAAGGCAGTGTTTGATGTGACCAACTCCTCGCTTTCGACGGATGCCGTCGATCTTCTCGCGTGCGAGGTCCTCGCGGACCTCTACCGGGCCTACTGCGGCACGCCGCCGCTCGCCGTGCGCGCCTACCGCGACGAAGAGGCGCTGCTTCTGCTGCTGCGATTCGACCCGGACACGACCGACGACCCCTCCGGCGAGGGCGATCCGCTTGTCGCCGTCGCGCTGCACGCGATGCCGGGCATGGTCGCCTCGGCCGTCGAGGCCAGAACCGGCGCCCGTCTCGCCCCCGGCAACCTGTCGCTGTGCTCCGCCCGCGGCCTCGCCGTCTTCGCGTTCAGCGCGCTGGATGACGACCTCGAGCAGCCGCTCGACGACGACCCGTTCCGGATCGACGCCGGCCTCGGGGCGAAGCGCGAAGCGCCCGCTCTGCGGCTCGCCAGCTGACCGCGCGCTGACGGCTCGCTGACGGCGCGCGGCTCGCTCGCTCGCGCGTGAACCGGGCGGCCCGCTTGTGGCCGCGTTCATGTTCGGGCCGGGTCGGCGCGGGCGCCCCGGCCGGCCCAGCTACTCCAGGAACTCCTCGCTGCGCGTGCGGTCGAGGTCGTCGTCGTGGCGGTTGCGGGGGCTGAAGACGAAGTGCCACAGCGCGAAGCAACCGCCGTAGCCGACCGCCAGCACGAGAAAGCCCCCGGCCGCCTCGAGCCCCGCTGATACCGCGAGCAGGTGCATGCCCGGCACGCTAACAGCTGGCGTGCGGCGGTTCGTGGCGCCCGCGGCGACGAGCGTTTCGCGCAATCACGCCGTTGCGGGGAGCCGATCGCGCCGGCGCGCCGGGCGTCCGTGCGTCGCCGCGGTTCGGTACGCTCGGGTCGTGGGCAGCTCCGTCGGAGAGGACGCCCCGGTGGTCCCGGCCCTCGTCCGCGAGCCAGGGTCGCGAACGGCCGGCCGGCGCCCAGGCAAGCGCACGATCGCATTCGCTGCGACGCTGGTACTCGCCGCCGTCTTCACCTATCTGGCCGTGCGCGGCGTCAACTGGCACAAGGCCTGGCTCGCGCTCGAGAACTGCGACGCCTGGTGGCTCGTTCCCGCGATGGTCGCGTTCGCGGCGCAGACGGTGCTGCGGGGGATGCGCTGGCGCTCGCTGTTCGCGCACGGGCACCGCCCGGCCCGCCGGCCCGTGATGGCGGCCACGATGATCGGCTACCTCTTCAACAACATCATGCCGGCCCGCGCCGGCGAGGCCGCGCGGGTTGTCGCACTCAACCAGAGCACGCCGACGCCGGCGGCGGAGATCGTCGGCACGGTCGTCGTCGAGCGCGCCTACGACGTGCTCTCGATCCTGCTCATCTACTTCTGCGCCTCGCCGTGGCTCCCGCACGAGAGCTGGTCGGGCGCCGCGGCGGTCTTCGCCGGGGTCGTCGCCGCCGCGCTCGCCGCCGTCATCTGGGTGCTCGCCGTGCACGGCGACCGCCCGCTGCGCTGGATCGTGCGCCCGCTCGGCCGCCTGCCGGGACTGTCGCCCGAGCGGGTGGAGCGCGAGGCCGCGACCCTCGCCGAGGGCCTCTCCGGCCTGCGCGAGCATCGTGTCGCAGTCGAAGCGCTGGCCTGGAGCCTCGCCGCGTGGATGACCTCGGCGCTGTGGGCATGGCTCGTCCTGCTCGCCTTCCAGCCGACGTTCGGCTTCGGCGCCGGCGTGCTGGTGACCGTCGCGATCGGGCTGTCGAACCTGATCCCGTCGCCGCCGGCGGCGGTCGGGGTGTTCGAGGCCGCCGGGGTCGCCGCCCTGGCCGCCTACCACGTCGGGCAGAGCGCGGCGCTGCCGTACGCGCTCGTACTGCACGTCTCGAACTTCGTGCCGCTGGTCGGCATCGGCGCGATCACGCTCCGCTACGCGGCCCGCCAACCCCGTCTAAAGGGGCGGGGCGCGACCTATACTTGATCGGTCCCCGGCCTCACGGAGCCGCTTTGCAGGAAATGGTCATCTACGGCGTCAGCTTCGACATGGTCGGCAAGCAGCCGATCGTGCTGCTGAAGACCGCCGACGGCAACAAGTTCCTGCCGATCTGGATCGGGCACCCCGAGGCAGCCTCGATCCTGATGAAGCTGCAGGGCGCGACGACGCCGCGGCCGATGACGCACGACCTGCTCTGCGACGTGCTCGGCGAGCTGGACGTTCGCTGCACCCAGGTGGCGGTGACGGAGCTGCGCGACAACACCTTCTTCGCCCAGATCACGCTTCAGGTCGCCGGCCGCGAGCTCGAGATCGACTCCCGGCCGAGCGACGCGATCGCCCTCGCGGTCCGCGTCGGCGCGCCGATCTTCGCCGCCGAGGAGGTGATCGCGGACTCCGCGATCGAGTTCGAGCACGAGGTCGAGGACACCGACGACGTGGTCGAGAAGTTCAAGGAGTTCCTCGACCAGGTCACGCCCGAGGACTTCGCCGCCGGCGACAGCTGAGCGCGCGCGGCGGGGCGCGCGAGGCGCCGGCCGGTATGAGCGCGTGGTCGCCGCGCGCGGCGGAGGCTGCGCGTGGCGCCCGCCCGTCTCAGCGCGTGGTCGCCTCCGCCAGAACCCGCGCCACGACCGCGTCGAAGCTGATCCCGTCGGCGTCGGCCGCCTGCGGCAGCAGGCTCGTGTCCGTCAGCCCCGGCACCGGGTTGACCTCCAGCACGCTCGGGCCGTCCCCGCCGAGCATCATGTCCACGCGCGCGAAGCCCCGGCAGCCGAGGATCTCCCACGCCGATTGGGCGATCGTACGCACCCGCTCCGCCAGCTCGTCCTCGAGCGCCGCGGGGCAGACGAAGTCGGTCCGCCCTATCTCGTAGCGCGCCGCGAAGTCGTAGCGGTGACGGTCGCGCGGCACGGCCTCGACGATCGGCAGGGTCTGCGCCGGCTCGCCGTGCTCGCCCGCCAGCAGTGACACGGCGAGCTCGCGGCCCTCGACGAACCGTTCGAGCAGCACCCGCGGGCCGTACGACAGCGCGGAGATCAGCGCCGCCGGAAGCTGATCCGCGGAGGCGGCGAACTTGACCCCCAGCGACGATCCCTGCGAGACGGGTTTGACCACCAATGGAAAGGAGAGCCGCTCGCCGATGTCCGCCAGCGCCTCGGCCATGCCCAGCTCGTGGAAGCCGATCTGGCCGAGCACGACCCAGTCCGGCGTCGGCAGGCCGCCGTCGCGCAGCGCGTGCTTCGCCAGCATCTTGTCGGCGCAGCGCACGCACGCGTGCACCCCCGAGCCGGTGTAGGGGATCCGCAGAACCTCGAGCAGCTCCTGCACCGTCCCGTCCTCGCCGCCGCGCCCGTGCAGCGCGACGAACGCAACCTCCGGCGCGGCCTCGCGCAGCTGCGCCACCAGGTCGGCTCCGACGTCGATCGGCACGACCTCGTGTTCGAGCCGCTCTAGCGCATCTTCGACCCGCGCGCCCGACGCCAGCGACACCTGGCGCTCCAGCGAGCGCCCCCCCTTCAACACCGCGACGCGCGTCATGCCCCGCGCGAGCGCCGATCCTCCGCCCTGCCCCTTCGCGGCAGCTCGAGCACATTGGCCGGACGCTCGCCGGTTTCGGCCGGCGCCGCGGCCGGTGCGGGCGTCGCCGGCGGCTCGAGCGCGTGCTCGCCGCCACGGCCTCCCGTCAGCTTGTCGTAGAGCGCCACCTGCTCGGCCACGATCTTGCCGATCCGCCGGACCCCTTCGCGGATGTCGTCGTCAGCCTCGCTCGAGAAGTTCAGGCGCATCGAGTGCTGGCCGCGGCCGTCGGCGAAGGCGGCCTCGCCCGGCACGAACGCGACGTTCTCCGCCAGCGCGCGCGCGAGCAGGTCGGTCGTGTCGATGAAGTCGGGCAATGTGACCCAGATGAAGAGCCCACCCTGCGGATGCGTCCAGCTCGCGACCGTCGGCAGATGCTCCGCCAGCGCGTCGAGGATCACGTCCCGGCGGCGGTGGTAGACGTCACTGACCTCGGCGACGTAGGCGCGCCAGTCGGCGGTCGCGAAGTAGGCCGCCACGAAGTGCTGCGTCATCGTCGAGGAGCACAGATCGGAGGACTGCTTGCCGAGCACGAACTTGGTGAGCAGGGGCCGCGGCGCGACGAGCCAGCCGACCCGCACTCCGGGCGAGAGGATCTTCGACATCGTGCCGGCGTAGATCACGAAGTCGTTGTCGTCGGTGGAGCCCGCCGGGACCTCGAGCGAGCGCAGCGTCGGCAGGGGCTCGCCCTCGTAGCGAAGGAGCCCGTAGGGGTTGTCCTCGAGCACGATCAGCTCGCGCTCGCGCGCCAGTGCCACCAGACGACGCCGCCGCGCGAGCGACATCGTCACGCCGGCCGGGTTCTGGAAGGTCGGGATCGTGTAGATGAACTTGGGCCGGCGGTGTTCACGGTCGAGGCGGGCGAGCGTCTCCTCGAGCGCGTCGATGTTCATCCCGTCGGCGTCCATCTCGATCTGGATCACATCCGCCTCGTAGGAGCAGAACGTCGGCACCGCGCCCGGGTAGGTCGGGGCCTCCGCGATCACCACGTCGCCGGGATCGATCATCGCCTTGGTGACGAGGTCGATCGCCTGCTGGCCGCCGGTGGTGACGATCACCTCGTCCGGATCCACCGCCATGTTCTCCGCGGCCATCACGCGCGTGATCGCCTCGCGCACCCCGAGCAGCCCCTCGGTCGGGCCGTACTGCAGCGCCTGGGCGGCCGGCATCTGGCCGAGCAGCCGGGTGAAGAGCGCCGGGTCGAAGGTCGAGGTGTCGGGCAGCCCGCCGGCGAGCGAGATCACCTCGGGCCGCGCCGTGACCGCCATCAGGTCGCGCATCGCCGAGGAGCGCATCACGCGCGTGCGGTTCGCAAACAGCTCGGCGTAGCGTTCGAGCTCGTGCGCCGCCGAGCGTGGTGACCGACGCTCGCTCATCGCCGCGGGGGCCTGTCAACTATCGTCATGACCACCTCCACGCTAGCGCATGATGAGCCTCCTCCTCCACATCTGCACGGGTCTTGGCCTCGCGCTTGCAGCCGGAATCCGCCCGTTCACGCCGGCGCTGGCGGTCGGTGGGCTCGCCGGCGCGGACGTCCTGTTCGACTTCCGCGGCACGAATTACGCGTTCCTGCAGTCGGGCTCGTTTCTGCTCGTCGTGGCGTGCCTGTTCGTGGCGTGTGCGGTTCTGCGGCCCCATCTGGTGCGCGAGCTGGTGGCGATCGCGGGCATCGCGCTCGGCGGGCTGCTGTTCGCCGCGGTGCTCGCGGCCCATCACGAGGAGGCGTGGCCGGGACTGGTCGCCGGCGCGCTCGCCGCCGGCCTCGCTCACCAGACCTCGCGCCCGGTGCTGAACGGGGCGCGCGAGCGCCTGAGCGACGGCCGCGCGCAGTTCGCGGTGGCGCTCTACGCCGACGCCGCGGCGCTCGTGCTGGCGCTGCTCTGCTGGTTCGCCGGTCCCGTGTCGCTGCTCGCGCTCGCCTTCTTCGGTCGCCTCGCCTGGGCGCAGCACGCCGGAGCTCGGGCGCGCCTCGCCGGTCTGCGGGTGCTGCGCTGAAGAAGCTGGTCCTCGCCGTGATCGACGGCGCCCGGCCGGCGATGATCGAGCAGGCCGTCGCCGACGGTCGCGCTCCGTGCCTCGCGACGCTGATCGAGCACGGCTCATACAGCGGCGAGGCGGTCGCGACGTTCCCCTCCGTCACGCCCGTCTGCGCGGCGACGATCGCGACCGGACTGGGGCCCGACCGCCACCGGATCCCGTCGATGAACTGGTACCACCGCGCCGAGGGCCGCTACGTCGAGTACGGCTCGAGCTTCCGCGCGGCGCTGCGCTTCGGCCTCGGCCGCCAGCTCACCGACACGATCTACAACATGAACGGCGCGCACCTCGCGCCCGAGGCCCTTACCGTCTTCGAACGCCTCGACGACGCCGGCCTGCGGACCGCCGGCACGACCTATCTGATCTACCGCGGGCGCCACCTGCACCAGCCCGCACAGGACAGCGCGCTCGCCCGGCTCGCCGCGCTCACGCTGGTGCGCCGGCCGGTGATGGGCCCGCGCGAGCTCTTCTACGCGGACATCTTCTCGAGCCGCGACACGGGCTGTCGCAGCACGCTCGGAATGCCGGGCGTCCGCGATCGCCACGCCGGCTGCGTCGGCGACTACCTCGTGCGCCACGACCTGTTCGACTTCCTGCTGCTGTCGCTGCCCGACAACGACAACCACTCCCACAAGCTTGGACCGGACTCCCAGGTCGCCGCGATCGCGCAGGCCGACCGCCAGCTCGCACGCCTGTTCGAGGCGGCGGGCGGGGCGGATCCGTTCCTGGCGGACCACGCGGTGATCGTCGTCGCCGACCACGCCCACACGCTGATCGAGCGGACCGTTTCGCTGGGCGCGCAGTTCGGCGGCTTCGACGTGCGCCGCCCGACCGACATGCGCGCGCTCGAACCCGACCAGATCGCGATCTGCCCGGCGGCGCGCGCGGCGATGATCTACGTGTTCTCACCGTCGATGCTCGCGCGCGTGCTCGCCCGCGCGCAGCGCATCGATGGGGTCGAGCAGGTGATCTGGCGTGAGGGCGACGAGGCGGTCGTCGCGCGGGGCGGGGCGCAGCTGCGCTTCGCTCCCGGCGAGGAGGTGATCGACCTGCGCGGTCGCCGCTGGCGCTTCTCGGGAGCCACCGAGGTGCTCGACCTGCGGATCAGCGGCGAGGTCGTGTCGAGCGTCGAGTTTCCCGATGCGCTGGCGCGCGTGTGGGACGCAACCGCCTGCGAGAGCGCCGGCGAGGTGCTGCTGACCGCGGCCGCGGGCGTGGAGTTCACGGACTGGGGGGGAGCCGACCACGTGGGCGGCGGCAGCCACGGCTCGCTTTCGGCCGGTGACTCGCACGCCCCGCTGATCTGCTGCGGTCTCGAAGGCGAGTTGACCCGGGCGCAGTGGTCGATCGCCGATGTCGCGCCGCTGATCACGCGCCACTTCGGGCTGGGCTGATGCGGCGCTCGCTGGCGCTCGCGATGGCGGTCGTGGCGTTGGCGCCCGACGCGGCGGCCGCGAGCGCGTCTGCGCTGCCGAGCGTGTCGAGTTCGCGGGCGACCGCGATCGCCTCGCGCGTCGCGCTCGTGCGGCGCGAGCAGCGCAGCCATCCGAACTCGTTCTCGCAGGTGTCGATGCCCGTCGCCGGGCAGTGGCAGGTCGCGTTCTACGCCCGCGACCACGAGTTCGTGCAGGTCGACGTGGGCGCATCCAGCGGGCGCGTGCTCGGCGTCTACACCGGCATCCAGATCGCCTGGACGATGGCGCGCGGCTATCCGGGTGCGTTCGGGCGCCACGTCGATGCGCTCTACGTCTGGCTGCCCCTGTGCCTGCTGTTCCTGGCGCCCTTCTTCAACTGGCGCAGGCCGCTCGCCACCGCGAACCTCGATCTGCTCGTGCTGCTGTCGCTGTCGGTGTCGCTTGCCTTCTTCAACCATGCCGACATCGGCGCGTCGGTCCCGCTCAGCTACCCTCCGCTCGCGTACCTGCTGGCGCGCCTGCTCTGGCTCGCGCGCAGTGACGGTGCCCGGCCGCCACGGCTGCACCTCAACTTCGGCGTGCGCTGGCTGACGCTCGGCCTGGTGATGCTGGTCGCCTGCCGGATCGCGCTCAACGTGCTCGACTCCAACGTCATCGACGTCGGCTACGCGAACGTCCTCGGCGCCCAGAAGGTGCTGAACGGGACGGCGCTCTACGGGCAGTTCCCGGCCGACATCACGCGCGGCGACACCTACGGCCCGGTCGCGTATGAGGCGTACGCGCCGTTCGTCGCGCTGTGGGGCTTCAGCGGCCGCTGGGACGACCTGCCGGCGGCACACGCGGCGGCGATCTTCTTCGACCTGTTGACGATCGCGTTGCTGCTGGCGCTCGGCTGGCGCATTCGCGGGCCGTCGATGGGCATCGTGCTCGCCTATGCGTGGGCGGCGTTCCCGTTCACAGCCTTCGCGCTCGAGTCGAACTCCAACGACGCGCTGGTTGCGGCGCTCGTACTGGCCGCACTGCTCGCGGCAGGTTCGCCTCCCGCCCGCGGCGCCTTCGCCGCGCTCGCGGGCCTCGCCAAGTTCGCACCGCTAGCGCTCGCGCCAATGCTCGCGACGCACCGCCTGCGCGAGCGCGGCGCACGCGGGCTCGTGGCCTTCGTGGTGGCCTTCTTGGCGGTCGGCGCGCTGGCGGCGGTTCCGGCGCTCGAGCACAACAGCCTCTCCACGATCTACTCGCGCACGATCGCCTACCAGGCGGACCGCAGCGCCCCTTTCTCGATCTGGGGTCTATACGGCGGGCTGGGTGTCGAGCAGCATGTCGTGCAGGCGCTCGCCGTGCTGCTCGCCCTGGCGCTCGCGGTGCTTCCGCGCCGCGATGACCTGATCGGCCTGTGCGCGTGCGCGGCGGCGATCCTGATCGCGGTCGAGCTGGGCGTCAGCTACTGGTTCTACCTCTACATCCCGTGGTTCTTCGCGCCGGCGATCGTCGCGCTGCTCGGCGTCTACGAGATCGGGCCGGCACGCGACCGGCGCCCGTCGCTGATCCGCCCGGCCGGGGGTCTCCGCGCGCAGTGGTGAGAGGGCCGCGGCTCAGAAGCCGGGCGCGGGGATCAGGATGTGCTGCCCCTGCTTGATGTCGTACTTCTTGCTCGGGTTGGCGTAGGCGATGACGAACACGTTGTCCTTGGTCGCCTCGATGTAGGTGCCGTCGCAGCGGTCCTGCACCAGCCAGATCGTGCCGCTGACCGACGCTGAGCCATAGCGGCCCTTGGTCGTGTAGTTGCCGTGGGCGTTGCCCCACAGCTGACGGACGACGGTGGTCTTGTTCTTCTTCTTCGACGCGGCGGCTCGGGCCGTGTCGTTGCGCGAGCCGGTCTTCGTCGGGGCGGGACAGCCCTTGAAGCTGCCGCCGGTCAGGACTGGGACCACCGTGCCGCTGGGCGACTGGGTGAGCACGAACTCGCCGTCGTAGAACTCGCCGGTCTGGGTGGTGCCGTTCGGCAGCGCGGAGGTGATCGACACGGTCCCGTTGAGCGCGTTGACGGTCGAGCCGACCGGCACGTTGGTTCCGACCGGTACGGACACGAAGTTTGTGGTGCCCGGCAGCTTGATCAGGATCGTGCCGGTGATCGGGTTGAGGTTGGTCGAGGTGCCGAGCACGGGCGGGGGCGGCGGCGTGTTGATCTGCGTGGCGGGCGCCGGCACGGCGGGGACCGCCTCGGTCGGGAAGCTGGTCGCCGAGCTCTCACCGCTCGAGTTGGACGCGGTCACCGTGACGCGCAGGGCGTGGCCCGCGTCACCTGGACCCGGCACGTAGCTGCTCGATGTCGCTCCCTTGATCGCGGTGCAGTTGGCGCCCGTCGAGTCGCACTGCAGCCACTGGTAGGTGTAGGTCGTCGGCGAGTTCTTCCAGCTGCCGGTCGAAGCCGACAGTGGCTCCGACTGCACCGCCGTTCCGGATACCGCAGGCACGGCGGTCGGCGCCGGCGGCGCTACCGACACGACCGCGGACGCTGCGCTGGTGGCCGACGCGCTGCCGGCCGCGTTGGTGGCCGTCACGATTACGCGCAGCGTGTCGCCCACGTCGGTCGGGGCCGCGATGTAGCTGCTCGACTTTGCGTCCGAGATCGAGCCGCAGTTGGCGCCCGACGCGTCGCAGTCCTCCCACTGGTAGGTGTAGCCGGTCGGCGAGTTCGTCCAGGTGCCGTCGCTGGCCGACAGGCTCTGGCCCTGCTGCGCGGTGCCGGTGATCGCCGGCAGCGCGCTGTTGCCCGGGTAGTCCGGAGGCGCGATGACGGGAGTCGGGAAGCTCGTCGCCGAGCCGAAGCCGCCGGCGTTGTAGGCGGTCACGACCACGACCAGCGCGTGGCCGACGTCGGTCGAACCGGGGACATAGCTGCTCATCGTCGCGGCGGTTCCGGTGATCGGTGCGCAGGCCGCGCCGAACGCGGTGCACTGCTCCCACTGATACACGTAGGTGGCGGGCGAGTTGGCCCAGGTGCCGGCGGTTGCGGAGAGCGTGGCGCCCTGCTGCGCCGTGCCGGAGACTGTCGGCAGGGTGCTGTCCACGGGCGCCGCGATCAGGACGGTGGCCGTCTGCGCGCTCGTGGCGCTCGCGTGGCCGCCCGGGTTGGTGGCGGTGACGATGACCTCGAGGGTGTAGCCGACGTCCGTCTGCGACGGCACGTAGCTGCTCGCGATGGCGCCGGAGATGGCCCCGCAGGTGCCGTCCTTGCAGCGGTCCCACTGGTAGGTGTAGGTCGGCGAGTTCTCCCATGTTCCGTTGCTCGTCGAGAGTTCGACGTCCTGCTGGGCCGCCGATGCACCCGCGATGACCGGGGGCGTCTCGTTGACCGGCGCGGCGATCAGCACCGCCGCTGTCGCGGCGCTCGTTGCGGTGTTGTGGCCGCCGTTGTTGTATGCGGTGACCTGAAACTCGATCGTGTTGCCGATATCGCCGACGACCGGGGTGTAGGTCGTAGAGTTCGGCGTGCCGACGTCGCTGCAGACGTGGGCGGGCGTGCACGAAAGCCACTGGTAGCCGTAGCTGGTCGGCGAGTAGTCCCACGAGCCTGCGGTGCCCGTGAGAACTTTGCCCTGCTGCGCGGGGGTGCCCATGATCGTCGGGAGCTCCGTGTTGACGGGCGCGGCGATCAGGACGGTCGCGGTCTGGGCGCTCGTGGCGGTGCTGGTGGCGCCGAAGTTGTGGGCGGTCATGATGACCTGGATCGTGTCGCCGACGTCACCGGAGCCGAGCAGGTAGGTGGGGTCCGTGCCGACGTCTGTGCAGTCTCCCCCGCTGCAGTGCTGCCAC
>Ga0181535_10000768_pt1 | contig 45434 bp, 37 predicted proteins | sample PEATcosm2014_Bin_44_FD_119774 | JGI IMG/M metagenome (GOLD analysis project Ga0181535, IMG submission 119774) | Peatland microbial communities from MTU Mesocosm Facility, Houghton, MI, USA - PEATcosm2014_Bin17_30_metaG | ecosystem: Environmental > Terrestrial > Soil > Wetlands > Peat | place... | reverse complement strand
CGCTTCGTCATTGCGGCGCAGGAAGTCGATTTCCTGAGGCAGGTCCTTATCGATGGCGCGCGCGACGCAGGCGTACAGAAACTCTGCCGCCTCGGTGCAGTCGAAATATCGGTACAGATCGGCCGTATCGTTCAGGACTGCGACGTTTCTCTCGGGCGTCGGTCGCCATTCGATGAAGTTCATCAGAGTCCCCGAATGTGCGCGCAGCGTGTCGCGGTAGGTGTCGATCCGGTCGAGCATGACCGGAGAAACGGGGAATACCATGCCGGGCGGTGTGAATTTTCTCTCCGCCAGAACGTGATGGATCAGGCAGCGGTGGAGACGCCCGTTGCCGTCCTGGAACGGGTGGATGTAGACGAAACCGAACGCCGTCGCCGCCGCCTGGAGCACGGAGTCGAGTTCTCCCTCGCTCATGCGCTCGTTTGCGGCGATCATCCCCTGCATCAGGGGCTGCAGGTCCTCGGAGCGTGCGCCGATGAATTCCGGCAGCGGATACCCCTCATGATCGCGGTCGCCCAGGAAAACGCCATCCAGTCGCAGCCCGGCCCGCGTGAAGCGCGTGTCCTCGATCAGCACGGTATGCAGGCGCAAAATTTCATCAATCGTCAGTGGGTTCTTTCCGGCCTGCAGCACAGCCCGGCCCCACCGCTCCAGTCGGCTGCGCGGCGGCTTTTCACCTTCGATCTCGAAGCTGGCACGGCTGTCCGCTAGCAAGAGGAAACTGGCCGCGCGCACGACCACGCTCGCTCCGGTACGTCCAATGACCTCGTTCGCCTTGGTTCCAAGCGCGCGCGCGCTGAAGTCTACGAGCGCCCGCGTCCTGCGAATGACAGGGCAGAAGGCCGGCGTGCCGAGCAGGTTGTCGCGTACCTTGTGACGACGGGAGAGCCGCGGCGCCGCAGTGAAATAAAGGCGGTCATCCAGAAGATCGGTGAAACTCGCCTCCGCCGCGTCGGGAATGTCGAGCGTCCGGCCGGTGAGGAACTCATAGAGGAACCAGGCGCGCCGGTTAGGTGCGCCGGTCGGAGCGCTGCGCACGAACGCGGTGACGGTATCTTGCGGGACGGCTTCGAATAGCCGTTTCAGGACCAGCAGATCAATGTCGTCGTGTCGCAGCGCGAATCCCAACTGATCGCCGAAGGACTCGCCCTGCCAGTACCGCTTGTCGAAGACATTCCAGCCCCTCTCCTCCCGGCGGCTCGCCTTGACGTGCTGTTCGGATACGGCGCTCGGGCGGCGGACAGGGGCCTGAACACCAAATGTCTGAACGAGGGCCGCCCAGCCCGCCAGCCTTGTGTCAGTTGGCACCATCTTCTCTTGGAAGGTTCTGACGTAACCATCATTACGGGGATGATTCTCGGCGGCCACGGTCGAAAACTCCTCTTTTCGGTCGAAAATAAACGATAATTTCGCTATCTGGTCGAAAACCACTATACATGACTTCAGGTCGGAAACCAATCTCTCGGGTCGAAAAGAGCCTTTATTTTTCAAGCGAGGTCGAAAATGGCCATTAAATGTCGATATCGGGCCTGACTTCCTGCTGAATTTTTGGCCCCAGAAAGCACGTTGCCGAACTGAACGACTGCTCCCGACCGCGGTTCGACATTGCAGGCACCCTGAACAACCGCCAAATGGACCGACGCGGGCTTGCTCGCCAGCTTCCCGCGATGCCAGGACGGTCACAGCACATCCCAACTGGCAGGGATCAGTATCGCAAAACGTTCAGTGGCAGAAAAGCCCTCTCCGTTGACTTTAACCATGGGCTCGCAAGGATCAGCCCCATAAGCGCCGATGCAGCCGTTGAGACCGGACAGGTGCAATGTCCCGTTAAATCGTCCACATCATCGCCTGCGCAAAGCGACAATCTCGGACTGACGACAAAAGCGAAAATCCAATTGCACCGCCACTGCGGTGAAGGAGGATTCTATGCAACAAGGAAGCATCATCAGAAGTGAGCGCAAAAATGGCCCCACCGTCTGGCAGTTTCGGTGGTCAGAAACTGGACCTCAGGGACAGCGTGTTTACCGCAAGCGAGTGGTCGGAACGGTTGAAGAATATGCCACCGCACAAGCGATTCGTGACTCCGTCAAAGGCTTGATCGCCAAGCCGAGATCCAGTGATCTACGCATGAAATTAATTGCCATGACGGTGGCTGCTCTGTGCCAGCATTTCCAGCAACGGGAACTGGTGCTCGATGACAATTGGCGCAGCTATTCGACCAGAAGAAACTACACCTTTCTTTTAGATCGCTGGATCATACCGCGATGGGGCGACTATGAGCTCAGCGAAATACGAACCATTGAGGTGGAGTCATGGCTCCGCAGCTTGGCGCGAGCGAGAAGCACGTGCACCAAAATCCGGAACCTGATGTCCGTACTCTTTAATCACGCCTGGCGGTACGAGTTGTTCGATCGAAATCCAATCAAGCTCGTTCGTCAGAGCGCCAAAAGGCGGACCGCTCCCAATGTCCTCATCCCCGCCGAAATCAAACTGCTCTTGGACAATCTCGCGCTTCGAGAACGGACGCTCGTTCTCCTGGCAGCCTCAACCGGTTTGCGCCAAAGTGAAATGTTTGCGCTCAAGTGGGGTGATATCGATTTTTCCCAAGGCACCATGAACGTGACTCGTTCGATCGCCTATGGCATCGTTGGCCGGTGCAAGACCGAGGCATCGCAGAAGCCAGTGCCAGTTCATCCGATTCTCGCCGCGGCTCTAACTCACTGGAGAGACCACTGCCGATATCGCGAACCCGACGACTGGGTTTTTGCCAATGAGCATCATCGCGGACATCATCCGTACTGGGGGCAGGTAATTCTTCGCAGGCTTATACGACCTGTCGCCGAGAGAATCGGAATCAAGAAGCGAATTGGCTGGCACACGTTTCGGCACACTTACTCGACGCTGCTGAGGAGCGTAGGGACGGAATTCAAAGTCATGCAGGAGCTGTTGCGGCATTCGTCGCTCCGATCCACGATTGATATCTACACCCAGGCTGTCACGCCCGCGAAGCACGCGGCACAAGCCGCGGTGTTGTCCCTCGTTTTCTCCCCTAACTCGGATGCGAAGGTTCAAACCGCGGAGCGCGAATACTCTATATCGTAGGAATGTCGCTTAGGCGCTTCATGGCAGAGGATTTGAGGGTGCAAAAAGGGCACCAAATCGTGTCCATTTTGCACCTACGAATGCAAGGCGAAACCTTGCGCATCTCATTGAATTTATTTGGCGTCCCCGACGGGATTTGAACCCGTGTTATCGCCGTGAAAGCGACCTTAACAGACGGATTTGTGGTCCCGAAGTGGTCCCGAGGACAAGGCCGTGTAGCCGAAGCCTCCCGCTTCTATCGCTCCTGGCCATCCGTTCATATTGAATCATGAGCAACTATCCATGTTCGAAATGCGGAGCAGTGCGAGGGTAAAATTCTACACAAGAAAACTGCGAGACCCCTTGTATTGAGGCTTACCGTATGACGATGCAAATAGTCGGAAGGGATCGGATTGGCGACGTGCCAATCCTTGAGGTGCGCGACCTGTTGCGGCGGTTTCCTCACGTGGTTCGCTCTGACTGCTTCGAGAAGGCTGGATACTCAAGGCGCCAGGCGAAAAGACTTGTCCGTGCTCTTATGACAAAGGGGTACCTTGAAGCCGGTCCCGACGACCAACTGAAAATGACTCCAGCCTGCAAGGCGTTCACGCGCGGGTCGGCCGCTAGGCGCGTCAAAAGAGAAACTGCCGAAGCAGCGCTTGATGAGGTTATAGACCGCGTGCGGCAGGCCAACTGTAATGAAGATTTCTTGATGAAGATCAAAACGGTGGTTGTTTATGGCAGCTACCTGAGTGATGCGGAACGCTTGGGCGACTTGGATCTGGCCATCGAGTTAGAGCCAAGGTATCAGCCAGAGAATTTCGATACATGGAACCGGCTTTATATGGAACACTTCGAAAAGTCTGGTCGAGCCTATCGTCGCATTGGCTACGAATGCGAATGGGCGCAGATCGAAGTCTTTCTCTTCCTGAAGAATCGGAGGAGAACGCTAAGCTTGCACTCGATGCAGGACTTTATCGAGATGGAGAAGACCGCCAATTTCGCCTACCGGGTTGTTCTAGGCGATCCCGATCGGATTATTGCCAAACTCCAGACCTGTCCCAAGAACGCCGCCATTGTTCCGGATCACGATTCATTTGGCAATCAGTAACAGTTTGCCTTCCTCCATGTTGCCTTGCCGCTTTGATTTCAGGTGGCCAAAGTACTGGTCTAGACACAGACTCCGAGACGGACGTGCAAACGCCAATTCTTGGCGCTACTTTGGCGGTTGCATCGAACAGAATCAGTTGCGAGAATCGCCGGAGGCCTTCGCGGCTCCACCAAATGCATTCAGAAGAGCGGACAGCGCGCCGGAGAGCCGTTCCTGTGTCACCGACTCAGGCAAGGGGATGGACAGAACTGGGCGGTTCGTTCGGGCATCGCGTGTGAACAGCTCTGCCAACGGCTGATTCTTCCGGGTGGCTGGCGCGACCTCGGAGTTCCCGGCACCGCCGTCAGATGCAATCGCCTCGATAAACCTCAACCCGGCCTCAAAGAACATCGCCGCTGCCGTCTCGATGCCACGGTCCCCCGACCCAGTCCCCAGCTCAGGCGGTCCGTCGATGGCCGCTGAGGCCGCCGGGCCCGGCAGAGCGGGTGCAGGTTCCCGCACACTGACGGCCGCCTGTGTGCGTAATACCGGAGCGGCCGGAGTGGCGTCGACGATGGGTTTCGGCCTGGCTGGCTGGTTCGCAAAGATCTCCTTCACGGCCTGGAAAACCGTCTTGCGGCCCAGCTTGGCAAAACTGACTTCGTCCGTGGGAGAATCGAATACTCCAGCGAACAGCGACTTCTTCAGGCTCAGCGTCTCCCACACACGCTCCTCGATGCTCTCGGTCGTCAGCATGTGGACAACATGCACCGGACGCGACTGGCCCAGTCGATGCACGCGTCCGATGCGCTGCTCCAGCCGAGCTGGGTTCCATGGGGGCTCGAAGTTTACCACCACGGAAGCGGCCTGCAGATTTAGCCCAACTCCACCCGCATCGGTCGAAAGGAAGACCTTGCATTCCGGATCGTTGCGGAACTTCTCGATCAGGGCCCCTCGCTTGCGCGAAGGAACGCTGCCGTGGAGCGACACAAATCCAATTCCCAGCTTGCGCAGCTCTTCGCCCGCCAGAAACGTCATCCGCTCATACTCGCTGAACACCACCACTTTGCGATTTTCCTCGATGGCGAGTTCGGTGAGAATCTCGCGAAACTCCTTGAGTTTGGGCGAATGGTGGGTCTGTTTATCGAAAAGAAAAGTCGAGTTGCACAACATGCGCATGTTCTGGATGCAGCATAGAATCCGCTTCTGATCGATCTCCGAAAGCCAGCCTTGCCGCTCCCACTTGCGCATCAGCGCCGCCAGGATATCACTTTGCTCGTAATAGGGCCCTGCCTGCTCGCTCGTCAACGGCACGCGGAAAACCTGGTCCGTTCGTTCCGGCAACTCCTTCAGTACCTCTTGGCGTGTGCGTCGAAGGAGAATGGGAGCCAACTGGTGGTGAATTGTGTCCAGGCCGCGATAACCCTGCAAGCGACCGTGCTCGTCTACTACGCGGTGTTCATGCACGAAGCGGAAGGCGGGGCCCAGCCTGCGCCCATCAACGAACTCGACGACCGAAAAGAGCTCTTCCAGCTTATTTTCGAGTGGCGTTCCTGTAAGCACAAATGCGTAGCGGCTCTTCAGTTGTTTGATGGTGCGCGCGGTTGCCGTGGTCCAGTTACGGATTCGCTGCGCCTCGTCCAGAATGATCAGATCCGGCTTCAGCTCGTGCATATAGCGGATGTCCTTGAGCACAAGTTCGTAGCTGGTCAGATTGAAGAACGAGGGGGCGGCGTACAGGCTGCGCCGTCGGGGTAACAGCCCGTCAATTACCTGCACCGAATGATCCGTGAACTTCTCGATTTCAGTCTTCCACTGGTATTTGACAGAGGCGGGTGCAATCACCAATACACGTTCGATTCCCTTTTGCCGGCGTAGAAGCTCGGCCGCGGCCAGCGCCTGCACTGTCTTACCCAGACCCATGTCGTCCGCCAGAACCACGCGGCCCCGGCAAGCCGCGAACACAGCGCCCCTGGCCTGGTAAGGCAGAAGCTTTGCTTTCAGGACGCCCACCACAGGGTCCTTGCCGCGTTTGAGCTTCGCAAGCAGCTTGCGCTCCAACTCCAGGCCCTCGGCCAATTCGTTCTCCCGATCAATGTAATCCAGAACGTCGCTATAGATGACCGCCTGGCCGTCCGCCTGGCGGAGTGCTTCCAGCACTTCGGCGAATCGTCCGTAAACCTGATGGCGCAAGAGGCCGGCGTCGTCAAAATACTCCGCGGCGATCGATCGCAAGGCGGGTGAAACTGAGGCCGGCATGCGCAACCGCACTTCGATCGAATTCCCGTACTGAAGCGAAATGGAGGCGCGCGTGCGCTTGTACTCCGCAGTTTCCAATTTCCTTTGATGGCGATGCCGTAACCGCAGCAGCATTGCTTCGATATGCTTGCAGGTCCCCAGCGTATTGACGGCGAAATCAGGACAGGAGCAATAGTTCTCAAAAAGCCCTGAACCGCGAACTGCAATCCGATAGGTCTTCCCGCTGCCGGACTTAACGGTGTAATCCCCGTATGGGCCGCCTTCGGGCCGTTTCAAAACCTTAAGCGCCGTCGCCTTTGCCCTGTCCTGGCGTTCGGCAATCTGCTGTTCGACTAGCATGGAGAATCCTCTCAGTGTTCAAGCTTTTAGCTTTACAGGGCGACGACGTTCAATGAAAAGTGCAATCAGATAACTCTACGGTCAGCACAGAAGACTGAAGTGTAACGAACTTACTTTCGCCACCTCGCCAGTATCTCTTCGACCCTGTCGGCGATTTGCTGGCGGGCGGTAACGCGATCCACTCCACTCGCCAACAACTCGTCGTACGGGGTGTGTTTGTGGCGAATTGCGGCCACAACAGCTAAAGTCAAGGCATTCTCGTCAAGATTCCTGCCAGCCTCTGTCCGCCCAACCCGGCCGCTTCTCCTTTGGGCTGTGTGCTCGGCGATGACCGCGACCTCGTTTGACGGACACCCTGGGAACAAAATTCCGATCTTCTTTATCATTTGCGCGGCCAATTCGACGTCCTGTTTTCGCCGCCGCTCGGCTCCCTGCAGCCGTGCCACGGCACGTTCGTCGGCATCCCCAAGGCATTCTCGCTCAGCCTTCTCGAGCCCTGCCGTTTCCACGAGGATGCCTTGCCTCTCGTAGCGCCCCCGTGACCTGCTGAAACGGACGACGACAGCCACTCGTCCACTGTACTTCGAGGCGCGCCGCGTCAGCGCCGTGTCGCCCGATGGAAGAAACTCGAGATCGCCGAGACGCGAACACTGAAGGCAGAGCGGCTGCTCCAGTTCCATCGAGAGAAAGGAACCCTGCTCAATTTCCGCTCCGCACTCCGAACATTGGGCTTCGCGCAGGTTCTCGAACACGACAGGCTTTGGAGGTTGATTGAGCTTTTCTTCAAGCCGCTCCTGCTTCCTTTCAGAGAGCGCCAGCGATATGTAGTGCGTGCGGTAGCTCTTCTCAATCCCCGGGTCTCCGCTCTTCGAGAATTGCAAGACCATGGTCCCGGTCCGAGAATGGCGCACGTATTGGGTCTCGCTTGGTTTGAGTCCCTTCTCCCTAGCCCAGTTGCGAAATATTGCCATGGACGAAGAAATCTTCTTGAGATTCCCTTGGATCACCCGTTCCAGGAAATCGACTCGCCCCTTCCGCCAGGAGTCGACCTGCGCAGACGTCAACAGTCCCATTCCACCGAGAACGTCGATTGCACTGACGTATTGTTGACGAGACAAAGCTGCTTCCGCAGCACGATGAACCCGACTTTCGAGCTTCGATTGATTCGGATGCATACCTCTGTCCCGGGAATTGGATCCAGGACCACTCTTAAGTGGATAGCGCACATGCAAGTTTGTGTTGCGGTGCGTTCCAATCTTGGTGAATCCTGTTCAACCCAAGATAAACGATGCAAGCCCGCTGCGGTCCAATCTGGAATTTACACACAAGCAGTTACGTCAACCAAACTTGAAGTGCAAGCAGCAGTGCTGTCCCTCGTTTTCTTCCCTGACGCTGGTACCAAATTGGCCGCCTCAGGGCGAGAGGCGACTACGAGATGAGCCCTGGCCATGATGAGGGTGCAAGAAGGGGCACCAAAGCGCGCCCCTTTGCACCTACAAAAATTTGGCGAAAACCGCTTAACTTATTGATTTTATTTGGCGTCCCCGACGGGATTTGAACCCGTGTTATCGCCGTGAAAGGGCGGTGTCCTAGGCCGGGCTAGACGACGGGGACGCTGTGGAAAGAGCTAAAAGCGGACCGAATTGGCCGCATGAGCCCTTATAGAGGCTACCAACTCGCGGGGGTCGTGTCAAAGTCAGGATAGAGGCGCCGGGAATAGCGGGGGCGGAGAGTTTCCAGCTGCGCTATTCTCGTAGAGTGCCGCACCGGGGATGGGAAGCAGTGTCGTAGCGGGAGCAGTTTGTCTTTTACGGCAAGAATTCGGCATCGAACACCCGCCTTCCGGCGTCATATAGGAAGATCGCCATTATTCAATCGTTTTCAACAGGTTGGTAGTTGCTCCGTTGGCCCACGTGGAACGCGGCGGCGGGAGTTCCCGTAGTTAAGGGAAGGAACTGTGAGCCAAGCCGTCCAGCGACAGGGGATGGCAACCAATCCGGCACAAGCCGGAGAGCCCGGCCAAAAGTGCCAGGGCAAGAGGAAGAAGCTCGTGAGGAATAGCGCAGTGAGACGCATTGAGATAACAGGTTGTTTGATTCTAATGGGGTTGGCGGCCACGGGCTGCCAGAAGAAACCGGCAGCGCCGGCGGGGCCGGGGATGCAGGGGCTGCCCGTACAGACCGCGGTGGTGGCAATGGCGCCGGTGGCACAGAGCAGCGAGTATGTGGCGACAATCAAGTCGCGGCGGTCGGCCACAATTCTGCCGCAGGTGAGCGGAATGCTGACACAGATTCTGGTGCGCTCGGGCGATCACGTAAAAGCAGGCCAGACGCTGATGACGATCGATCCGCGGCAGCAGCAGGCTACGGTGGCTGCTCAACAGGCCACGGAACGGCAGAAGAAGGCACTCTACGACTACAACACGATAGAAGTGGAACGGCAGCGCAAGTTGTTCGAGGCGGGCGTGACGAGCCGCGATACGTCCGAGCAGGCACAGCAGGCTTTTCAGAACTCCAAGGCGGACTACGAGTCGGCGGTAGAGGCGCGCAAGACGCAGGAGCAACAGTTGGCGTACTACACGATCCGGGCTCCATTTGCCGGCGTGGTGGGCGACATTCCGGTGCATGTGGGCGACTACGCCTCTCCTTCGAGTGCGGCGCTGACCACGGTGGACGAGAACAAGGATCTGGAAGCGTACATTTACATTCCCACTGAGCGCTCGGGCGAGGTGCGGAACGGGCTTGCCGTGGACCTGACGGACAACAGCGGCAAGGTGCTGGAGACGACGAAGATCGATTTTGTTTCCGCGCAGGTGGACAGCACGCTGCAAGGGATTCTGGTGAAGGCGGCCGTGCACTCGGCACCGGAGATTCTGCGCAATGCGCAGGTGGTCAAGGCGCGGATTGTCTGGAGCACGAAGCCGATGGCGGTGGTTCCGGTGCTGGCGGTGGTAAGGCAGGGCGGACAGAGCTTTGTCTATGTGGCGCAGCAGCAGAATGGACACGTGATGGCGGCACAGACGGCAGTCACGCTGGGGGATACGGTGGGCAATATGTATTCCATCCTTTCAGGACTGAAGCCGGGCGACCGAGTGATTGTGTCGGGCACGCAGTTCCTGGTCAACGGAATGCCGGTAATACCCATGGGCGGCTAAGGCGGTCTCCGATCCTATCCGCATAAACGCGGAAAGGATGAGACGCCCCGCTGTGATTGTGGCCGCTTGAGTGAAGCGGCATCCTAACCCAGGCGCGATAAGACTGCGCCGGAGGCGGGCATTCAAGCCGGTTTTTAGTTAAGCTGGCAGTTTGCCCGGTGCAACAAAGGAAGGCACACCTTGTTTGTCGATTTCTTTATTCACAGGCCGATTTTTGCGACCGTTTGCGCGCTATTGATCATTCTGAGCGGGGCGATCTGCATACCGCTTCTGCCGGTTGCCATGTATCCGACGCTGGCGCCTCCGGTTGTGACCGTGGCCAGCAACTACATTGGGGCCGACGCGGAGACGGTGGAGAAGGCTGTCACGATTCCGCTGGAAGAGGCCATCAACGGCGTCGAGGGAATGCGGTACATCAGCTCATCGAGCACCAATAGCGGTACGAGCGAGATATCGACGACGTTTACGACCGGCTACAACCTGGACATCGCGGCCGTGGACGTGCAGAACCGCGTAGCCAGCGTGTCGGGACGGTTGCCGTCTGCGGTGAACTCGACGGGGATCAGCATTACGAAGTCGAACTTCAATTTTGTTTTCGGCGCAGGTTTTTATACGTTGGACGGACGCTATTCGAGCGAGTTCATCTCCAACTACCTGGATGTGTATGTGAAGGATGCGCTGAAGCGCGTGCCAGGTGTGGGCGATGTGATGATCTTCGGCGAGCGCAAGTACGCAATGCGTGTTTGGCTCGATCCGGTTCGGCTGGCTGCTCGCGGATTGACGGCTTCGGATGTAGTGAATGCGCTGGCAGAGCAGAACGTGGAGATTCCGGCCGGCCAGCTCGGCCAGCCTCCGTCGAACGCGAAGCAAGCCTTCCAGATTCCGGTGCGCGTGGTGGGCCGGCTGACGAGTCCGGCAGAGTTCGACAACATTATTGTGAAGAATTCTTCGAATGGCCTGGTGCTGCTGAAGGACGTGGGCCGCTCGGCAGTGGGCGCCGAGGACTACAGCACGATGCTGGAATACTCCGGACGTGAGGCCATGGGCGTCGGCGTGGAGCAATTGTCGAACGCCAACGCTTTGGAGGTGGATAGAGCAGCCAAGGCCGCGCTCGCGGAACTGGCGAAGAGCTTTCCGCCTGGGCTTCAATATGGGATTGCGTTCGACTCGACAACGGTAGTCGGCGACTCGATTCGGGAAGTGCTGTCTACTCTCGTCATCGCAATCTTGATTGTCATCGGGGTGATCTTCCTGTTCCTGCTGGATTGGCGCGCAACGATCATTCCGGCGGTCACGATCCCGGTCTCGCTGATCGGAACCTTCGCCTTCATCAAGCTCTTCGGCTTCTCCATCAACTCGCTCACGCTATTTGGCATTACGCTGGCCACGGGATTGGTGGTGGACGACGCCATCGTGGTGATCGAGAACGTGCAGCGGCACATTGCCATGGAGCACTCAGACCCGCACGAGGCTACATCGCGGGCCATGGGTGAGGTGACAAGCGCCGTCATTGCAACATCTCTGGTGCTGATCGCTGTGTTTGTGCCGGTTTCGTTTTTCCCTGGAACCACAGGCATTCTGTACCGGCAGTTTTCGCTGACGATTGCATTCGCGATCGCCATCTCGGCCTTTAACGCGCTGACGCTTTCGCCGGCTCTTTCGGCGCTGTTTTTGCGCGGCGAAGAAGACCGGCCCAAGCAATTGGACTTTCTCCACATCCGTCCGGTATCGCGTGCATTTGCGGCTTTTATCCACGGCGCCGATGCATCTATTACATGGCTAGCCAGCTCATATGCCAAATCCATTCACGTTGCGCTGCAGTTGCGGTATCTGCTGCTGCTGGTCTTTCTTGGCGGGCTCGGCGCCACGGCATGGATGTACCAGCATGTTCCCACCGGGTTCATTCCGCAGGAGGACCAGGGCTACATGATGGTGATCGTGCAGGCTCCTCCGGGATCCTCGCTGGCCTACACGCGGTCTCTGGCCGAGCGCGCGGAGCACATCATCGCGCAGAATCACGATGTGAGCGGAGCGTTCGCCATCATTGGTTTCAACTTTTCCGGCAGCGCGTCCAACTCCGGCATGATGTTCGTCAGTACGAAGCCTTCCGATCAGCGGCGCGGCAAGGGCCACTCGACGGCGGATATCATCGCCGACCTTTCGCCCAAGCTTCAGATGTTGATGCTGGTGCCCGACGGAGGCCTAGTTGCCATGTTCCAACCGCCGGCTGTGCAGGGCGTGGGCAGCTACGGCGGCTTCCAGTTCATGCTGCAGGACCAGGGTGGCAACACGCTCAGCGACCTGGACCGTGTGGCGCACCAGATCGTGGGCGCCAGCAAAGCACGCAAGGATTTGACCGGGCTGCTCACTACGTTCTCGGCCAACGATCCGCAGGAATTGGTGACGATCGACCGCGAGAAAGCGAAGACGATGAATATTCCGCTCTCGCAGATCACCAACGCACTCAGCGTATTCATGGGGTCGCAATACGTCAACGACTTCGACTACAACAACCGCACGTACCGCGTGTATGCGCAGGCCGACCAGCCTTTCCGCATGACCGCCGGCGATCTGCACAGCTATTATGTGCGTTCGGACTCCGGCCAGATGGTGCCGCTGGACAACCTTGTTACGGTGAAAGAGAGCGCAGGCCCGCCGGTGATTACGCACTACAATCTGTTCCGCGCGGTCGAGATCGACGGTTCGCCGGCGCCAGGCTACAGTTCAGGAGAGGGACTGGCGGCGATGCAAGATCTGGCCACAAAGATGAAGATGCCGGGAATGACCTACCAGTGGACTGGACTGACGCTGGACGAGATCGAATCCAGCGGCAAGGCATTGATCATCTTCGGGTTGGGAATTCTGGTTGTTTATCTCACGCTGTCGGCGCAATACGAGAGCTTCGCGTTGCCCTTTATTATTCTGCTGGCGGTGCCGATGGCGATACTGGGAGCGCTTGGCCTGGTGTCCATGCGCGGACTGGCCGACGATGTGTATTGCCAGATCGGCCTGGTGATGCTGATCGGTTTGTCGGCAAAGAACTCCATTCTGATTGTGGAGTTTGCCGAGCAGTTGCGGCGTAAAGGACGGTCGATTGCTGAGGCAGCGATTGAAGCCGCGGAGTTGCGGTTGCGGCCGATTCTGATGACTTCGTTCGCCTTCATTCTAGGCGTGCTGCCGCTGGTTTTCGCTACCGGCGCGGGCGCACTGGGACGGCGTTCAGTGGGTACCACCGTCGTAGGCGGCATGTTGCTTTCGACGGTGCTGAACTTGTTCTTTATTCCCGTGCTCTATGTTCTTTTGAGCAGACTGCTGAGGAGCGGGGATCTCAGTCCGGATGCGCCGACGGAGGCATAGAATCCGCTATTCTTGCTTGTCGCGGTGGGCGATTACGTAGTCTTTAATGCGGTCGTAGACCTGCATGTTGACGATGCCGCGGTCGAGCAAGTCAGTCTTGGCGTGGTAGGGCCGGAAGCGAACGATGCGGCCGGCCCAACTGGGCGTCATGCCCGGGACCTTCAGTAACTGATTGAGGGTGGCGTGATTGATGTCGATGCGCGCTTCGGGTGGCGGGGCATTGGCCGATGTACCGGGCACGCCGCGTGTGTCTTGATCGCCGTATTGGGCTGCGCCTGCCGCGCAAGCGCCTAACAGCGCAAGCGCAAAAGCCGCCGATTGAAACCTTACTCGCACGGTTCCATTCTCTGCTTCGCCCTACGTAGGCTGCAAGCCTGCCAGACGCGGCGGATAGAATATCTTCAGTTCCGTTTTGAATGAACAGCGGAGCCGGTTAGCCAGGAATATGCATCTAATCCACATATGGCAATGCCCCCGATTGCTCCCGTCTCGGACGGCGACATGAACTCCCGCGTCTTAGACAAGACCAGGCTCGTCAGCGTTGTTGTGTTGTTGGTGCTGCTCGTTTTGTGCGTAGCGTTCTCATGGACGACGCGCGATGCGATGGCGCATCTTCCCTTCCTTAGTGGACATGGAAACACGAGCAGCCTTGCCGGCAACGACAAGTCCCTCGTCGATTTGCGCCCATGGCAGACAGCCCAGGCCCTGGCGCCCCTCGCTGTAACCGCCGAAGAGACTGAATATGCGCGCCAGGCCGAGCACCTGGCCGATCACGAAGTGGATCAGGCTTTTGCTACAGCCCTGCGGCAGGCCAATCTGAAAGCGCAGCAGAGCACGTTCACCGGCGAGGCGCTTGCGCTTTCACAAAAGGTTGAACAGCTCAAGCAACTGGTTGCGCAGGACCAAGCGCAGGTTGCGAGCCTGACTTCGGCCTTGAGTTCTGCGGCTAACCAGACGAAGCAGGGTAAACAACCCGAAGCCGACAGTGACGATCTTGAGATTGCAAAGGCACAACTGGGGCTTGATTCAGACCAGCTTGACGATGCACAGCAGGATCTGGACCGGGCATCGGGGGATAACCGCGCTCAGATTCAAAGCGAGCTTTCCGCGCACGAGCAGTCGATGCGCAAGTACGATAGCGAGTCGGGCAACAGAGGCGAAGTGGCCCTGCTCTCCGTGGCGCGGCAAGGAACGCTGGCAAGACGGGTGAAGGGCTGGTTCAGCCAACGCAGCCGTTACCAGTTGATCATGCAGGCGCTCGCGCAGGCGCAGGACGATGTTCGCAGTCTGACTGGCGAGCACAATGCTCTCGAGACCCAGGCGAATGCGAACACTTCGATGACTGGCACTGCAACTGACCGTTCATCCCGGCTCGCCGATTTGAAAAGCAAGAGCGCAGAACGCCAGCTTCTCGGCATCTACGACGACCGGATCCAAAGCGAGCAACAACTTGCCACGGTTTACGGAAAGTGGTCCGCGCAGGTGCTGTTGCAGCACCGCATCCTGGTGCATCTGATCTTGCAGTCGCTGGCTCTGATTCTCTTCATCCTCATCTGCATGGTCCTGGCCGACGCTCTGGTGCGGCGGCTGATGGCTACCCCGGCACTCGGCCAGAGGCAGCGGCACACGTTGCGCAGCATCCTCGAGTTGAGTATTCAGGTTCTGGGCTTCCTACTCATCCTGCTTGCCATCTTTGGCGCACCGCAGCAGATGCCTACCATCCTTGGCCTAGCCACTGCTGGAATCACCATTGTGTTGCAGGACTTCATTCTCGCGTTTTTTGGCTGGTTCTCACTGATGGGCAAGAACGGCATTCGCGTCGGGGATCTGGTTGAGATCAACGGCGTGAGCGGAGAAGTAACCGAGATCGGCCTGATCCACACGATGCTTCTTGAGACAGGCAACCTGGCGGACAAAGGTCTTCCAACGGGCCGCCGCATTTCGTTCATCAACAGCTTCGCCATTCGCGGCCAGTACTTCAACTTTTCAACGGCCGGACAGTGGATGTGGGATGAAATCACCGTACCCTTGCCTGCATCCATCGACCCCCGCACCATGGTTGAAAGCATCCAAAAAGCCGTAGTGGATGAAACACAGGAGGGCGCCGGCATTGCCGTGCAGGAATGGAAGCACACGGGGCGCATCGGCAACCTGAGCCGATTCAGCACCGTTCCGGTGGTCAATCTGCTGCCGTCGGCAACCGGCTTCGACGTCCATGTGCGCTATGTTACGCGTGCCTCCACGCGATTCGACGTACGCATCGCTTTGTATAGGCGGGTATTCGATTTGCTGCGGGAGCAGAACTGGCCAACGCAGACGGAGGAGAAGCCAGGTATTGTGGTTGCATAAGCTGTCCTGCCCCCTTTCCGGGTCACGGAAAAAAGTTTGAGTTGACAGCGTGGGAGTTTGCCTTTAGCTTTGAAATAGATGCAGAGCCACCGCCATCACGGTCATCACCACCATCACGGGACCCAAATGCCGGCAGACTGCCATGGCCTGAAGTAAGCGGCCAGAGAGATCTAGAGAAACACACAAGCCCGCCGGCGACAGACGCCAGCGGGCTTTTTCATGCTTCTAACCCCCAAAAACCTCAAAGAAAACAGGAAAACAATGAGCAGCGAAACACCGACAATCGATTTTGAAAAGATGGATGGTCTCGTACCGGGAATCGTGCAGGACGCACGTACCGGCGAGGTGCTGATGCTGGGTTTCTTGAATCCCGTCAGCTATGCCAAGACGCTGGAGAGCGGATTTGTAACCTTCTGGAGCCGCACGCGCCAGAAGCTGTGGATGAAGGGCGAGACCAGCGGCAACCGATTGCGCGTGGTGTCTGCCTCGACCGATTGCGATAACGACACGCTGCTGTTTCGCGTGGTCGTTGAAGGCGACGGACTGGTTTGCCACGAGGGCACGGTAAGTTGCTTCACAAAACCCGTGGTTGCTGAAACGGAGGCCGCACGTGGCTAATAAACTTCGGCTCGGCATTCCCAAGGGCAGTTTGCAGGACGCGACCATTGCGCTGTTCAAGCGCGCGGGATGGAATATCTACGCGGACGGGCGCTCTTACTTTCCGTCCATCGACGATGGCGACATTGAGTGCATGCTGATTCGCGCGCAGGAGATGGCGCGCTACGTGGACCACGGCGTACTCGACGCGGGACTGACCGGCATTGACTGGGTGGTGGAGAGCGGCTTGGACGTGACCAGCGTTACGACACTTACCTATGCCAAGCAGAGCCGGCGCAAAGTACGCTGGGTGCTGGCCGTGCCCGAGGGCAGCGGCTTTGAGAAGGCCGAAGATCTCGAAGGCAAGATCATCGCGACCGAACTGGTCGAAGTAAGCAAGCGCTACTTCGCCTCCAAGGGCGTGAACGTGAAGGTGGAGTTCAGTTGGGGCGCGACAGAAGTGAAGCCGCCGATGCTGGCCGATGCAATTGTTGAAGTGACGGAGACGGGCAGTTCTCTGAAGGCCAACCATCTGAAGATCATTGACACGGTGATGGAGAGCGAGACGCATCTGATTGCGGGCAAAGCGACAATGGCCAACCCGTGGAAGCGCGAAAAGCTCAATCAGATTGCGATGATGCTGCGCGGCGCAATCGATGCGCAGTCGCAGGTGGGGCTGATGCTCAACGTGAAGCGCGCGGATCTTGATGCGGCGCTGGCGGTGCTGCCGGCATTGAATTCACCGACCGTTTCGCAGTTGAGCGATTCGGAGTGGGTTGCGGTGAACACGATTGTGGATGAGCGCACGGCGCGCGACGTGATTCCGCGGTTGAAAGCGGCGAAGGCGACGGGCATTGTCGAGTATCCGCTGAACAAGGTTGTGCTCTAAGCCGGAAGGAGAACGATGAAGCTGATCCGGACCAAAGGACGAGGCGCGGCGCAGACGGCAGAAGTGCTGGCCGCACTTGAACGGCGTGGCGGCGCGGCACTTGATAGCGTGTTGCCCGCCGTGCGGCGCATCGTGAACGATGTGCGCAAACGTGACGACCGCGCGCTGCTGCGCTACGCTGCGGAATTCGACGGGCTCGCGGGCGTTGATGCGCTCCGCGTAACGCCGGAGGAGATGGCCGCGGCATGGAGGGCGCTCGATCCCGCACTGCGCAAGGCTTTGACGACGGCTACGAAGCAGATTCGCCGTTTTGCGGAGCGGCAGATGCCGGCTTCATGGAGTGCGTCTCCGGTTGCGGGTCTAAGCACAGGGCAACTGGTGCGCCCGCTTGGATCGGTAGGCTGCTATGTGCCGAGCGGGCGTCATCCGCTGCCTTCTACGCTGTTGATGACGGCGATACCTGCGCAGGTGGCAGGTGTAAGGCGCATTGTCGCAGTCTCACCAAAGCCCGCGCCAGAGACGCTTGCGGCCGCGCACCTGCTGGGCGTTACGGAGTTCTATCGCCTGGGAGGCGCGCATGCCGTGGCCGCACTTGCCTACGGAACGGCGAGCGTTGCGCGCGTGGACAAGATTGTGGGGCCCGGCAATCTCTACGTGACCGCGGCCAAGCGGCTTGTTGCTTTTGATTGCGCGATTGATATGCTGGCCGGGCCGACAGAGATTGTTGTCACCAGTGAACGCGGCACGGTGGCTGGCATCGCTTCCGATCTTGTTGGGCAGGCCGAACACGATCCGGAAGCGCTGGCAATTTTCATCACTACTCGCAAAGATCTGGCACAGGAAGTGATGGTGGAGGCGAAGCTGCGCAGCCGCGACAATGCTGTTGCGCGCGAGGCTTTGGATCGCAATGGTCTTGTGATTGTGGCCTCCAGTGTGGACGAGGCGCGGAGGATCACGAATCTGCTTGCGCCGGAACATTTGACGGTGGATGCGGCCAGCGATCTGAAGTGGGTGGAGAACGCGGGCTCGGTGTTTGTGGGGCGCTGGTCCGCGCAGCCCATGGGCGATTATATTTCCGGTCCGAATCACACGCTGCCTACGGGCGGCATGGCGCGGGTGCGCGGCGGGTTGAGCGTATACGACTTCGTGAAACTGATCACCGTGCAGGAATATACGGGCGAGGGACTGCGCGCACTGGGGCCACAGGCCGCATTGCTGGCCGAGGCTGAAGGATTGGTGGGTCATGCCGAGGCGATTCGGACGCGGCTGCGCAAGAGATCAGGTGTGAGGAGGTCCCGTGACTGAAGCTGTGACGACACGTAGTCCCGCGCCGCGCGCGCGGGTGCAGGCGATGAAGGAGTATCGCCCTCCGCTCGGCTGCCGCGATGCGCTGCGACTGGACTTTAACGAGAATACGCTGGCTTGCTCGCCGAAGGTGCGCGAAGTGCTGGGGCAAGTTTCCACGGGGTCGCTGACGCGCTATCCCGAGCGTGCGCCGGTGGAGGCGATTGTGGCCGCGCATCTCGGCGTTGACGCGGAGCAGCTGGCGTTGACGAATGGAGTGGACGAGGCCATTCACGTGCTCTTCGAGACGTTTCTCGAAGCGGGCGACGAGCTGCTGCTGCCGGTGCCTACGTACACGATGTACGAGGTCTATTCTTCGGCGACGGATGCGCGTGCGGTTGCGGTGCAAGCCGCGGACGATTTGCAGTTTCCGTTTGAGCGGCTGCTGGCTGCCATCACGCCGCGGACAAAGATCATCGCCATCGCCAATCCCAACAGCCCTTCGGGGGCCGTGGCTACACGGGCGCAGTTGCTGGAAATTGCTCAGCGCACGCCGCACGCGGTGCTGCTGGTGGATGAGGCGTACTTCCATTTTTACGGCGAGACGATGATGGACCTGGTGAGTAAGGTACCGAACTTGATTGTGGCGCGCACTTTTTCGAAGGCTTACGGGCTGGCTGGATTGCGGCTCGGATTGCTGGCGGGGCCGGTTGAGTTGATGCGCTGGATGCGGCGGGTGCTTTCGCCCTACAGCGTGAATTCGCTGGCGCTGGCATGTTTGCCGCCGGCGCTTGAGGACACCGCCTATCTCGATTGGTACGTTGGCGAAGTGCTTGCGGCACGCACTGAGTTCGAGGCCGCGCTCGATACAGCCGGAGTGCGGCGCTGGCCGAGCCAGGCGAATTTTATTCTTGTTGAGATTGGCGCGCAGCATGGGGATTTTGTGCGGTTGATGAAAGAGGCGGGCGTGCTGGTGCGCGATCGGTCAAGCGATCCAGGCTGCGATGGACGCGTTCGCATTACGATTGGAACGCGGGAGCAGATGAGGCAGGCTGTGGCTGCGCTCAACGAGGCAGTTGTGGCCTTGAGAATTGGAAGAGAGAAGCGATGACGACAAAGAAGGCGAAGAAAGCGGCGGGCGGCACACGTGCGCGGACAGCGGGTTTCGAGCGCAACACCACGGAGACGCGCATTGCGATCAATCTGACGATTGAAGGCAAAGGCCAGTACAAGATTGCGACCGGCATTCGCTTCTTCGATCACATGCTCGAATTGTTTACGCGGCATGGCGCCTTCGATCTTGAGCTAAAGTGCGATGGCGATCTGGATGTGGATCAACACCACACGGTCGAAGACGTTGGCATTGCGCTGGGCGAGACTTTTGACCGCGCACTCGGTGACAAGCGCGGCATTTTGCGAGCGGGATATTTCCTGATGACGATGGATGAGACGCTGGCGATTGCGGCTGTGGACCTGAGCGGGCGGGCGGCGTTTGCGGTTGACACGAAAGTGCGGACGAGGCTGGTGGGCGATCTGCAAACAGAACTGGTCACCGACTTCTTCGAAGGCTTTGCACGCGGGGCGCGGGCGAATGTACATGTGAAGACGATGTACGGACGCTCGAACCATCACAAGATTGAGGCGATCTTCAAGGCATTTGCGCGGGCGTTGCGTGTGGCCTGTTCGCGCGACAAGCAATTGGGCAAGATGCTGCCTTCAACCAAAGGATTACTCTGATGCGCGTGACCGTGATCGATTACAAGGCGGGCAATTTGACTTCAGTGCTGAAGGCGTTGCGGCACTTGGGCGCAGAGACGATTGTGACCGATGGCGACCTGGCGCTGGTGGAATCGGCTGAGCGCATTGTGCTGCCGGGCGTGGGTCACTTTGCTGCGACAGAGCGGCTGGATGCGACGGGTCTGACCGGGGCGATTCGCGCGGCGATTGCGCGCGGCGTGCCTTTTCTGGGCATCTGCGTGGGGATGCAATGGCTCTATACGGGTTCGAGCGAAGCGCCGGAGCAGCCGGGGCTTGGACATTTTCCTGAAAAGTGCGCGCACTTTGCCGAGAGCACGGAAAAGGTCCCGCACGTGGGCTGGAATTCGCTTGAGGTGAAAAAGGGCTCGCGGCTGCTTGCAGGCGTCGAGGCTGGCGAGTACGTCTACTTCACGCATTCCTACAGAGGCCCGGTCACAAGCGATACAGCGGCGATCACGCACTACATTGAGCCGTTTGCCGCGGCTGTCGAGCGGGACAACGTGATGGGCGTGCAATTTCATCCGGAGAAATCGGGGGCGACGGGATTGAAGATTCTGCGCAATTTTCTCTCGTGGGAAGCGAAGGGAACGGAATGATCACGAAGAGAATCATCGCTTGTCTCGACGTGCACGGCGGGCGAGTTGTCAAGGGCGTGCAGTTTGTCGATCTTGTGGACGCGGGCGATCCGGCGACACAGGCGGCGCGCCATGCGCGCGAGGGCGCGGACGAGATTGTGCTGCTGGACATTACTGCGACGCACGAGGGACGGCAGACGCTGCTGGACACGGTTCGCCGCACGGCGCGGGAGCTGTTTGTGCCTTTCTGTGTTGGCGGCGGCATTCGTACGGCGGACGATGCGGCGCAGGTCTTTGAGGCGGGCGCGGACAAGGTAAGCGTGAACTCGGCGGCGCTGAAAAACCCCGCGTTGATTGACGCGATTGGGCGCAGCTTTGGGGCGCAGGCCGTGGTTGTGGCGATTGATGCAAGGCGCGATCCGAAGGCGGCCGACCCGGTGCGCGATGCAGAGGTGTTTGTGCAGGGTGGGCGCAAGCCGACGGGTCGGCGCGTGGTGGAGTGGGCGCGCGAGGCCGAGCAGCGCGGGGCTGGCGAGATTCTGCTTACCTCGATGGATTCGGATGGAATGCGCACGGGATTCGATTGCGAACTTACCGCGGCGGTGAGCGAGTCGGTGGGGATTCCGGTGATTGCGTCGGGCGGAGCGGGGATGGTGGAGCATTTTGTAGATGTGTTCGGGCGCGGCAAGGCCGATGCTGCGCTGGCGGCAAGCATTTTTCACTTCGGCGTTTCGAGCGCGCGTTCGCTTAAGGAAGAGCTGGCCAAGGCCGGAGTATCCGTGAGGTTGCCATGCTGATTCCATCGATTGATTTGCTGGGCGGACGCATTGTTCAGCTTGTGCAGGGCGAGAAACTGCGTCTTGCGTTTGACGATTTTGAATACTGGATTGAGAAGTTTTCGAAGTTTCCACTGGTGCAGTTGATCGATCTGGATGCGGCGATGCGACAGGGCGACAACTCCACGCTGGTTGCGCAGATTGCCAAGCGGCTGCCGGTGCAGGCGGGCGGCGGCATTCACTCGATCGAGCGCGCACGGCAGGTGCTGGATGCGGGCGCGAAACGCGTGATTATTGGCTCGGCGCTGTTTGCTGAAGACGGAACGGTGAATACGAAATTTGCAGCAGAACTGGCCGCGAGTATTGGCGCGGAGCAGGTTGTGGCGGGCATCGACACCAAGAACGGGCGCATTGCCGTGAAGGGCTGGAAGGCGCAGGTGGCGCTGACACCCGATGATGCGATTCCGCAGCTCGATGCGTATGCCGCCGCGTTTCTCTACACACACGTGGATGGCGAGGGAATGATGCAGGGGTTTCCGATCGAGACGGCGGCGCGGCTGCGCAAGCTGACGCAACGGCAACTGATTGTGGCCGGTGGAATTCGCAGCCAGCAGGAGGTGGACGCGCTGGATGCGTTGGGCGCGGACGCTGTGGTCGGAATGGCGGTTTATACAGAACTGCTTGCGGTGTAGTTTTTGCGGTCCAATCCTTTTCGCCTCCTGAGGCACGTATTCCCTGCGCCAATCGTGAATCCGCTCTCGGGTTCAAATAATGACTGCTTGCGGCGCTGAAGGGGGCTTGAGAGGGCGATTTTTAGCAAAAGAGCGACATAAATTGCTAAAAAATGACGTCATGTTTACTACTTGTACACTGAGGCTCTCCCGTATTGCATTGATTATGAACGGGTTAGTTTTTGTGTGCACCATAATCGGTGCAATTGACGGGGAGGGGGGAGGGGGTAAGGCGGAAATTGGGGTAGAAAAGCCGCCAAAATGGCGTTCACGCTGCCTCCACAGCAAGGGCCGGGGAGAGGCCAGATTGCGGCTTATCGAGGATGGGGATAGAGGAACCATATCTCGATTGTGCGCTTTTGGGTGGTAATTATCGGCAAGAGGTTCAGGCGCTGCGCTATTCCGGCACTTCGCCGACGGCGCTACTGGTTTCGACGCGTGAGGCGCGGAGCAGGCGGGCGATCTGCTTGAGGTGCAGTTGCACGGCGTAAGCACGCAGAATCTCGGCCTGGGAGAAGCCGATGCCGGTGTGGCGCACGGCGTCCATGCGGGCTTCGAGTTCGGCGATGTCCTGCTCGAGACTCATGTCCGGCGGCGGAGTGTGGAAGTCCCACTTGTGAATACACCCGGCCACGTGGTGAAAGCCGGTGCGAATATCGACGGCAAGCTTTCCGAGTTCCGGCTCGAGTTGCTGCGCAAACCTGTCTTCGCAACTTCCTTCGACAGAAAACTGGAGCGCGAGCAGAGCGTCAAAGAGCGAACGGCCGAATTGCGAGAGCATGGTTAGACCTTCGTGCCAGCCTTGGCCGCCCGAAGGCTCGTTGCGCGTGTGCTCGAGCAGTTGGTTGTTGCCGCGCAACCGGGCCTGCGCGTCGTCGCGCAGCGAGGGAAGCTGCTGAGAGGGCGCGCCGCGAAAGCCCTCAAGAATGGCCTCGAAGAAGGCGCCCAGCACGAGAAACTCCTGGGCCAGGCCATCGCGCAAGCGAAGACGGGCTCGGTCGGGAAACACCAGCGTGGTAACGGCGAGAGCCACGACGATGCCGAGCACCACTTCGACGACGCGGTCCATCGCAAGTTCCCAGCGCGGGCCTTGCGCGTGGACCAGCATGATGATGGCGATGGTGACGCCTGCGAGACGGGAGCTGTTGCGGAGGCCGAGAAGGCCGCAGACTACGATCGCGACCAGCACGGCGAGGATGAAGTTCCAGGGCAGCACGCCAAACATTGAGAACGAAAAGCCAAGGGCGGCGCCGATGATGGTGCCGAGCAGGCGGTCGCGCGAAGCGTTGACCGTGGAGCCGACGTTGGACTGCAGAACGATGATGGCGCTGATGGAGCCCCAGTAGCCGTCGGGCAGACCGAAATGCCGCGCGAGCCACCAGCAGAGAGCCGCGGCCAGAGCTGTCTTTGCGGCATGGATGAGAAGACGCTGATGCTCCCAGGAGAGAAGCCGAGATTGCTCCGGCGGCTCGACGCGCAGCTTGACCGCGAGCTGCTGCTGGGAGTTCGTCTTGTTGAACCTGAGGCGCATAAATGGGTTCCGCGGTTGAATTTTCTCACAGTCGGGCGGCGGCGGAAACAGGCGCGGCTGCGATAGCATGAAAGCAAGGCCCGCGACGGCCGCCCCTAACCCCATGCTGCGAGTCGGATACCCAGGAATACTGCCCAGAGAGCTTTTTCGCGACTTCCCCGAAGGCGTCGAACTTATTCGGATCGACGATCCGCCAGACCACGACATCGAGATCGACGTATGGATTCCGGACCCGTATACGAACCGTGCACTGCGCGCGTGGCCGCGGCTGCACGGGGTGAAGCTGGTGCTGTCGCTGATGGCAGGGACGGAGTGGATACCACCGCTGGTGGGGCCGCATGTGACGATTTGCAATGCGCGGGGGGCGCACAACGTCTCCACCGCGGAGTGGACGCTGGCGGCAATTCTCGCGATGCTGAAGTACTTTCCCTTGTATAGCGATATTCAGCGGGAGGGCCGGTGGAAGCGGCGCTTCGAAGCACCACCGCACTATGCCGCGATTACAAGGGACGAGCGGCCGTGGTATCCGCCGGTGATGCTGGAGGAACTGACCGGCAAGACGGTGATGCTGGTGGGCTATGGCTCGATCGGCAAGGAGATTGAGCGGATGCTTGCGCCGTTCGATGTGGAGGTGTTGCGCCTGGCACGGAGCGCGCGCACGGAGCCCGAGGTCCATGCCGTGAGCGAGCTGGACAGCCTGCTGCCGCTGGCCGAGGTGGTGGTGCTGATTTTGCCATTGACCGAGGAGACGAAGGGGCTGATTGGCAGCCGTCAGCTTGCGCTAATGCGGCAGGGCGCGCTGCTGGTGAATGCGGCGCGCGGGCCGATTGTCGAAACCGATGCGCTGGTGGAGGCGCTCGAACGGGGAAGAATTCGCGCGGCGCTCGATGTGACGGAGCCCGAGCCGCTGCCGGATGGGCATCCGCTGTGGAGCTGCCCGAATCTGTTGATCACGCCACATATTGGCGCTTCAAGTCCGCAGTTCACGCCACGCGCGCTACGGGTGGCGGCCGGCGAGCTGCGCCGCTATATGAAGGACGAGCCGCTGGAGAATGTAGTGCGGGCTGCGATTTAGGCGGTTGCTTCCGCGCGGCGCCAATCGCGCAGGCCGAGCGCGGCCAGCACGACAAGGCCGGCGTAGAGCAAGGCCGTCAATTTCAAATCCTTGTAGAGATACTCGCCGATATAGATGAGGTCGACGGCGATCCAGAGCCACCAGTTAGCGGTGTGTTTGCGCGCTCCCCACCAACTGGCCACGAGGCTGTAGCTGGTGAGCGTGGCATCGAGATGAGGCAGGGCCGCGCCGATGCGCACCATGAGCCAGCCAAGCAACACTGAGCCCACTGCGCCCGCGACGAGGCCCACGAGCCAGCCGCGCAGATTGAGCGGCTCTACACGGACTTCGCCTTCCCTGCGCACGCCGCGCCACCAGTGCCACCAACCATAGAGAGTGAAGGCCACAAAGAAGACTTGCAGAAGCGCATCGGAGAAGAGACGCGCTCGGAAGAAAACGGCGAGATAGAGGAAGTCCGCGGCCAGCACGACGGGCCAACAGATGAGCAGGCGGCGCGTGGTGAGCCAGATGCCGAGCACGGTGGTGATGGTGCCGGCTATTTCAAGCCAGTGCTCGATGAGGTAGTTTGCGATTGCCGGCCCGGTCATGGCTTGCCAACTTTTTGCGGAGCGTGGGTTGCGGCCCAGCTTTCAACCGCGTGAAGGAGTTTGCGGCCGGCGGCGCTGCGGAACCAGCGGGTGTGGCCTACGAGCCAGCCGTCGTAGGCCATTGCCGCATTTTCTTTCGAGTGGAGCACTGCGAGAAAATACTCAGCCTCGGAGAGAGCAAATTCGGCGTGGCAGAGGGCGGTCATGGGTGCGAGGGCGGCGGCTTCTTCTGCGGCGAGCGGACGGACGGATTCGTAGCCGTCGAGCAGAGCGTGCAAGTGGTCGAGGTGGATGGGAACATCGTCGGGATGCGCGGGATCGGCGACGAGCACTAGCCACTCGACGATGTTGCGCTCGATGGCGTTGGCGAGATCGTGGACGGCGTTGGTGCGGTCGGCGAGACCGAAATCAATGATGGCGGTGGCCTGCGCATTGTCGGTGAAGTCGCTCCAGAAGAGGTTGGAGGCGTGAAGGTCGTTATGGGTCCAGAGCGGCGGCAAAGAGGGCAGGAGCGGGAAGAGCTGCGCATGAAACGGGGCGAGCAGTTGGAGGGCTTGTTTGCAGTTGACGCGCACGGCGGCATTCGAGGCCAGCGATGGACGCGCGGCTAGATAACGTTCAAGTTCGACGTTGGGATCTTTTGCGGCGAAGATTGTGAAGCTGGCTACGAGCGGTTGCGGCTTGCGGGCTGGCGCCGCAAATCCCTCTGCTGCGAGATGAAGGCGCGCGAGGGCCTGACCCGCTGAATGCGCGTGTACGGCGGTGAGGAAGGGCGTCCACGAGATGGCGTCCTCATAGAGATCAACGCCGGTGGGCGTCTCGTGTACTTCGTAGGTCCAGTCGCCGATTTCGATTGCGGTCTGTCCGGTGGTGGAGGAGAAGACGCGCGGGACTGAGGCACCATGCGCGAGCAGGTGCGCGAGAAAACGGTGCTCCTCAACAAGGCCTTCAGCATCGCGCACGGTGCGGTGATGACGCTTGATGAAGATGCGGCCGCTCGATGTGCTGACAACGCCGGCAGCGGAGAGTGGGCGCGGGCTGGTGGAGAGAATTTCTATCGGTTCGCCGAGGGTGGGAAAGTGCGTGAGCAGCGCGCGCACTTCGGCGAGCATCAGCGGAGGCCAGTCGGGTTCGACCAGTGTGCCGTCCATGCCGTGTACTTTTACGGTTGCGCTCATTGTTGCCTCAGGGGCTGAAGCCCCTCGATTAGTTTGCAGAGTATATGTACGGGCTAAAGCCCGTACCCTTCACAGCATCGGTTTGTTCAATTCAAAACGCCGATTCGTTTAATTCGGGGCGTCTGTTTGTTCAACGGCGCCCTTAGAAAGTGTAATGGGCGGAGAGGCGCACGGTGGTGGGTGCGCCGAGGTGGATGAAGGTGTCGCCGTAGTTGGCGCCGGTGTCTTTCCAGTAGCGCTTGTCTGTGATGTTGTCGGCGTAGAGGCGCATGGTAACGTGGCCCTTTTCGCCGCCGGGAGTGTAGCTGGCGCCCAGGTTAAAGACGTTGTAAGCGGGGACGCTGACGGCATCGTCGCGCGTGGCTTCTTTACGGCCGGTGTAGCTCCAGCCGGGCATCAGGTGCAGGCCGTGCGCATGGGGCAGGGCGAGGTCGGCGAATACGTTGGTGCGCAGATGGGGCACGTTGAGGACTTGCTTGTTGTCGAACGACGGAGTGCCAGTGTCGCTGGAGAGGGCGCGTATGGCGGCTGCCGAGGCGGTGAGGCGCAACCAGTTGGTGGCTTTGCCTTCCGCGTTCAGCTCGATGCCGTCGTGAGTTTCGTGGCCTTCGGAGACGAAGCTGAGGTTCCCCGCGCTATCTGCCTTGGGATAGAAGAAGGGCGCGCGCATGCGGAAGAACGCGGTCGTGAGCAGAATGCGCTGTCCGGGTTGATACTTTGCGCCCACTTCGGCCTGGCGGGTATTGAAGGGATCGAGATAGTATCCGCCAGCCCACCACGGAGCCTGCGGCCCAAGCGAGAGGAGAACGCCGTAGTTGCCGTAGAGCGTGAGGCTCTCGATGGGATTGAAGGTGGCGGCATATTGGGGCAGCCAGACTTTCTTATCGGTCGTACTGCCGCCGCCGAAGTTGTGATCGCGCACCGAGTCAAAGCGTCCGCCGGCGAGCAATTGGATGCGGCCAGGCAAATGGATGCGGTCCTGCATCACTGCCGCTGACTGGTGATTGTCTTCATTGAGCGCACGCGGACCGGCTTGCAATCGAATGCCATTGCTATCCGTCGCTCCTGGAAAGGGCGCGTTGGGCGAATAGATATTCTCCGAGCCGATGTAACTATAGACAGATCCGGGCACCACCCAATCCGGAGCATTGGCGGGCGGAGTTCCAGGCTGCTGAAAGCTGCGCAGGAAGAGGACGCCGCCGCCAGTGAGGTCGTGCGTGATGGGGCCGGTAACGACGTGGCCGGTGACAATGGCTTCAGCTTGCGCATTGATGCGGAGTTCGCCGGGGTTGCGATAGTCGTAGATTCCATAGTCGCCGCCGTCGGTGACGCCCGGAACTGCTGGGCAAAAAAAGTAGGATGGCGCGTCGGGAGCACCGGGGCAGGCGACGTTTCCACTGGCGTCGAACGGAGTGCCGTAGGCGTAGACGACGTTGTCGTCGATGAGCGAGTGGCTATAACTGACGGCGGCGAAGGCGCGCCAGGCGCGAGGGAGATCGTAGTCGAGGCGCGCGCCGGTGTTGAAGGTGTCGAAGGTGTTGGGCTTTGACCAGGACTGCGCGCCGAGCATGGTGGAGGGATAGATGCGGTTGATGTCGGGAACGGTGGCACCGCCGAGCAACTGATAGCCGCTGACCGAACGTTCGACCTTGTGCTGGTACTCGAAGTCGCCATTCAGGATTGCCTTGGGGCTGAGCTTCCAGTCGACTGAACCTGCGCCCACGGCGCGCCATCCATTGGCATCGTTGACGTAGCTCTGGATTTTTTCGCCGGCGAGATTGACGCGCGCGCCGACTTGTTTGCGGCTGCCGAAGAGATGGCCGAGGTCGACGGAGCCGTATGCGGTGCCGCGATGATCGGTGGCGAGATCGAAGGCCTCGATGGCGACTGGGCGCTTGGTGACGTAGTCGATGAGGCCGCCGGCAGAGGCTACGCCGCTCTCAACGCCGGCAATGCCTTTGAGAAACTCGACGCTCTGCTTGTTCTCGAGGGGAACGTCCTGCTCGCCGACGATGGTCATTCCGTTGATTTCAAGGCCGGTGGCCAGATCGATGGGAAAGCCGCGGATTTCGAAGTCGCCGTAATAACCCACAGGCGCATAGTCTTCGCCGATGGAGGCGTCGTTCTTAACCACGTCGGAAAGTACGCGCGCAACCTGGTCGGTGAGCAGGTCGCGAGTGACGACGGTGGCGGAAAGCGGGGCCTGCTGCAGGGTTGCGCCGTCCAAGGTGCCGACTGTGACTGTCTCCGGCAGGTAGTCGTCTTTGGCTTCGCCATGAACGATGACGGTGGTGGTGACTGTGGGCAACTTCTGCTGGGCTTGCGCGGGGCTCGACGGGTTGGCGGGCGCCTGCGCAGAGCTCTGCGACGTTGCGCGGAGAGAGACGGCGAGGCAGCAGACCAACGTTAGCGTGCGGACACGAGATGCGGCGAAAGAAGCTGGAAAGAGTCGAGCGGCGGTGAGACTGGACATAAATTCCCCTTGTATACGGCATGAAAAAGGGGAACTCAGATGGAATCGAGGAAGTAGGCCGAACGGCTTCGAAAGCTTCCCACGCCGGCATTATCCGGATCGGGTTCGAGGGTATTTCTCAGCCCCACTTCTGTGGAGCACCCCTGTTTCAATAGTTTGATTGAAACACTTCGAAGGGGAGATTGCAACTGGACCGCTGGAGCGGACCCGCGCAGCCTGGAGTTGTCGGCGCGGATCAGCTTTTAGATTGACGACTCCGCTGCGCCAGCTCAATCGGCTGCGTCTGGGTGGCGAGATCCGTGATCGTGGCTGCGGAAAGAACTTCCATCATCGCCATCTGCGCCTGGGCCCACACAGGATGGGCGACGCAATGCGCTTTTCGATTACAGGATCGGCCGGAGACCATGCAGACGTTCAGGCAGATTGGACCATCGATGGCCTCAATCACTTCGCGCATCGAAGCGGCGCGGCCGAGCGCAGAGATCTGAAAACCACCGGACTGTCCGCGCCGCGACGAGATCAGCCCGGCATGCGATAAGGCCTGTAGCACCTTGGAGAGAAAGCTCTCCGGCGCATCGGTAGCCTGAGCAAGCGTGGGCAGCAAGGCGCGCGACTCGGTTGCCTGGCCGGCCAGGTGGATCATCACGCGCACGGCATAATCGGCGGCACGTGTCAGTTGCATCGACGAATTGGATCTCTTCATGCAGTCGTCCTGTGGAACAGGCCCTCCGTCAGTGTTTCCAGCGGCAGAAAAACCCTGCTGGTTTGCTCACCAAACGGTAGTGCCTGGGATCAGGCTGATAGTTACAATCAACCCGCAGCCTAATCGAAATTCGTCACAGCCGGATGTATCACCCGTCACAGACCAATGGCAATTGCTGGCTGTAGCGTAATTTTTGCCAATCGATATTGGAGAAAAACAGTCCAAAATGCCTCCCAGGAAAATTTTAGCGGCTTCCCCTCTCCGCCCGTTCCCGGCCTGGGCCGGCGGAGTGAGCCTCGGGCAGTCGTTTGGGCCTGCTCTCGTCATCGGTCCTGTGCCGGCTGCAGAGTGAAAGGAAGTTCCGGAATTCTATGAATCCATTTCCCGCTGTCGATCCCATTCCACTACCGGCGCCAGTTTGGCTGCTGAAACTGCTGCACGTTGTGACACTGTCTCTGCATTTTGTGGCTGTGGAGATGCTGCTGGGCGGACTGCTGCTTGCGGTTCTGCTCAGCCTGTTCCGCAGTTCGCCGCTCGCGCTGGTAACCGCGCGGGCAATTGCGCGCAGGCTCACGGTGGTGATGACGTTTGTGATCAACCTGGCTGTGCCGCCACTGCTGTTTGCGCAGGTGCTGTATGGACGGGCGCTCTACACGAGCAGCGTTTTGATCGGCGTCTACTGGATCTCGATCATTGGCATTCTGATGCTGACCTACTGGCTGCTCTACCAGTTCCAGGCACGGATGGAAGCGGGCAAACAAGCGTGGTGGGTGGGGTTGAGCGCGTGGGCGCTGGCCGGCTTTATTGCGCGGCTGCTCTCGAGCAATATGACGCTGATGCTGCGCCCTGAAGTTTGGCGCGATATGTATTCGTCCTCGGCGATGGGCGCTTATCTGCCGACGGGCGACTCGACGCTGACACCGCGCTGGCTGCTGATGATGGCGGGCGGGCTGTTTATTGGCGGGCTTTGGCTGGTGTATCTGTCGGGCCGCAGCACGTTCACAGCGGAAGAGAAGAGCTTTGTTGCTGGGCTCGGCGGCAAGGTGGCGGCTGTGTTTGGAGTGGTGTATTTGCTGGCTGGGTTGTGGGCGGCAGGCGTACAGCCGGCAATTGTGAAGGCTGGACTTGCTGGTCAGAGCGGGTATCCGCTCTACAAGATTGCCGGGTTCGCCGGGTATGGCTGGCTGGCGCTGGTGGTTGTGGCTGTGCTGGTGGGCGCGATTGCCGGGTTCGGCAAGATCTCGGCTGGCTGGATCGGCTGGGTTGGCGTGCTGCTGGCGGTGCTGCTGGAGATCATGCTTGTCGTTTACCGCGACGGCGTGCGCGACCTGACCCTGCTGAGCAAGGGCTACGACGTGTGGAACCGTGTTGTGGTGACGAACTGGAGCGTGGTGGGGTTGTTCCTGGTACTGTTCGTGGCCGGGTTGGGCGTGATTGGGTGGCTCGTGTCCGTGGTGGCGCGTGCGGAGAAGACGATGGAGGGCGCGGCTTAGGTTATGAGCGAACTTACGAATTCCGGAACAATTGTGGCAGAGAGCAACGGCGAACGGAATACGCGCCGGGCGTTTCTGGCGGCAGCGGGAGCAGCGGGCGTATGCTACGCCGCGGCACTGGCCTATCCTATATATCGTTACCTTGCATCGCCGGAAGAGATGGCGCTAAGCGCAACGGCGGTGACCGAGGTGACGCTGAAGGATGCACAGAAGCTGCCCGCGGGGTCGGTGCTGATGTTCAAGTTTGGCACTGCGCCGGCCATGCTGATTCACCACGAGGACGGCCGTTGGATCTCAATGACAGCGATATGCACACACCTGGGCTGCACGGTGCAGTACGAGCCCCAGGCTGACCGCATTCATTGCGCCTGTCACGGCGGAGTCTATAACCCCTACACCGGCGCTAATGTAAGTGGGCCGCCACCCAAGCCGCTGAAGCTGTTCAAGGCAGTGGTGAGCGACACCGGTGTGGAAGTTTCGCGGGCATAAGTACCTCCACCAAGAGAAAGACTCACCTAGCGAAGCACAAGGAGCAAATCCATGGGAATTCTCGACTTATTTAGTCTCAAGGGCAAGAACGCACTGGTCACCGGATCCGGACAGGGTCTGGGCGCTGGAATGGCCATCGCCTTTGCACAGGCGGGCGCAAATGTAACCCTGCACAACTACGACAAGGTTTTGGATTCGACGATTGAGGAAGTCAAGAAGACGGGCGTGAAGTTCATTTGCCGCTCCGGCGATGTATGCGACAAGGCGATCGGCCGGATGCTGGTGGATGACACGGTGAAGGAGTTCGGCTCGATCGACATTCTGGTGAACAATGCGGGCACCATTCGCCGCGCGCCGGCCGCCGAGCACTCCGAAGAGTTCTGGAATACGGTGATCAACACCAACCTGAACGCGGTATGGTTCCTGAGCCAGTACGCGGGCCGGTTGATGCTGGCGCAGGGGCACGGCAAGATCATCAACACCGCATCTCTGCTTTCGTTCCAAGGCGGCATTCTGGTGCCGGGATACGCGGCAGCCAAGGGCGCGGTGGCGCAACTGACCAAGGCGCTGGCAAATGAGTGGGCCGACAAGGGCATCAACGTGAACGCGATTGCTCCCGGCTACATGGCGACGGATAACACGACAGCTCTGCGCGCAGACCCGGTGCGTTCGGCTGCAATTCTGAACAGAATTCCCATGGGCCGCTGGGGGCTGCCTTCTGACCTGGCAGGCGCTGCGGTGCTGTTGGCTTCGGATGCCGGCAACTATATCCAGGGACACGTGCTGGTGGTCGACGGCGGGTGGCTCTGCCGCTAAGCCGATTCCGGAACGGGGCAGGAAAAGGAACGAGCGAGTTTAAAAGGAAAGAAGCATGACTGCAAAAACCATCACTACCTCCGTATACGATTGGGTCGATGAGCGACTGGGCCTTCGGGAACTGGCTGCCTTCGCGCGCCACAAGACTGTGCCCGTGCACTCTCAATCTTTCTGGTACTACTGGGGCGGTATCTCGCTGTTCCTTTTCCTTGTCCAGTGCTTTACCGGCGTGTTGTTGCTGGTCTACTACCGGCCGGGTGCGGAAGCCTACGAATCAGTACGCCAGATCACGTTTGTGATGCACTTCGGCTGGCTGATCCGTTCGGCGCACTCCTGGTCGGCCAACTTGATGATTTTCTCGATCCTGGTGCACATGTTCTCGGTCTTCTTTATGAAGGCATACCGCAAGCCGCGCGAGTTTGGCTGGCTGAGCGGCATGGCGCTGCTGGGCATCGCATCGGTCTTCGGCTTCTCCGGCTACCTGCTGCCGATGGATGAATTGAGCTACTTCGCCACCAAGGTGGGGCTGCAGATTCCTGTAGCGATTCCGTGGATTGGCTCAGCGATAGCGAACATGCTGCGCGGCGGGCCGGACGTGAGCGAGTTTACAGTGCAGCGGTTCTTTGCCCTGCACGTGATGGTGTTGCCAGCGATCTTTCTGCCGCTGCTTGGCTTCCATCTTTGGCTTGTGCAGAAGCACGGAAACGCGGTGCCGCCCAGCGAAGAGGAGAAGCCGGCCGGCGAGCGCAAGACCATGCCGTTCATGCCAAACTTCCTGCGCAAGGATCTGGCGATGTGGCTGATCTCGCTGAATATTCTGGCGCTGCTGGCGTCGGTGTTCCCGTGGTCGCTGGGCAAGGCGTACGACTCTCTGGCGCCCGCACCGATGGGCATTCATCCGGAGTGGTACTTTATGAGCCCCTTCGAGATGCTCAAGCTGCTGGGCGCTGTTCTTCCAGGCGCGATCGGCGAGATTGCGGGGATTCTGCTGTTCACACTCGGCATCGTGCTGTGGGTTTTGATTCCGTTCTATGACACGAGCAAGAAGAACGGACAACGCGCACGCACCGCACACTATTTTGGGCTGCTGGCAATTGTTGCACTGCTGGCTACTACGGTTATCGGCTATTGGACCATTCGGTAAGAAGCGAGAGAGAAACAAGATGAACTATCCATTCTGGGACATACCTATTCTCGGCTCGGGCTGGGTGATTGGCATTATCGCCATCTTCCACGTCATGATCTCGCAGTTCGCCGTGGGCGGCGGGCTCTATCTGCCGATGGCCGAGCGGAAGGCCATGCGCATGGCCGATCCCGAACTGCGCGCGGCATGGCTGAAGCAACTGGCCAGTCACTCCAAGTTCTTCCTCGTCCTTACCGCAGTCTTCGGTACGGTCTCAGGCGTGGGCATCTGGTTTGCTATTGGACTGACGCATCCCGAGGCTACCAGCACGCTGATTCACAACTTCGTTTTCGGCTGGGCGATGGAGTGGGTCTTCTTCCTGGTGGAGTTGGCCACCATCGCCGTCTACTACTACACGTGGAACCGGATCGACGAAAAGCTGCACCTGACCGTGGGCTGGGTGTATGCAGGCGCTTCGGCGTTCACGCTGATCATCATCAACGGTATTTTGGCCTTCATGCTGACGCCTGGCGACACGTGGCTGGCGGTTGCGGGAACGGGCCAAGAAGCAAGCAAGTTCTGGAATGCGTTCTTCAACCCGACCTACTGGCCGAGCCTGCTGCTGCGCACCTGCGTTTGCTGCTCGCTGGCAGGAGTCTGGGCGCTGATCACCGCAAGCCGCATCGACGGCGACAAGCTGCCGGCACTCAAAATCTCGACGGTCCAGTGGAGCGTCAAGTGGCTGGTGCCTTCGTTTGTAGCCATGCCCTTCCTGATGATCTGGTACTACATGATGGTTCCGGCTTCGCAGCAGGCGCTGCTGACGCTGGGCATCGACACCATCAACGCGGGTACCTTCTCGACTGTCACCCGCATGGCGCTGGTCATCATTGTCAGCTCGGCCACAATCATCTGGGTCGCCTATTACCTGGCCTATCGCAATTCACTGGACTTCAATCTTTCGCACGCAATGGCGGTGCTGTTGCTGGCGCTGATTGCTACGGGCGCCGGCGAATACTCACGCGAGATGCTGCGCAAGCCCTACGTGATCGGCCACTGGATGTATTCGAACGGAGTGCGGGTTCCTTATGTAAGCCGCATCAACCAGCAGGGTTACCTGGCGCATTCCAACTGGGTCTGGAACGGATCGGGCTCAAACTACTCGCGGGGCGAGGCAATCTTCCGTGGCGAGTGCGGCTCCTGCCATACGCTGGACGGCTACCGACCGCTGCGGCAATTGCTGAGCGGGCGCGACCGAACAAACATCGGCAGCTTTGTGATGATGCTCCACGACTACAAACCCGATATGCCTTACCGGCGCTTTATGCCGCCGATGGTGGGCACGCAGCAGGATGTAAACGACCTGACCGATTACCTGAACGCGAAGGTCAATCCGGCGGGACAAAAGGCCGTGCAAACGGCACAGAAATAATCCTTTCAACAGATCTGCGATTGACAACAAAGGCCCGCATTGCGCGGGCCTTTGTTGTTGTCAGGGCTTACTCGCTCTTGATCGCCGTTGCCTTGTTATCGACATACGTGACCACCCAGTGCTTTCCGTTCTGGTCGTAGGTCACGGTGCGATTGCCCTTTTCGCGACTATCGGCGTGGATATTCTGGCCAATAGCCATGCGGGTTTGCAGCTCGCTCATACCGGGCTTCACCTGGCGCGCGTCGATGGCGGCCCACACATCTTTGGGCCAGTGGTCATAGACGGTGTGCGGATCGTCGTAGAAGAAGAGCAGGTCGCAGAAGTAAGCCTCTTCACTGCCATCCATGACGCCAATGGCCGCCGCGTAGAGGTTCGCGCTGCCGGGCAGGGTAAAGACCGCGAAGGCCTGACGGCTGCCATGGGACATGCCATCGTCCATGCTCGGCGGGGCGACGGCCTTAACGATCTTCTTGATGTCGAGCCGCTGTGCGGAGGGGATGACACCAACTCGTTTGGCAAATTGCACATGGCCGTTTTCGTACGGGAAGTACGCGATGGTGTAGCCGTTCTTCATCCAGACCGTGGAGCCTTCCAGGCGCAACGTGTCTTCAAAGTGCTGCGGAGAAAAGATGCGCACAACGGCGAGATCGTCGTTGCTGAGCGTCTGGCCGGCATCTGGCTGACTGATGACGCCGGGGTTTTGACGCTGCTTCCACACGAAGAACAGGTAGATGGCGCCGATGGTGAGAGTGATCAGAGTAGGAATAACAACAATTTTCCAGATCTTCAAGCGTTCTCTCCTTTTGAAAACTCTTCAAAAGCGAATGGTTACAGAGACGTTGCGGCAGTGCGTGGAGACGCAGTTCAGAGGCCGGGTGCGGACGCTTTTGGCGGCGGGCGCAGGGCTTCGGCGGTGAGTTCGTCGGCGCGGCGCAGGCTGGGGAAGAAGACGGACCACATTCCAGCAATGGCAATAGCTCCCAGTCCGCCGTAGACTGTTGCGCGCACGGCGCCCCACCATTGTGCGGTGAGGCCGCTCTCAAATTCGCCCAACTCATTCGATGCGCCGATGAACAGCGAGTTGACGGCGCTGACGCGGCCGCGCATCTCGGGTGGCGTGGCGAGTTGCAGCAGCGAGCCGCGGATGACGACGCTGATGGAGTCTGCCGCGCCAGCGACAAACAATGCGGCCAGCGAGAGGCTGAGATTGCGGCTATTGCCGAAGATGACCGTGGCCACGCCAAAGACGGCCACACAGATGAAGAGGCGCACTCCCGCATGACGGCGAAAAGGAAAGCGCGCCATCAGCAGCGACATGAGGACCGCGCCGGCAGCGGGTGCGGAACGCAACATGCCCAGTCCGCGAGGGCCAGTGTGGAGGATGTCGTTGGCGAAGATGGGGGTGAGCGCTACGGCTCCGCCGAGTAGAACGGCAAAGAGGTCGAGGGTGGCAGCGCCGAGCAGCAGAGGCGAGCGGCCCATATATTGAAAGCCTGCCAGAACAACCTTGAGCGAGAGATCGCGGTGTTCCATGCGGCCGGAACGCGCTTTCATGCTGGCGATCAGCACCAGAGCCCATGCGAGAGTGGCGAGAGTGAAGATATACACGACGCCAGGCCCCTGCAACGAGGTCTCGGGGAAGAAGTGAACCAGGGGCAGCGTGAAGAGAACGCCTCCCAGCGCGGGTCCGACGATGGTGGCGGACTGAAAGACGGTGGCTCCCCAGGTGACCGCATTGACGAAGTGTGCTTCCGGTACGAGGTGAGGAATCAGCGCCGCATTGGCCGGACCAGAGAAGGTGCGAGCCGTACCAATGAAGAAAAGAACCAGATAAATGGGATAGACGCTATGCAAGCCTTTGCAGGCAATCAAGAGCAGCGCCGTGGTGCAGACGACTTGAAGGCCGTAGCAGATGAGGATGATCTGACGGCGGTCAAAACGGTCGGCGGCGTGTCCGGCTGGCAACAGAAACAGCAGTCCGGGAATAAACTGCACCAGGCCCGTATAGCCCAGGTCAATGGCGCGATGAGTGATGGAATAGACCTGCCAGGCTACGGCCACCGACTGCGCCGCATAGCCGAGGACGGCCACAACGCGCGCCAACTGGAACCGCTGAAAGTCGCGGGAAGCAAAGGCTTCCATGCCGCGCCGGGGCTGTTTTCGGGGAAGGGATTGCATGTCCTACGTTAAGGGTATATTGCGCAAGCGCGGATGCGGAAACTTCCCCTCGGCGGTTGGGACTATCCTAGAAGATTGGAAGCCCTTTCCCAACCTGATCGCAAGTCGCCAGGCGCGTTGGCCGCGGCAGCCGTCGCGCTGTGTGGCGTGTGCGCCTTTCTGGAACTCTATTGCACGCAGCCGCTGTTGCCGTTGCTGGCACAAATATTTCATGCGTCGAAGACCGGGGTGGGAATGACAGTGTCGGCGGCGACGCTGGGGGTGGCAATTGCTGCGCCCGTGTTTGGCACGCTTGCCGAGCGGCTGCCACGCAAGCGCGTGATTGTGATTTCGCTGCTGGGCGTGAGCGTACCGACGCTTCTGGCAGCCACTTCGACTTCGCTGGGGCAACTCATCTTCTGGCGGTTTTTGCAGGGCGTGACGGTGCCGGGCATTATTGCCGTCGTGATTACCTATATTGGCGAGGAGTGGCCGCCGGATCGCGTTCCGCTGATTATGAGCTTTTATGTCAGCGGCACGGCTCTGGGCGGCTTTATTGGCAGGGTTTCCAGTGGCATTCTGGCCGACCAGCTTGGTTGGCGGGTGAGTTTTCTCACGCTGGGCGTCGCTTCCCTGGCCGGAGCGGCGGCGGTGGCGGCATGGCTGCCGCATGGGCGCGGGCGCGTAAAGCAGACGGCGACAGGCGCTGAGACGGGCTTTGTGTACCAGGTTCAGGGGATGTTCAGGAACCGGCGGCTGGTGGCTACATTTGCCGTGGGGTTCAATGTGCTGTTTTCGCTGGTGGGCGTGTTTACGTGGATTACTTTCCACTTGAGCGCTGCCCCGTTTTTCCTGTCGACTACCGCACTGAGTTCGTTGTTCTTTGTTTACCTGATCGGGCTGGTGGTTACGCCGGCGGCAGGCTACCTGATTACGCGCGTGGGGCTGCGGACAGGAATCGGAGGAGCCATTCTGTGCTCCATCTGCGGCGTACTGCTGACGCTCAATCCCTCGCTTCCGGTAGTGATTGCGGGGCTGGCGTTGCTGTCTTCCGGGGTGTTTATTGCGCAGACCGCATCGAGTACGCATCTGCGCGTGGCGGCTCCGGCGGGGACGCGGGTTACGGCTGCGGGCCTGTACATCACCTTCTACTACCTGGGCGGCGCGGCTGCCGGGGTGGTTCCGGGGGCCTTTTGGGCGCTGGGCGGGTGGCCTGCGTGCGTGGGCTTTATTGTGGCGATGCAGGTTCTGGCGCTGACAATCGCCCTGATCGGTTGGCGGACACCCAAAGCGGCATAAAGAGAATCCGTGAACCCAGAAGGCACAGAAGCGAATCTACTAGTAAGGTGATACTGCACGAAGCGGACCTGAGCCAAGCGTCCTCAGGCCGCAAAGAGATCCCCAAGGCGCCGCACTTCCCCGTCTTGCCCAAAGTATCGAAAAAGATACACTTAGGAGAAACTGTTGCCCGAGTTGCACCCCACAGCGCCGGCCCCGGCCAGGCATATGGAGAACCCCAACCCGATTACGCCCACGCCGTGGAAGCCGCGGGTCAATCCGTGGCTGATCGCGATGACGGTGGCTCTGGCCGCGTTTATGGAGGTGCTGGATACCTCGATTGCCAACGTGGCTCTGCCGCACATTGCCGGCACACTGGGCGCGAGCACGGATGAGGGGACCTGGGTGCTGACCAGCTACCTGGTGGCAAATGCGATTGTGCTGCCGCTAGGCGGATGGGCTTCAAGCTTGATGGGGCGGCGCAACTTTTTTGTTCTTTGCATTGTGATCTTCACGGTTGCGAGTTTCTTGTGCGGAGCTGCGCCGACGCTGCCCATGCTACTGGTCTTCAGGATCATCCAGGGAGCGGGCGGGGGCGGAATGCAACCGATGGCGCAGGCAATTATGGCCGACTCCTTTGAGCCGCAGAAGCGCGGTCAGGCTTTCTCCATCTACGGGCTGGTTACGGTGCTGGCGCCTTCGATCGGGCCCACGCTGGGCGGGTGGATTACGGACAACTTTTCCTGGCGCTGGATCTTCTTTATCAACATACCGGTGGGCATTCTGGCGTTCGTTCTGGTGACTCGGCTTGTGGACGATCCGCCGTGGATCAAGCCGGACCGCTCGCGGTTGCGCCACATGGACTACGTTGGCCTGGGCCTTTTAACGGTTGCCATGGGCGGGCTGCAGATCATGCTGGACAAGGGCGAGGAGAACGACTGGTTCTCTTCAGGGTTCATTCAGTTCTTCGGATTTCTGTTTGTGGCAGGCATGGTTGGCCTGGTGGTGTGGGAGTGGCGGCATAAGAATCCACTAATGAATCTGAAGCTATTCCGCTATAAAAATTTCGCGATCTGCTGCTTCCTGATGATGCTGGTGGGCGGCGTGCTCAATGCGAATACGGTGCTGCAGCCGCAGTTCATGCAGCAACTGCTGGGCTGGACCGCGACCAACGCCGGCATGGCGCTGACCGCAGGAGGATTCGCGCTGCTGTTTGTAATGCCAATGGCCGGCTTCGCGACCGGCAAAGTATCGGCGCGCACACTCACGGTGATCGGCTTCAGCATGTTTGTGGTCACGTTCCACTACGCGGCGATGGTGACCACGCTTGACATGACCTTTGCCCAGGCGTCGTGGCTGCGCGTTGTACAGATGCTTCCGCTGCCGTTTTGCTTTATCTCCATCACCACGGCTGCGTATGTGGGCATGCCCAGGGAAGAGAGCAACCAGGTTTCGGGCCTCATCAACTTCGCGCGCAATATCGGCGGCAGTATCCTGATCGCCATCACCAGCGCGCAGGTGACGAGTCGGTCGGAGTGGCACCAGCAACATTTGCAGAACGCCATGCAATCGGGCTCGATTGCGTTCCAGCAGCAATCGCAGGCACTGGCCGGGTTCTTCGGCGGGCATTTTGGCGGGGTGAACGGCATGAGCATGGCTCTGGCCAACATGTACTCGCAGCTGAACCGCCAAGCGCAGATGCAGGGCTACCAGGACGTCTACATGGAGCTGTCGTGGATGTCGATGGGGCTGGTGGTGCTGGCTTTCCTGCTGAGCAAGAACAGGCCTGGCGCGGGGCCGGGATCGTCGGCGATGCACTGAGGCCGGCGCACAGAGCCTCGATTTCCAATTCGAAAACTCAAGGGTGCGGAGTGTTCTGCGATGGGAAAACTGCATCGCAGGTTCGCGTACTCTCGCCATTCCGTTGGCCCTTGCCGCCAATTGAGCCTATAATTCGTGCCAGAAATCAATCAACTCGAAGAGGTGCTCATTTGGGGCACCTGTTTTGAGGAGGCTGTTATGTTGAAGTCGTTTCTGCTCTTTTCCGCAGTGGTTCTCATCGCGTTTACTCCGACGCCGACGCTGGGAGGCAGGCCGCAAGAAGCCACTCCCGCACCCGAAGCCGCACCCGCACCGACCGCGACCCCAGCAACCCCAATGAAGGTGACCGCTGAGTCGCAGGCGAAGGCGAAGACGCTCTACCAGATCGACTGCGCGATGTGCCATGGCGACAACGGGAATGGCAAGACTGACCTGGCCAAGAGCATGGGCCTGACGATCACGGACTTTACGGATGCGAAGGCAATGGCCAGCAAGACGGATGGGCAACTGTTCGACATCATCCGGAATGGCAGCAAAGACAACAAGATGCCTCCGGAAGCTTCGGGGCGCGCAAACGACACGATGGTATGGAACCTGATCCACTACATTCGCTTGATGGCAAAGTCGCAGCCGGCACCGCCAGCCCAGTAGATTTGACCATTGCACGCAACCGATCGGCAGCCGGCACAAGTGTGCGCGAGTGGGGCTGCCGATGAGGACTATAGTTTTTTATCGGTGCGGTGAATTTTTGCACGGCGCGCTTGTTGATCAGCGATGAGGCATCAACAGCTTTAACTGCTTCTCAATGGTCTTCGGATCGGTTTGGCCCTGAAACTGCGCGCGCACTACGCCGTTGCTGTCGATGAGGTAGGTAAGTGGCAGCCCGAGGACGCCGCCATATCTTTCTCCAAGGGGTGCGTCTCCCATGGCAATGGGGTAGTTCAGTTGCAGTTTCTGGACCAGGCGGCGTACCGGCGCGGGGCTGTCGTCCATTGAGATTCCAATGACCTGCAGGCCCTGGGGGCCGTATTGCCGCTGCCATGCGGCGAAGACCGGCATCTCGATTTGGCAGGGAGCGCACCAGGTGGCCCAGAAGTTGAGGAGTATCACTTTGCCACGGTAGCTCTTGAGATCGAGCCTAGCTCCGTTGAGGTCGGTGCGCGCGAACGCGGGCGCTTTCTTGCCGACCAGGGACTTGGCCGCGAAGGCGGAAGGCGCGGCAAAGACAGTAAGGCACACTCCTGCGAGGAGACTGGCGAGAAGGAAGCGGGATGGACCTGGCCGCGGCCTTGGGTCTTGCGTACTCCTGCTAGCGGCTGCGCTCAACCGGAAACCCCTTTTCAACCCAGTCCGTTCCGAGGTTGTCGGCCAGGTAAAGAGCCTTTACCCGGGTGAACCCAAGGTCGTGGAGAAGCCTGATGGCAGGCGCGATGTTGGGGCAGCGATTCCACGGGCAGCAACCGCAATAGAGCACGATGAAGGTTTTGCGGGGGAGCATAGAGACTCTGGTCTTGAGCTGCTGAAGGCCTTCTGGTTGCGATCCTGGCCCAACGTATTCCGACCCGGCGATGTGTGCCTGGGCAAACAGCACACGCGAGCCAACCTGCAATACGAGCGGCTTGTCCGCGCCGCCGGCGTGCAAGAGGCGATTCAGTTCCTGCGGCTGGATCAACTGCGCCTGCGCAATGGAAAACGCGCTGTTTTCAGCCGGCGCGCCGAATTGCGCTTGCGCGAACACGCCAAAAAATGCAGCGAGAACAGCCATTGTCCCCGCTCTCAAAAAAGGAAATCTCATCGGGTAGCTCCCCGACTATTTTACGTTGCGGAGCATGAGAGGCGGAGAAAAGCAGCGCACAAACGAAGACGCCAGAGACCGAAGTCTCTGGCGCCTCAATAGGGTGAACTCACAGGTTACTCGGACCACGCATCAATCCGTTTAGCCTTGCGCTCAGGTTCCGGGTTTCCCCGAATCCTGCATCTCAAAGGCCGTGCCCGCGATGGAGTTTCGAGTTGCCCCGATTCTCGCATCCTTCAGCTCGTCCGGCTCTGGAACCTTGGGTTGCCCCTCAGCCCCGCTCTCCCGGTCGCGCCTCCCGATGTGGCTGCGAGTTGCCCCGCACCCTGCATCTTCAGGCTCTGCCGGCGATGGATCTTCGAGTTGCCTCGAATTTCGCATCCTTTGGCGCTCCCAGCGGTGAAGCTCCAGGTTTCCCCTCGGCTTCGGTCCACCCGTCGCGCCTCTCGATACGTCCCCCGGGTTGCCCCGGCTTCCGCATCTTCCGGCCTTGCCGGCGATGGATCTTCGAGTCGCCTCGAATCTCGCATCCTTCAGCGCTACTGGCATTAAATCCCCGGGTTGCCCCGCGTCTTCGCTGTTCCAGTTGCGCCTGCGGATGTGTCCTCTGGGTTTCCCCAGCGACTGCATCTTCCGGCTTTGCCGGCGACGGATCTTCGAGTCGCCCCGAATCTCGCGTCCTTCGGTGCTTCCGGCGCTGGAGCTTCGGGTTGCCCCTCGGCTTCGCTTTCCGGCTGCGCCTCCCGGTGTGGTGTCGGGTTGCCCCGCACTCTGCACCTTCCGGCTTTGCCTTGGGTTTGAGTTTCCGGGTTGCCCCGAATTCCCGCTCCCTTGGCGCCGGCTGATGGTTCCCCGAGTTGCCTCGGTTCCCGCACCTTCCGGCTTGGCCGTCCCTGCGTCTTCGGGTTTCCCCGAATCCTGCATCTACGGCCTGGATCGATGATGACTCCCGGTTCTCCTCGAACTTTGCATCCTCAGCGAGGCTGCGGATGAATCTTCGTTTCCAATCGGGCTTTGCACATTCCCGTCTGACTCTGGATGCATTCTTTCAATCTCAATCGGGCTTTCCACCGCCGGACAAGCCGACCATGAATTGCCCAGTAAAACCGCTTCCTGCATCGTGCTGTCAGACCGGAACTGCGTTTCCAATTCCCTGCCAGGTCATCAACTGAAAGGGAGCTTAGGCCTGTTCGATCTGTGGAAGCAAGTGCAAAAAAACGAATAATCTGTGGATTTCACCAGGATTGGTGCATAAATGAGAAAGGGTTAGATAAGTTGCACCAATTTCGATGCAGATGGTGCGGGAAGTTCACTTTTGAGTCAGTTGCGAAGTTAGTTTTTGGCGGTAAATACGGTGAGAGCGGGCTGGTTTCCGATTCGCAACAGCCTGTGAGATAGATCCACCCTGACTTTGCTCCATGTTCCAACTGCCCGGCGTCCACAGTTTCACGGCGTATGGGGAACCGAGGGGTGGGTGGCGCGAAGCAGAAGGCAGCGACAAGGCGCTCATACATTCATTCTGCACTGGCGGCTTGTAATTCTCTGCAAGGACCTTGAAATGGGGATTGTGGTCTGCGACAGAATGAGCTTGATTGCTCAGACGGGCAGGCCAGGTGCGGATAAGGTTGGACTTGTCTCATGCATTGAAGTCATGCGCAAGAGAAGCGGCGCACTTCAGAGACAGAAAAAAGGTGTACTTCGTGAAGAAACTTATCATGTGCGTTGCGTTAGTGGGCCTGACTTGCCCAGCTTGGGCGAGCTCGGATCGTGAAGCATCGAATGACCGGCTGGATCATGCGGCCAGGGTCATGAACGAGATCATGGCTGCTCCGGACAGAGGCATTCCCCAGGAAGTTCTGGAGCATGCACGGTGCGTTGCTGTGGTTCCCCACCTGTTGAAGGGCGGCTTCATCATCGGCGCGGAAAACGGCCGGGGCGTGGCGACATGCCGGACAGCGAACGGCTGGAGCGCGCCTGCGTTCTTTGCGATCACGGGCGGAAGCTGGGGATTGCAGATTGGCGTTGAAGGCGTCGACCTGGTCATGATCATCCAGAACGAGCGCGGGATGCAGCGGCTGATTGGAAGCGGATTTCAGATTGGCGGCGATGCCTCCGCGGCAGCCGGTCCGGTTGGGCGTCATGCCTCGGCGGATACCAACTGGAAGCTGGATACAGAGATATTGACTTACTCGCGCGCGCGTGGCGCCTTTGCGGGCCTCACACTGACTGGCGCCTCTGTTCGCAGGGACGACGACTCGATGAGGGCCTTCTACGGAGAACACAGCACACGCTCCGTATTGGAAGGTCATGAAGCAGTACCAGCCGCGGCCAATTCATTCCTTGCCTCGGTACGCGGGGCCAAGGCAGAAGCAGGCCGCTAACCTAACGGCGCTGAACCCAGAAGCCGTAATACCGAGGAGGAAACCATGCTTTGGACACTTTTTGTAGTCATTCTTGTGCTGTGGCTTCTTGGCTTCAGCTTTCACATTGCGGGCGGATTGATCCATATTCTGCTCGTGGTTGCCTTGGTTGTTCTCGTTATCAACCTGTTGTCGGGGCGGCGCGGCCTTTAGGGTCGCATACCTCGCCAGGCGAATTTCCCCAGAGAACGGCCGCGCATCAGATCTCCGATGCGCGGCCGTTCTGCGTGGTTCGAGCTGGATGCGCAGGTGAACATTGCCGCTGCGCTCGCGCGCAAGGTTGAAGTTGGGCTGGCGATGGGGAGGAAAGGGCGAGAACGGAGTTGGGGGTTTCGAGGCGTTTACCCCCTTCGAGGCTCACATTTTGGGTATAAATTCTCGAAAATCTGTGATTGACTGCGCGTGCTTGATTCGCTACAAGTCTTTTTGTTTGTGTTGGTTATGTCTTTAACCCCGGCGGTGGCTATTGACTAGATGGTCATGGGCCTTATGCGCGTAAATGGTTTATTTTCTGTTTGTTGGCTGGGATGTCACAGTTTCACGGGATATAGGGGGGAGGGGGTCTCTCCGGCTTCGTGAGGAAAACGTGAAACGGCTGAAGGATTGCCTATCCTCATTGTGCGCCGGTTGGGGGTAATTGTATGCAAAGACTCAAAGGACAGCTTCTTAGCTTCTAGCTCATGGGCTGCTGGGTGGGGGGACCAGGGGCGACGCATATCAAATTCCCAGTAATTTGAGCAGATAGGGGTGGTCCCATGCGGCTTTGAGTCGTTTTCCCTTGATTCCGCGTTTTAACGATTGTTCCTGTTTGAGCAGGTTGAGGG
>Ga0181535_10000767_pt1 | contig 45515 bp, 42 predicted proteins | sample PEATcosm2014_Bin_44_FD_119774 | JGI IMG/M metagenome (GOLD analysis project Ga0181535, IMG submission 119774) | Peatland microbial communities from MTU Mesocosm Facility, Houghton, MI, USA - PEATcosm2014_Bin17_30_metaG | ecosystem: Environmental > Terrestrial > Soil > Wetlands > Peat | place... | reverse complement strand
TTCCGAGTGCCGGATCACCACATCGTAAACCTCAACATGTTCTTTTCCTCTATGAGAACGAAAAAATAGCACCAGACAAAATCAAAGCTTTCTGTGAGATGGTGGATTCGTGCATCCCTAATACACCGCTTGGCGATAGAGCAATCGCTGTAAAAACAACGAGTTAATTGAGAGTATAATTACTATGGCACAAAAATACAGACTTAATATTCTCGGGTGGTATAATTTTGAACGACTCGTCCAGACATTGTTAAAAGAAATTATCGGCCCAGGTGTAACTTCATTTGGTGGAAGTAGAGATGGCGGTCGTGATGCGAAATTCGAAGGATCTGCGAGTTATCCAAATGGAAGTACACAGTGGTCAGGATACTGGATCTTTCAGGTAAAATTCATAGATTATGAAGAATTCACTCCAAATACAGCCCGATCTCGTTTAAAAACGGAGGCGCGTAAAGAGTTTCAACAAATAATAAAAGAAAATAGGAAAAAGTCGGATAATTATATCCTAATAACAAATATCTCACTTACCTCGAGTAATAGAAAGGAGTTGAATGTGCTTGCAAATAAATGTGGAATTAAAGGAAATTTTGCAGTAATAGATGGGAATGAAATTTGTGAATTTTTAGATATACATCCTGCCATTCGCCAATCACATCCTCAACTACTTGGTTTAGCCGATTTACAATTGTTAATAAATCCTGACATCTATGCTCGTTCAAAGTTTTATTTCAATGAATGGTCACCCCAGATGGGAAAATTCGTTGAAACCGAAGCATACCTGAAAGCCTTGAATACAATAAAGAATTATCACTTTGCAGTTATTGATGGCCCTCCAGAAGCGGGCAAAAGTATGATTGCTGCTGCTTGTGCATTTGTTTATTCTGCCGATGGTTTTCAGATTGATGTTGTTAGGGAACCGACGGATTTTCTTAAAATTCGTGGTTTAGATGAAGAGGGGAGTCATCTGTTCATTGCTGACGATGCAGTTGGCTCACTCACTTTCGATCCTGGGCTAACAGAACGTTGGAGTCAAGAATTTTCAAAAATTTTTGGTTCATTAGACGCAAAACACAAATTAATTTGGACCGCCAGAAGTTATATCCTCAAAGAAGCGATTCATAACTCTCGTCTCGAAGATAAAATAACATCATTCCCCGGCATTCATGAGATCCTTGTTGAAGTCTCGGAACTATCTATTTTACAAAAAGCGGAAATTCTCTATAAACACGCAAAGAATGGGACGTTGAAAGATTCTGAAAAAAAAATTATTAAAGAAAATGCGGAAAAAATTGTAAATGATTCTAATTTCACTCCCGAAAGAATTCGTCAGTTAATTAATGATTATATCCCCTCTCAAAATTATCAAACATCTGACGTAGGAATTCTCGATTGGAGAAAAATTCATGCATTCTTGAAAAACCCCGGTAAGCATTGGGAAAAAGCATATAACCAACTTCACGAATCTGAAAAAATATTACTGTCGGCTATGCTGGACTTTGAAAATTTTGCAAAAATTAACGAATTAAAGGCATCTTATGACAACCGTGTGGCAAAATTTGAAGGTGAACATTTACCATTTAATGAATGTTTAGACAGACTTGTTCAAAGTTTTTTGAAAGTTGAAAACTATCCCTACTATGGAAAGTCCATATTGTTCCAGCACCCAAGTCTTCGAGATCTTCTTTTACTGAAAATTCAGAATAGTGATAGAACCTTATCAAGGCATATTGAAATGGCAAGCCCAGTTGCTGTTTCCGAAATTATCCGAGGATTTGGAAAGATGTATGCAGAAAAGGAAAATATTGATCGTTTAATTTCAATACATACGGATGAACAATTTGAAAAACTACTTAATCGTATCGACGATTTTTCAGCAATAACCTGTGCGGAAAATGAATGGAATTCTCTACTTGCGTCTCTAGAAATATTACTCCCGAAAGATTTGCAAGAATCATATTATGAATCAGGAAAGATAGATCTCAAAGATTTTGTAAAATCTCGGGAATATAAAATCATATTGCATGCACTTAGTACTTTCGGTAAATTTTCAACATACGAAAATGGTCGACATAATTCTGATTTTTCATGGGTCAAATCTCTAGAAAAATTTTATTATTTGTCCCATTTTGTTGAAAAATCTCAAAAAATCGAATATCTTCACGACTTTTATTCTGATCACATGTGTTTCATGAGTGAAGAGATATTGTTTGATTTTATTTGTCTAATGGAGAAATATGAACCAATTTTTTACCGACAGATAAAAGCGGGTCAGATTGAGTACATTCGAGATTACGTGAAAGAACAGATACTCGAAAAAATTGTAGAGGGAAATATTTTAGATAATGGTGATTCAGATGAAAATCGTGACGAAACCCCGGAAATAAACTATAAAGAATGGTATTCTGAAACTGATAATTTACTTGCTTTTGCTCAACAATTTTATAAATTTACGGGTCAAAAAACTTCCGAAGAAGATACAAATTTTAGGACTCTCGATCACCAATTATCTTTTGTGAGCGAACCGAAAACCGAGGCAAGTGTTGATTTAAAATTTAATCATGATTTAAACGATAGATATTGGACCATTTCGAAAATATTCGAGGATCTATAACGTCTACACTGATTATAACCCAATAGAACATAAATTCCCAAAACCAAAACACTCTCACACCACCAATACCTTAGCTGAGTGGAAAATATTCAAATGATTAAGGACGAGTGTGCAATTTACCTAATTTCCGTTTCATTTGAAAAAATACACTCAGTTAGAGATCCGCCATCCCTGCCATACCCGAATAGGTCTGCACTAATCCGGGCCCGTATTGAGCCCGGATTGTTCGTTTCCTGTTCTGGCCCCTCGTGAAAACGCCCGTAAAACGCTCCTTTTCAGTTCGCGTGGAAAAACCGCTTAAATTGAGCTCCGTTTGCCAAAATTCGCCCGATTTCGATGTCAGTTATGGGCCGCTAATGGCCCTAGAATCGAGGATAATTTTGACCTATGCTTTTACCCATCCGGCACCCGGAAAGGCCGAAAAAACGAGGATATGAGGATCTTTTTTTCGGGGGAAGTCTTGAAAAACGGGCAAATTGAGCCCCGTTTGATTTCCCCGGGAGTACATGCCAGTCCGGATCCCTCCCCTGATCCGCCGGGGGGGCTTCCTGCCGGGGGCGGCGACAGCCCCATGATATCCCCACAACACAATCATGAGCGTACGTCCCGACCCGGGAATTTCCGGGAAAGTCCGATGATTTTGCCGGGCAATTTTACGGAAAGATCGATAACCTTGCCAGACTTTTTTTGAAATAATACATTGTTGACTATGATAAAGAGGAAAAATTATTTGTATTATTTTTTACCAATCTCAAAGCCTCCGAGTGGACTATCCGCTTTAAAAAATGTTGGCCAATGACTATACGAATAAGAAAATGCATTTACAGCAAAACAAAACGCTTCTATACGAATTATCGAAGTTTTCCTTGAGGTTGGACTTTCGAGTCCTTCGATCGTAGTAGCGATCATTTTTGTTAATTTTTGCATATCAAAAGTTGATTTGGCCGATGTCGAAATAATATTTAATAATGAGATAATATGAACAAATTTTTTCTTTATATCAGTAATATCTTGTTCAGATAACGATTCTTTATTCACCAAATCTAAAATTTCTTGAGATACTATTCTAATTTCTTCCCTTTTCTTTATGATTATGAATTTTTCATTATCAGATACTGCCATATACTTTTAATAATATTTTTAGTCGATAACCTTTTCTTTTTGATTTTACTCAGGCCGCTATGACTTATTCTATATGCTCATAGAGGATAAGTCACAGCAAAATAGTAAAATCATTATAGTGCCTTTATCTAAGAACAGAGTCATGGGCGATGACGCAATTGTAGGAATTTTAGGTATTCTCGCTACTATCTTGGGTACCATTCTTGGATTTGCACTATCAATAATATGGGATTTCATTAAAACAAAAAGAGAAAGACAGCGTTGTCAAAATCTATTGCGATTTAAATTATACAGCATCAGAGAGAAAATAGACGATGTTAATGATTACGTCGACCTATTCGATAAGATAACAGATCAAAAAGATTTAACAAAAATACAGAAATTTTTATTCGACAACGGTACAAAAGAAGAAATTTCAAAAGTGGAATCTATAACTGATAAAATTGTTAACTCTAATTATAATAAGAAAGAAAGATTATATTTCGCCGCGCTTGCACGTTTAAAGAAAAATTTAAATTTTTTACTAACTCTTGAAAGTATTCCTACTAACGATTCTCAAGATAAAAAACCATTATTAAATGAGAGGTTACCACAAATTTATCTAGATATAGACTGTCTTATTCAAGGTGAATATACCGTATTTGCTACAAATCAGAAGCGCTACAAAACTGAAGACAAAACAATAAGATAATTTTTTGGGTTAATCACAGTTAACAAAGTGTTATTCCGGAAAGTCCGGGAACCTTGCTGAATTTTTTTGAGAAAATCCGGGTCATAAACTGAAGAATCCGAAAATAAAAGAGCGGCTCAGCTGGTGAAAACAAAAAAAAATTCAAACTTATCATTAGCCCCCACCTGTCCGTATCACAACTAACATAACCCTCCGGTGACCATTCTTGGTACACGCAGCACTGCCGCGTGCTTGACAACGTTGAACGATACCAAATACAAAAATAGCGCTTACCTATATCGTTTCGTTCGCTTGCGTGAGGAGAAAAAAATGCAGACAGATACTGATATAATCGTTTACCGGCTGGCCGCAGGCTGTGACCTGTCCGATGTCGAAGAAGGAAAAACCTATCTGGGGAAAGTCCAGGGTTTTGCGACGTTCGGGATGTTTGTCCAGCTCAACGACCGGATCAAAGGTCTTGTGCACAAGACCAGCGTGAAAGCAGATCACAAGGAAAAAGACAGCGTCCTTGTACGGGTCAGGGAGATCCGCCCCAACGGGAACATCGACCTTGAAGAACAGCTGATCCAGATCTACCAGGTCCAGCAGGTCGAGCGCACGTCAACAACCGTCAGGATCGCGGACCTTGCCACAAAACAGGGAAAATCCGTGGCCATTGAAGGAGAAGTCGCCCAGGTAAAGCAGACAAGCGGACCTACGATCTTCACGATTGTCGATGAGTCCGGCACCCAGAATGTCGCCGCATTTGTCGAAGCCGGTGTCCGGGCCTACCCCGAGGTCGAGCTCAACATGATCGTGAGAGTCATCGGCGAGGTCATGATGCGCAACAACCAGCTCCAGATAGAAGCTGACGGGATTGCTGCACTCACGGGAGACGAGGAGAATACGGTCAGGGTGCGCATCGAAAAAGCGCTCGATGCCCGTGCTGAACCCGAGATCATAAAACCGCTCGTAAACAGCGATGTCCTCGACAGCCTGATGCCGGAGATGCGCAAGGTTGCAAAGATCATAAGAAAAGCGGTCTTTACTGCGCAGCCGATCATTCTCCGGCACCACGCGGACGCGGACGGTATCTGCTCGGCGGTCGCGATCGAGCAGGCGGTCGTCTCGCTCATCAAGGAGTCGGGCGGGGATTTTGACGCCGACTACTATCTCTTCAAGCGTGCCCCGTCAAAAGCTCCCTTCTACGAGATCGAGGATATCACCCGGGATCTTGACTTCGCGCTCAAGGACCATGCCCGGTTCGGCCAGAAGATGCCCCTTGTCATCCTCACCGACAACGGCTCGACCGAAGAGGATGAAGCATCGTACAAGATCGCAAGTGTCTACGACATCCCGTTTGTCGTTATCGACCACCACCACCCGGATGCAACCATCGACAAGTACCTGGTCGGGCATGTCAACCCGTACCACGTGGGCGGGGACTTCGGGGTCACGGCAGGAATGCTCGGGACCGAGGTCGCCCGGCTCATCAACCCCAGGGTTGAGCCCCTCATCAAACACCTGCCGGCGATTGCCGGTGTCGGGGACCGGAGCGAGGCACCCGAGCGGGCCCTCTATCTCGCGCTCGTGCGCGACGACTATTCAGAACAGGCCTGCAAGGACATCGCGCTCGCGCTCGATTACGAGCAGTTCTGGCTCCGGTTCAACGACGGCCGGGAGATCGTAAAAGATATCCTGAACCTCGTCGGCAACAGGGAGCGCCACACAAAACTGGTCGGCCTTCTTGTCGAAGGTGCAAATGCGATGATCGAAGACCAGATGAGCGCCTGCATGCCGCACGTTGTCGCCCGCGTCCTCCCTAACGCTGCACACCTCTTCCTTATCGATGTAGAAATCCATGCCCACAAGTTCACCTTCCCACCGCCCGGTAAGACCTCCGGCGAGGTGCACGATCGGCTCTGCAAACAGAACGTGGGAAAACCGGTCGTTACGATCGGTTTTGGCCCGGACTTTGCCGTGCTGCGCTCCCGGGGCGTGCATATGAACATCCCCCGTATGGTCCGTGATCTGCACAACGAGATCCCCGGCGGCGGAATATCCGGTGGCGGACACCTCGTGGTCGGCAGCATCAAGTTCGTGGAAGGGATGCGGGAAGTTGTCCTTGAAGCTCTGATCAAAAAGATCGGCGAGGCACCGGTACAAGAGTAACATCCTGTGCCTGTTTTTTACGGTCTGACAGGATCAAATGCCCGGAATCAGAAAATATGTGATGATTTCGGCCGGATAAAATTCTGCCAAAGATCCAGCCGAATTAAATATTTTCTGGTCAGAATCAGGCCGTTGTTGCCTAAACAAGCATGAATTTAACCCGCACCATCCGTTATATATATATAGGAGTTGGCCTATATGATTTCCTAATGCTGAGGCGAAACATGTCAACAGGTAAGAAGATACGAGAAAAGTACAACGAAACCCAGCACAAAATTGTTTCCTATCTCAACACTGGTATAACCAAGGGTAAACACTACTTCAAGTCGAAATACATTGCAAAGGACCTGGGGTTATCACCAAAGGAAGTGGGAACCAATATGGCAATTCTCGCCGATATGTGCAAGGAGTTGTCCATCATCCGGTGGAGTTATTCGAACAGCACGACGTGGATGGTCACGCCCCGTGCCCTGTAAATTTTTTAATCATCACCTCCTTCTTTTATTATGACAAAATTAGAGTTTGAATCGTCCATTGACTTTGTTGCGGACATCAACGAAAAAAAGGACTGCCTGATGTCACAGGATCCGACTCAGGACAATCCCGGTGGCCTCTGGTTCAACATCGATGTCCCGAAAGGACACCAGTTCAAAGCCGGCGACCGTGTCCGGGTGATCGTGGAAAAGATCGAGTGAAAAAAATCTTTTGAGGTTAAGGGCCTGCCTCTCAAGTATTCATCCGGCCGCCCACGGCATTACACGACCGGGGACGGTTCAGGTGCCGGGACGGTCTTTCTGGTAGATCCGCAGCGGTGTCTCCAGGCTGATCCGGAATGAATCGACAGAGGTCGTAGTGATGATCATATACATTCCCGGGCCGGAGGCCCGGACGACCTTATACATGGTACCGGGAAACTGGATCTGGGCACCCTGCAGGATATTCCCCTTTGCATCGCAGACCACCATACTGAACATCGCATACTGGGGCTGCCGGTCCGCAGTGACACTGATATTGAGCGCCCAGACCTCATAGGGTACCGTAAATGCCTGCGTGATGCCGCCCCGGGATTCCTCAACATAGGCAAAGGGAACACTGGGAGACGCATCACGCAGGGGAATATCAGAGGCACCAAAGGTATCCATGTTCGCGGGCAGGTGTACAACCGGGTACGAGAACGGGTTTGTCGAATACAAGATCCGGTACGGTGCATCCGGCGGCCGGGGTGTCAGGTTCACCTGGGGAGTTGGCGTGGGCGGCACGGTTACAACGGTAACCTGCGGGATAGGCACTGCGGTTGCCTGCGCAACAGGATTGTTCCCGGGAAACGACAGTGACGGGACTTTTGAAAGCGCACCGGGGTTTGCGATCACGGCAATTGCCAGGATGACCACAAATCCGCCCACAAGTGTGTAGAGATCCCCTTTGTCCACACGTACTACTGGAGTGTCGCATATAAAAATCGTGATGTTCTGTAACTACGATTGCAGGGATGATTCCTGCATCACCCTGGTACCGGCCCACGAAGAATGGGGATGTATCCCGGTTGCCGGGACCCCGGTTCCCCGGGGATTTGCCGTGATCACGGGGTTGGGAATACTTTAGTATCCCCTTGACACATAGTGATGAATATGGAAGTTCCCGGCATTCGGACATGGGTCATTTTTTACCTGATCTCGTTTGTTGTCCTTCTTTGGGCCGCATTTCTTTCGGTAAACGGCACGATGCTCTGGGTCAGCCTGATGCTCGTGATAATTGTCGTGGGCATCAACTTTGTCACGGTCTATAACCAGATAAAACTCCAGATGTCAAGAAAAGCACTCCAGTCATCACTGACAAAAAATATCGGGAAAGATACCGTGAATGCGCCAGACGACCGACCGCAGCACTAAAACTGCCAAAAAATGGTTTTAATTTTTCCTTGTATAGATCTTCTGGATAGAATTGACCGGGGTAAAAAGCCCTTCCACTTCGCGGCCGAGGTATTCGGTTTTACCCATCACATAGTACCCGCCGGGTACAAGCGCAGCGTGAAATGTCCGTGCAAGTTCGTCTTTCTGTTTTTCCGTAAAGTAAATGGTCACATTCCGGCAGCTGATCATATCGAGGAACCGGGAGATCGGCTGGCCGCTCATGAGGTCGTTCGGACGGAACCTGATCAGGTCCTGGAGGTGAGGTTTTACCTGGTAATTCCCATCCGGCAGCTTGGTAAAGTGGCGGCGGATCTGCGACTCGCTCAGTTTCCCCATCGATTTTTCCGGGTAGATCCCCTCTTTTGCTTTTTTCAGCACGACCTCGTCGATATCGGTCGCAAAGATCTGGCCGGAGAGGGTCTTGTCGGCGGCCATGATATCATAGAGGATCATGGCCATGGAATACGGCTCTTCTCCGGTTGAGCAGCCGGCGCACCAGATACGGATCGTCTTTCTGCCACGGAAGAGGGCGGGCATGACCTCCTTTTTGATGAGATCATAGACATCTGCATCCCGGAAGAATTCGGTAACGTTGATCGTGAGCGCGTTTCTTAAAAGTTCAAGTTCCGGCTCATGCTCGTGGAGGTACCTGAGGTATTCCTCGTAGGTTGCAGTACCTGTCGACCGCATGCGGGAGAGCAGGCGCCGCTTGATATAATCCTCCTTGTAATTGGAGCACTGGATCTTAAGGGTCTGCACGATATACCGCTTCAGGGCTGAAAAACCGTCATCTGTTGTTATTGTCATGGAAAACTCCGGACTTTCGGGATAGTATGGACAGGGCGGACAAAAAAGGAGACAAAACCGAAGAGACCCCGGCTCACATCCACTCCTCTGCCACCCCCTATCAGGTATGGAACCCTCCCATCATCCCACGGCAGCGCTCTGCCATGGAGGAGAGTTCCGCGGAGGCACTTGCGATCTCCTCGGTCGATGCACTTGTCTCCTCGGCAAGCGCTGCCATATCCTCCATACGCTCCTGGTTCTCCCCGGTCGTTGCCCTGACCGATTCGATGCCTGACATCAGGCCTGACGTGGCCTTGGCCTGGCTCTCGGTCGCTTTTGTGATCTCGGTGACGCCCTGGGAAACCACGTTTGCCTCGGAGATAATAAGGCTGAGCGACTCGACGGTCATGTTCACGCTCTCGATCCCTGCTTTGATCTCCATAAACGAGTTCTGGATGGACGAGGCGGTTACTTCGCTCTTTGACTGGATGGATTTGATCAGGGTCTCGATCTGGCTGCTTGCCTTCTTGGACTCCCCGGCGAGGTTTTTCACCTCGCCCGCAACGACGGCAAACCCGCGCCCGTGCTCCCCGGCCCGCGCCGCTTCGATCGCAGCATTCAGGGCAAGCAGGTTCGTCTGGTTTGCAATATCGGTGATCAGGTTGACAATCTTTGAGATCTGGTGCATCTGCTCGTTTAAGGCCGTAATATCATCGACGCTCTGCTGGGAAATCTTCTCAACGGCCTGCATCTTGTCAGTCGCCGTCTTACCGATACCGGCGGCGCGTACACCCTCCTGTGCCGCCTTTTCCGCATGCGTCATGACATCGTGGGACGTACTCGCGATCTCCTCGATCGAAGCCGAGATATCGGATATGACCCCGGATATTTTCTCGACACTGGCAAGCTCGGTCTTTGCACTGTCCGTTGCTTTCTGCGATGATATCGCCACCTGTTCTGTCGCCTTTGCGATCTCGCCGGTACTCCGGATTGTGTCCTGGAGCGTTACGTCAAGTTTCCGGATGGCCTCGGTAAGTTCGACAATGACCGTCCGGATCGCCACAACTGATGAATTATAATCTTTCTTGAGCCGCACAAGGGGATCTGCATCGTCGATGCTGAGCTCGAAGGTAAGATCCCCGCCGGCAATCTTTGCAAGGCCGGTCTGGAGTTCCGATGCGCTTGCAGACAGTAACTCCGCACCGGCCTTTGCTTCGTCCATCATCGCCTGGATCTTCTTTTCCTGTTCGCGCCGGGCGGTCATATCCACATACACGCACAGGATCGCGGAGAGATTCTGCTGTGCATCCAGCATCGGGATGCCGTACTGATCGAGAATGCGGACGCCGGTCGGGAACTCGATCGTCATCTCCCCGAAACTCCGTTTCTTCTCGGTGAGCACTTTTTTGAGCCCTTCACCGGACTGCGAGATGATTTTGAACTCCCGGGCATTCATGCCGAGCACTTTTTCCTTCGAAATGCCGGTGAGGGAAAGATAGGCCTCGTTTGCCATGAGGATCTTAAACGTCGGATCCATGATCATGATCGGCATCGGGTTCTGCTGGACGATCGTGTCGGAACGCTTTTTGAGGGTTGCGGCCTCTTCCATCTTCTTTACCAGGTTCTGCTGGCTGGCGCGCTGTTCCGTTACGTCATTATATACGAGAAGCAGGTGCTCGATCTCGTTGTTACGGGAAAGGAGGGGCATCACGTACTGTTCGAGGATATGGGTGCCGCTCGGGAGCTCCACCGTAACCTCCCCGAACGCCCGGCGCTTAGTCTGGATCGCTACCTTGGCACCTTCGCCTTTCTGTTCGAGGATTTTGACCGTGCGCAGGCTCATGCCGATAACCGTGTCCTGCGTGTACCCGCTCATCTGCACGTAGGCCGCATTTGCCTTGACGATCGTAAGGGAGAGATCCGTCATTAAGATCGGCATCGGGTTCTGCTGGACGATCGTATCGGACGTATTTCTTGCTGCGAGGACTTCCTCGATCTCCTTTTTCTCTTCGGTGATATCGTTATAGACGACAAGGATACTCTCGGTTTTTCCTTTCTGGCCGGCAATGGGAATGCCGTACTGCCGGAGCCGGCGGACCCCTTTTGGGAACTCCACGACAACTTCCCCGGTGGAGCGCGTGCCGGTCTCAAGGACCTGCTTTAAACCGGTCCCGGTCTTTTCGAGGATCTTAAAATCCCCAAGCGACATGGAGAGCAGCCGGCTCTTTTCGATGCCGGAGAGGGCGACATACGCATCGTTTACCACCCGTATGTGAAAACCGGTATCGACGAGCACGATCGGCATCGGGTTCTGCTGGACAATCGTCTCGGACCTGATCTTCAGCCGTTCGATCTCCTCGTTTTTCTTATGTTTTGTCGTGAGATCGTCATAGAGTATGACAAGGGAGGTGACCTCGCCTGCACTGTCAAGCACCGGGATACAGTACTGCTCAAGGGTATGCACGCCCGTGGGGAACGTAACGGTAAGTTCCCCGACAGCACGCCGTTTATTCTCAATGGCGACCCTGGCACCTTCCCCGGAACGCCCGGTGATGGTAAGACCATGGATATTTGTCTTGAGAATCTCGCTTTCAGGGATCCCGCTCATCGCAAGATACGCGGCATTGGCTTCGATGACATCAAACGCTGGCGTGACTATGAGCATGGGCACCGGGTTGTTCTTCTCCATGAACTCAAGCCGCCGTTCGAGCACGTCAATTTTCTTTACGTACTCTTCTGATCCGGTTGCCGGCGTTCCTGCAGGTCCCGTGACTCCGGACTGCCCGGCCTTCATCTGGACAAGCGCGGTGTTAATGGCATCCACGAGCGTCGTATACTCGCTCCCGAAATGCGTGGCATCAAGGGGATTTACCGCTTTTTTTGCTGCGGCCCCTTTGAGGGCCAGGGCCAGTTCTTCATTCAGCTGCCGCACGTGCTGCGCAATCTCATCGGGAGAATTCCGTACAGTTGCAGCGGGAGCTCCGACAAATAATGCCTTTCGTCCCGGTCGTTGTTCGGTCATAAGTATCCCACACTCTCGTGATTTTTTATTATTGTTTTAGTCTGCCTCGTGCACAATACCGGTGGTAGCCTGGCCGGATTTTGACCGGTCGGCCAGATCCGCAAGCACTTTTTCCATGTCAAGCCAGATGATGAGGTCCTTTCTCTTCTTCTCTGCATCTTCCCCGGAGACCTTGATGATGCCCTTGACAAACTGGGAGAAATCCGATGAAATCCCGGTGCCGATTTTTTCAATATCCGTCTCGGACACCTGGCGGACACTGGAAACATCGTCGACGATAATCCCGACATTGCTCCCTTTTGCCGCTTCAGGAACAAGGACAATGATCTTCTGGTTATCCCGCACTTCCCTGTCGGGGAGCCCGAGAAGCGTATTGAGGTTCATGATGTTTGTTATCTCTCCCCTGAGGTTGATGACACCGGATATGAACGGCGGTGCCCGGGGGATGGGGGTGATGGGTATCATCTCTACGATCTCACGGGCGAGATTGATGTCCAGCGCATACCGCTCCCCACCCAGTTCGAACTCCACTACGTCGATGGTTGCGGTCATACTTCACTGTATCCTGAATTTCTCTGTTGCTGATTTCAGACGTTCTGCCATATGGGAGAGCTCAGCCGAAGCGCTCGCGATCTCCTCGGTCGATGCACTTGTCTCTTCGGCAAGCGCTGCCATATCTTCCATGCGCTGCCGGGTTTCGCGGGAGAGGGTGTTTGTCTGCTCCATACCCTGCATCACCCGGTTCGTCGCTTCGGCCTGTGCCTCGGTTGCCTTCGTGATCTCAGTCACTCCCTGGGCAACGATGTTTGACTCGGATATGATCCGGTTGAGTACATCGATGGTCTGGTTCACGCTCTCGATACCGGCCTGGGTTTCTTTATAGGAGTTCTTTATAGCCGTTGAGGTCTTCTCGCTGTTGCTCTGGATTGAACTTATCAGGGTCTCGATATTGTTTGTTGCGCTCTTGGATTCCCCGGCGAGATTGCGTACTTCACCGGCGACAACGGCAAACCCGCGCCCGTGTTCGCCTGCCCGTGCCGCTTCGATCGCGGCGTTTAAGGCAAGCAGGTTGGTCTGGCTGGAGATGTCAGCGATCAGCTTGACAATATTCGAGATCTCTTTCATGCGATCGTTTAAGGCCGTGATCTCAACGACGCTTTCTCCCGAGATCTTCTCCACGGCCTTCATCTTTTCCGTGGCGATCTTGCCCAGATCGGCTGCCTGGTTGCCCTCGCTTGCCGCCTTCTGGGCATGGGTCATGAGATCGTGGGTGGTGCTTGCGATCTCCTCGATGGATGCGGAGAGATCGGACACATCACTGCTGACCTTTTCGATCTCCGTTAACTGTTTTTTTGCCCCGTCCGCAGATTGCTGTGTGGAGATCGCCACCTGCTCAGTGGATTTGGAGATCTCCTGCGTGCTCCTGCCGGTCTCGGCAGTTGTCAGATCGAGCTGGTGTGCAGACTTTGAGATCTCCTCGATTACGGATTTTATCGAGAGAATTGCCTTGTTGTAATCTTTCTTTAAGATCACAAGCGGGTCGCTGTCCACGATCTCTGCCGTGAACGTCAGATCCCCTTCAGCCATCCGCGAAAGGCCGGTTTCAAGCACATTGGCGCTCTCGGAAATTGCCTGAGCGGTCTTTTGGGAATCCTCCATGAGTTTTTTGATCTCCTGCTCCTGCCGGCGCCGTTCGGTGATATCGTTGTAAACGACGAGCAGGTTTTCGACCGCCCCGGTTTCATCAAGAAGCGGTATATAATACCAGTCCAGCGTGAGAGTTCCGGTGGGAAATTCGATCACCGATTCGCCATGCCCGCGCTGTTTTGATGCTATCGTCGCTTCGACGCTGGCGCCTTTGTTCTTCTTGTACTTGAAATCCTTCATCGAGAGACGTGCGGCCTGGTCGCGGGAGTACCCGGTCAGTTTCAGGAAAGCACTGTTCGCCGAGCGTACCGACAGGTCGGTGTCTATGGTGAACAATGAATACGGGTTCTCCTCGATGATACGGTCTGCCCGCTGTTTTACTTTTTCCGATTCCGCTATTTTATCATGAAGATCGGTCGTATCCACCCAGAAATAGAACGCCCCGTCAACTTCACCGGCCTTGTCCAGCATCGGCATTGCCTGCAGGGTGAGGTACTTCAGTGTGCCGTCAGGCCATTTCACCCGGCACTCACTTACCGCGAGCTTTTTTGTTTCAAAACAGGCATAGAAATGCTCACCGGAGAGCACGGTGATATCAAAATCATACAGTTGCTTTCGCATCAGCTCCTCGCGGGTCCCGCGCCAGAGCGATTCGTATTTTTTATTGACGTTGACAATCGCCCGGTCTTTTTTCAGGATCGCAATCGCAAGCGGGTTGAACCTGATCATGGTGTCAGCACGCTGCTTTTTCTCTGCGGTGTCGGCAACCTTTGCAATGAGCCGGTTGACCTGCCGTACCAGCGGCTGCATGTTCGCATCTGCCTGACTTTCATCAACCCGGACGGTCAGATCGCCGTCAGCGGCTTTTTTTATGGTCTGCTCTATACCTGTTACATCCATTTCATCACTTCATCTGCAATCTTTTTGTATACGCACCCGGCGCTGCTTTCAGGTGAGATATGCGAGATCGGCATACCCCGTTTCTGCGCTTCGTAAACTTCGGGGGAATAGGGTACCGTATGTACTTCCGGGAACTTTTTTTCGATCTCGGCAAGCATACCGGAAAGACGTTCGTGCTCCTTTGCACGTTCTTCTTCTGCTACCATTTCTTCTTTTGTAGGGATATGCCGCGGGACAAGGAGTGACCGGAGCCAGCTCGCCAGATCGCTTTTTTCCTGGATCTCTGGCACAGGTACGGAAATATCCCCGCCTTCACCCCAGCGCGAGATGATGGCCATATCCACATGGAGGTCTTTACCCAGGTCCTCCTTCATATCCTCAAAGATAGTAAAGAGCGGCCCCACACCGTTGAGGGCAAATGACCCGGAATCGAGCGTAACGATAATATGATCCGCGGCAAAAAGGCCGTTAATCACGAACTGCCCCATGCTCGGGGGTGTATCGATCAGGATAAGATCGTAGGTCTCCCGGAGAGGAAGGAGGGCATCCCGCAGCACTTCTGCACGCGAGGCAATCTCGTACAGGTAGGGTTCTGCCCCGACCAGGTCAAGGCTTGCCGGGGCAAGATCAATGCCGGATTCAGTCGACTGGATAATATCAGTCATCGTTACCGGGGGAAAACCTTCAACCCGGCTCATGAAGACATCATAGACATTTTTCCGGGCTGATTCCGGGCTGACACCCAGGCCGGCCGTTGCATTGGCCTGGGGATCGCAGTCAACCACCAGCACTTTTTTTCCCGCCAGGACACAGAACCCGGCAATATTCAGACATGAGGTAGTCTTACCGGTTCCGCCTTTATGGTGGGAGAATGTGATGGTTGTAATGATATCACCTTACTGAATTCTATGGAGGTTTCCTTTAATAGGTTTGCTTTCTTGAATTGACGGGCAGGATATTGGGTGATTATTTATTTTCTGCAATGAGAACTTTTTTTTGAAATTCCGGGTTTACGGCAGGTACTGCTGGGATTGTCCCGGGCGTATGCTTCAATCAGGATGAGGACAAGGGGTACGTTCCCATACCATCTTTTCCTCCGTGAGAAAAAGATCCTGACGCCCGAAGGGCTGTCATCCCTTCAGGTAAAACCTGCCGGGTGCAGGGTATAGATTTTTATGGATATACTCTGACAACAGAAGTATGACCGGACGTCCGGGCCTGCTCGCTGGGTTTTTACTGGTCCTGCTCGTTCTTGCGGCCGGCTGCACATCCCTTTCGGTCGGGAACGTCTCGTACGGGGCCGGCAACCTTTCCGTCACGATCGCGGGTGCCGGTACCCCGGCCGGGACCGGCGTCCAGGTGCGGGTCTATAAACTGGATGAATTCGAGCAGCATGAACTCCTGACGACCGGGATGACGGCCACGCTCTCCGGCACAGAGACCACGGTCGCGATCCCGATGCACCTCGATCCGGGAAGGTACAAGATATTTGTTTACCTCACCACCGGCGGACAGCGCGATGCCGCCGTCATCCGGGATATTGCAGTGTGACGCACATGACGCGATCCTGCACAGATCTTATCCCGGCAGCACGCGGCCTTGAGCCGGCGGACATGGTGTACCGGAACGCAGAGATATTCGATGCTTTTTCCTGCACATGGGAACACAACGATCTCGCGGTAAAATCCGGCACGATTGTCGGGATCGGCCGCTCGTACCGGGGTCTCAACGAACGGGATCTCCGCGGGGCGTACCTTGTCCCGGGCCTGATCGACGCCCACGTCCACATCGAGAGCTCGCTTCTCGTCCCTCCGGAATATGCCCGGCTGGTCGCTTCGCACGGGACGACGACCGTGATCGCCGATCCCCACGAGATTGCAAATGTTGCAGGAGTGGCCGGGATCGAATACATGCTTGCCTGCCGCGCCGGGTTACCCGTCGACATCCAGTACATGCTGCCATCCTGCGTGCCGGCAACTCCCCTCGACATCGGCGGTGCTTCGCTCGATGCCGGGGCACTTTCCGGATTTGCAGGCCTTGATGGGATCCTCGGCCTTGGCGAGATGATGAACTTCCCCGGGGTGCTCTCGGGAGACCCGGCAATCCGGGAAAAACTTGAGATTGTACCGATACGCGACGGCCATGCCCCACTCCTTTCCGGGATGGACCTGAATGCCTATATCCTTGCCGGGCTCCAGAGCGACCACGAGTGCACGACACGGGAAGAGGCAGGAGAGAAACTCCGGCGCGGGATGTATATTTTCATCCGGGAAGGGTCGACCGAGAAGAACATCGCAGCCCTCATCCCCATAGTCACACCGCACAACGTGTCCCGGTGCAGCTTTGCGACCGACGACTACCATGCCGATCTTCTTGCCCGCGAGGGACACATCGACCGGTGCATCCGGACTGCAATACGCTGCGGGCTTGAGCCGGAACTTGCGATCCGGATGGCGACACTCTCAGCGGCAGAACGCTTCGGGCTCTCTGACCGCGGGGCGCTTGCACCGGGCCGGCGGGCGGATCTCTGTATCGTTGACGACCCTGTTTCTTTTACCGTAAAAGAGACACTCTGCTGCGGAAAACCGGCGGCAGCCTGTACCGGCCCGGCTGCCATGCTGTCCCTTCCTGCCATGGTCCGGTGCACAACGCCAACCCGGGAACAGATACAAATCCCTGGGCATGGGACAGCGCGGGTCATCGGTCTTGTGCCCGGCCAGATCATCACATCATCGCTGCAGTATGATCTGGATGCATCCGCACTTCCCGACCAAGGGCGGGACCTCCTCAAGATCGTGGTCTGCAACCGGTACGGCAGACAAAAGATCGGCACCGGGATCGTGCACGGCTTTGGCATGAAGGAAGGGGCGATAGCGGCGAGTGTCTCCCACGATGCACACAACATCATCGCGACCGGCGCGGGAGACACAGAGATCCTTGCCGCAATCGCGGAGGTCATCCGGGTGAACGGAGGGATGGCGGCAGTAAACGGATCTGAAGTCACGGTGCTCCCGCTGGACTGTGCCGGACTCATGTCCACACTCTCTGCCCGGGATGTCGTAGAAAGGCTGGATGCCCTGCGGGAGGCAAACCGAAAAATGGGGGGCATTGCAGAGCCATTCATGTACCTCTCATTCCTGGCGCTCACCGTGATCCCGGCGCTGCGGATCACGGATCACGGACTCTTTGACGCGGTCGCATTCCGGGACGTGCCGGTGTTTATGGAATAGAAACCTGCATCACGCTATTTGGATTCGCGACCCGGATTTTTTTTGAAATTTTCAGCTGCTGAGTTGCTTTTTTTCCAGAAAAAGAGCGACTTGATAACTTGCAAATTTGAAAAAAGGAGAGGCAGGGTTTCCCGGTTTTTTCAAAAAACCGGTCTTTTAGGAATTATACGACCGGAACGGCACATACTTGTCGACAATCTTCACCCTGTCGCCCTGTGCGGTGATCGCCCAGACAATGGCCCGGTCGTTGTTCTGTGTGGTTCCCGGTAACGTGACGGTCTCGCCGACGTACAGGGGTTGGGTCATCGTGCCGGTCTCGACAACCCCGTCCGACCGGATGACTTCGAGATCGAGCTCGGGAACAAGGTTCATTCCCTTGCCGCCCCGGAACGTCATGATGATCTGAGGGTTGATGGCCTGGCCGTTGCTCTGGACCTGGACTTCGACTTCCCAGACGTCGGGCAGGTTTTCTGTCGGACCCGGGGTGGCGGAAACCTCCGGCAGGGTAGTGGTGGGGACCGGTGTCGGGGATGGCGTGGCGGTCGGGCCGGCCAGGATCGCTGCCGGTTCCGTGCAGCCGGCGACTGCAAGAAGCAGCAAAAGAAGGATCGCCGGGGCGAGGATCAATCGAATATTCATGGGTGAAAATTTCACCGGCCGGTATATATGATGGTAGGATGGCAGGAGTTTGATAGTCCCTGTTTTGTCCTGCCGCCATTATGGCGTGCGGGGCACCGGCCGGCACCCAGGGGGACTTCCCGTGTTCCGGCACGTGTACTGGCAGATATTTCCCACCGCACGGAACGCATCTTCGAGATCCGGGAAGTTCGGGATGTGTGCCTCCCGCAGGATCCGCTGCGGGGTCTTCATGGAATCCCCGCCGATCATGCAGCCCACGATCATCTTTTTTGTGTGCGTGGAGAACCGGACGATCTCGTTTGCGACCCGGAGGGGATCGGAGATCGCGGTCGGGACGGCGATCACAAACGCGATGTCCCAGAGGTCCTGGTGCCGCATCATCACATCGAACGTCTTTGCGTACCGGTCCGGGTGAGAATCCCCGACCATGTCGATCGGGTTCTCCCGGCTCCAGTTTGCGGGGAGCACTGCGTCGAGTTCTCGTGTGAGCGCCTCCGGGAATTCCACGAGGTCAATCCCGAACTGCTCGGCATAGTCAGAAGAGAGCACCGCAAACCCGCCGGCGTTCGTGATCACGACGGCGCGGGTGCCGTTAGGGTACCCTTCGGACGCGAGGAGCTCGGCCGCCTGGAATGCCTCCCGGATCGACCGGACCGGGATCATCCCGGCCTGCCGGAACGCTGCACGGTAGACCTGATCGCTTCCGGCAAGGGAACCGGTGTGCGACGAGGCTGCCTTCTGCCCGATCTTTGACGAGCCGGATTTTATCACGATCACGGGTTTTACCGGGGTGATACGGCTGACGGTCTCCATGAAGTGCCGGCCGTTTGTGATCTCCTCGACGTACAGGATGATCGCGTTTGTCGCGGGATCGGCGGCGGTCCACCGGATGAAATCCTCAAACGTAAGATCCAGCTGGTTTCCCACCGAGATGACGGCAGAAAACCCGATCTCTTCGGGCAGGCTCCAGTCTACGATCGTGGTGATGATCGCCCCGCTCTGGGAGATGAACGCGATGGAGCCGGGCCGGGGCGAGACCGGGTCAAAGGTGGTATTGATACCCTGCGCGGGGAGCATGAACCCGAGGCAGTTGGGGCCCATGATCCGGATCCCATATTTGCGAGCCGTGGCGAGCACCTGGTCTTCGAGCGCTTTTCCGGCCGGCCCGGTCTCCCGGAACCCGGACGAGACGATGATCACGAGCGGAATCTTCTTTTTCCCGGCCTCCTCCACAATCGCCGGGACGGCCGGTGCCGGGATCGCGATCACGACAGCGTCGACCGTGTCGGGGATTGCCAAGAGCGAGGGATACGCGGTCTTCCCGAGGATCACCGGGCTTTTGGGATTGACCGGGTAAAGGGCGCCGGAAAAGTTGAGCATGTTCCGGCAGATCGCGTACCCGACCTTGTCGGCGTCCTGCGATGCCCCGACGACCGCGACCGACCGCATGGTAAACAGGGAGTCCGGCAGCGCCGCACCTGCCCCCTCATCTCCAGGAACCGGCCCGGTCGTTTTATCCGTGTAGATCCGTGCGTCCACCGCACAGCCGCCTTTCCCGTACAGGATGACCGGGTTGATGTCGAACTCCCGGATCTCCGGATGTTCAAGGAACATACTGCCGAGCGCCCCGGCGATCCGGACAAGTGCGGCCTCGTCCCGGGGAGCGGCGTGCCGGAACCCGGCGATCAGGGGATAGCCCCCGAGGCTGTGGATCATACTGCGGATCTCATCGCCGCTCGCCGGGAGGATCCGGATCGCCACGTCCCGGATCAGTTCCACGAGCGTGCCGCCCATGCCGATCGTGAGCACCTTCCCGAACGCCGGGTCGGTCTTTCCCCCGATGATCAGTTCGAGGCCCGGTCCCTGCTCTGCCTCGAGGATGATCCCTTCGATCTCTGCATCAGGATACGCCGCCCGGACATTCTGCGTGATGGCAGTAAACGCCTTTTCTGCCGCAGCGGCGGATGTGATACCAGTTATGACACCGCCCGCATCGCTCTTGTGGACGACCTGCGGCGAGACGATCTTTGCCACAAGCGGAAACCCGATCCCGTCGGCTGCACGTCCCGCCTCTTCTGCAGTGCGGACGACCACGTGCCGGGGCACCGGGATCCCGCAGGTCTTCAGCAGTTCATAGCCTTCCGCTTCAGAGAGCAGGGTAAATGACATGGTGCTTGCGTTTGCTCCTGTAGTGATATTGCCGGTGCCGGGTTAATGAGGATTGTGCAGGTATTCCAGGTATCTCCCCTCAAAAAAAACGCCCGTAAAACCGTCCGATTCTGGTGGAAGTAAATTTGGACCCGTATATCGTCTTATTCTCGAAAATACGTCCAAATTGAGCCCCATATAATGCCCCTCACAGCCTCATATTCGCATTCTGGCGGCGGTCATTTTCCGGATCGTCCAAGTGGCAGTTTTGCCTGAGATCTGCCAAAAGAACAGCATTATCGGGTCCGTTTTAATTCGCCCGTTTTCAAAAATACGCCCAATTCGGGGTTATTTTCAATCGGAGCCCGATACGGGCTTCTTTTTGGTGGGTCAAAGGGGAATCCAATCCTATATTGAGCCCGGATTGGATGTGGATCACTTATGAATCCCAGAGAATAACGCAGAACCGGGAAGGGGATGTGGAACCTGCCGCCAACCTGACAGAACCTGGAATAACAATAATTATCACCCTCTGCGTGAAAGGGGGCACATATGACCGACACCCCTGTTTTGCAGCCTGGAGCACCGGCAAAAAAACCGGGTAATCCCCATCCCCTGATCACTATCGCTCTTGTGGCGCTCATCATCCTTGTAGCAATATTAGCGATTTTCGGCGGGCCGATCTTCGACGCACTGGCCGGTTCAAACGACCAGAGTGTTCCTGCTGTCGTTCCTGCAGTAAGCACACCTGCCATAGTGCCGGTGGCACCAGAGATCCCGACCGCAGAGATCGATTCGAAATCGGTAACCTGCCAGGTCACCGGCTCTCTGGATATTACCGGCGCCGTCACAAGTAATGTCGCTCATCCTCTGTACGTTGTGATAAGTGGCACCGGTTATGATAGTACGGGCGTGGAGTTGGGCACCGGGTATGACAGTGTTAATATCGATCCGTATGGGACCAGCCCGTACAAAATTGACATCATTGATGGATGTCAGCTTGGAGACTCCGGGACATATGACGTCCGGATATCTGATATCTCCTGGAGGCACCTCAGTTAGAACGTCTCAAGACCAAAAAACGGAAATTAAAAAAAAATCCGGCCTTGTTCCCGGATAAAAAAATCACTCCATCCCGTACGGTACGTTTGCCCGCAGGCAGTGCGCCATGTCGGCAAGGATCGGCTCGATTGCCTGCTCCTTCCGGTACCGCTCCGCCATCTGCTCGGCGAGGCTGCCTTTTTTGATCCGGCTCTCAATGACCGGCAGGTACTGTCGCTCTTCTGCGGTCGCCTTCTGCCACGCAGAGCGGTACAGCGCTTCAAGTTCCGGCCTCAAGCCCGCCGTGCCCTTCTCGATTGCCGTTTCCGTGAGTGCGAGCAGCGCGTCCTGATCCGTTTCGACCGGCAGCGTCGGGCAGCGCAGGAGTGACGTCACCAGTGAAGCGACCGCCATATCTGAGCGGATACACTCCTGTTCGTCGGGCGCCTTGATCTCAAGGCATTCCCGGGAGAACCGGATGATAAGCCCGCATGAGTTGAGCCATTCCTCGCAGAGGATATCAGCGTCCCGGGCCCGGAGTTCGGAAAAGACCTGCTCCTGTGCAGTACGGTACTCCGCGACCGACCGGAGCCGGGCCGGGATAATACCGTTGCAGATTGCCGGGATCACCTTCTGGTTCTCCCGGTAATAGATGAGCCGGTTGTCCATTTTCCCGGTAAGAATGCCCTCTACCATGGGAGAGGATGCCGTGAGCGCGATGAGATACGGGAGGAGCGTGCGGATCCGGTTATACTGCATGAGCAGGTCTTTTTCTCCCGCGTACGACAGGTTGATCTGGAGCGCCTGTATGTTGAGCCATCCGTGCTGCCGGATGTTGAAAAGCCGGTCATAGCACTCGTAGTACTCCCCCTCGTCATGATCCCAGACCGCAGTCCGGTCAAGCGTCAGGGTGGGGTGCATCCCGAGGCCGAGCAGGTGGTACTGGCCGGGAAAGATGTGGTAGAACTTCCTGATTCCCGCCATGAGCATCGCTTCGAGCGCGGCAGGACCCGGCGCCGGGACACGCGGGAGAAATTCAAGTACCGTCTTCTGGAGTTCCTTTCCCAGTTTCGTCTCGCCAAAGGAGATCTCGCTCTCGAAACTCCCGCAGATGGCCTTGATGATCTGGTCGGATACGGGAAGCGCCGTAAAGTGGGCGTCGTTTATCGAATATTCGTGTTCTGTGCCAATCGTCATACGCACCGGTGTCCCCGGGGGATGGTCATGACCAGATCCGTGTCCGGCTCATCGATCCGGTTGATCTCTGCTATCTCTGCATCGGTGAGATGGCTGACAAGGTGCAGGATGTTTGTTTCCGCCTGCTCGTATTGCTGGCGGTACGCCCCGGGCTCCTCTTTGAGGAGCGGGACAATCGGGCAGATGGCAGCATGTTTTAAGAAAATCCGGATCGTGTCGCCGTCAACATCGAAGGTAAACGGCCCGGCCCGGCAGGTCTCGGGTTTGACCTGGTGGCAGGTACACTTGTGGTCCTTCATGAGGATACAGGTGCCGTCGGCATGGGTTTTGAGGCGCAGGTAACCCTCGTTCTCAAAACACGCAGGCGTTACTCCTGCGGTGATCAGTTCGTCGTAGCGGTTTCTGGTGACGGGAGGGTGCGCATCATCGCAGCAGTGCCCCCCGCATGCCATACAGATAGCTTCAGCACGAAGCAGCCAGTTTTCAGTCAAAGATGATCACGCTGCAAAAAGGTGATTGACGATCCGTTCGTAGACCCGGGGGTAGTGGGCATCCTCGCCGCTCTCAAGCGACGGGTTGTCGTTTACCTCGATCACGCAGGCATCGCCGTTGTTGTTCTTGATATCTACGCCGTACAGGCCGTTTCCGATCGCTTCGGCCGCATCGATCCCGAGCTGGATGACGTGCGGCGGTACTTTCTCCTCGGGCATGCTCTCGACCCCGCAGTACACGATATGGCCGTTTACCGATGCCTGGATCTTGAACGTCACCGAGGGGATCGTGTACTTACAGACATACAGGAGTTTTCCGCCGAGTACACCGACCCGCCAGTCGTACGTGCTCTGCACGAACTGCTGGACGACGATCCAGTCCGACATCTTGATGAACCTTCTCGCGACACGGAAGAACCCGGCGATGTCCATGACCTTTTCGACACGGAGCGAGAACGAGGTCGACGGCTCCTTGATGATGAGCGGTGTCCCGAGCGTATCGAAGAGCTGCGAGACCCGTTCGACCGACAGGTCGTTTTTCGAGAGGAAGACGGTTTTCGGGAGCGCGACGTTCTTTTTCTGGAGATGGGAGTACATGTTGATCTTGTCGCCGCAGATCTGGATGGAATCCGCGTCGTCAATGACCGGGATGCCGTGGAAGTCGGCCATGCGGGCGGCGACGTACGTAATGTTCATCGGGTCGGTCCGGGCCCGGATGAAGAGTGCGTCCATCTTTTTGATCTTGGAAATGTCGACCGGGAAGAGAAACTCCACGTTGTGTCCGAGGCCTTCTGCCACATCCCGGCAGTGGATTAAGGCACTGAGCTGCTCGGCATTGGAGAGGGTTTTCCTGTCGACAAAAATCCCGAGCCTGCTCATAAGAACTCCTGCTCGTCCCGGTATGCAGCAAGCAGCGCACGCTCTTCTTCGGTGAGATGGGTATACCGTGTGGGTGCAAGGGACGAGAGCGCGAACACTTTACCGGTCTTTACAAAGACCATGCTCACGAGGGGGATGGAAAAGAGCTCGTAGATCATCGCCGCATACCCGGCGACTGCTGTGCAGCTCCCCGTGGTCCGGCCAAAGACCGCCGTGCAGGTATGGATGGTTGCCCCGTCGTCGAGTTTCTGGTAGCAGAACGGGTACTTGCCCTTGTTTGTGATGTGCTTGATGACGTCCTTTGCCTGCTCGTTGTCCTGCACGACAAAGAAGTCCGAAGCGGTGGCAAAGTAGTTGAGCCCGTAGAGGATCGCCGGGAGCGGGACGTAGGCTTGCGAGATGCCCCATTCCACGACCGGGATACCGGCGATTTTTGCCCGCTCAAGACATATGGGCACCACGAATGCGTCAAGGACGGCCCGGCTGGACGGGCGGATATCATCCCCGGCCAGTTCACGCTCAAGGATGGTATAATAGGCCTCGGTCTTGTACGAGTAGTCCTCAGCGATGACATGGTACGCATGGTCCCGCATGACAATTGCAAGGGAATCCCGGGTCATCACCGGTTCTTTTCTCGTCACGAGATGGGCATGGGTGGTATGGCTGCTCCCTCCCCGTGCGGGCGTCTGGTCAAGCATCGCCGCCCGCACCGTCGCCCGCCGGTTCATGCCGGGCCGGGAAAAGGGATTTGCAGGACCGGATGCGACCGTACTATCTGTCTGCAGCTCATCATCTGGCTCTCGGGGATCGCCCCACCGATCGTTCATCCGCAGATCAGCTCGCTCGTTCCCCTCAGAGAGATCTCCCGGGGGCCGGGGGTTCCCGGTACAGACCTGCCCGTGGAACAGGAGTCCCGGGCAAAATGAGTGAACTGGGCAGAAGCATGATCCATAAACTCACGCGCTGCATCAATGATACAGCGTGTCATTGCAAAAGAGAGAGAAAACGCGAACCGTTTAGCCTCTTTGTCATCGTCGTCGTTGCTGACACTGACGGTCATGTTCAACACTAATCCAACACACGGTTTGGATTATTCTATCTTCCTCTATACGTGCCAGCCTTTAAAAGAATTTTGCACGTGATCATTTCCCGGGATGATTACGGTTCATAATCAAAGGACTATGAGGGTTCCGGATTTCCTCCCGCGCACGATTTTTTTGTGTATGAGTAATCACTCCCGGCCGCAGGTACCGGGTGCAGTGATTTTGGGGAAAATTCCCATCTGAAAAGCGGGGGATCGCAGGGCCGGAACAGGAGTTTTTATGCCCCGGATATCCTGCGGATTTTACCACAATCCTAAAGTTGATATTGCATTATCACTATCAGTAATTACATATGCATATACCGAGTCCTGAAGAGCTCCGTTCCCGCCGCGAAACCCTGGGGCTCAGGCAGACCGAGATCGCAAAGAGGGCAGGCATCAGCCAGTCGATGGTGGCCCGGATCGAGGCAGGCAATGTTGACCCCCGGGTCAGCACTTTAAACAAGATCATAGTGGTGCTCAATAATGCAGAGCCAAAGAAAATGACAGCCGGCCAGATTATGCATACACCGGTGCTCTCCATCCAGCCTCAGGCAAGCATATCGCAGGCCGTAGAGATCTTCGAGAAGAACAACATCTCCCAGCTGCCGGTGATAGAAAGGGGTGCGCCGGTCGGGTGTATTTCCGAATCGGCGATCGTAAAAGCGATCGAACAGCAGCGACTCCATCATACGCACCTTTTCATGGTAAAAGACTTCATGGAGCCCGGTTTTCCCACGGTGCCCCCGGATATGGATGTCGAGACGGTGGTAAACATCCTCCAGCAGAACCACGCGGTGCTGGTGACCGAGGGGAGACTGGTCAGGGGTGTCGTCACCAAGCACGACCTGATCACCCTCATTGTCTGACCGTGCGGACCGGATTCCGCACCGGTATGTGCGGCACAAAAACGCCTTTTTACATTATTCCTGAGCAGTTCGGGGGAGATTCTGCAACGCTTTTAGAAATCTTTATAAATCATTATAAAAAAGTGATTCTTGTTGTGGCTGGTGCCACACCAGAGGTTTTGTGAAATGGCGGAAACAACAGAATCCAAAGAGATCAGCAGTGCTACTGTTATCGGGATCGGTGTGGTAATATTCGTGGTTATCGTCGGTATCTGGTACCTGTTCCTTAAATAAAACCAGTATTTTTTTTTATTTTTAAAGTTTTGAAACGAGATCCCGGAGCATGGCGGCTGGATCGGCAGCCTTTACCACGCTTGAGGCAAGGAGCACCCCGTCAGTCCCGAGATCCACGGCAATTTTTACGCATTCGCCGCTCTGAATACCGGCTCCCGTGAGGACTTTTACCTTCGGGTTGACTGCGTGCACGGCCGCGACCGACCTTTTTATGATATCGGGATTTGCCTTGGAGACCGAGACGCCGCTCCCGATCAGTTCCGGCGGTTCGATGGCCACATACTCCGGGCCAAGCGCTGCGGCACCGGCACTCGCGATCTCGTTATTGGAACAGACGACCGCCGTGAGCTTGTGGGACTGGAGCGCCCGCACCGACGATTCGATCTCTGCAAGGGTCAGCCTCCGTTCCGAGTGGTTGACAAGCGACCCGGCAGCTCCTGCCAGTCTGAGTGCATCGGCCGTGATATGGCCGGTGTGGGCACCGGGCTCGTACCCGTCCACGTGCTGGGCGTAGACAGGGATCGCGAAATGGTGGCAGAGCGGGTGAAGATCGATGTACCCGGGTGCGAGACCGATGGTCACCCCGCTCTCGCGTGCGACAAGCTGAGCGTCAGTGGCAATCTGGTGGGCGCGGTTACCCGTGCCCTCCTTGTAGGTCTTGAGGTTTACCAGGATCAGGGGTGACGACATCTTACATCATTCCTCGTGCTTGAGGTGTTGCACGCCGGTTCCATTCAACCTTTCGCTCTCCGGCCCGGCCGGCGCAGAGGAGATCATTCTTCCTTTAACCCCCGGGTATAGTGACCGGCAGTAATGCCCCCGAGAGCGATCGACTTCACCCGTTCCCTGAGGGTGGCAGGATCGCGGGTCGTGGAGCCGGGTTTTTGTGCAGCAGATGCGATTGCCTCACGGTAGGCCCGCACCATTTCCCTTGCATAGTCTGCCGGTTTTCCCCGTGCGTCAATCGCGACTGCATTGATCCCGGCCGCTGCCAGTTCCGGCACCACATCGACGAGGCAGGTCTCGGCGGCGTTGAAAATATGACTCCGGCAGGCGCCGTCCACATGTACCGGGAAAAGACGCCCGGTCTCGTCCCGGATCCCAAGCCAGCGGGTATTCCTGCAGGGACCTGACGTGCGCCGGCACCTGGTGATGACGGCACGCAGGCAGTCATCGGTTACCATCGTCTCAAGGTTTCCCTGCACAAACACGGCAAGATCCGGGCTGTCCCCCTGCCGGTGTACCTCACGGGCAAGTACGGCGATCTCGCTTCCGGATAATTCCGGGGAGACCTGGAGCATCGTAAAATTCTGTCGGGCAAATACCCGGACTGTCTCCGCGTTAAAAACGTTCAGCCCCCACGACCCGGCAAGGGCAAGACCCGGTGCCGCTTCTTGTACGGCAAGCGCGGTTCCCGGGTTTTCCACCATGCACGTACGGAGGCCCGCTGCGTACAGCCGGGGCAGGCACGACCGGATCGCAGCGATCTCACCCTGCCGGGTGATCCGGGGTAGTTTCCAGATGAGCCGTGCATCGTGTGCCCGGCAGATGTCGAGTGCAGTGCGAACCGCCGCCTCGATACGGGCGTTCTCGGATTCTGCATCAACACCTGAAGGGTACGGGAAGCCGGCAGGTTCAAAGCAGATCGTTTTTGCCCCGGCACGGGTACCGGCATCCACGGCGTCCATGCAGTCCGCGTACAGGATAATGCTCATGGGCCTTTTTTGGGCGTCCGGAGTTTTTCTGGCGGTGGAAGAGACGGGTGCAGGAGGTGCCGGATATCCGGCGATAAACGTTGCAAGACGCTTTTTTGCTGCCGTCACCTCTTCCGGCAGGGGGCGGGAAGATGCAATAAGGGCCTCCCCGGCCCGGATGAAAAATTCTCTCCGTACCCGGTTAATCTCGCTCACCGGGGTAAACAGGGTGCCGTCATAGGTGAGTTCGAGGTTTGCGATACCAAACGGCGTTCCCCCGGTCTTTGTGAGCTGTGCGGCAAGCGTTTCCTCCGAGAGCGGGTGGGACCGGGCCGGTACGAGGTGGAGGTCTGAAGTATTTTCCACAACGACCGGTTCTGTTCCCGGGGGGCGGATCGTGCCTGCAAGGGTCAGGTGCCCGTCAGCGGCAACCGTTGCGACCATATCGATCGGCACCAGGTGGCGCAGGTCCGGCGGGGCCAGTGCCCCTATCTGCCGGGCACGGGCTGCCAGCACCTGCGATGAGGTGAGAAAGACCCGCGAGCCTTCGAGCGCCGGGCGGGAAACGGCAAGCACAATCATCCCGTCGTTTTGCACATCGGGTTCGCTGTTGAGAGCGAAACCCCACGCTGCTGCCGGATGGTTCTGAAGGGTAAAGAGGAGCCCATCCCCGGGGTGCAGGGTGACGGGATGGTCCGGGGTGATGGTGACGGTTCTTCTGGCACGATCGTACCGGGTGACGGTCCCAATAAGCAGGCCCCGGTTGTCCGGCCGGTCCCTGCCCATGAGTTTCTCGTTCCTGTCGCCGAAGAGATGGCCCCGGGTGAATTCCCGGTTGAACGCGAGCATCAGGTCGTTCTCATCGGCTTTATCCGGGGTAAAACTGCCGGCTGCCGCCGCATCGAGTGCACGCCGGTACGTGGAAACGACGATGGCCACGTACTCCGGGGACTTCATCCGGCCCTCGATCTTCAACGATGCGACCGGGGCGTTTACGAGCCGGGGGATCTCGCGGTAGGTACAGAGATCTTTTGGCGAGAGGAGATACTTTTCCTGCAACGGCACCTCGCTTGCATCTGTCGGCCGGCCGTATTTGTCGACATCTGCTGTGACAAGCGAATATTTCATCCGGCACGGCTGGGCGCACATGCCCCGGTTCCCGCTCCGGCCGCCGATAACAGATGAAAGCAGGCACTGGCCCGAGTAACTGTAGCAGAGGGCACCGTGTGCGAAAACTTCAAGACCGACACCGGTATCCGCGGTTGCCCGTGCAATCGCTTCTGCTTCGGCAAGGGAGAGTTCCCGGGCGAGCACTACCCGGGAAAATCCCTGCTCGTGCGCCCACCGCACTCCCTCCGCGTTGTGGATGGTGAGCTGGGTCGAGGCATGGAGCGCAAGGCCGGGCACGATCTCCCGGGCGAGCGCTGCGACCCCGGGGTCCTGCACGAGCACGGCATCGACCCCTGTCGCGTACAGCCGGACAAGGTACTCCGCGACGCCCGGGATCTCCCGGTCATGGACGAGCGTGTTCGTGGTCACGTAGACCCGCACGCCCCGGGCATGGGCGTACCCGACTGCTTCTGCTATCTCTTCATCGGAAAAATTCCGTGCAAATTTCCGTGCGCCAAACTGCTTCCCGCTCAGGTAGACTGCATCGGCCCCGGCAGCGACCGCAGCATAGAATGCATTCATCGATCCGGCCGGTGCAAGTAGTTCGGGGATTTTTTGTGAGGGGTGCAGGGTTTTTTCTGGCATAGGAACTCCGTTTTTAGGGAAAGAAATACCGGATCACGCCGAGGGTGGCAAGCGTGGTGGGAACAGCGGCGACGCAGTAGCCGGCCATGGTGACGGCAAACGCCTTCTCCCGCTGCCACCCGAACAACCGGGAGGCCGGCGCACAGAGATAGACCCCGATCAGGATCTCGCAGGGAAAAAGGCCGAGGATGCCATACCGGTCAAACAACTTCGAGCGTTCCGCGAGGTTCTTTGTTTTTTCGAGGAACCATGCGACGTGTTTTGAGGTCTGCCCGGCGGTATCGAGAATGCCGAAGATCCCAAGGAAGATCCCGGCCTCGATGCTTGTCGCGGCACACAGGGCATACAGGGGCGGGAGGCCAAGACCGATCCCGATCGGTATGGACCCGTACTCAATCAGGAACGCGCTCGTGATCAGGGCAATAACCGGGGCAAGCGAGATGCGGAGCAGGTATGCAGCACCAAGCGGCAGGATAAGTGCAGGAATGATACACCACCCGAGCGCTATGCCAAGAAGCCGGAGATTTGTCATGACTGCCGCACGTTCCATATCAAGCGGACAGTTTCAACCCGGAAGGGGATAAACCGGTATCCTCCTCAAAGCCGGGAAACGGCTCCCCGGCCGGGCACATCTTTTTGTGGCCCCGCGGCTAACGGTCAGGTACATGCAGATCGTAGCCGCTCTCACCGACCCCGCACAGGCTGCGGCCGCACAGGCACAGGGCGCCCATATCATCGAGCTCCGTTTCGACCTGATGGACGGCGATCCGGTGGAACTGGTGCGAACGTGCAGAAAAGCAAGTCAGCTTCCCATCATCGCCACGTTCCGCTCCGCACAGGAAGGAGGGCAGTACTTCGGGAGCCCGGAGGAATGGGCAAAAAAGATTGCACCGCTCATCCCGCTCGTGGACTATGTCGATGTCGAGCAGCAGTTTGCCCGCGAGGCCGGACCGGTGATATCAGCGGGAAGAGCGATCATCGCCTCTCACCATGAGGCGCAGATGATGCCGCTCCACATTTTATTTGTGCTCGAACAGGAACTCCGGTCGTACGGCGATATCCCAAAAATTATTGTCACCCCCAATAACGAGGACGACCTTATCGATCTTATCGCATTTACCCGGGCGGCAAAGAAACCGATCTGCACCGGGGTCATGGGAGCATCGTTCCGGTATGCCCGGGCAATCCTCCCGCTCTTTGGCTCGGAGTTTGTATACTGCCATGCCGGCGTGCCGACAGCAGCCGGGCAGTACTCGGTCGAAGAGTTCGTGACACTGCAGAAACTGCTCTTATGAATGTAAGCAAAAAGTGTTCTGTCAGTCTTCGGCAGCTAGCCATTTTCTTCAGAGTATTGTATTTCAGAAACTGCCGACAACTTGACAGAACCTAAATTATTATTCTTCCAAGAAGAAATAATGTAAAAGAAAATATGTGAAGAATAGATTTTCATGCCTCACGAATATTTTAGCGAACGGGAAAATGGGCCACGTCCACGTGTTCTAGAAGATATTTCGGACCCCGCATGGAAAGGTCTGCACACTGTAATTCTTAAGTGGTATCTTGAAAATGCATTGTGTGGGACTAATCATGGGAATAATAATGACCTTTTCGAAAATTTACTTTTAGCAGAAATTCCGACTTTGTCATGGTCACTGAGTTCATATTTTAAGCCTTCGATTCCTGAGATCCTCGATTTAATTGAATTTTGCTATAAGAGCATTTTATGCACTACGATGGATCATAAGGAATTATATCAGAAATATGATTATTTATCTCATAGAGAGGTTGGTCAAATTTCATTTCGAGATGACATCAACCAAATTTTCAAAAGAAATGGGATTATTTACGAGTTATCGAAGAATGGAGAAATCATACGTTTAATTCCTGATGAATTTCTAAAACCGTTTCAACAAACAGAATTCCATACTGGAGATGCAGATCTTGATAATCTACTTAGCACCGCTCGCATGAAATTTCTTGATTCTGATTTTCATATTCGAAGGGATTCTTTGGAAAAGCTATGGGATGCTTGGGAAAGGTTGAAAACGATAGAGTCTGATAACAAAAGATTTTCTGTAGAAAAACTCCTTAATATAACGGCTCCTGAAGAAAATTTTAACAAGCGACTTAATACCGATGCAGCTGAACTTACAGAAATAGGAAACCAATTTAGAATTCGACATCATGAAATAAGTAAAATTCCGATTGAATCGAGTAATCAGGTAGATTATTTATTCTTAAGAATGTTCAATATTATTTATCTCATTCTCAAATCTACAAATCGAATAAGCTAATTTTATCGTTTAATTACCTTAGGAAGAACGCGTAATCCCCTCGTTCCTACACGACTAATACGGAGTTCTTGATAAAACTCAGACTCTAGAACATTAAGAAGGGGGCGATCAACTTGGATGTATTTTGAGATTTCTCCCATAAGTATCTCGAAGTGTTGTTGAAATTTATCAGCATCTTCGCTATCAATTGCTTGTAATTGAATTTGATCTAAAGGAGAAGGCAATTGTCCAGGACTTAATCCAGCGAAACATAGTGGAATTATTTTTCTATCGAGACCCGCGGCTGCACCTGCTTCAAAATGGATCCATTTTCTTTCGACTGATTTAGGTGAGCAGAGAATTATCATGTAGTTACATTGTCTGACCGCATCAATTATTGTATCAAACCATTTCTGACCCGCAGGGATGTTGTGAGGATCTCCAGACACAAATATTTCAATTTCATCAGGAAAATTGCTTTTCAAAAACTTTTTTAATTTTTTAGCAACCTCCTCGTTTTCATGGATATGAGATATAAAAACTTTAAATGGTGTTTTTGTTGTTTTTTCATCTGATTGTGAATCCAATGATCGTTGGTCTTCGATCCATTTTCTTCCAATTTGAGATACCGATATAAACGAATCACTACCTATCATATTCAGATGAATGTATCCCTTGTCCTGCAACGATGGGATTAATTTGATAATCTCATTTTTTTTCAACCCAACAGATTCTCCTAGTTTCAGAACATAATTGTCTATTTTTATTTCATTACCGTTAGACTCTGCAGATAAGGCCTCTAAAAATTTTACGATTTTTCGCTCATTCTCACCGTTGAATTCACCCTCTATCCAATCAAGAGCTTGTTGAGTCAGCATAACGTCGCGACCGCTACTCCCCCCATATTCTTGGATGAAACCCTCACTTTTAAGCGAACGGAGAAAATCGGCGAATTCTTTTTCGTTGAATCCAGATCCCTGTTGAAACATATTGGGATTAAATGGACTACCCAAAATTCCTCCTGTTCTAAAGTGCATTTCTTTGAGGATACGAGTCTGTTTATCGTCCATCTTTAACCACAATCCATTCTTCGCTTATACAAATTAAATTCCTTCCCAAATCTCATTTTTAATAAATTAAACATCCGCTCTAATTTCGAAAATCTGAACTATTAAAAGCATAAAATTAACAATTAAAACAAAAATTAAAAATGTTGATATAGACCAAAGAATGTTAAATACGTTGATTGGCCAAATGTAAATTTTTATTATTGCTAATGGGTTTTTAATATAGGCTTTCGCGATAAAACTTATACAATACACAATTAGGGAAATTAATAAACAACCCACGGTAAGTATAATAGAATTATTGACTTCTTTTTCGAGATCTCTTTTAATGGACTGTTTGATTGCAATTATAGCGAATATAACAGAAAGAACTGCAGTTTCAATTGTAATATAAGTGCTCAATAGAGTTTGCATGTCTTTTGGTTCGAGCTTATTTGATATCATAAAATAACTGATAACTAACGCAGCAATAATTATAAGTATTGAAAAAATTTTCCATGGTTCGTTTTTTGTCACAATAGAATGAATAAAAAAAATTATACCGATACAAGAGAGAGCAATTGAAATAATCCACAAAATAATAAAAGGAAGTGTGGGATAGAAAGCCATAAGGAAACTAGAAATTATCATGAGAGAAATGCCGAGAATTGATATTTTTACACTATTGTCTGTTAAAAGTGGTACGGACACAATATCGCATATCGACATTTAATAATAATATACTATCTAGATCATTATAAAAAAAAGAATTACCGGTATTTTTCCTGCTCCAGCACCGCATCGGCGAGCACGAGCGCGAGCATCGCTTCTGCCACCGGGAGGATCCGGGGCACGATGCAGGGGTCGTGCCGGCCGCCCACGGTGATTGCCACCACGTTCCCGTGGATATCCCGGGTCTGCTGGACTTTTGCAATCGACGGTGTGGGTTTCACCGCGATGCGGACAACGATCTCCTGCCCGGACGAGATCCCGCCGAGGATGCCGCCCGCGTGGTTGCTTGAAAATCCGGTCGCGGTCATCGGGTCGTTGTTCTCGCTCCCGAACTTTCCGGCCACAAGAAACCCGTCGCCGATCTCCACGCCTTTGACTGCACCGATCCCCATCATGGCGCCGGCAATCGCTGCGTCGAGTTTCCCAAAGACCGGGTCACCAAGACCCGTCGGGCACCCGGTTGCCACAATCTCCACGATCCCGCCCACGGAGTCGCCGACCGCCTTTGCCGCGAGGATCTCCGCTTCGATCTCCTGCGGGGCGGTCTTGCCGTGCACGGAGACGATCCGGCCGGTAACCGCGATCCCTTTTGTCACGAGGTATTTCAGCGCCACGGCCCCGGCCGCGACCCGGCCGACCGTCTCCCTGCCCGAGCTCCGGCCGCCGCCCCGGTGATCACGGATGCCGTACTTTTCCTGGTACGTGAAATCCGCGTGGCCGGGCCTGAACTTTTCCCTGATGGCCTCGTAGTCCCCGGAGTGCACGTCCTTGTTTCTTACCAGGAGCGCGATGGGCGCGCCGGTCGTCTGTCCTTCAAACACGCCCGAGAGGATCTCGACCGTGTCGCTTTCGCTCCGGGCCGACGTGAGCGGGGATGCACCCGGACGGCGCCGGTCAAGCAGCGGCTGGATGTCGGCCGGTGATAATCCGAGACGGGCCGGGCACCCGTCGATGACTGCCCCGACCGCGGGTCCATGGCTCTCGCCAAATGTCGTTACTGCAAAGTTCCTGCCAAACGTGTTCATGCCAGTATCTCCCGTATTGTCGTATCGGGCACATCGATCCCAAAGAAGAGCCGGAACTGCTCCCGTGCCTGGTGGATAAAGACCTCGGTGCCGGTGATGGTTGCGCACCCGGTTTTTCGTGCGGCCGCAATCAGGGGGGTTACCGGAGGTGTGTACACAAGATCAAATACGGTCATCTCCTTTTTGAGCTGATCGTCACGCAGCGGGCTTCCCGTATCCGGCTGCATGCCAAGCGAGGTCGCGTTCACGACAAGATCCGGGTTTATCCCGTCAAAGCTGTTCCAGGAACGCCACCGGCAGCCGAACTGTTCCGCGAGCGTCCGCGCTTTCTCCGTCGTCCGGTTCAGGATCGTGACCTCCATGTCCAAGTTCGTGAGCGCGTAGGCAGCCGCTGCTGCGACGCCCCCGGCACCGAGCAGCACCGCACGGGTGCCTTTGAATCCGGTAAGGGGTTTTTGTATGCCCAGCCAGTCCGTGTTCCAGCCGTGCGCCGCCCCGCAGGAAAAGACCACCGTGTTGACGGCGCCTATCTGCTGTGCCGCATCATCATCGATCTCGTCGAGGTATGCCATCACGTCGCGTTTGAAGGGGATGGTCACCGAGAGCCCTTTTGCATCGATGTCCCGGGCCATCTGCAGGATCGTCGCGATCGACGGGTGCTCAAACCGGGTATAATGGCAGTTCAGGTTGTACCGCTCGAAGAGCCGGTTGAAGAGCAGGGGGCTTTTGCTGTGGGAACAGGGATAGCCGGCGATGCCGAGGAACCGGGTCTGCACATCGCGATCGGGACCGGTCAGCAGGGATTCAAGCATGTGGAGTTCGGTTGCTCCGGGAGCGTCTGCCGCAAACCACCGGAACGCCGCCTCCTGCACCTGCGGGGGGACGGTGCCCTCTTCGATAAGGGAGAGGATCCGGCCTGCCGCTTGTTCCGTTGATGTCGTGGTCGTATCCACGCAGAAGTCTGCCGCTGCGGCATACTGCCAGCGCCGGCGGGACATTACCTGTGCAATCTCTTCTTCCGGGGAGAGGCTGGTAAGCGGCGGGCGGGGGCTCTTTTGGAGCCTTTTTCGGATGGTCCCGATGTCTGATGTCAGGAGCACGCACACGCTTCCGGCCCGGAGGTGTTCCATGTTTGCCGGGTCCGTCACGACGCCGCCACCGGTGCCGACAACACAGTCGCGGACGGAGAGCCCGGCGATCACGTCGCGTTCCAGCGCACGGAACCGCACCTCCCCGTCATTTTTGAAGATATCGGGGATCGTGCGGCCGCATTTCTGTTCGATGAGGGCATCGGTGTCCACAAACGGCACATTCAGCCGCCGGGCAATGATGGTGCCGATGCCGGTCTTTCCGGTCCCGCGGTAGCCGAAAAGCACGATCCGCTTCATTCCATCACTCCTTTGATTGCATCCCAGAAACCCGGGAACGATTTGTTCACGCACTCCGCGCCGGTGATCGAGACCCCTCCGATCCCAAGACCAAGAACGGCAAAGCTCATCGCGGTCCGGTGGTCGTTTGCCGGGTCGATGGTACCTCCGTGGAGTGCGGCCGGCTGGATGACGATCCGGTCACCTTCGGTATTTGCGATACAGCCAAGCTGGCGCAGGCATTTTACGGTGACTTCGAGTCGGTCGCTCTCCTTGTACTTCAGGTGGCCGACGCCGGTGATCATGGAGGGAGTCTTTGCCATCGCCGCTACCATGCAGAGCGTCTGGACGGTGTCGGGTGCCGAAGACATGTCGATTGTGATCCCGGTAAGGGGGCCCTCGTGTTCGACCATGACCCCGTCGTGGGCGTATGTCACCTGGCAGCCCATCTTCTGGAGTGCGGAAAGGAAGAGCCGGTCTCCCTGCATGGATTCCGGGTTGAGGCCGGTGACTGCCACCCTGCCGCGGCAGATCGCCGCAAGCGCAAAGAAGTACGAGGCCGATGAGTAGTCCCCTTCGATGACGTACGTGTGACCGGTGTAATGATCCTTGTTGCTGACTGCGAACTGCCGGTAGCCTTCGCGCCGGATCACGGCGCCGAAATCGGTCATGACCCCGGTGGTGATGTCGAGATAGGACTGCGACGCGGGAGTTCCCGTGATCGAGAGCGTGACCTCGTGGTGGGCATAGGGGGCGGCCATCAGGACTGAAGAGGCGAACTGGCTGCTCGATGACCCATCTATAGTGGCGCTCCCGCCGAGAAGGCGGCCACCGATGGTGAGCGGGGGATACCCGGGCTTTTTTGCGAATACGACCATTCCTCCCAGATCGGAAAGGGTGCCGGCAAGCGGGCCGACCGGCCGCTCCTGCATACGGGCGCTTCCGGTAAACGTGACCGGGTTATCGCAGAGCAGTGCCGTGGACGCGAGCAGGCGCAGCGAGGTGCCCGAGTTGTCGAGGTCGAGCACGGTGCCCGGCGGGCAGGACAGTTTTCCGTCGCAGCCTTCGATGGTCACGCTGCGTTCTCCGGCTTCAAGCGGGATGCCGAGCCTGCGGAGTGCAGCCATCGTGAGCTGTGTGTCGTCGGAGATAAGCGGGTGGACGATCGTACTCGTGCCCCGGGCAAGGGCTGCGGCGATAAGGGTACGGTGCGTGTAGCTCTTTGACGGCGGGGCGGCAACAGTAAAGTCGACCCCGTGCCGCGGGGGGAGAGTAACGATCATGGCGGGACCTCGATCTTCGGGTAACAGCCCAGTTTTCTTACCGTGGTAATTGCCATGAGTTCGGAAAGTGCCTCGTCGGTCTGCCCGGTCACGGCATAATCGAGGAAGAAAACATACGTCCCCATGCCGCGCTTGGTGGGCCTCGACTCGATCCGGGTCAGGTTGATCCCCCGCCGGGCAAAGACGCCGAGGAGGTCATAGAGCAGCCCGGCCCGGTCGGTGTCCGGGTCGATGAGGAGGCTGCACTTGCCGGGCCGGCAGCCGGGCCCGGGGGTCTTTGATATCCGCACAAACCGGGTCGTGTTCTCCGGGTTGTTCTCGATATTTTGTTCGATGACCGGGATCCTGTAGATCGCCGCTGCCGACAAGGGAAGGATCGCCCCGGCGTTTGGGGTCTTCTTGGCCTCAAGGGCACTGGAGGCGTTGCTGCTCGTGTGGATCACCGGGACTGCCAGTTGCTCGATGTACCTGCTGCACTGTTCGTGGGTCTGCGGGTGGGCATAGATCACCCGGATCTTATCGGCCGTCACAAGGGAGGCAAGGTTGTGGTGGATCGGCATGTACATCTCCGCGGTGATGGCGAGGTTATTGTGGGAAAGCCCGTCCATGGTCTCCCCGACAGCGCCCGCCTCGGAGTTCTCGATGGGCACGATCCCGTCTCCTTCTCCCGCCGCAACTGCGGCAAAGATGCCGTGGATGGTGGGTTTGAGGACGAGGGGGTCGCAGGCGAGTTTTTGTGCGAGCTCGTGGGAGAACGTTCCTTCGGGGCCGAGCGTGATGACCGTCATTTCTTCACCATGCACTCGATGAGGGAATCGGTCAGGTCCTGCCCGCGCTTGCAGTAGGTGCCAAGATGCTGGCTGTCCTTTGTGAAAAATTCCGCAAAGGCATCAGGGTCGCCCGATGTTACGATCTCCGCGAGGTCGCCGGCTGCCGACCGGCAGGCTGCGATCACCTCGGGGACAAAGGGATTCTGTTCGAGGATATCGGCATAGAGCGCCGGGTCCTGCGAGAGGAGCCGGCCGACAAGGCCCAGTTCGATCTGGTAGACCGGGCTCATGTATGCCTCGGTCGCCCCGATGTCGGTACCCAGCCGGCGCAGGGTGTCGGCCATGCAGATCGTGACAAAGTGCGTGAGCCCCTGCACGACCGCCATCATCCGGTCGTGGTCCTCGGGGGTCGCGAGCGTGCAGACCGCACCTTCGCGGGTGAAGATGCCCGCGAGGTAATCGATCGCCGCATCGGTCGTGCGGGCGGGGCATATCACGATGGTCTGGCCAGAGATTGAAGATATTGTCGGCCCGAACATCGGGTGGAGCCCGATCACCTGCGCCTTTGACCGGAGCATGGCGGCGACGGGGGCTACCTTGAGCGAGGTAAAATCACAGAGCAGCTGGTCGTCCCGCAGCACGGGCGCGATCTCCCCGATGACCCGGACTGTGTCCCGGATCGGGACCGAGACAATCACGATGTCGCAGGACTCTGCGAGCCGTTCGTTCGTGAGTGCGGTCGAGCGGCCCGATACGAGGGTCTCATAGCCGGCCCGCTCAAAGACGGGACAAAAGAGCTGCCCCATCTTCCCGGTTCCGCCGATAATGCCTGCCTTCATGCTCACTTCTCTTGGATCGTCTCTTTGACCGGCATGCCAAAATGCCTGCCGCTTTCAAGCGCACAGCCAAGGATATGATCTCCGGCTGCAAGGTTCACGACCGATATGGCACTTCCGCCGGGAGTGACCAGCCGGATCGTCTCCGCGTTCTGGAGGATGAGGCTCGCCTTTGCGCCGCTCCCTTCGGCTTTCGCTTCCACGAGCAGCAGGGGCCGGCGCTCAATCTTTGTCCTGCCCACGATCGCGGAACGGGCCGCGCCGTGGCTGTCGGAAACAAGCACCTGCCCCCCGATGGAGAGATCCGAGAGGTATGCGGTCTTCCCGTCCGGGAGCAGGATATATGCATGCACTGCGCCGGCGTTCACCCGGAACGGGCGGGGCGCGACGTACGGGTTTTCCAGCGTCTCGGCGTGGACAAGGAGCATGGCAGACGAGGTGTTTCCCATCAGCATGCCGTCGCCGTCGACAAGCATCGAGCAGGTGTCCACGCAGACCCGGTCGCCCATGCCGACCGGCTGGATCTTCGTCACCGTAAACGGGACGAGGCTGACCGTGCCGGCCTGGCTTTTTATGAGCGCCGCGACTGCTTTTACGACAGACGGATCAGTGGTCTTGAGGAGGATGCCGTACACGCCTTTCTCAAGGACATGCAGCGCGAGTTCTGCCTCGTGCGCGTCTTTCACGGCCGCGACAATCATGTCGGACTGGGCAACGAGGTTTTCGAGCGGGATAACCGCCCAGTCGCTTGTCGTGACGACCACGATCCGGTTCTTGCCTTTCGCTGCCGCATCGTTCTCGCTTGCCTTGTCCGTGATGCTGCACTCGATGACATCTGTTCCGGGTCTGAGGTCGCCATCGGGTGCGACCGTTGTGATCCTCCCGAGCCTCTTTACGTCCTCTGCCCGGTCGGTGACGATCGCGTCCGCGCCGCTCTCGATCGCGGTCGTCGCGATATCCTTGTTCCACGGGCGGCAGTCCACCCAGAACTGTTTCATTGAGGCTGCTCCAGCGCCTTTTTCGGGTCGACCTTGTTGTGTACGACCCGGCAGAGGGCGTGGACAAACGCCCGGGTGTCGTTTCTCTGGAAGGCGTTCCTTCCCATGCAGACACCGGCCCCGCCGGCCGCGACCGAGTCCCGGATCAGTTCGAGCGATTCGAGATCGCCCATCTTCTCGCCGCCGGCGACAAAGACCGGCACCGAGCAGGCTTTGGTGATCCGGGCAAACGCCTCGGAGTTGCCCGGGTAACTGGTCTTGATCATGTCGGCGCCGAGCTCTTCAGCGACCCTCACGCACTGCCCGATGGTCTGGGGCGAGGCCGGGTCGATGCCCTTGCCCCGCGGGTAGATCATGACAAGGAGCGGCATGCCCCAGCGGTTGCAGTCCCGGACGATCTTTGCCCCGGACTCAAGCATCTTCGACTCGTTTGGGGCGCCGAGGTTGATGTGGATGGATACCCCGTCAGCGCCGAGTGCGATCGCTTCCTCCACGGTGCAGACCAGCACCTTGTCGTTCGGATCCGGGTTGAGCGAGGTGCTGCCCGAGAGGTGCACGAACAGCCCGATGTCCCGGCCGTGCCGCCGGTGCCCGCGCTTGACCATGCCCTTGTGGAGAACAATCGCATTTGCGCCGCCTTCGCTCACATCGGTGATGACTTTTGTCATGTCCAGCAGGCCGTCGATCTGGCCCATGGAAAACCCATGGTCCATGGGAATTATCACGGCCCTGCCTGTGTTCCTGTCCATTATCCGTTCGATCCTGATCTCCTTTCCAATCATGATTCCCACCTTACCCGTTGAGTACCTTGAGCGCTTCCTCGACGCTCTTGTTCTGGTGCACGATACATGCCGCTGCACGGACGAACTTGTCCGGTGTCCGGTGCTGGAAGGCGTTCCTGCCAATCGAGATCCCGGCCGCACCGCCCGCCATCGCGCCCTCTATTAATTCCAATGTTGTGCGGTCATCTGTCTTTGAACCTCCGGCAACCACGACCGGGACCGGGCAGCCCCGGGTCACTTCGCGGAAGGACTCCGGGTCGCCGGTGTAGACGGTCTTTACGATATCGGCACCGAGCTCCGCTGCCACCCGTGCGGCGAGCTTCACCTGGTCGAGATCGTTGTTGGTTTTGATGTTCTTCCCCCGCGGGTACATCATCGCAAGGAGTGGCATCCCCCATTCCATGCACTCGACGGCGACCATCCCGAGATCCTGGAGCATCTTTGCCTCGGACTCGGCCCCGATGTTCACGTGCATCGAGACCGCGTCGGCGCCCATCTTCAGCGCGTTTGTCACCGAATTGACGAGCACCTTCTCATTCGGGTCCGGCGCAAGCTTCGTGCTTGCCGACAGGTGCAGGATAAGGCCGATGTCCCGGCCTCCCTGCCGGTGGCCGTGCAGCGCAAGGCCAACGTGGCCGATCACCGCATTTGCCCCGCCGTCTGCGATCAGGTTCACAGTCTGGCCCATATCGATCAGGCCCGGGATCGGCCCGTCCGAGACCCCGTGATCCATCGGTACGATGATCGTTTTCTTCGTATTGCGGTTCATGATTCTTTCCAGACGAATTTCCTTTCCTCTCATAATTCTGCAACTCCTTTTTGAACAATCAACAATGTGTGAATCGGTAACTCTCAATCAACAACAATCAACAGCGCCCCTTCGAACCAATGAATGATCAGCGGCGAAGGGGCTTACCGGTACCAGGGATAATACCCGAAACCGAAGCTGCTAAAGAAACTAAAATAACCAAAAGCGCGATAGCCAAGGCTTGTCGCGTTTACATTTTCAGAAATAACAGTACTCATGCTGCGGACGATGCTCTCGCTGTTAGAGATAAAGACATTCCCGAGGGAAAAAACCCTCACGGGTGCGGACGCATCCTTCCTGCATGCTAGTTAGGTTTGTGGTGCTTGTATTTAATGTTGTGTGCTAAGTTGTAGCATGGTACAATTAGGGAACCTATGAAATAGCTAGTAAAACGAAAAATTATAGTCAAGTTCATAGAACAATTTGGGTCCTTATTGAGAGCAATTTAAATATTAAAACAAAAGCAGATTAAAATATTAAAAAACATAAAATCATTTGTTTTGTTTTTTATTTAGGGAAATTCTTAAATCTTTGATTGTTGCCCTAATTTCTGTTGAGGCAAGGATTAAACCAGAACCAAGGTAAAGAATTCCTGATTGAAATAAACAAATCATGTCTCCTAATAAAAAGCCGACAAAAAATCCATTAGATACTTGATACAAAAATACCGGACTGTTTTCATAAGGAAGTGGATATTTACTAATGGAATTAATTAAATCAGTGATATGTTGAGACATTATCATAAGACAACCAAAAAGAACCAATAAAAAGACCATAATTAGCAATAAATTTCTTGATTTTTTTTCGACATTACTTTCCCAAAAATAAAATCGATCTAATCCATTAGAATACAAAACATAATAGAAGATAATTGTAATTAAACAAGCTATAAAACCCATCCAAATTGATCCAATTGTAATAAAAAGAAAAACAACAAAAACTAATAGCAATAGCAATAAAATTTCTAAAACTTTTAGAGAGAGATCCCGTTTTTCAATATGGGTTATTTCAAAAAGTAATAGAATTAATAACCCAATAAAAAGACAAAAACAAAGAAAAATGCCGAAATCCAAGATATATCTAACAGTAATCCCTAAAAATTGAGTGTTAAGAAGATCAACATTATTCGGATTTACTAAAAATGTGGCAATATAATATGTAATTGCACCAATAACGCCAAGTATAGCAAAAATATACAAATAATATTTTAAAAATAGTAAAACCGTCATCCTTCTTTCAGGAAGGAGCTTTTCACCACACCAATCACAATATATTTCAGAATCTGAATTGTTACCTCCACAATTCATGCATTTTCTCATATTCTACCAATGATTATTACAGGTAGATAATAACTCACACATCTTAATTTTAATTTTTTACGTAATACAAATCAGAGCCAATACAGTTTTTCTGTTCTGATTCGCCGCGGGGGCGCCCCGTCGGGGGCGGCGGAACTCCTCGCTCGTGGGGGTGTGGGGGCGACAGCCCCCGCGATACCATCAGAGCCATACGGATTTTTTGAAAATCCCTATTATCTTAACCGGACCGGCCGCGAAACCTCCGCCCACTCTCAAGGCAAAAGCACCTCCCCGCAAAACAACGGTTCGAACCATGCAGAAAAAGTCCCGTTCGCGGACAAAGGGGGGGGAGGGGGGTACCTGTGGTGTAAAATGACATCGTGTCCTTTTTTGGGGGTAACATTTGATTAATTATATTAGTGTTGCAATTCCAATTGCCACTTGTTTAGGGATTTGCATATTCACCCTGATCAGGGCAATTCGTATGTCGGGAGAAGATAACTCAAAATTGAAAGATCCCGCAGTAATTTTCCCAATTATAATATCTATGCTTGCATTAGCGATCTCAATATTGGCAGTAATTATACCCGGTCAACCGATCTTGTCGTTTCACGGCTGTAATACATTCAATCAATCATTAAATTCAACGCCTTCGGAATTGTGCATTTACAACAAAATCGATTCTCGGCCGATTGTCGGAGATTTTTATGCCGATAGTATACCTTACATAAATATGACTTATTACGACTCAAAAGAAAGCAAAAATTATCAACTTTATATCCCATTATCCAATTATCATGAGAATTTCGTTACATCAAATGAACAATCGGGTTTTATTGCCAATTTTACCATTGTAAATCTCACCTGCAAAAACAACGACAAATTTGAAGATCTAGCCAACCAATTTAAAAATTATTCTTCTTTCCGTGGGGATGTGGGAAAATTAGACATTTTGGAATATGTCCACGCGCATTATAGAGGGCAATTTATCCCAGAAGATAAGTATTATATTATTGATACGTCAACGCACGAGATACCTTCAAATTTTTTCAAATTTGCGCATGTTTACGACACACCAATTGATGTTTGTTTAAGTAATGCGGATGATACAGCCTTTACAAACTGGGTAAACGCCAGCAAAAAAATGCAAGATATTAATTTTTTAAATGATAATTATACATGGTAAAATTATTCCTCTTCCGCCACTTCTTCCAATAACAGGATTTTCACTTTCTTCCCAACCCATTTTTTAGGAACCAGAACCCCACCGGAGTTCCCGATAGATTTCACTGTCTTATCCAGTACCTGATAAGCTGATGTATGAACGTCCATTTGTCCAGTCATGAAAAATACTTTGTTCAACATTGTATTTAAAACAATGCAACATTGTTACTACTTTGTTACAACAAAACAATAACAAATAAATACTTGTTAGAACAATGTATATACATGGTTACAACAACGGCATACCCCCAGACCTGCTCCGCCCCGGCGGCAGGATTTATTGCCCCGCAGGACCCAATCGATCACCTCTTCAGCTACAACGCAATTTACCACAACACCAACAACGGCTTTGTCGTTGAGTTCCGCAGGCAAATGATCGAACTCCGCGATCAGGGTTTAAAGTTAAACGAGATAGCCGAGCGGTTAAACTGCTCTGTATCTGTCGTTAAAAAGTGGCTCCGCCGGAATCGTGAAGGTGAAGTTATTGCCGACAAGTCCCGCGCACCGTTCCACCGCACTATCAAGAACACGCAGTTCAATCAGCACATGGTAGCGGAGATCCTGGAAAAGTTCCCGTTCTACGGCTCGCGCCGGATTGCTCACACGATTGAGAAAGAGATCGGTGTGACCGTCTCTCATGCGACTGTCGCACAGATGATGAAAGACATTGCACCGAAGAAAGAGCCGGTCGTAGCCGAGAGGATTGAAATTGCCGAGCCGGACGCAATCTGGCATATGGACATGACACCCAAGAGGATCGCTGGCGGCAAACAGCAGTATATCTTTGGTGTTATCGACGCTGCAACCCGCAGGGTTCTGGCAGTCAAGAACTATGACGGCTGCACTGCTGCTGAGGTTATCGACTGCTTATACTGTGCGATCATCAGCAACGGCGGAAAGAAACCGCGCATCCTCTATACCGACAACGGTGGCCAG
>Ga0181535_10000765_pt1 | contig 45651 bp, 40 predicted proteins | sample PEATcosm2014_Bin_44_FD_119774 | JGI IMG/M metagenome (GOLD analysis project Ga0181535, IMG submission 119774) | Peatland microbial communities from MTU Mesocosm Facility, Houghton, MI, USA - PEATcosm2014_Bin17_30_metaG | ecosystem: Environmental > Terrestrial > Soil > Wetlands > Peat | place... | reverse complement strand
TGATCTTCGTCTTCGCCGCCATCAGCTTCATCCATCCCGGCAACTACCATCCCTTCGTGCCCAACGGGTTCAGCGGCATTCTGACCGGCGGCTCCATCATCTTTTTCACCTACATCGGCTTCGACTCCGTCTCGACAGCCGCCGAAGAGTGCCGCAACCCGCAACGCGACCTGCCCATCGGGATCATCGCCACGCTCATCGTGTGTACGATCCTCTACGTTGCGGTCGCGGTCTGCCTCACCGGCCTGGTGCCCTGGAAGTCGATGATCGGCGACGCCGCTCCGGTCGTGAACGCACTCAAGAAGCTCTCCCTGCTTCCAGGCGGCCACTCGCTCCACTGGGTCAGGCTCGTCGTTCTCTTCGGAGCGCTCATGGGAATGCTCTCCAGCCTGCTCGTCTACCAGCTCGGCCAATCCCGCGTCTGGTTCTCCATGTCTCGCGACGGCCTCTTGCCGAAGATTTTTTCGAGCATCCATCCACGCTTCCGGACGCCCGCATTTTCCACCTGGGTGGCCGGCTTTGTCGTCGCCATCCCCTCTGGCCTTTTCGACATCGGCACGCTCGCTAACCTCTCCAACATCGGTACCCTGTTTGCCTTCATCCTGGTTTCCATCGGCGTCATCGTGTTGCGCTATCGCGATCCGGAGCGGAAACGGGGGTTCCGAGTTCCTTTCGGACCCGTCATTCCAGCGCTCAGTGTGATCTTCTGCTTTCTGCTCATGGCCGGCCTGGACATCCTCACCTGGTTCCGCTTTGTCATCTGGCTGGCGCTGGGCCTCGTGATCTACTTCTTCTACTCGCGCCACCGGTCGGAGTTCGCGGGCCTGCGCAGAAGCTAATACATCCAACTGCATTCGCGCGTAAACGCGCTTGGCTCCGAATGCCGCCATGTCCCGGCCGTTTTCTCGACTTCAAAGATCCCGCCATTGCCGCAGAAGCTTCCGCACATCTTCACTACAGAGACGAGAGCGTGCGTGTGCGTTCGATCGAAGCCCGGCACGCCCAGGAAGCGCACATGCAGGACTCCTTTGAAAGCCGCGCACTGTATCCCATCCTGAGAATGCGCCTCGAGACAACGCTGCACCTCTCTGGCTTCTTCGCGCGAGATCAGCTCGTACCCGGCGGGAATCGTGAACTTTGCCTCCCAGCGATGGCTTTGCCGATTCGACGCGACAAACGCGTCCATTAACTCGCGCTCTTCGGGCGTTGCAGGCTGCAGGCAGCTGCCGTTCACCTGCGGAATGTCCGTGACCGACTCCTCGGAAAACACCAGAGGCTCTGGCATCGGGTCCCGATAGATGGCCGAGTAGACCTCATAGGCATCGGCAGGGGCAACGCCTCCGCCCGGCACATTCAGTGGGCTCGTCAAAGATAGGTCGGCAATTGGCTTCGCGGACAAGTCCGGAGCCGCTCCCTGAGAGCTCGGCTCTGCATTTGGCCCGCGCGTTCGCATCCGGCAACCCACTCTGGCCCACACAAACACCAGCAGTACCACCACGACCGAGACCGCCGTGAACCCACGTCTGACCTGCACATTCCGTCTCCCGATACGTCCGTCATTATCGCCCCGCGACACAGTGCGGCTCGCTACAATCTGTAGATGGAAGACATCCAGTCCTTCATTCGCCGTCTCCCCAAGGCCGAACTCCATCTTCACCTCGAAGGCACCATCACGCCCTCGACCCTGGTCGAGCTGAGCGCGCGCCACGACGCCACTCCCATCACCCAGGCGAAAGCCGACGCTCTCTACCACTTCACGGACTTCACCGGCTTCATCGAGGCCTTCAAAGCCGTGACGCGCCGCCTCATCGGCCCCGAAGACTATGAACTCGCTGCCAGTCGCATGATCGAAGCCCTCGCCGCGCAAGGTGTGGTCCACGCCGAAGTCTACATTTCGGTCGGCGTCATCTACATGTGGCGTAACCACGACCCCGCCTGCTTCGAGCCAATCTTTGAGGGCCTGGAGCGAGCACGCATTCGCGGAGAGCGCGAGCTCGGCGTCTCTGTCTATTGGATCTTCGACGCGGTGCGCCACTTCACTGTGCCCGAGGCCGAGCGCGTCTTCCACAAAGCCGCCGCGATGCGCTCTTCCTATCCGTCGATCATTGGCATCGGCTTGGGAGGCGACGAGCGTCACACCCGCTCCGAGCCCTTTCGCGCGTTGTATGCCGAGGCACGCCAAGCCGGTCTGCGGCTCACCAACCATGCCGGCGAAACTACGGGCCCGGAGGCCATTTGGGAGGCTCTCTCCATCGGTTCCGAGCGTTTGGGCCATGTCCTGTCGGCCTTTCAGGATGACTCTCTTATCCAAGAGCTCAGAGTGCGGAGCACCGCGTTAGAGCTGAATCCGACCTCGAACGTCCGCACCGGCGTCTGTCCTTCCTTCGCGGCTCATCCCCTGCGCCGCTACTTCGATGCGGGCCTGCTCGTCACAATTAACTCCGACGATCCGGCTTTTTTTGGCTCCGATGTCGCCAATGAGTATCTGCTGGCACACAGCGAACAGGGATTCTCCCGCGACGAACTGCGAACCCTTGCAGCCAATTCGATTCGCGCCAGTTTTCTGCCCGACGCAGCCAAAGGGACCTGGCTCTCCCAAATCGGCACAGCAAATTGAGGGCACAACTCGCAATCAAACTAAAGTTGTGTGCCCACCTTTCCTATGTGGGACGAGTCCAACAGGAAGTGGGTTATCATCCCAGTCAGGAGGCTGTGCAGCATGTCCGCCGAAACCGATACCGTCGCATTGATGGAAGAACCTTCAGAGAGCCGCGTATTGCGCGTGGTTGGATGGTTCTCGGTAGGCATGGCCATCGCCGCCATCGGCTTCTACGTCGGCCTCGAGCTGCGCGACCGCTACAAGTTCAAGAAGCGCACTCCGTATGACTTCTATTCCAACGCCGGCGAGTCGCAGGCTGCCGAGTTCGGCATGGGTATCTAGCAACTCCTTCCGTATTCGTTCATCCAAAATGCCGCCTCGCGCGGCGTTTTGTGTTTCCAGCCTCGGAACTGTGCCTCAACCCGAAAAACAACCTTCCTATCAGTGACTACTGCCCACGAATCCACCGGTCTTCCTGGGATACCCTAGTCCCTTATGGGGCGTATCCGAGTTCTCTCCGATCAGGTGGCCAATCAGATTGCCGCCGGAGAAGTTGTCGACCGGCCCGCCTCCGTCGTTAAAGAACTCCTCGAAAACTCTCTCGATGCAGGCGCCACGCGCATCCGTATCGAGGTTGAAGCCGGCGGCCGCAAGCTTATTCGGATTGCCGACGATGGCCAGGGCATGAACCGGGACGACGCGCTGCTGGCCTTTGAGCGTCATGCCACTTCGAAGCTTCGTTCCGCCGACGATCTGCTCGCCATCGCCACTCTGGGCTTCCGCGGCGAAGCTCTGCCATCCATCGCTTCGGTTGCGCGCGTCACCCTCCAAACCGCAACCGTTGAGGATCCCGCCGGGACTTCCCTGGAAATCGCCGGCGGCAAGATTCTGCGCGTCGAGGATGCTGCCTTGCCACGCGGCACGACCATCGCCGTCTCCGACCTCTTCTTTAACACGCCGGCGCGCCGTAAATTCCTGCGTGCCGAAGCTACCGAGCTCGCGCACGTCACTGCGCTTGTTACGCATTACGCGCTCGTTCATCCCGACAAGCACTTCGAGCTTGTCTCGGCGTCGCACACGCTGCTCTCGGCGCCGCCGGTGGCCCGGACCGCAGAGCGCATCTACCAGATTTTCGGGAAAGATACGCTGGCTCAGCTGTTACCGGTCGCAGCCGAACTCCCGCTGGAGCGTGTGGGCCTACCTGAACCCCCGCCATGGAAGAAGGACCCGAATGAACCGCCAAAGAAGCCCGGCACGCTGCGCCTCAGCGGCTTCTATTCCAAGCCCGAGCTGCAGAAGTTGAATCGCAACTCGATCTACATCTTTGTGAACAAGCGCCTCATCCGCGACCGGCTTCTGTTGCATGCGATCACAGAGGCCTACCGCAACGTCATTCCGCCCACAAGTTCTCCCGTGGTGCTGCTCTTTCTGGAAATGCCGCCCGAAGAGGTCGATGTCAACGTCCACCCGGCAAAGACCGAGGTCCGCTTTCGACAGCAATCGCTGGTCCACGACTTCGTCCGCGACAGCATTCGCAACGCATTGGTTTTGTCCCGGCCGGCTGCGGGTTTCCTCGCCGCACTCGACAACGCGCCGCTCGCCAGCCCGTCGTTGATGCCCCCGGCTGCTTCACCTTTGCCGGGTTCGCCCGAAGCAGCGGGCGGAAACGGTTCCATTGATTCGACCAACGCTGCCGTCTTCGAGCTCACGCCGAAGACGCCGCCGGTGCCGGCACGACTCGACTTTCAGGAGGCCGCCAAGGGCAGCCGTCACCCGCAAATTCTGGAAGCCGCAGCAGCTCTCCTAGCCGGGACATCTGGCTCGTCGAGTGCCTCCACGGGAGCCCTTGAAACCGCCGCCCAGGTCGAAGCCGAACAGGCCGCCGCGAATCTGAACCACCTCCGCTCGCTCCGGCCTATGGGACAGCTTCGTGAGTCCTTCATCCTGGCCACGGGAGAGGACGGCCTGTGGATTATCGATCAGCATGTAGCCCACGAAAGAGTGCTCTTCGAAAAAATCCTGCGCGATCGCGAGGTCGAACGGGTGCAGCGCCAGCACCTGCTTATGCCCCTGCTGGTCGAACTCAAGCCCGCCCAGATGGTGGTTTTTGCGCGGATTGCGGAAGAACTCCAGCAGAACGGATTTGAGGTAGAACCCTTTGGACCTCAGACACTTGCAATCAAAGCCTCTCCGGTCGGGCTGGAAGGCGCAGAATTGGAGCAGACGCTCGCAGAGATCATCGAACAAGCCGCAGCCGACCCCGACGAACGCCCGTCGAATCAACCTCTTATACCCCTTCGCACGCGGATCGCTGCCTCTATCGCCTGCCACTCCGCCATCAAGGTCAACACCCCCCTTGACCCGGCTCGTATGGAGTGGCTATTGTTGGAGCTTTCAAAGACCGATCACCCAACAAGTTGCCCCCACGGTCGCCCTATCGCTTTGCTCTATTCCTGGAAGGAAATCCAGCGGGCCTTCCATCGAATCTAGTTCGGATTTAGAATTCAAGATGGAGATCGCTTCTCGCCCACAGGGGAAAGCGGCTATCGCAAAGTTGGATAAGCACTTGGTCTGACTTTGCCCTAAAGGGCCACACGAGCCTGGAAACGAGGTTTCTTTGACAGCGGAACAGTTGGAAGCTGCACGCGCAGAACGTATGCGCCACAATGGACTTGGGACTTTGACCTTTGAGGACGCCCGGACCTGGATTGAAGAGACGGGACTTTGCCTCTTTTTGCCTCGGAAGCAGTTCACTTCCTCGATCGCGCCTTCTTTTGTCGAAGCGATCGCGGGACGCCGTGAGGCTACCCCGGATCAGAAGCAAATTGCGGCGGCAGAGGCTCTGCTCGTTCGTCTTGAAAATGAAGGAGTTGCGGTTCGACTGAACCTCTCCGGTCAGCCTGGAGAGCAGCCCGACTTCGTGGTTGCGAGCTGGGTTCTGCCCTATGTGTACGCTCTCCGTGGCGACCGCGACTGGCGTCGCAGCCCGCAGCTTACGGGCTCCCGCGCCGTTTCACAGCTTGCGATTCAGGCGTACAAGCTTCTTGAGGCGAACGATTCGAGCGTCTCCCAGTTGAAGCACGCCCTGGGGCGCGAAGTGAGCGAGTCCGCTGTGGTCCGCGCGATCACCGAACTCTGGCAGCAGCTGCGGATCATCCCAGTGATTGCCGAACCCGGTCGTGCAGCCAAATGGCAGTTGCTGCGCCATCGCTATCAGAAAGCTATCGCCGAAGGTGCATCGACCTCGCAGGTCACAGCCATCTCGGTTCTCGCTTCGATCTATTTGCAGGCCGTCATTGCTGCGAGTATGGAAGAGGTCGAGCTCTTCCTGGCTCCTCTGACTGCGCGCAGCAAGGTCCGCGAAGTGCTCCGCGGCTTGGTCGCTACCCGCCAGGTACATACGATCTCGCTCGGTCACGCGCCGCGCTTCTACGTTGCGGGGACCTTGCCCGAGTTCGCGCCGACGCCACTGGTCTATGCGAACCCGTCCAACTCGATTTCGTCGTACTACTCGTATCGCGTCGAGCAGGACGATACGCGCTTCGAGCGGCCGTTCTCGCAGCCGCCGACCTTAGCCCCGACCGCACCCTCGGCACCAACACCTGTGCCCGAACCGTCTACGCCTGTCGTGCGCAACTCGGCGGAACCACCAAAGCCTGCGGCCCGCCGGCCCCACTTCGCGCGCCCTGTCAGGAGCCGGAGTCGCAAACCGGCGCAGTCCACCGGCAGTGCCCGGATTGCTCGCCGCACAGCCGACGCGCGTCCGTCGTCCGCCAAGCATGGAGCAAATGGGTCGCACGCAGCCAACGGAGCGCGCTGGCAGAAAAATGGCCACCATCCCGCAAAGAGCCAGTCGAACGGCGCCACGGCTCGCTCCAGCAGCAACGGATCGAAGCCAAGGAACGGGAGCTCTGCCGGTTCCACCTGGACGAAGCGTAACGGCCATGGCAGCATCGGGAAGTCTGCGGCCGGCCCAGCGACCACCAAGCGCAAAACGGCCCCAAGGGTGGAAGCTCGCGCATCCCGCAATGGCCACAAACCGGCACTCACGGCAGGCGCGAAGGCAGGCAACAGTAAGCGGTACGGCTTTACTGCCCGTGTCAATAAGAAGACGAAGAAGCGCGGATGAGTGCGGCTGAAAGCTCATCGCAATCGGCAAAGCCTATCCGCAAGATTATTGTCGCCATCGACGGGCCGGCCGGGGCAGGCAAAAGCACCGTTGCCCGTCATCTCGCCCGCCACTTCGGCTTGCTGAATCTTGAGACTGGCGCGATGTATCGCGCATTTGCGCTGAAGGCTCTTCGCTCGGAGATTCCTCTCGATCAAAGCGGCCCTCTTGAAGAGCTTGCCACCGAGACGCAGATTCGCCTCGAGCCTGGCGAAGACGAGAACCGCGTTCTTCTCGATGACGAAGATGTCACCGGCCTCATCCGCAATCAGACAGTGACCGACGCCGCTTCGCGCGTCAGCGTTTTTCCTTCCATCCGCACATGGATGGTCCGACTCCAGCAGGAGATGGGCGCGGCCGGCGGCGTGGTGATGGAAGGGCGCGACATCGGCACCGTGGTCTTTCCCAACGCAGATGCCAAGATCTTCCTCGATGCGGCGCCTGAAGTCCGCGGCATGCGCCGCTTCGATCAACTCGGCCCCAAACGCGCCGTGCAGGCAGAGGATGTGGTCCGCGAGCTGCACGCGCGGGACGAGCGCGATCGCAACCGCGCCGACTCGCCACTCAAGCCTGCTGCAGACGCCGTACTTCTCGATTCGACGAATCTCACACTTGAAGAGGCTGTTCAAGCTGCGGAGGACATCGTAGTCGCAAAGCTCGCCCTCACAAACTCGCCTGCTTCACTGAATTGACAGTCCTTTGAGCGCTGCTTTGTTCTTGACGACGCCCGCCGCCCTGGTTGACGATTCGGGGAACGCATCGAACCGCCAAAGCATAGAATTGCCGTAGGGAATGGAAGTATGGAGATCACGTGCAGTCGCTGCCACCAGGCGGTCCAGGCTGACAATTGTTTCTGCCCTACGTGCGGTTTGCCGCAGCTGGTCTACGCGCCTGAATCCTCCGACGGACAGGTGCCGGCAGAGCGCTGGACCGACGCAGTGCGCGATGCCAGCATAGTCGATTGGAAGCCTGCCATGCGCGCCGCATTGCTGCTCGCCGTTCCTGCAGGCTTGCTCTCAAGTGGCCTCTCTCCTCTTGGATTCTTTGGCCTCTTCTGGATGGCTGCAGCCGCCGCGTGGGCTGTCGTGCTCTATGTGCGAAGCCAGCGCCCTGCGTGGATCACGGTCGGTGCAGGCGCGCGCATTGGTCTTGTGACCGGCTTACTCGCTGCGTGGTTAGCCTTCACCATCAGCGGCGGCGCGTTGTTCGTGCAGCGCTTTGTCTTGCATCAGTCCAGCCAGATCGACTCCGAGTGGAAGACACGCGTCGACACGAGCCAGCAAATGACCCAGCAATGGACCTCGGAGCTCGAGCCATCCGATGCGGCAGAAGCACAATCGATTCGCACGCAGGTCGAGGCATGGATGCTTTCGCCCAGTGGGCATGCAGGCATCGAAACCTTCAGCCTCGCTTTCAACGCGATTTTTCTGCTCTTCTTTGCCGCTGGCGGCGGGGCCTTGGGGGCACGCTTGCTTGCACGTACACGGCGTACCCAAGTCTGACGCTCGCTCGGTTCGCGATGGTGCTGGGTCGTCCTAACCTCGATCGAGTGCGCTCGATTCCAGTTCTCCACAACTTGCCCCGAGCCGCCGCGCCCTCGTATCATCCGGCGAGAGAGAATCCATGAGCGAAGAGCCGTCCCACCCGAGCCTGCGTGTCAAAGGCAGGCTGATGTCAGCCTCTGAGATCGAGCGAACTCTGGTTCGTCTTGCCCATCAAATTGTCGAGAAAAGCAACGGCAGCGGCGATCTGGCTTTGATCGGTATCAAGCGTCGTGGCATCCCGCTGGCTGAGCGGCTGGGCAAGCTCATCTCCAGCATCGAGAAACGCCCCGTCGACACCGGCACGCTCGACATTCAGTTCTATCGCGACGATCTCTCGACAGCCGGCCCTCGTCCCGTCGTCACCCCAGGGGCGGTTGGATTCGATGTCGCAGGCCGCGATGTCGTTCTGTGCGACGACGTGCTCTACACTGGCCGTACCATCCGCGCCGCTCTCGATGCTCTCTTCGATCATGGCCGTCCGCGTCGCGTGCAGTTGGCCGTGCTCATCGATCGCGGTCACCGGGAACTGCCGATTGAAGCCACCTATGTCGGCAAGACCGTCCCTACCAGCAGCCGCGAAATTATCGAAGTCAAGTTTCGCGAGGTCGATAACGACGAGCAGGTGCTGCTTGTCGAACGCGTGGATTAAACGAAACAGCTTCTGGCTCTTTAGCTGGAGGCTAGAAGCTCAAAGACATGACCTCAGCCGTGACCGCCGCACCCGTCCGCCGACCGATCCAGCCACCGCCGATTCCGACTTCGCCGTTTCCCTACAACAAGGGATCGCTGCTCTCGGTCCAGGATCTTACCCTCGAGGCAGTAAGCCACCTGCTAGCCCGCGCATCGGCGCTCCAGAACATGGACCCGGTGGTGCGGGACCGCATTTTGCAGAAGCGCCGGCTCGCGCTGCTCTTCTACGAATCTTCGACGCGGACTCGCACCAGCTTTGAGCTGGCAGCGAAGAGCCTTGGCGCGGACACCACGCTCATCTCGAATCTGTCTTCAAGTATCGAAAAGGGCGAATCGCTTAAGGACACCGGCCTGACTTTACGCGCGCTGGGCGCCGAAGCTATCATCCTACGCCATAATTCGTCCGGCGCTCCCTGGTTGCTCGAAGAGAGCACACGCCTGCCGGTGCTCAATGCTGGCGACGGCATGCACGAGCATCCCACGCAGGCTCTGCTCGATCTGCGCACAATCCTTGCGCACGTCCGTCCGGGCGTCGAAACCGTCACAGCCGACACACTCGCGGGCGTCACGATCACGATCGCCGGCGACATCCTGCACAGCCGCGTCGCCCGCTCCAATATGCTTCTTTTGCCGCGTCTCGGGGCGCGCGTCCTGCTCTGCGGACCGCCTCAGCTGCTTCCCGAGATGGCCACGGGAGCCGGCCCGGGCATTGGGATCGAACGCGACTTCGACGCTGCGCTGCGCGCGTCGCAGGTAGTCATGATGCTGCGCATTCAGGCCGAACGCCTCGCAGGGATGCAGCTCGATCTCGCAGAGTACAAGGCCAGCTATCAGCTCACAGGCCAGCGCCTCGCGACTCAGGCGCCCACTGCAGTCGTCCTGCATCCGGGACCCATCATTCGCGGGCTTGAGCTCACCGCCGGCGTCGCTGACGGCGCACAGTCGGCCATCCTCGAACAGGTCACCAACGGTGTCGCCATCCGCATGGCCGTTGTCGAGCGGGCGCTGACCCAGGCAGGAACGAACGGAGCCCGCGCATGACCGCTCTTCTCATCCGAAACGGCCACCTCGTCGATCCCTCCGCCGGGATCGATGCGCCCAAGGACATCCTGCTGAAAGACGGTCGCGTTGCCGAAATCGCCGGACCGAACAAACTCAAAGCCATCAATGGAACTGAAGTCCTCGATGCGACCGGCCTGACCGTCGCGCCCGGCCTGATCGATATTCATGTCCACCTGCGCGAGCCCGGCCAGAGCCACAAAGAGACCATCGCCACAGGTACAGCCGCGGCTGCCGCCGGAGGCTTCACTGCCGTAGCTGCCATGCCCAATACCTATCCCGTCAACGACACAGCGGAGGTGACCCGCTGGATGCAATCCCCGGAGCGCGGTGCGCATGTGCGCGTCTACCCGATCGCGGCCGCAACGCGCGGATCAAAGGGAGAGACGATCAATGACTTCGCCGCTCTCAAATCCGCCGGCGCCGTGGCCGTCACGGACGATGGGCACCCCATTCTGAAGGACGGAACTATGCGCGAGACCCTTGCCGCCGCAGCGCGCGTGGGCTTGAGCGTCATCCAGCATGCCGAAGACACCCGCATGACACAGGGTGCATGCATGAATCTGGGGCCCACTTCCTTCAAGCTTGGTCTGCGCGGTATGCCGTCTGAGGCCGAATCGAGTCTGGTCGAGCGCGACATCCGACTGGTCACCGAACTCCGCGACGCGCGTTCGCACCTGCACGTTGCACACACTTCTACCGCAGCCGCTGTGGCCGCGGTGCGCAAGGCACGCCGCAATGGACTCCGTGTGACCTGTGAAGTCGCGCCGCATCATTTTCTGCTTACCGAAGAGCATGTAGGGATGTACTCGACGAATGCCAAGATGAATCCGCCGCTGCGGTCTGCTGCGGATAGGGACGCGATGATCGAAGGCATCCTCGACGGCGTGGTCGACGCGATTGCGACGGATCACGCGCCGCACGCCACACACGAGAAGGAGGTCGAGTTCGAGAATGCTCCGAACGGGATCACCGGCCTCGAAACCGCACTCGGCCTCTGTCTGCGCTGGTTGCACAAGGAGTGGAAGCTGCCCCTCGGTCGCGTGTTGAGCCTGCTGAGCGCGCAACCGGCCGCACTGCTGGGCCTGAAAGGCCGCGGCACGCTTGCCGTCGGCAGCTTTGCCGACGTTGTGATCTTCGACCCCAAAGCGGAATGGATCTACCGGGCCAGGAAGACGCGCTCCAAGGCCCACAACTCACCGTTTGATGGCTGGACCATGCAGGGAAAGGTCCGCTGGACGATCAGCGAAGGCCGCATCGCACACACGGGCCTCTGACGCCAACGGTCCGATCGAACAGCACGAATTTAAGATGCTTTGCCCAGCAACTCGCGCTCCGCTCGGAGCCAGTCCTCTTCATGGTGCCCGTGCTGACCGCCGCGTTCTGCCCAATACCGATGAGCAAGCCTGGCGATTTCCTCGTGTGAAACCCCGATCTCGGTCACTTTGGGCATTGGCTTTGTCCGGGTGGTCTTCTTCTTCGGCGCAGTCCCGCTCGCAAGCATTGCCACTGGACTAGCCTTCTTGCGTGTCTTCTTCGGTACAGCGGTTTCGCCAGCGTCCGACTGCACTGCTGTAGTTACGTTCTTTCTCGTCTTCGTCTTCTTCTCTTTCTCGATCATCAGGATCTCCTCGCCGTTTGAGGTCGCCGAGCAGGCCATTCTTTATAGGATATAAAGGCGTCAACTCGCGACAAAGCCGAAACGCGACCGACGAATCCCTCTAGGTAACCGGCTTAGGACTCAGGGTGCAGCGGATTCTCGGGCTTCTTCCCCTGTCTTCTGCATCGAATGGACGTATCGCCCGAGGTGATCCCATGTTCTCGATTCCAGGTGCGACGCACTATGCTGACTTGAGCCTGCTGCTTCTCCGGCTCATGGTCGCTCTCGTCTTCGGCACCAGCGGGTTCAACCATCTCAAGTCACCACGCCAACGCGCCGAAAGCCTCGGCCTGAGCATCCCCCTGACTGTCTTCATCGGTGCCGCCGAAGTCGCTGGGGCACTCGGGCTCACGTTCGGCATACTCACGCAGTGGGCGGCGCTCGGGCTCATCCTGATAATGCTCGGCGCGGTCTACATGAAGGTTGTACAGTGGAAGACTGGATTCTGGGGCGAGAAGGCTTCGGGCTGGCATTACGAACTGCTTTTCATCGTGATGTGCCTGACCATTTTCACGACCGGAGGCGGCCGCATAGCCCTGTTCCCAGCGCACTGATCGAGGTCTTTCGAACGAATGGACAAACGCGAGTTTCTCAAAACCTCAGGAGCCATCGTGGCAGGTTCCATGTTGTCGCGGCTCTCTCACAGCCAACAGCAGCCCGCACCGCGCGAGAACTGGGCAGGCAACATCACTTACAGCACCGATCGCGTCTACAGCACTGCCTCCATCGCGGAGGTCCAGGACGTTGTGAAGCGATGCGATAAGCTCCGCGCTCTCGGCTCGCGCCACTCTTTCAACACCATCGCCGACAGCAATGCGAACCAGATTTCGCTCCAGAACCTCGACCAGATCGAGATCGACGAGAAGGCGCACACGGTCACTGTCGGCGCGGGCATCAAATACGGCCAGCTGGCGCCGGTGATCGATGCGCGCGGCTATGCGCTGCACAATCTCGCATCGCTGCCGCATATTTCTGTCGCGGGGGCCATCGCGACAGCCACGCACGGCTCAGGTCTGCACAACGGCAACCTCGCAACCGCCGTGTCTGCGCTCGAGATCGTCATCGCAGACGGCCAGATTCTGCATCTCTCGCGCGAGAAAGACGGCGACCAGTTTCTCGGAGCCGCGATACACCTGGGCGCGCTCGGCGTTCTTACGCGGGTCACATTGAACCTGCTGCCCTCGTTCGCGGTCGCCCAGTCGGTCTATCGCAATCTGTCCTTCGACCACCTCCGGGACCACTTCGACGACATCTTCGGCGCAGGCTACAGCGTGAGCATCTTCACCGACTGGCAGAATCACCGTGCCAGACAAGTCTGGATCAAGCGGCGCGTACCCCCCGGGGTCAAGGACAGCTGGTCTGACGAGTTCTTCGGAGCGAAGCTGGCAAGGGAGAAGATGCACCCCATCGAGGGCCACACTGCCGAAGCCTGCACCGAGCAGCTGGGTATTCCCGGCCCGTGGTACGAGCGCCTGCCTCACTTCAAGATGAACTTCACGCCGTCGAGCGGCCGCGAGCTGCAGACCGAGTACCTCGTGCCGCAGGACCACGCCTATGAAGCGGTCCTGGCAGTGGAGAAACTGCGCGACCGCATCACCCCGCATCTGTTTGTCACCGAGCTGCGCTCCATCGCCGCCGACGAGCTGTGGATGAGCACGGCCTACCAGCGCCCCTCGCTCGCCATTCACTTCACCTGGAAGCCGGAGTGGTCTGAGGTCAGGCAGGTTCTTCCGCTGATCGAGGAACAGCTCAAACCCTTTGGCCCGCGCCCCCACTGGGGCAAGCTCTTCACAGTTCCACCTGCGCGACTGCAGGCGCAATACGCGCGTCTCGCAGAGTTCAAGGCATTGGTGCGGCGCTACGACCCGAACGCAAAGTTCCGCAACGAGTTTCTCAGCAAGAATCTGTATTCAATCTAAAAGTTATATTCTGATATAATCTTAGTAGAGGGTGACCAATGGCAACTGCCACGCTGCGCAAGGTGGGCGGCTCCGTGATGCTCGCCGTCCCCAAAACCATTCTTGAGTCACTCGATCTAAGAGCGGGTGCACAGGTATCCATCGACATTCAAGATGGACGTTTGCTTGTCGATCCGAAGCCGCGTCCCCGCTACTCACTCGAGGAATTGCTGGCCGGATCGGACTATTCCAAGCCTCAACGAGCCGAAGATCGCGAGTGGGTCGATGCTCGGCCGGCGGGCCGAGAAATCATATGAAGCGGGGCGAGATCTACATGGTTTCTCTCGACCCTACGATGGGACACGAACAGCGGGGCCATCGGCCAGTCCTCGTCGTGTCGCCCACAAGTTTCAATGCGGCGACAAAACTGCCGGTCATCCTTCCCATCACAAGCGGTGGCGCATTCACCCGTCGCATCTCGTTTGCCATTCCGCTTTCAGGAACCAAAACGCCAGGCGCTGTGCGCTGCGATCAGCCTCGCGTGCTCGATATCAAAGCCCGCCATGGGCGGCGCGTTGAGGCTATTCCTTCTGAGATTCTCGATGACGTGCTCGCGAGAACAGCTACTTTATTCGCGTAGACTTTTCTGCCACAGCGGCTACTACCCCTTGCGCCGATAGTGAATCTGGAACTCGTATCCCGCATTGGGTGGAAACAGGTTCGCCACATGCCGCAGGCGCTCAGCCAGTGCCGGGGCGGCCAGCAACGGATACTCGCGCTCGCGGAGATCGTGGTAATCGAAATCGACGGCAAGCGAAAGCATATAGATCGCCAGAGCGTCGGAAAAGGCAGCCTCGAAAAAGCTGTTGCGCGACCGCTCGTCGATGCCTTTGCCGCTGCGCGAATCCTGTGCGCGCCGCCGCGTTTCCCATGCATCCTGGCTCGACTCCCCGCGCACCTGCGCCTCAGCCTGCGACCACACCAGCGAAGAAAAACTCTCTGGCACCCCGGCGACAGCGACAAAATTGTGCGCGACGTTGATAAAAAACTCGAAGGCCAGTCCGAACCGATCCTCGACGAGCCGCGTTGAGATGAACACGGCCTCGGTCGTTCCAAAAGCAGCGTTGCGGTGACAGATCGCCCGGTCGCCCAGGTCCACCGAATACGACGGCGCAATCATCGTCTCGCCTGTGTCTGCAATCGCGAGCGGCACAAAGTAGTAGGCACGATTCGCCAGCGCAGCGGCCATGCCCTGCGGCACAGAGCCCACCATCTTGTCGATCTCCGTGTCAGGTACCCGCGTTTCACCCCACGTGGCATGACGTATCCCGTTCGGCGCCTGACCCACTGTGACCTGGCTCGCAACCTTTTCTGCTTGCCACAACTCGATTTGCACGTTACTGGCCATGAAACTGTATTCTATCTGCACGCGAGAGGTCGCGAAAGTGACGCAGTCCATGGCCCATTCCCCGCGCACTGCCGGCAGCATTCTCGGGTTCCCCCTCGAAGGCTTTAGTCTCTTTCAAAGCATGCTGCTCGCGCTCGCGTCCGCGTTCTTCACCTTCTTCTTGACAACTTGTCTGGCCATCTTCTCGCTGCTGGTCTGGAATGGGCTGCTCCACCACGCCGTGGACTACGCCGACAGCTACCGCGACGTTGGACTCCCTGCGGGCGTGCTGGTACTGCTCATCGCCCTGCCTTTCTTCGGCACACTTTGGGTACGCGCCAAGATTCGCAAGTAGACGCCGCCATGCCAGTCCTCTCGCTCTCTCTCGAAATGCTCAAGAAGCACCATGATCCAGAGTGGTGTGTGCATCTGGAGGAGGGCGGTATCCTCTATTTCCCCGAGACGCCGGTGCCCATTCCGCATGAGGATCTCGAGTTCCTCCTCGGCCAGCGCCAGAGCGGCAGCAGTGTACACAAGAACATTGCCTACAAACCAAGCCACGATCAGCTAAGCGGTGTCGATCACAAGACGACTACGTCCGCCGACGTCGAGAAGCTCCACACGATCATGCGCCGCTACTCTGGGGGTGTCGAAACCTTCCTGACCAATTTCCTTGCGCCTTATAAGCGCCGCTGGCGTCTCGATTATGCGAGCTTCCGTCCGCTCGAAGAAGAGAGCCGCGACCTGCCGGTCCGGCGCCGCAACGATCTGCTGCACACCGATGCCTTTCCCACGCGGCCCACGCGAGGCTGGCGCATCCTGCGCTTCTTTCACAACATTCATCCCACACGCACACGCGACTGGGTGGTCGGCGATCCGTTCTCTAAAGTCGTCACCGTGTTTGCTCCACGCAAGCTGGCCCTACCGCAGGCCGACAGCCCAATGGTCCGTGCGGGAAAGCAGATCGCGCAGGCAAGCGGACTGGCTTCACTTGTGCCCAAGTGGAAGCGCACGCCGTACGACGAGTTCATGATGCAGCTGCACAACACCATGAAGGAGGATGCGGCCTTCCAGTCAAGCTGCGCGCGTGAAGAGGTGAGGTTCATCCCCGGCTCCAGTTGGATGGTCTATACCGAGACCGTGCCGCACGCCGTGCTCGGTGGCCAGTACGCCCTGGAGCAGACTTTTCTGGTCGACCCGGCAGCGATGGTCACGCCTGAGTCCGCGCCGATCGCCATTCTCGAAAAGATGAGCGGTGCGCGGCTCGTTGAACGCTGATCTTGGAAGAAGTGCGATTCCGCACCAGAAATCATCGAGCCCCACGAGTTGGAAGACAGCTGATTTGCTACCATCGACCCCATGCTTCGCGTAAAGCTTCTTGATCCGGGCGCTCGGCCGCCCGCCGTCGCCCACGCAGGAGAAGATCTCGGCTACGACCTCTTTGCTCTTGAGCCCACTATGTTGGCTCCGCGCCAAACTGTCCGTGTCCGCACTGGAATTGCGGTCGAAGCCCGTCACCCGCAGACCGGCGATCCGCTGGGTTTGTTGGTACGCGACCGCTCGTCGATGGCGGCGCGCGGGATTGCGACAACCGGCGGTGTGATCGATGCCGGCTATCGCGGCGAGATTCTTGTATTGATGGTCAACCTCGGAGATACCGCCGTCGAGCTCAAAGCCGGCGAAAAGATCGCGCAGATGATTCCTGTCCCGGTGTTAACAGGGGCTGTCGAGGAAGTCGACTCCCTGGAAGTCTCAGCGCGCGCGGAGAAGGGATTCGGAAGCTCGGGCCTCTAGAGAAGGGGGCACGATCCGATCCAGCGCGTCCAGTTCACTGTTGGCCTGACTGCCAGAATTCTTAGCACCGTTGGAATAAATCCTGGCCTGTTCAGTTCTCGTTGGTGCACACAGACTGTGCCCGACGAGGACCAAAGAATGAGCAGAGCGCACGAACCTTTAGAACCGCCTTCACAACTCACTCTCAGCGCAGAACACAACGCGATCAGTCAGGACGGCATTGACCGGCGCGGCTTCCTGAAATGTATGGCCTGGGCTGGAACGGGCCTGGTATGGACCTTTGCGGGCGGCGTGCCGGTGTCGCGCGTCTTTGGGCAACCCTCGCACAAGAAGCCGTCGGATTTCAGCTTTGTCCAGATCAGCGACAGTCACCTCGGTTTCAACAAGGCGGCAAATACGGATGTGACAGCAACGTTGCAGGCCGCGCTCGATAAGGTCGATGCCCTGCCTCATTCACCGGATTTCCTGATTCACACGGGCGACCTGACCCACTCGTCGAAGCCCGCGGAGTTCGACGCCCTGAGCCAAATGCTGGGGAGCAAGCGGCAGGTGTTCTATGTGCCGGGCGAGCACGATACCTCGGTCGACGACGGCAAGATGTACCTCGACCGCTTCGGTAAGGGTTCGCAGGGAAACGGCTGGTACAGCTTCGATCACAACGGTGTCCATTTCATCGGGTTGGTGAACGTAGTTCAGCTCGAGGGTATGGGTAAGCTGGGCCAACCCCAGCTGGATTGGCTGAAGAAAGATCTCGCCGGGCTGAAGAGCAGCGTGCCCATTGTTGTCTTCGCACATATCCCGTTGTGGGCCGTCTATCCGACCTGGGGCTGGGGAACCTCGGACAGCGAGCAGGCGTTTGCGATGTTGAGACGCTTCGGCTCGGTGACCGTGCTCAACGGGCATATTCACCAAGTGATGCAGAAGGTCGAGGGCAATGTCGCATTCCATACCGCGACGTCGACAGCGTTTCCGCAGCCCGCGCCCGGCAGTGCGCCGTCCCCGGGGCCGATGAAGGTACCGGCAGAAAAACTGCGCGATGTCCTCGGTATCACCGAGGTGAGCTTCGTGGCGCAGCAGCACTCACTGGCGATTGTGGATGCATCGTTGTCGGGCGCGGAACAGCGGCCCCAGAGTTCGGCGGCCTGAGATACGGAGACACGATGCGAAGAGATGAAGATATGCCGGCGAAGATTGTGGGGGTCGCGACGATCGCAAGCGCCGCAGCCATTTCCTTGGCAACCGTGGCACTCTTCGCCGTTCCTCCAGCGAGCTATGGATCCGGCAACGGAGCAGCTGACGAAGAGCGCGGCAAGATTCTGTTCGAGAGGCGGTGCACCGGTTGTCACTCGCTGGATCAGAACAAAGAAGGGCCGCACCTGCGCGATGTATATGAGCGGAAAGCGGGCACAGTCACCAGCTTTCAGTATTCCGATGCAGTAAGAGCTGCGCAGATTACCTGGGATGAGGCCTTGCTGGACAAATGGCTGACAGATACGGAGTCCGTGATCCCCAACAACGACATGGCGTTTCGCGTGCCAAGCGCCGAAGAACGTGCTGACATCATCGCCTTTCTACGTTCAACCGGACGGGCCTCGCCACGACAGTAAGCAAGGCCCCGATCTTAGGGCCGGCGAGATTTACGGATTCAGGAACTTGAGAATCGCGCGCTCGTCCTCCTGACTCAAATTGGCGCGCACGCGCATATGCCGGACGATGGTGCCGGAGATCTGTGGGGAAAAGCTCTCCGGCGCGTTATGGCAACGTGAGCAATTCTGGCGAAAGGCGCGCTCTCCTTCCGTTGGCGCTTCAGGACGAGAGGTTTTGTCTTGCTTGCCGGAACCTGCAGCGGTGGACACAGCAGCCAGACTGCGCGTCTGGGTTGCCAGAAGCAAAGCGACAGCGAAAAACAACGACGATGACACGATCTTCAAAATTCGCATTATTTGCCCTTCCAGGTGGGAAAGAGAAAGCGGTAGACAATGCCGGTCTCCCACACATTGCGGTTGCCCGTGGCAGAGAATTGGCGGGAATAGCTGGTGTTGATGCGGACCTCGTGCGGCAGGTGATAGTCCAGCCCAAAGTCGGCACGTTTGGCGTCAGCCGAGGGCAACCCGTCGCTCGGATCGGGGCTATTGCGAAAAGTCTGCTGCATACGGAACAGAGGCTCAATCCTGCCTGTGATACTGTCAGCTCCACCAAAATGCGAGAGGCAGTAGTCGGTCTCGATCCAATAACCCTGCGAATGCTCACCGTGCGCATATTCAGAGCGCAGCCTGAACGGGCTGTCGATCGGTTCCCACCACACGTGAAAACCGGCGAAGTTCTGGTGCGTGCCCTGCAACAGTCGCCCGTACGATCCGCCAACTTCAAGTCCCGCCTGAGGGAAGTAGATCGAAGAACGTCCTCCGCTGGAGCGCTCCGCGTTGAATTGCATATTCGTGCTCGTCGCGGAGAAGTAGGCGGTGTAGTCCACGGAGTATTTCGCGGTGGACACGGCCGAGCCGCGCACCATGCCGCCGACGCTCGAGTCTGTGCCCATGGTGCCGAGCGGCAGGATGAGTGGGCCGTCTTCGAAGTTGCCGATCCAGATGGGAGACAGGCGTTCGTTATAGGTGGCGAATGGCGTCAGAAACTCTCCGCCCACAATGGTCAGGTGCGGAGAGACCAGATAGTCAGCCTGGAGGAACGTCAGGTTGAGGAAAGGCGCACTCGTGTATCCGGGCTCGCCGTTGCCTTTCAGAAAAAACGACTCGATGAGGTTGGCGCGGCTCTCGACAAGCAAATGCGAGCCAATGGGAGCGGCGAGCAGCGGCGAAAGCACGGGAAGATACGTCGTGTTTCCACCGTTGGTGCTTGTGAAGAATCCAACTCCGCCGGAAATCAGTGGAGTGTCCTGTGCCGTTGCACAGAGTGCGGCAAGTTGAATACTGGCGATCAGCGCAGCAGCCGCGGCAAGGCGCCGAATCGCGGGAGGCAATTTGGTACGCGAGACATCCGACATGGCTCCATGCTGAGCGAGGCCGCGCTCACGTGTGTCAGAAGGCTGTCTTGTGAATGTCAGGGCATTGTCATTTTGGCCCGCGACGACTCGAGGCAGGAGCCGTGGACCCGACGCATGTCGGTCCGCGGGCCTTTGTTTCGCGTGCGATGGAAGCGGCAACAAATCCCTGACAATCTCATGACACATTCATGACACCCCCGCCCGTGCGACTGGTTAGGTTTAGAACGCGGTCGCATGGACTGGGTTTCTCGGAATCACGAATCCGATTGGTCGAGCCGCAGGTCGGCTCGTGCCGGGCAGATTTCCAACAGGTGAAGGAGTTTATGCGCAGATCGTATTTGGCCTTCGTTCTTACATTTTTGATCGCAGGATCGTATGAGCTGTTGTCAAAGGCTCGTGCCGAGGCTGTCCCGCGCCACGTTGAAGTCACTGCAAAGAGGTTTGCCTTTGAGCCCACGGAGATCACGCTGAAGAAGGGTGAGCCCGTCGATCTGGTGCTGAAGAGCACGGATGTGCCGCATGGCTTGCGCTTCCGTGAGTTGAATGTCGAGGTGAAAGTCGGCAAAGGCGGAACTTCGGATGTTCGCTTTACGCCCAGCCAGACAGGCACATTTGTCGGACATTGTTCTGTCTTCTGCGGTATGGGACACGGTTCGATGACGCTGAAGCTCCACGTGGTGGACTAGGAATGCGTCGCATGGCCTGTCTTGTCTCAGTTGCGCTTCTGTTGCCCATCTCAGGTTGCAAGGCGAACCCGCCCGGGAAGTTCGAGACACGTGTCGTGACGAGTGTGAAGCATCGGCTTCTGGTGGGTAACAAGAACGAGAAGAATCCATTTGCCGCTACACCGGAGACGATCGCCGATGGGAAAGAAGCGTTTTCGCACTATTGTGTGGCCTGCCATGGAAACGATGGGCAGAACACCGGCGTGCCTTTTGCCGATCGTATATCTCCACCTGTTCCCTCGCTCGCGTCGCGCGATGTGCAGGACTACACAGACGGCCAGCTGAAGCGGGTGATCGACTACGGCATCTGGCCAAGCGGAATGCCCGGCGCGAAGGGCATCCTAAGCGACGACGAGATTTGGTCGATCGTTGTCTATCTGCGCCATCTGCCGCCGGCGGGCAGTCAAGGCGAACCAGAAATGTACAGCCATTAATTGCGATGAGCACTCTTTTACAATTCGGCAGATCGAAAAGGCGCGCCACCCAGCTGAAGAAGGCCGTGCTGGCCAGTTTCTACTGCGCGGCTCCCGAGGTTGATGCGCGCTTTGCGGGCTTCGATCTTGCAGACTGGCGGCACATTCTCTATTGGCTCGACATCAGCGGGCTCGCGCTCTATCTGCTCGATCGGCTCGGCGAACTCGGGTTGGAACGATGCCTGCCTGAATCGATTCGGCAGCGCTTCCGGCAAGATCTCGAGGACAATCGCGTACGGACGAAGGCACTCCTCGCGGAGGCGGGTGCCATCAGCCACTCAATGAGCCGTTGCGGCATCGCGTTCGCGCTCCTCAAGGGCATCACCCTCATGCCGGACTCTGTTCCGGACTGCGCACTTCGGTGGCAGATCGATCTCGATTTTATGGTGGCCGCGGGCGACGCCACGGCTGCACGGCATGTCCTGATGGCGTTTGGCTACACACTGCACGCCGTCTGCGGGAACAGCATGGAGTTTACTGCGGGGCAATCCTCTGCGCCCGACATCCGAAAGATCTATCGGGTCCATTCGCAACGTTCACTCGAATTGCACATGCTCTCGACGGCCCCCGGCCGGGGCGGACAAAGAAGCGACCGGCTGTCTCGCGCGCAGGTGCGTGAATTCAGTGGCGTTCCGATTCCAACGCTGTCGCCCGCCGACATGCTGGTGCAGCAGAGTGCGCATCTGTTCAAGCATCTCTGCGGAGAGCACACACGCGTTTCCTGGGTTCTCGAGTTCTGGCGTCACGTGCAGGCACGGCGTGGCGATGCGACCTTCTGGGCGGAAGTCGAGTCGGTCGTTGCACTGGAGCCGCAGACGGAAATAGCGCTTGGCGCTGCCTTACTGCTGGCATCCCTCACCTTCGGCCCTATTGAGGAGAATGCGTGCGCGCGCGCTGCAATTGACAAGCTGCCACAGAATGTCCGCCTCTGGCTGGAGACATTCGGCATGCGTGTGTTGCACACTGACTCGCCGGGAAACAAGCTCTACCTGATCCTCCGCCAGGAGTTGCGCAGCGAATCGTCCAGCCGGCCTGCGATCCGGAAGCTGGTCTTTCCGACACACCTGCCTCCGTCGATCACGCGGGGCGAACCGGGGGAATCCGTGCTGCAACGGCTAACACGATATCGCACCGAGATTGGGTTTTTATTCGCGCGGCTCCAATTCCACATTGTTGAAGGATTGCGCTATGCGATCGAGCTCTCACGCTGGCAGCGGCGCTTGACGGAGATGTCGCAATGACACGCTTCATGCCAGATTCGTCTACTGCGCTGCAGCGTTGGAGTCGCGCGGTGATATGTGGCGTATCGATCTGCCTGAACAGCCTGGCGGCTACCGCGCAAGCTCCCGCGACTTTGGCGGCATCCGGAGGCGGGCAAGCAACCGCATCGTCCCAGTCGGCGATGCCGGGTGCGCCAGGCACCGCCGATACAGGCGCCGAGGCGTCGGCAACGGCGACGGACAGCCAGGACAGAGGTACCGGTGTTGTCCTGTCGGCCACGCAGATTCAAATGATTCTCCAGGAACGTCCCGAAGTGGTCGTCGAGCTGAAGTCGTATCTCGCTGACTCGCTGTCGCAGCAGGGGACACCCGTCCAGCCCGATTCGATCACTGACGAAGCGCTTTACAGCCAGATTGCGACGAGCCGCGAAGTGCGCGCGGGAATCACCGCGTTTCTACGTGCGCGTGGCTTCGTCTCCGATGAAGACTTGCAGCGCGCTGCTATGACTGGCGGCGACAGCTCAATAGCTGGATCGGGCTTGATGCAAACACCATTGCCTGGCGGATCACCGTTCAGTTCCCAAGTCCAACCCGGCCAGCAAGGACTGCCCACGAGCCTCAGTACGACCGCGACGGAGGCTGGGAACACAGGGCGGGTTCCGGTACAAGCCGCGGCTGAAACGCAACGAAACCGCGCCCCGAGCGAAACGCACACGAGCACCGATGAGCCGCAGGTGTTGCGCCGTCCTGCTCCCTACAACCTGACGGCTCTGCGCGACCTCTACACGCAGATTCCGAGTTCGCCGGAGAAGTTGAGGCGATTCGGATCTGAAGTCTTCGTCAATCGAAGCACAGCTGTTGCAGCAGGGCTAAGCACGGGCTCTGCCTCCGCGTCGCAGCCGCTCGACATTCCCATTGGGCCTGATTACGTGATTGGTCCGGGTGACACGCTCAGCATCGACCTGTGGGGTGGAGTAACGCAGACCTTGCCGCGCGTCGTGGACCGCGGAGGCCGCATCATGCTGCCAGAATCAGGGGAGGTTCAGGTCGCTGGGCTGAGCCTCGGCCATGCAGAGAGCGTGATCGCGAGCGCGCTGCAGACTCAGTTCAGGAATGCACACGTGGCCGTCACCGTTGCCCGCCTACGCACCATCCGCATCTACGTGGTTGGCGATGTGCAGCGGCCCGGCGCATACGACGTCAGTTCGCTCGCTTCACCGCTGAGCGCACTGTATGCTGCAGGCGGACCGACGTCCGCAGGCTCGTTGCGAGTGCTGCGCCATCAGCGAAACGACAAGGTCATCGGCGAAATCGATCTCTACGATTTTTTGCTTCGTGGCATACGCGAAGACGACGATCGTCTCGAAGGCGGAGACACGCTGCTGGTGCCCCCGGCAGGCCCGCAGGTGGCAGTCTATGGTGCCGTGAAGCGCCCGGCAATTTACGAGCTCAACAAGGAAAAGAGTCTTGCGGTGCTCCTCGACGAAGCAGGTGGAGTGACGGTGGCGGCGGCGCTGGGCCACATCACCTTGGAGCGCATCGACGCGCATCAACAACGCGAAACCATTGGACTAAGCATGGACGCGGCGAGCACGCAAAACGCCGCGAAAGACGCCATCGCTGCGTTTGAAGTAAAGGATGGCGATCGGGTCCGTGTTGCGCCGATACTGCCCTATAGCGAACGTGTGGTGTATGTAGAGGGTCACGTGGTGCGGCCGGGCCGAGTGGCGTATCGCGATGGCATGCGCCTCAACGATGTGCTGCACAGCTATCAGGATCTGTTGCCCGAGCCGGCCGTCCAAGGCGAGCTGATTCGACTTGTTCCTCCTGATCTGCACGCCGAAACGATCGAGTTTGATGTGCCCGATGCACTCATCGGCAACTCGAATCTGACCCTGCAGCCCTTCGACACGATTCGCGTCTTTGGACGCTACGAACAGGATGCGCCGAACGTTGCGGTGCGCGGCGAAGTGATGCGTCCGGGGTCCTACGCTCTGTCGGAGGGAATGACGGCGGCGCAGCTTGTGCGTATGGCCGGAGGCTTCAAGCGCGACGCGCTGCTGGGCGATGCCGATCTCATCAGCTACCGGGTTGTGAACGGCGTGAAGATCGTTGGCGAGCGGCACGATCTGCGCATCGGCGAGGCTGTCTTGAAAGACGATCGCGATGCCGACACAGCGCTGAAGGCGGGCGACGTGCTGACGATTCACCAGATCACCGGATGGAGCGACATCGGCGCATCGATCACGATTGAGGGTGAGGTCGCTCATCCCAGCAGTTATGGGTTTCAGCAAGGCGAACACCTCAGTGACGTGTTACGGCGAGCAGGAGGGTTCCGTGAGACGGCATACCCGGAAGGAGCCGTGCTCACGCGGCCCGAGGTCCGAACGCTGGAAGAGAAGAGCCGCGAGGAGCTGATTCGGCAGATCGAGACGAGTTCGGCTGCGGCCCGCATGTCTCCGAATCTCGGCGGAGGCGATTCGGCAGCCACGCTTCAGCTGATTCAGCAGCAGCAGGAACAAGTGCTCGCCCAGTTGAAGAGTCAGCCTGCGACCGGACGCCTGGTGATTCACGTCAATGCAGACATCGACAGCTGGGCCGGGACTCCGGCAGATATCGAAGTGCGGAGCGACGATCTGTTGCGCGTTCCCAAGAGACCCGGTTTTGTGCTGATCACAGGGCAGGTATACAACGCAGTTGCCATCACCTTCTCTCCCGCCAAGTCGGCGGGCTGGTATTTGCAGCGGGCCGGAGGTGCAACAAGGATTGCAGACCGGCACCAGGTCTTCATTATTCGCGCTAACGGATCGGTGGTTGGGCATAACTCAGGAGATTGGTACACACACGATGTTCTGTCGACACGCCTCGATCCGGGAGACGTGATCGTCGTTCCGCAAAAGATCGTGGGACCGTCGCTTCTGTGGCGCAATCTGCTGAGCACGGCACAAATTGCCGCATCGATCGCGATTACGGCTGCGGTCGCGGGATTGTAGGAACGATGAGCATCGAACGCGAATCGCTGTTGCTGGAGAACGAACTCGACTCATCCGCGAGTCCGGCTGCACGCATATTTGCGCCCAACTGGGTGGTCAATGCGGCCGTGCTTTGGGACCGACGCCGGCTGCTTGTTCGCGTCGCTGCGATCGCTCTCGTGATCAGTCTTGCGATTGCGTTTCTTATTCCTAAACGCTACGAATCGACGGCGCGGATCATGCCGCCGGAGAACGGAAGCTCGGGAACCGCCATGCTTGCCGCACTTGCCGGACGAAGCCTGGGTGGGCTTGACGGCCTGGGTGCGCTGGCCGCGAGTTTTCTCGGCGGACGCGGGAACGGCGCTTTGTATGTCGATCTGCTGCGCAGCGGAACAGTGACCGGCGCCTTGATCGATCGCTTCGGATTGCAGAAGGCCTATCACAAGCGCTATCGCGTGGACACGACAAAGTACCTTCTGCGTCACACCGCGATTGCCGAAGACAAGAAGAGTGGTGTGATCACCGTGACGGTGACAGACACCGATCCAACGCGGGCGCGGGATCTGGCGCAGGGCTATCTGGACCAACTGAATCTGCTCCTGAACCGCACCAGCGCCTCCTCGGCGCGTCGCGAGCGCATGTTCATCGAACGCCGCCTTGCTTCAGTAAAGAACGATCTTGAGAACGCACAGCTGGCACTGGGCGATTTCTCGAGCACGCACTCGACCGTGGACATTCATGAACAGGCACGCGCCATGGTGGATGCAGGCGCGAAGTTGCAGGGGGAGTTGATTGCGACACAGGGCGAATTGGATTCGCTGCGACAGGTTTACGGCGATAGCAACGTGCGCGTGCGTTCGGCCGAGGCACGGGTCGCGGACCTGAAGAAGGAGCTGGCTAAGATGGGAGGTACGTCGGCGCAGCTTTCGTCGGCGTCCGATACAACCGCGAACAACGGCGAAAATGACGGGGACGCGCTTTACCCGCCGCTGCGGCAGCTTCCACGGCTGGCTGTGCCCTGGGCAGACCTCTATCGCACCGTGAAGACTCAGGAGACAGTTTTCGAGCTTCTTACCCAGCAATTCGAAATTGCCCGCATCCAGGAGGCGAGGGACATCCCTGTCGTGAGCGTGATCGATTCGCCCGGCGTACCGGAAAAGAAGTCCTTTCCACCGCGATTGTTGCTGTCCCTTGCGCTGACTCTTCTAACCATCGGAGTAGCGGCTGGTGGCATCTTGTTTGACGATCGCTGGACGAGGCTGGATCCCGGCGACCCCCGGCGCCAACTCGTGCTGGAAATTCTGGAAGACGCACGGACAGGCCTGCGCGGTGATTTCGGTTTCCGGCGGTTGCGCCGATGATCGCCGATCGTTTTATTCCGCAGATAGCGCTTGCCGACGGGCACGTGTCCACGAATGAGCGGCCGTTGGTCACGACGCCCGCGCTGGTCGGATTCTTCTTTTCCTTTCGCGCAGCTATTGTCTTGATCGCCGTACGGTGGTTTCTGATGGAGCCGCAGACGGGAGCCGCTGCGGTACTCGCGATAGATTTTGCTCTGCTGCTCATTGTCGCCTTTCAAGCTATTGGGAAGGCAGAACAGTCCCTGCGCAGGATCGCACTCATCCCGAGCTTTCGATGGGTCGCGGCATATCTGGCCTTTGCCGGATGCAGCTTTGCGTGGAGCGGCGCCGTTTCGCTCCCCGCGTCGTTTCTGTATTGGTGCGGCGTGGTTGCCGATGTAGCCATCGTGGTTTTGATACTGCGGGCGGGTCGGGCAGAAGTGGTGGCGCACTCGGTCATCAAGGGCTTCATTGCAAGCACCTGTGTTTTGGCCACGATCGCGTGGCTCATGCCTGCCCAGGCAGATCTGCGTCTTGGCGATGCGGAGTACTTGAACACCAACCAAATCGGCAATCTGTGCGCCTTCGCCGTGCTTCTGGCGCAGTATTTGATGAGTCGCGGCGATCGGAAGTGGGGTCTGACCGCAGGCTTTTTGACCGTCACGCTTGTCCGCAGTCTGAGCAAAACCACGCTGGTTGCATTTCTGCTGAGCGAAGGCCTTCTGTTCATACGGGACAAGACAATGAGCCGTAGAACCAAACTACTGATCATGGGCGCTGCACTTGCAGTGGGCTTAACCTTCTGGGGCCTCTACGAGAGCTACTACGACGTTTATACGACAGCGGGTAATCAGGCCGAAACGTTTACGGGGCGTACAGCGATCTGGGCCTACGCCCTGACTGCGGCGATTGCGAAGCCGTGGTTTGGAAACGGATTCGATGCGCTGTGGAAGGTCATGCCTCCGTTTGGGGTGGACCAATTCGAAGCGCGACACGCGGAAAGCGAACTCCTGCAGCAATTCTTTGCCTACGGTGTGACTGGCGTTGTGCTGCTCATTGGGGTCTACGGAAGCCTGTTTCGAAGAATACGGAAGCTAGCTCCTGGATCGATGCGTACGGCCCTTGTGACGATCCTTGTCTTCGTGATGATTCGAGGATTGGCGGAAGCGGAGCCGTTCGACCTACTGCTTCCCCTGTGGACAATCACATTGCTGAGTGCACTGATCGAGGTTGAGCTCCGCTCAATGGAGGTTGCTTCGGCACCCGTTGGCCAAAACATGTCCCACCTGCTCAGCAGGAGGAACGCAACGATATGAAGATCGTCGTTGCGGCACTCTCGGCCCCTGAGCATCTTAACGGCGTTTCACGCCACGCCGCGAACGTAGTACGGGGGTTGCTGACCCGCTCGGAGATCTCGGAAGTGCACCTGCTCGCGGGTGCCTGGCAGCAGCAAACCTACACGGAGGCGATTGCGCGGCAGGACTCGAGGCTTCATGTCCATCCGGTCACAATTCGAAGGGAAACTGTCTTCCGCAATCTTTGGTACTACTCGGAACTGCCGAGCGTCGCCGAACAATTGAGCGCGGACGTAGTGCATCTCAGCTATCCCATGCCGGTGTCGACGAAGGACTTTCGTTGCCCCGTCGTAGCAAGTCTGCACGATCTTTATCCTTTCGACATTCCCGAGAACTTCGGATTCGTGAAGAGCATTCTGAACCGCCAGGTGTTGCGACAGTGTCTACGCGCGGTCGATGCGATCGCCTGTGTATCCGAGAGCACAAGGCAACGGCTAGCCCATTGGTTCGGTAGCCTTGCCACGGACAAGGCTGTCACCGTCCTGAACTCAGTCGAGCCAGTGTGCATTGGTTCTTCACGTGGCCCCCAGCCACTGCACCGTGGGCAACCTTTTCTGCTGTGCGTGGCGCAACATCGTCGCAACAAGAACATCGCGCTCGCGCTGAGGGTGTTCGATGAAGCGCTGAGTACGGGCTCGATTGACCCGGAAACTCAGCTCGTGGTTGTCGGGGTAACCGGGCCGGAGACCGACCGGATTCGTAAGCAGGTTGAACTCGCTCGGCTCGACCGACGCGTCGTCCTGCTGAGCGGCATCAAGGATACGGAACTCCAATGGTGCTATCGCAACTGTGAGTTGCTGCTAGCGCCTTCTCTGCTGGAAGGCTTTGGGCTGCCGGTGGTCGAAGCGCTGATGGCCGGCTGCCGCGTGGTGTGCTCGGACATTCCGGCTTTTCGTGAGGTGGGTGGAAACGCCTGTCACTATGTTCTGCTTGGCCAAGATGAGGTCGCCGGCTTTGTCGTCGCGATCCGACGGGCACGCCGGTTGCCGCGGATTCTGCCTGCGCCGATGCCTTGGCTCTCTGCTTCTGAAATTGCTGAGAAACTTGTCATCTTGTATCGCCGACTCCAGACAAGCACGGCTGGCCAGAGATACAGAGCACTTAGCATGCCGCGGGTTAGAAGCGGAGAAGGGATGTAACTTTCGCGTTATCCGGCGGTTATCGCAGTTAGCCGCTGGGCCATAAAATGTCACCTTTTTGTCATTTCAGGTGATATCGTTTCGGAACTTATTCGTTTCAGAGGGACAATAGATGCATGGTCAAGGAACTGGAACTATCGGTGGGTGAACAAGAGGGAAGCGCCTCGACGCCGCGTCTGGGCACGATCCTGATCGTCGAAGATGATCCACGGATGCAGAAGGTACTGCAGCGCGTGTTCGCAGTCGAGCACTACGACGTTGTCACCGCCGGCGACGGGCAGCTCGGACTGGATTTGTTTCGATCCCATCGGCCGACTGCGGTCATTCTGGATCTAATCCTTCCTGAGATCTCCGGTCGCGAGCTGTGCCAAACCATGAAGGCGATCTCGAACGACACGCCGGTCATCGTGTTGAGCGCAATTGCCGAAGTTGTGGACAAGGTACTGCTCCTTGAACTCGGTGCAGACGACTACGTCACCAAGCCATTCAGCCCGCGCGAACTGATGGCACGGGTTCAGGCAGCAATTCGGCGCAGGCGCAAGCCTACCGCCGCGACGACTTATCGCTTTGCAGGGTGCGAGCTCGATTTTCAAAAAATGACGGCGCGCCGCGGAGAAGTCCCGATTCCTCTCACGTCGCACGAGTTCCGTCTCTTGAAATTCTTTACTGAACATGCCGAACGAGTCTTGAGCCGCGAAGAGCTGCTGAACGAGGTTTGGGGCTACAATTGCTATCCAACCACGCGCACGGTCGATAATCAGATTCTGAAGCTACGACAGAAGCTCGAGCCCGATCCATCGAATCCTCGTCACCTTTTGACAATCTATGGCGCAGGATACAAATTTGTCCCCTGACCTGAAAGTTGCGGACAAGAAGTCTAGTTCCTCGAGTTCCATGACCTTGCAGCGCCCGGAGAGACGAGGTATTCGGACGCGCGTGCTGCTGATCTCCGCGATGGCAGTCATCATCGCTACATCCACCTTCGTTAGCCTCCTGGCGGTTCGTCGCCGACTGGAGAGCGTCCTGACAGCGAATCTTTCTGCAGACCTCTCGCGGTCGATTGCGACATTCGAAAATCTTCAGGCCCAGCGCATGACGGCTCTGGACCGCGAGAACGCCCTTCTGGCCGATTTGCCGGACCTCAAGGCGCTAATGACGACCAGCGACGACAGGACGATTGAAGATGGGGGGGCGCGATTCTGGAAGGTTAGTGGAAGCGATCTGTTCGCGCTGGCAAACCGGGACGGGCGGATTGTCGCTGCCTATGCCGCGAACACGACAACGAGCGCAAACTTGCGGACCGACCTGGGCTCGGTATTGGAAGCGTCACCCCGCCCTTACGTGATCAGCGGAAACTGCCTTTTTGCTACCTCTGTGCGGCCATTGTATTTCGGGAGTGAGGCGAGCGGCACGATCCTGGGCTATGTCATCAGCGGGTTCGCGATCGACCGCGCGACAGTCGCTCAATTGAGCAATGCGACAAGCGTAGACGCGGCATTCCTGTCTGGAAATCGGGTGCTGGCAGGATCGCTCACCACTGCGCTGCAGTCAGAACTCACGGCCCATCCCGTTCCGGCGAAGGGAGAACAAGAGCAGGCTGTTACCGTTACGCTGGGAAACGAACAGTACCTTGCGGTCGAGCGGGATCTATCGTCGCACGCTTCCGCGCCGCTCGAACTCGTGGAGCTGAAGTCGCTGGATGAGAAGGAGCGATCGATTCGCGAGATCGACCGGCTCGTCTTGATCGCCGGACTGCTTGCCTTGCTCACCGGCACGGTCCTGATGACGGTGCTTTCCCGGGCGGTTACGCATCCATTGGAGCAGCTGGCGACTGGCGTACGCGCCTTCGCGGCAGGCGACAGCGCCCATATCCTGCCCTACCGCGGCACAAAGGAGGTGCGCGAACTGAGCACCGTGTTCGCCGGCATGAGACAGGAAATTCTCACGACACATCAGGCGTTGCTCGAATCGGAACGGCTGGCCACAATCGGAAGAATGGCAAGCTCGGTTTCACACGATCTGCGCCATTATCTTGCGGCAGTTTACGCCAACGCCGAGTTTCTCGCGTCGGGTCGTTTGACGGATGAGGAGCGCACTGACATTCTGAGCGAGATTCGTACTGCCGTCGACGGTACCACTGAGTTGCTCGAATCCCTGCTTATCTTCAGCAGAAGTGGGCCGGGCATTCGGCGTTCGCATCAGCTGGTCGCGACGCTTGTGGATCGGGCGGTTGCCATGGCCCGAGCGCACCCTGACACAGCCAACGTCGAAATCACCCTCCGCAGCGAAACCCCCGCGGACACCGTGGCACTCGTCGATGGGAAACAGATCGAGCGCGCCATCTACAATCTGGTCCTGAACGCATGTCAGGCTCCGCACTCGAAGAACGATCCGCGAAGAGTGGCGGTGAGCCTCGATGTGCGCTCTACGGAGATTATTCTGGGTGTTACAGACAACGGCGACGGCATCCCCGAGAATATTCGAACCACGCTGTTTGAGCCGTTTGTCAGTGAGGGAAAGCAGAAGGGCTCCGGACTGGGTCTGACGCTGGCGCAATGCATCGCTGCCGAGCATGGAGGCGACGTGATCCTCGTGAGCAGTCGCCCCGGAGAAACCATCTTCCGCATGTCGATTGCGCGCGGACTCACCGAGCAGGGAGCGCCGGCATCGGAAGAGCGAACACGGGTGAGAACCGCATGAGTCGAAACCGCTCGATGCCGTCTCGTCTATCTTTCTGGAGCCTGCCACGATGCACGGCGGGCCTGACTCTATTGAGTCTTATGACGATCAACATTCCCTCCCTGGCACAAGAAAGTGTTGCGGAGCAAGTCCGCCAGCTGACGGAGGCAATGAACCGCGTGCAGGCGCAACTGGAGGCCTCGCAGCGGCAACTGGAGGAGATGCGAGCACAGCTTCGAGCACTGCAGGCCTCAGAGAGAATGCCGACAGAATCCTCCGCCGGTCAAACTGGAGAATCGGACGCAGCAAAGCTGGCAGCACAAGTCGATGAACTGCGAGAGCGACAGGCAGTTCAGGAGACGCAGATTGCCGTACAGGAGCAGACCAAGGTCGAAAGCGAGTCGAAGTTTCCGGTCAAAGTGATCGGGCTCGTTCTGATGAACGGATTCGTGAACACGCGGAATGTGGACATGTCCGCAACCCCGACGCTTGCAGTGCCGGGCGCAGGCAGCACGGGTGCCTCGATACGTCAGACGATTCTCGGCTTCGACATGCGGGGACCTCATCTTCTGGGCGCGCGGAGCCACGGAGACCTTCGCGTGGATTTCGATGGAAACTCAGTTGCAGGAGGGTATGCGAACGGATATGGAGTCGATCTGGTCCGCTTGCGCACGGCTCATGCGGCTCTGGACTGGGATCACACAGAGCTGTTCTTCTCGATGGACAGACCCCTCGTTAGTCCGAATGTTCCGGACTCGTTAACGGCCATTGCCGAACCCCCGTTGGCATGGTCGGGAGACCTGTGGAACTGGAGCCCGCAATTCGGCGTCACACAGGATCTGGGATTCGGCACTCGGCCGTTGCTGCGCACACAGGCGGCGCTCATCGACATTCCCGACGCGCCGTACACCGATGGCCTGGCAGCCGCGAATGGAGTGGTGCTCACCAAGTCGACGGCCGAGTCGAGTCGATGGCCAGGCGTCGAGGCGCGGATTGCGCTACCCGGCGGACCGCCGGAGCAGGGAAGCCAGATTGGAATCGGCGGCCTTTTTGCGCCGCATCGCAGCATCGGAGGCACGGACTTCGACACCTGGGCAGGAACACTCGACTATCGGCTGCCGCTCCCAGCGCGGATGGAGGTCAGTGGGGCTTTCTACCGCGGGCAGGCCCTCGGCGGACTCGGAGGCGGTGCATACAAGGACTACGTTTTCGAGTTGGACGATGGCAGTTACTATTTCAGGACGCTGGACGATGTAGGGGGATGGGTGCAGTGGAAGCAGAGGGTCGGCCAGAGACTCACGTTCAACGAGGCTCTCGGCGCCGATGAGGTTCCTGCCGGGCAGCTTCGCCCGTATGCGGGAACAGCGACTTCGCCATACCAGAACCTGGCCCGCAATCGGACCATCACAGGCAACATCATTTATAGCCCGAGTGCTTATCTTCTCTTCTCCCTCGAGTATCGAAGGATTGCTTCCTCGCCCGCCAATGGAGCTACGAACTCCAGCGACGTGATCGGTGTGGCAGCCGGGTACAGGTTTTGAGAATGGCACTGAGAACGAACCGGCTATCTGGACTCGTGCTCTTTCTCGCCATTCTCGTTTCAAGGCACGCCATCGCACAGGATGGCGACGGAACGGCGAAGGTAGATGTCCACGTGCGGATTCGATTGCCCAAGCCAAGGCAGCACGAGCACATGCCACCGGTGGTCCTTTGGCTCAAGCCGTTGCCGGGGACGCCATCGGAGCCATTTGTGCCTGACGGCCACTACACATTAGCCCAGAAGAGCCGCATGTTCCTGCCGCATATGCTTGTTGTTCCAGTGGGAAGTGAGGTCCAATTCCCCAATCTCGACCCCTTCTTTCACAACGTCTTTTCCCTGTTCAATGGCAAGCGCTTCGATCTCGGACTCTACGAAGCTGGGACCACAAAGGAAGTGACGTTTTCCAGCGAAGGCGTCTCGTATATCTTCTGCAACATCCATCCTGAAATGAGCGCCGTTGTTTTGGTTCTGTCTACGTCTCTGTTTACAACGATGGGCACAGATGGCGTGTATTCTATCCGAGGCGTACCAAGCGGCGCGTACGAGATGCACGTCTGGATCGAGGGAGTGGCCCAACCTGCTCTCGATCGGCTGAGACGTCGCGTTCAGGTCTCGACGGGCAACGAAGACTTAGGCGTCGTCGATGCGACGGCTTCGCCAAAGCAGCCAACCGAGCATATGAATAAATTCGGCCAACCGTACGATCGCGGTTCAAAGCCCACCTATTGAGTCGGAAGTCAGTCAGAGTCGCAGAGGGCGTCGAAGCTGGGCCCCCTTCGATGCGGGGATTGATCGCGACTCACGAATGGGCGAGCGCGACGGCCGGCCAACTGCAGCGCAAGGCGCCAAAGGAAGGCCGGGTTGTCGCAGAGATAGCGTCGCCACAGGCGCTTTGGATCCTGCATGAGGCGGTGAATCCATTGCAGGCCGGCTTCTTTCACCCAGGCAGGACAGTCCTGAATCCGGCCGGTGTGAAAATCGAATGCCGCACCAACACCGAACATCAGGCAAGTATTGAGCAGAGGAAGGTAGCGCCGCATGAACTTATCCTGTTTGGGCGTACCAAGACCTACCCAGATCATGTCGGGTTTGCAGCGTCTGATCCGCGCAATCAGCAAACGCTCTTCTGCCTTGGTGAGCGGACGATACGGTGGAGTGAAGGTGCCGACAATCCTGGCCCAGGGAGCGATCTTTCGGAAGTACGTAACTAAGTCCTCCGCGACGCCGTCGTCGCCCCCATAGAAGAAGTGCGTGCAGTGCGCGAACTCCTCACGAAGAAAGACTTCGCGCATCAGGGCTGGTCCAGTCACGTACCGCATCTCGCGATGTCCCTGCAGTCGCCCTACCCATGCGATTGGTGTGCCATCGGGAATCGCGATGGCCGCGTCAGCAAATGCAGTTGCAAACTCCGGATCGCGCTGTGCGACCATCACGCCGTGTACCGTGATTGCGGAGAGATAGCCCTTTTCGCGATCGCGAAGCATCTGCGCGAGTCTGGCGAGCACCAACTCCATGTTCACGGCGTCGACACGAACACCGAGCACGTCGGCAACCGGTGTAGCGCGGTGATTGCTGGGGAGATCGGCCGCGAGGCATTCTTCGCTCGGAGCCACTTCCACTTGTGGTCTCATTGGCCCGCCTCCTCACACGCGGCAACTGCGGCGCGTGCGCGGAAGGTCGCGCAGGTTCCCCCGAAGAGAAGCAAGAGGAGCGGAACGTAGACGAGCAGGGTGAAGGGTCCGTAGAAAAGCCGGGCCGTCGCCATGCCCTGTGCACCAAATCTAGGAACGAGAAGAGGCGCCGCGAGCAGCATGGCTGCGCCGCCCGCAAGGTTCAAGAAGGTGACCCACCGGACGCGTCCAAGGGCGAGAAGCGTATAGGTACCCGTAATGCTGAGCCCCTGCGCCGCAGTACTCCAGACGAGCGGTGGCAGCACTGGTGCACCCGCCTGTGCGACAGAGGAGCCGACCCAGGCCGAGAGCAGTCGCCCGCCAAAGAAGAGCAGCACGCAAGCGCCAGTCGCGACGACGAGCAGGTTGGCGGCAAACGCAACCACGATGGCGCGGCGTACACGCTGGAGAGAATCCGGCGCTGTGCGAGCGGAAACATAGGGAAACAGAAAATGCAGTCCCGCAGCAGCCATACCGTAAATGGGCTGTGCAAGTTGCGCGCACAGGGCATACAACGCAACGGTGGCGGCACCTAGATACATGCCCGTAATGAGGCGGTCTGCCTGTGCGAAGGCAACACCGGCGACGGCCTGCAGCCAAGTGAAAACGCCAAAGCCCAGGAGAGCGGTCAGGGCATCTCGATCGAAAGAGGGCGCGAGAACACCAGGCCCGAGAAGGCGCGAGAGCTGGAAAAGCTGAAGAGCAAGGGCTAGCGCGAGGAAGATCGCCGTCGCTGCCATAATGCCGAAAACGCCGATCCCTGCCAGAGGAAGAACTGCGGCGGAGGCCAGTGCGAGCAGGCGGCCAACGACGGAGGCGCTCACTGCAGCACCATAGCGCTCAAACGCGCGCTGCGTGCTGACACATACGGTTTCAATCGCGCGAATGAGAATGAGAACGCTGGCAATGCGCAGGGACCAAAGGCAAGCGGCCTGCAAACCGGCATCGACGATTGCAATGCGTTCGGCGGCTAAGGGAGCAAGCGCCCAGGCAATTGCGGCAACTACGACGCCCATGACCAGATGAATGCCCATCGTGCCTCTCACGGCACGGCCAAGGGCTGTGATGTCTCCAGAGCCTCGGGCCTGTGACACGCTGCGAATATTCGCATCGCCGAATCCGGAGGCGACGATCGATCCGATGGTAAGGGCAGCGTTGGCGATCATCCACACACCGAACTCGCCGGAGCCGAGATGATGCAGCGCGATCGGCGCGACGATGAGCATGCCTGCGGGCCAGGCAACGTAGTCGAGCACGCCATAGGCTGCATTCGAGAGATGTGCCCTCATCGTCTTATTCCTCAGGCTTCATTGCCGGTCGCTCGCAGGAGTGAGACGACGCATGTCATCACTTTTCACGCTATCGAGATATGCGGAGGATCGTGTCAGGTCGCCGTCAGACGAATGTCATCGATTTGTCATCGGCGTGAAACGGCTCAGAGCGCGGTCTGACTCATCTTGGCCCCAAGCGGAGCGTGCGGCGCCGACTTTCGAGTGGCAAGTCCGAGAAGCAGAACAAAGAGCACGGAGGCAAGCAGCGCGGCTGCGGCATTACCCAACAGAACACTGGGATAGCCGAAACGCACGATACAAGCGCCGGTGATTGCCGCGATAGCCGCCTGACAGATCGCTCCCGAGAAGTTCTGAATCGCTGACGCCGTGCTGCGCTCCTCATCGGGAATGTGGTCCATGAGGTAGCTGTAGATCCCAGGACCGGTCATCCACTGCGCGCCGCTGTAGACGAAGTAATAGGCAACTGCGAACGATGGGTCTTGGGTCCAGGCCATACAGACCAGCGCAACGCCTGTGCAGGCCTGGGCTAAGCTGATTCCTGCGATCCGTCCCCATTTTCGATAGAGCAAGGGCGACAAAAGCACAGACGTGAACTGCAGTAGCTGCGCGACCGAGAAGACCACGCCGACATGGGGAAGAGCCATTCCCAGATGCTTCTGGAGATAGACCGCGGCGAACCCTGGAAACGATCCAGTGACAATATTCCAAACCACAAAGGGTGGAAGAAACCAGAGCAGGAATGGGTGAAAAACACGAATATGACGACGCTGGGCGCGGTCGGGAGTGCCAAGCTGGAGCTTGAAGATGGGCCAGGCTCCGAGCAGAGCCACGACACAGGCGAACTGCAGCACCGTGCGCATGCTGCCGATGAGAGCGCCCGCATGACCGGCCTTCTGGAGCCACTCAGGGAAATAGCCACCCGCGAGCCCTGCAAGTGTGCCGAGTCCGATGCCGGTTGCAAACGTAATGCTGAACCCCGTGATCCGGTTCTCCTCGGTGGTGAGCTTTGCGATGGCGGGCGAAAAGCAGATGGGCCAGCTGCTCATTGCGATTCCGGTGAGGAAAGCCAGGCCAATCTGCGCCGGCGTCCACAGAATGAATGTGCGCAGAATGCAGATCAACGGCGCTGCGATGAAGCAAACCAGCAGAAGCTTTTGCAGCCCATAGCGCCGGACAAGAATCGCGGTTGGAATCGTCCCCACGACGTTGCCAAATGTCAGAGTTCCGGCGAGGATACCGAGAATCCTTTCGTTGAAGTGAAGATCGGTGAGATAGAGGTTGAAGAGAAAGAAGAACAGGCCGAAGCCGAAATCGTACAAGAAGGCCGCCGCGAAGAACGTCCAGAAACCATGGCTAAACCGGCCAAAGAACGCGCCGACCTTCGCAGTTGGACCTTGCGAGGCGCCGGTGGACTGCCCAACAAGCGGTTCGGATGAGGATTCCACTACCGGCCTTCCCGTGCGAGGCACGCGAGACGATCGACGGCCCAATCGAGATCGGCGTAGTGCAGCTCGAAAACTCCGCGTTGCAAAAGCCGTTCGACCGCGGCCACCTGCAACGCCGCAACCTGAGGAATACCGACTCCTCGCTGGAAAATGTAGGCTCGGGCAACATCCGCGGGCAATTGCACGAGCTTTCCTTGGTCGCCGGAATGGCGGTTGAGAAAGACGATGTGGCGGACATGCGATGAGAACGAAGTCTTCAGGTGAGCAAACGGCGCGGTGGATAACTCAACCGAGGGCTTGCCTGTCTCCGCACGCTGCAGGACGGGCTGGCCCGCGAGCTCTGGGAACAGGGCCTCGGCGGAGGGACGAAACCGCACCTGGCGAGCATTGCCGACAACCAGTGAATCTTCGCGTCCGACGACCAGAAAGCTCGCGTCGTCCGTGACGTAGGACCAGCCTGCGCGTGCGCAGCCGTAGGCCAGCGTCGATTTTCCTGCGCCGGAATCCCCGCAGAGCAGTAAGCCGCTACGATCAAAGTCGACGCACGCAGCGTGGATGCCGATGGCATAGCGCGCAGCAAGATGAAACATCGAGCTCGATTCCAGCATGAAATAGCGAACGTAGTTGCGATGAGTCAGCGTCGTCTCTGAAAGCCACATATATGTGAACGCATTGGACGCATCGGAAACAGCGAAGTTCTCGCGATCGGCGACGTGTGAGCATAGATGCTCTCGGACACGGCTGAATGGGCCGGGCGGGCACTCGCCGGAGCCGCCTGCGGTTACCCCGATGTGAAATCGAATCGGCGCGATATCGAAGAGCTGTCTGAATCCATGCCAGCATTCGTCGGCGATCTCGAGAACTTCCTCACAATTCGTGAGGACCTGCAACGGAAACCCAAGAGGATAGAACATCTGCTGCAAGTGCAGTTCTGCACGCGCCAGCATGGGATCGGGATAGGGGATCTGTTCTGACCGCGCACACGCTGCCTTGATCTCCTCGACCTTAAGGATGTTGAAGTTCTGTACCGCCAGTGCGGGCAAGGTGCTCTCCATCGGCAATGAGTCCCTCTCGATCGTTGGGCCGATCAGAATTGATATTTCAGCGCGAATTGAATGATGCGCGGATTGTTTGATGTCGCCGTGATGATGCCAAACGATGCACCGGAGCTGTAGGTGTTGTTGGGATTGGCGAAGTTTGGCGTGTTCGTTACGTTGAAGAACTCCGTCCGGAAGTGGAGGCTCTGCGACTCCACAATAGGAATCGTGCGCTCGATTGCCATATCGAGGTTGTGCTGTCCGGGGCCGCGCACAAGGCCCACACCGCTGTTGCCGAAATCAGTATCGGCGGAACTAAGGCCGTTCGGCGCTTCAGGAGCGGAGGTGAATCCGTTGGCGCTCAGGTATGAGCCGAGGACGCGTGAGTGGAGCGAGCCGGTTGTGGTGGTGGGCATGCCGCTCAGTTGCGCGCGATTCTCGAAAGGATAATTGCCGTAAACTGCGCCTGCATTGTCGTCGAGGATCGTGATCGGCGTACCCGATTGCGCGACGAAGATACCCGACGCCTGCCAGCCGGCGATGGAGTGCCGTACCAGGCTCGGCAAGGTGGCGAACGCAGGAGTGGTGTAGGTGAGGCTAAGAACGCCGCGATGGGTGCGATCGAAATCGGTCAGCCCGTAGTCGCCGCGCGGATTGCGCTGATCGTTGGTCAGGAGCCATAGCTCAAAGACCTCGCCGCCCGAGGAGCCGCTGGTTTCGTCCAGATTGCGCGAGTACGTGTAGCTGCCAAGAAACTGCAGTCCATGGCTGAGGCGCTTGGTCACGCTGCTCTGCAACGAGTTGTAGTTCGAGTTGTAGGTGCTCGTGCAGCTGTAAGAGCCGGGTGCGACGCCTTCATAGGGTGCGCGCTGCACGACATTGATGACTGAGTTGAATGTCTGCCCGTAGACCGGACTACCGGGGCCGGCCAGCAGTGCCTGGTTGAACTCGCTGCATCCGGCGGCGTGAACGGAGCGCGTGCCGACATATCCGATCTCGAACAGATAGTCTCGCGCGAACTGAAACTGCGTGTTCAGGTTGTATTCCTCGGTGTATGGCTCGGAGAAATGCGACGACATGCCGACCACCGTAGGGCCGCCACCCGGAATGCGCGGGACGAAGATGGGAAAACTGGACTCGCTGGGAAGAAGCGGGCTGAATGGAGCCTGCAGCGTTGCGCCGGCATTCTGCGAGCCGGAAAAAAGCTGCGAGATCGAAAACGGCGGATTGCTCAGAAGGCTCTCGGCAAGGCCTGCCGAAAGACGATCGAAGTAGATACCATAGCCGCCACGCAGGACTACTGCAGGGCTGTCCGTCAGTCGATACGAGAAACCGAAACGCGGCGAGAAGCTGGTGTAATCGGTCGGCCAGAGTCCCTGCCGCGATAGTTGCGTCACTCCCGTTGGCGTCGTGCCCTGGAAGTTCGACGAAACAACGAATCCGCTGTACGAACCCGTGGCGGGTGCTGCGAGATCGGCGACGGCTGGGTCGAAGTTGACCAGCCTGCCGTGAATTTCAGAAGGAGGGCTAAAGATCTCATAACGCAGTCCAGCGTTGAGGGTTAGGCGCGGCTTGACCTTCACGTCGTCCTGGAAGAATGCTGCAACATCGGTATAGCGTTCGTCTTTGCGGAAGTCACCTGAGCTGCCGCCGCTCATGGTCACGTTGCTGAGACCACTGGTGCTGCCATTCTGCGCAGCACTTTGTCCCAGCAGGAAATCGTCGAAGGTGCGTATGTCAAGCAGACCGGTCGTGGAGAACGGAGCGTTCACCATGACCTCGTGGCGCTTTACTTCCGCCCCGGTGCGGATGGATTGACGGCCTCGCGTCAGAGATGCGGTGTCCTGCCAGATAAAGCTGTTCGTGGTCTGCGTCTGGAAGGGTGTGCCTGCGTCGCCGATGGTGAAGAGGCCATCGACAGTGATGCCGGTAGCAGCAATGCCGGTGCCGGAGAGACCGGTCGGGGACTCCGTGCCGATGTCTGAGGTGAGAATCGGATTGGTGACCGAAGAGATTCCCGAAAACCGCATATAGCCAAAGCGAGTAACATTCACGAGTCGGGGATTGAAGACATGTGTGTCAGCCAGCACCAGCATGGCGTTCTGATCGACTTCGTTGGTGCCCCAGCCCGGCACGTTGGCCGCGAACGGCGAGAAGGCTTCGATTGTGGGGGCATGCGAGTAGAAGAACCGGCCCGACAGCTCGTTCTGCTGCGAGACCGCGTGATCGATGTTCACGGTGTACTGGTCTTCGCGATAGGTCGCCGGGATGGCGTACGTGGATTCGCCAATGGGAACCTGGCCTGGCTGCGAAGGGAGAGCGATCTGCGGATTGGGAATGGCGTATTGCCCGTTGGGCAGCTTGAAATTGAGCAGGCTAAGCGCGACCGGATTGATGTTCGATCCATCGCAGGCGACCTGCGTTCCGCCAGCATACGTCGGATACGTACAGAACTGCGCTCCCAGCATGGCTGCAGAGCGGTCGCTGGTCAGCTGCGGCAGCGTTGCCGACATCTCGTCGCCTTCGCCGTTGCTGGAGCGCAGACCCTGGTATGCACCGAAGAAAAATGTCCGTCCGCGCCAAATCGGCCCACCGAGTGTGGCGCCGAACTGGTTCTGCTTCAGCACGGGTCGAGGCTGGCCAGTGAGCTTCGAGAAAAAGTCGTTGGCGTTGAAGATGTCGTTGCGCAAAAATTCCCATGCGGTTCCGTGAAGGTGATCGGTTCCGGTCCGGCTGATGACATCGACGTTGGCGCCGGTTCCACGGCCGTAGGTTGCGTCGTAGTTCCCGGTTTGCACTTTGAATTCCTGGATCGTATCGGGCGCGGGAACGGCGACACCCACCTCTTCGCCATCGGCTTCCGCGGAGTTCTGCGACAGGTTGTTCGCGTCGACGCCGTTGAACTGAATATTGTTTGCCGTGGTCTTCTGCCCGTTGGCGGTCACATCCTGTGTGCCGCGGCCAAGTTCGGTCGCATCGGGCAGACGAACCACGACTCCGGGGGAGAGCGAAAGGATCTGCGTGTAGTTGCGGTTGGAGAGCGGCAGTGCTTCGATGGACTGCTGATCCACGGCACGCCCCAATGAGGAGCTTTGCGTCTGTGCCATCTCGGTGTCGGCTGTGACCTCGACGGTTTCGCCCACCTTGGCGAGCGCTAGATGAAACTCGACAGAGCTTGTCTCGCTGACCACCACCGGCACGGCATGGGCATCTTTTTCGTCGAAGCCTTCGACCTTGACGGCAAGCGAATAGGAACCGGGAACCAGGAGCGGCGCGACAAAGAGACCGTCGCTCCCTGTCATAACAACGCGCGAAAAGCGGGTCGCGTCATTCTGGATGGAGACGCTGGCCTTCGCGACCGGGCGTCCCGACGGATCGTAGACAGTCCCCTCAATCGCGCCGGTGCCCGGCGTTTGAGCGAGGGCTGGTACGGCGAGGAGCAGCAGCCCGAACCAAGTGCGTAAGAGTGGACGGAGGATGTCGTGTGTCATTGCGAGCGCCACCTGAGTGAATTGCGACTCGTCGCCAGAGTACAAAGGGTTGAATCGGCGGCTTGTCACGCACCTGTCTTTCTTTTGTCATTTGCGGGAATATGCGGGCAGTGAGCGCAACAAAGGGGTCAAGGACTACGTGTGGAGTAAGTAGAAGAAGTAGTAGTAGTAGTCGTGAAATGACAAATTATTGTAGATATTCTTGACAATTCTCTGCGGATGTCTTGAAGAACCGCAGTCTTTCCCGAGACTCCGAGCCTTCTGGGGAAATCACCACTGCCATTCGCGTGCCCGCAATCGGCTTGGAATGGCCGATCATAAGGAATGCGAGCCGTGCCCCTTAAGCCAGCAACGCCCGGGTGCTAAAGAGCCTTAGTCGCGCCTTAACCGCGTCAGCAAAGGATTCGATGACAAAGGTAGGATCTCGTAGGGAACCACTTCCTCTGGTTTACCGGCAAGGCTGCCTTCCAGAGCGCGACGCCACGCAACCGCGATTCCGTGTTGATGTGAATAGTGGTGATGCCAGCGCCGATGGCTCTCCGAATTGCAATCCGAGAGAGCTGCGATCCCGCTCATGCCTACGGATTGCGCCAGCCCGCCAATATCCTCGACGCTGCTGAGCGCCCCGTCGCTCTGAATCGCCAAGACGCCGATTGTCCCACCGTGGGGCCCGGAGCAATGAAAGGCCTTGAAGGCGCCTTGCCTTTGGTGGCCATCCAGAACTTTCTGGCTACTCCCAGATCTCGATTTCCTGCGGATGTGAGGACGACATGCTTCTTGCGCTGCCGCGGTTTGCGCGACGCGAGTTAAGAAGGATGGTGACGATAAGCGAAACGCCCGCCCCGACAATCCCCGATAGGAACAGAATATTAGTCACAATTCCAGCCTCCGCTTCAGCTCTGAAGAGATATTACGAAATCTCTGCTAACGGACACCTAAAGAACACCTAAGACTTTTATTAAGACGGCCACCGCACCCACCGTTCCGCCGTGTCTCTGGGCAGAAGAACGGAACTTGCCAAATGTACGAGCACCAAGCTGACGAAAAATAGATAGCGTTCATGCCTTCTTCATGTCTTGCGTTTCATTCTGCATTCAACATCGCCTACGTCTACCAGCTTGGTGGTGGTTGTGTGCCTCAAACGCACGGCAAACTCCCTTGTTGCCGAGCGACGGTCTTTGCTTGTTCCTCTTCTTAAGTCAACAACCTAACGTCGTTCGACATGCTCCCTTGTGTGGGAACCGGCGAGATTACTGTCTTTATTCTTCGCTCATAAGTCGTGGACTTATGAACTTTGAACAGCCCGCTTATGGCTTTCTTATGATCGAGCATCTTCAATGGCTAGATATCGGCGACAGGAGACAGTTATACCCTTCGCCTTCTCTGCGCCACTACTTGGCGTGAGGCGACTTATCTGCGCTTGTTTGGCTGTCGAAGCAACAGTGCACGTGGCGGCTAAGCATCACTTTTGGGTTGGCTCATGTCCGTACATCGCAGGACCGACTTTCTGATACCCAGCGGAAGCCAGAGGTGACGATGACAAGGATCTTTCGGAATGCCCTGACGCTGGCGGTACTTACCGCCGGTATGCCGTTAATCAACGTGGCGCAAACAAATGGAGGTGGAGCGTCTCAAACTGATTTGAGAGCCAGCCTCGATCCTCCGGCCACCCCCGATAAGGGAACAACGCCCTCAGCCTCCGCGGCGGAGACGTCACACGACTTGAAGCCAACAGTGGAGCAGCAAATCGACGCGCTTCAGAAACAAATCGATGAGCTGAAGAACGATCTGATTCAAGCCCGCGCAGAAGGGGCGGCCAGCAGCGACGACGCCGCAAAGTTGAAAAGTGCAGAGCACGAACTCGTTGCTGGATCTGCCTCAGCGCCAGCTGCGGGAACGAGTTCCTCGCTCGCAGGCCAAACAGCGGCCCCGCCGGCGGCCGCACCTGCTCCCCCTGAAATCTCTGCGGAACGAACCACAAAGTCGGCACCATTCCCCGGCGACTGGACCTGGCTGAATGACAACGGGCACGCCACCGACAGCCCCATGTCCACCAAGTACTTCACGCCGGAGTTCCGAGCGGATGCGAACTATACGCTCGATTTGAACCACCCCAAGGATGACAGCTTGGGCGGTTCCACTGAGACCTTCCGCTCGGACGAATGGCAGCTCGAGCAGGTCAGCATCGGTGGTGACATCCGTATCGACAACGTTCGCGGGCGTATTCTTACGATGGATGGCTTATTCGCCACGACCACTGTCCGCAATGACGCAAGCCCTAATCGCGGTCAGTGGGATCTGGGCGGCGCCTACAAATACATCTCGGAGGGGTGGGGCGGATATCACTGGGATGTGAACCATGGCCTCAACGTTGACGCGGGTATCTTTGTCTCTTACATCGGGCTGTTCAGCTACTACAACTTCGACAACTGGACTTACCAGCCGTCGTTTGTTTCGTCGAACACTCCCTGGTTTTTCAACGGCCTTCGTATCCAGTGGTATCCCACGGCAAAGCTGAAGATCGAGCCTTGGATCATCAACGGGTGGCAATCCTACGCGCGCTACAACGGGCACGGTGGATTGGGCGGCCAGATCCTGTGGAGACCGAAACCATATCTCGACTTAGTCTGGAATGACTACGGCATGGGTGAGGATGACGCAGGCTATCCGGGCCGCTCCCGCGTTCACGCCGACTACAGCGCGCAGGTCAAAGTCTACGATAACCCCACAAAGACTCTCGACAAGATCGCATTTACCGTGACTGGCGATCTAGGTTGCGAATACGGCGGCGGAGCGCCAAGCGGATCCTACAGTCCGACCGGTGCGTCTCCAGAGATGGGTTCGAGCTCGACCTACACCGGCGGCGTGAACTGTCACAACAGCCGAAACGGCAAGCCCAAGCAGATGTTTGCGGGATGGATGATGTACAACCGCTACTGGTTCAAAAAGGACCTGTACGCAATTACGCTCGGCGGCGGCCAGATGAACAACCCGGGCCGTTACCTGACGCTTTTGCCGCCCATCGACGGTGCCACCGCAATCACTGGCACGCCGTACTTTACCGAGAACGCGGGTGATCGTGCGCAGATGCACGATGGCACGATCACCTTCGACTATATGCCGAGCCAGTTCATCACCTTCCGTTTGGAGTCGGGTTATCGCTTCTCCGACATACCCTACTGGACTGGGCGTGGGGGCATTACGCCGCCTGGCGGCAACAACGGCAGCCCCTCCCAGTATGCCTGCGCAAGCGGTTCTCCGTCGGGATATGGCTACGGCAGCCTGGCTCTTGCAGAAGCCGCGTGCTTCGCATCAGGGAATGGCACCGGAGCAGACACCAGCGCCGTCTGGTGGCCCGATCTGCGTACTAACCAAACCGTAACAACGTTCGCGATCATGGTCAGGTTCTAATTGCGAGCCTGGGCAGCACCGGGATTTCTTGTAATTCCGGTGCTGCCTAGGCGGCCATTCGC
>Ga0181535_10000760_pt1 | contig 45778 bp, 39 predicted proteins | sample PEATcosm2014_Bin_44_FD_119774 | JGI IMG/M metagenome (GOLD analysis project Ga0181535, IMG submission 119774) | Peatland microbial communities from MTU Mesocosm Facility, Houghton, MI, USA - PEATcosm2014_Bin17_30_metaG | ecosystem: Environmental > Terrestrial > Soil > Wetlands > Peat | place... | reverse complement strand
CTCTTTCCCGTTTTGAACGCAGTGGATATAGTCGCATTCCAATCGGTAAACTTTACATCCTTCCATTTAAGTGCCGCTATCTCGCCAATCCTTAATCCGCCCTCATAGAGAGTAGCGATTATTGCACGGTCCCTGGAGTTCTGACAGGCTTCAATCATCGCCTTTACTTCTTCTTCTGTTAAGAGCATTTCAGCGGTTTTTGTCGAAGTATCGTATGATGGAGGGTGGATTTTCTGGATTTTCTTTTCGTTTATGGTGGTGTAATGGTTTTCGCACATCCAGAGGTAAAATCGTTTAAGAAACCGGATAAAATCGCCAAGTGTGTTCTGTTTGTACCGAGGTGTACCATCTGGATTCTTTGCTGTCCTAACCAGATCTATCCCATTGTATATATCCGCAATCGTGTTTTCCCGAAACGGACCGATAAATTCCCGGAATTTCACGAGAGTATAATAGAGTTTGAATGCTCTCCCGGAGCTGATATGCCGTGTTGCACTGATCTCGGCCACAAATTCCCGGATTAACTGTGCATCATCGTCAGTAATCCGGTTTTCCTGGAGTGCATGGTTGACTGTGTTTCTGGAATATTCAATAAACGTGCTATCTGATGGTTTGAACTTTGAAATCTGTGTGGTGCTGGTAGCTGCCATTCTTAAAAATGGGCCTGTTTCTTTATATATACTTCCTTTAGACTTTAACCTACAGTTTAAAGTCTCGCCTTAGGCTTAACATAACTGGCCTTCTTTTCATAACCGCAGACTTTTCCCTTCAGACATGAGATCCACCCATAGAAACGCATGGTGAGATTTCCTGTCATTTCCTACTTATTTGAAAAAGTCTCTTAACTCGATAGTTAGTTCATTCTTATTCTTTTTTGTCTCTGTAATATAATCCGTCAATTTTTGTAACAACTCTTCTCCCCTGTTGGCAACAATTTTCTCTAATCCTTCATCATAATATCGTTCCCATAGATTATCCCAGTGTTCTTCTGTGATATGTTGATTGTCACAAAATTGGTTTTTAGGATCGAGAAATTTATTAAAAATAGTGGGGGGGATTGTTATGGAACAAATTTCAAGATTTTCACCACGAATATTCGCATAGAAACGAAATGACTTGTGATCCGCGGCCGTTTCGCAACTAATCTTCTCTATCCATTCGCGTTTTATTTTTTTATGACCGTCATCTGTTCTGATCCAAACCATAACTATCAAATGTCCTTTTGAGGTTTACTATATAATATCTGTATCTGGTCTTCACCCCTTAAAACGGGCCTCCTTTTGGTTCTGTCAAGTTTATGGGGTCTTGTCACTTTTCTTCGGAGTGTTAAAGTTCAGAACTGCCGACAACTTGACAGTACCGAAGATTCTTTTCACTATCTCTAATAATCGTCCTGTGGTTTCGATATCACAGCATCTCCTACCTCGGGTTGAAGCAGGGTAAGTGCTTCCCGGACTTTTTCCCGGATTGTCGGGTTTTTGCTATCCTGCATGGCGTCAAGACTGGCAATAACGCCTTCTTCGATAAGCGCCTCTGTCTCCCCGGTATCTGCAATGGCGATAATAATCTGCAGTGCCGAATAGACGATGTGTTCGTTTTTTCCCTGCAGCATATCCCTGATAATCTTTATTCCGCCCTGCTGGATCAGCTCGTCCGGCCTCCAGTCGTCGTCTTCAGTGCTTACGGCTAGGGCCTCAATTGCAGCCTCTTTTCCTTTCCTGCTTTTATCCGAAAGGCGGGCAAGCAGGTCCTGAATGAGGTCCTGTTCAATACGCAGTGTTTCAGCCATTGTTTCTCCTGTCCAGGCCTTGTATGGTGTGGTGTGCATCATGGCCGGACCCGATGGATGATACTAAACCTCATAGGTAAAAAACCCATTGACCCTGACAAAATCAGCGGGAAAAAAACTGAGTATGATGAATGTCTTTATCGGTTCTGTTAACGTGTTAGGAAATTATCAAATTTCCCACTCCTGATAAAATATCCTATCTCTCATCACGTTAACCGAGCCGATGATGCAATGTGAATCGTCATCATTTTCAAAAAATAGAAAGTGACCAAGAATTTTTAAATAACTTACGTGGATATCAATTCGACCGTTGGGAAAAGCGGTCAGAGATGTTCAACAATTGTACACGTATGTCTTCTCCGGGCGCAGATTGCTCTCTTTCACGACAGGTTTGTTCTTTCATGGCGATTGCCTCTGATTTTCTTTCCTAAAAACACTGCTCACCTCGATAGGGAATGTTAGTGTAATCTCTCCGAATCTTGTCAGTATCCAAATGTTTATCTTTACATAGTCCTTCTCAAACAATTACATGGCTCATATTTGTTAGAACTCCCGGATCAATGGGGTCAGGAAAGCCATCATACGATATGCAAATCCCCTCAAAAAAAGGGAGAAGATTTTACATGGATGATACATCTTCACAGAATAATGAAAAAAGTCAAGAAATGACCCCAGAAAAACGAAAGACCGGTTGGGGAACAGGAAAGAAGATTGGTTTTTTAATTATAGTTCTTGCTATCGTAATATTCGTAGCAGCTGTTCTTACGGTCTCTGTTGTCGTCACCAACACATCTCCCGGAGATGCGTTACCATTTACAACGATGTATGGTACATCGTTTCCCGAAGGCCAGACAATCCAGATAGGCAACACGCAAATCAGTGCAATCTCGTATCAGAATACGGTAACCACCGATGTCAATGGCAACAGTCAGCAACTTGAATACGGGCAGATCCAGAACATTTCAGAACAGCATGCGAGGATTACAACTCTCGGGGGAATTCCTATTATGGATACCAACTTCCAGATTGACCTCACCTATAAGGGTGCATTAGATAACCGGGCATATTTCGATATCGCAATTCATACCGGAAGTCAGGTACCGGAGACCCTTATGAGACTGTTGCTTCCGGCCTCAATCGATGCGAGACCTATCTGAGGATTGATATTATATGAAATTTTTTACCCTTTAGCAGTTTTTGGAGTACTGGTTATCTTCCTCCTCTTCGCTGGATGCACCAGTACAACACCGCACGTCCAGAAACCGACGTATGCTCCCACAACTACTGTGGCACTTACTCCCGCAACCACACCTCCCCCACTGTTTCCTAATGCCTTGGCACTCAATGAAACTGTCCAGTTCGGAAGTGGTAATAAACAGGGTGAGGCAACCGTGTACAATTACGAGGTATTATCAAATTATAACTGGACTTCACCGGAGCGGAACAATCCCTACCAAGAAGTAGCGGCCGGACCATCAGGTATAGAGAACGGTTACAATACGGAGACACCTCACGAGGGCAATACGTTCCTTTTCGTATTTGTCAAGATACTAAACACCGGAAAAGATGCGATATATGCTCCTTCCGCAAATCAATTTGTAGTGTACAGTAATGGTGCTGCATACAATCAATCATCTATCCCTACTTCCGGCGTCACCATAAACCAGGTTTCCGGGACACAATTTGTTGATCTAACCGGGTCCGGCGGAACCGTTGGGGTTGTCCGACCGGGTGAAGGTAACGCGTTGGATGGTTATCTCATTTACCAGATTCCAAGTTCTTTTTCTCCTAATGCTACCTACGTAACGTGCAGCCTTGATTTTGTGAATCAGTCAGTATGGAAACTGAGTTAAAGGCCAAATTCCGAAAATTATTATTTTATAAAAAGGTTCTGGCAAGGTTTTGTGGATTCGAAAAATACGAGGATGAAAAAATCGGTGCTGTTGCATTATTAACGGGACTTAAAGAAAATGATATCGTCGTTGACATATTACTGTTTAAAAGTCCCGGGAACGCCAAAGCACCGTTAAACTCCACCTCTACGGGGTTATTAACTAAATAGTATCAGTGCCCGATTATATATTGTTGATTTATGCCCGCAACAGCGAATGCCACAACAAAAAATGGCAGGCCGTTTCATATTCTCATTGTTGAGGATAGTAGGGTTCAGGCAGAGATTCTCAAGCATATACTGGAAAGCAAAGGATATATTACGGCGGTCGCGGAGAATGGCAGAAATGCACTGGATCTCATCTCACAGAAAAAACCCGATCTGATTATAAGTGATGTTATCATGCCTGTCATGAACGGGTATGATCTTTGTAAAGAGATAAAAAAGGAGAATTCTACCCGGAATATTCCTATCATCCTTCTTACTGCTCTTTCAGATTCCAAGGATGTTGCTCTCGCACTTCAAGCAGGCGCAGACAACTTTATCACAAAACCCTACCAGTCCGAATATTTTCTCAAACGTGTAAAGACAATTCTTGAAACACCCGTTGATCCCGTTGAAACTTTCCCTGAAACAAAACCCATTAAATTCTCCCAATCAGGTAAAACCTACGAAATCGCTATGGACCGGCCGAAAATTCTGGAGTTCCTTCTTTCTGCGTACGAGGCCGCAGTGATCCAGCACCTCGAATTCCAAAGATCACAAAGAGAACTTCGATCAACTATTGAAAAAATCAACAACCTTAACCAGATCATAAGTATCAGTAATTCATCCCTCAAGTCCGATGCCCTTCTGGAAGGCATCCTCCAGAAAACCCTGTCCCTGCAGGGTTTTGAGATGGGAGCAATTTACCTCCTGAATACGGATAAAACAGAAGCTGTAATGAAGTGTTTCCAGGAAACGATTCCGGCATACTCGGACTTGCAGGTATTAATCGGTACATTAAATCTCAATGATCAACTTCACCAGGAACTGTTTATCCAGGGAATTTCTCAGTTTATCTTCCTTGATGAGGAGAACCCCCTTGACCGGGACAGTATGATCCTAAAAGAGCTCGGAGCAAAATGTTATGCCCTGCTACCTCTCACTTCTGGTTCCTCGGTAATCGGTGCCATCACGCTCATCAGTGTAAACAGGCACGATTTTTCAAGCCAGGAAAAGTCGCTCCTCTCGTCAATAAGCACGGAGATTGGCAATGCCGTGCAGAAGAACCTGCTCCTGAATCGTCTTGAGATAGCCAATGACGAAACCAACCTTTACCTCGATATCATGACCCATGATATCAACAACATAAATACCGGTGCGCTCGGGTATCTTGATCTTCTGGAGGATGGGCTTACTGGGGATAGAAAACAGTTCGCCGCAATGGTGATCAAAAGTGTCAACCAGTCTATCGAGATCATCGGAAATGTTTCCACGATCCGGAAAATGCATGAGCAGAAAGCGGCCCTCAAACCGGTGAATCTTGACGAAGTGATACGAAATGACATCCTTCGGTTCTCCAATGTCGCCATTAACTTTTCAGGGACAGAGGCTGTCGTGCTTGCAGATGATCTCCTTGGCCAGGTATTTACTAACCTGATCGGGAACAGTATAAAATTCTGTGACGAAAAACCAGAGATTGCCATTTCTGTTGGTGAGAAGGGTAACAAAATCCTTGTCACGGTTGCCGATAACGGCCCGGGTATTCCCGATGAGATGAAACCGCAGATATTTGATCGCTTCCGGAAGGGCAAGAGTAAAAAAAGCGGAAAGGGTCTGGGTCTCTTTATTACCCGGCATCTGATTGAGGGATATGGAGGAACGATCTGGGCCGATGATCGTGTCCCCGGTCATCAGGATCTGGGTGCTGCTATACATTTCACCCTGAAATTAGCGAACTAGGTAAAAGACGATATTTTCAAGGTGCAGGTCGGAAAATCCACAATGAAATAAATTTTGAGCGAATATCATGGGAAATGCAAGCCCGCTGACTGATGACTCCGGTAGTGTCATAGGTATGCCCCTCCTTTTATGTCCTACGAGTCACCCGATGTACCTGGAGTTCCGGGAACGGCCAATATATTGAGTGTTTTGGGGATTCCGGTGCGTGAGGTCGGCGGCGAGATCATAATCGTTTCCCGGCAAGGGACTACTTTTACGATCACGTTCCCGGAGAAGTTCTAAAAGATTTTTGTATGCCATTACCCCGGACAAATTTCTTCATTTACGATAAAGGCCGGAACTGGTATATCACATAAGCGTTTTCTATTCATCATGGATGAGGCAACACAACGGTTTACTGAGGGGGTGATACTTTATGAAAAAGGTGATTACCTGCTTGCAATAACTGCCTTTGACAAATCAATTGCCATCGATCCAACAAAGGCCGAAGTATGGCATAACCGCGGATTATCGTTAATCCAGACCGGGCAATTTCAAGAGGCTCTTCTCTCAATTAACAAAGCCCTCGTGCTCAACCCCCGATATGAAAATGCCAAAAAATCCAGGAAAATAATTCTTGACCTTTTGAAAGACTCTCAAATTACGCATAATACGGAACATTCAGCATCTGTACCAACTGCACATGCCCCCTCAAAAATCATTGTAATAACGATCGCCGTTATCGTCATTATTGGAGCAGTTGCCGGGCTGATGGTCATTAAAAACCAGCAAAATAATGCCGACACATCCTCCTCCGGATCAGCCCGGTCAACTCTGGTCGTCCCGGCGACAACACAACTCCCGGTACTCGGCCCCGGGGATATCCCGTACGGAAAGGGACAATTTGTGTTCAACGATACTCAGGGAAATGCTGATCGCCCGATAACGGTTTACACGTATCGGCCGGCTTCATGGAACCAGTCAGGGCCTATCCTGATCGTAATGCCCGGGGCAGGTCGTGATGGGGAATCTCCCCGGGATACCTGGATACCTTACGCCGAACAGTATTCCGCATTAGTGGTTGTTCCCGAGTTCTCGCAGGAATACTATCCCGGGGACAACTGGTATCCTCTAGGGAATATCTACAATTACCCGAACTGGATACCGCAAGCGAACTGGACCTATATGGTAGTTGAACACCTCTTTGATTATGTCCGCGAAAAGACCGGGGCAACACAAAATACCTACCTGCTCGATGGGCATAGTGCAGGGGCCCAGTTTGTCCACCGTTTGGTAACATTCCTGCCTGATGCCAGGTACAGCCGGGCAGTAGCCGCAAATGCCGGGGTTTACGTCATGCCCGTGTACACCATTCCGTACAACTTAGGCTTAAAAGATTCCCCACTTCCGGAAAGCGACCTTCCTAAAGTGTTTTCTCGGAAACTTATCATTATGTCCGGGGGGAGTGACACAAATCCAAACGACCCAAGCCTCGCAAATTTCCCTGCTGCAGAGGCTCAGGGCAGCACCCGTTTTGCACGGGCAAAAAATTATTTTACGACGGCTCAGGAAGAAGCGGCACAGCTGGGTGTACCGCTGAACTGGGAATATCACGTAGTGCCGGGGATAGGGCACGATGAGGCTGGTATGGCAGGGCCATCCGCAGAGATGCTCTTTAACGAAAGTTGAGGAAGATTCACAGGCACCAGAAATCCGCATTTTCATAAATATCTGGTGTCCAGAGTATACGCAAAAGAAAGAATAACAAAAGTGCGGGAGATTTTCCTCCCGCATTATTTGCGTTTACAATATTTTCAGGATTAATGGTTCTGATGAAGAGGTACTTGTCTTGTCCTGTTTTTGGATCGTGACTCTGCAGATTTATTCCATCTGGTGGGGATGAACATAAACCGGAGCAGTGAACATTACAAGGGATCACGATCCGTTATGCATTATCCCTGCCATCTCTGGCAAACGGTAGTTCGTTGTGTATGCGTGGTTCATCTGGTTTGTATCATCTCCTCATGGGTAGATTTTAAGAGAACCTGCCGCCGGAGCCGCCAGGTTCGTTTTTTGCATGTCAGGTGGAAGTTGTTCTCCGGTTATTTTCATGCTGGTGTTGGTTGCGTCACCAACTCCATGTAAAGTAGATATTACATTTTGTAATATAAACTTTCTGGATGAGGTAGTGGGTGCGACGTAAAAAGAGGTTTGTTCTGTTGTCCGGTTTACCGTTCAATAAGCCGGATATGTTCATTGGTCTTTGCGGCAAGTGCCTCTTCGCCTTTCAGGCTCGCGACATCTGCAATAGCTTCAAGCACATGCACAGAGTCTTCCAGGAACGAAAGCACATCAGCAGGAAATATCTCGATCCCGTATTCGTCGGAAAGGTACGCAGCAATCTGGCGATGGTCAAGGCCGTTTTCGCGCAGTTCGATGACTTTTATTGCAAATTTCTTTTCAGGGCAGCCGCATAATGGTGAATTTTTGCATTTGCACCGGAGAAAATCGTCGAAAAAATGTAACAACTGTTCCCGGATGGCAAAGTCGAGTTCATCAAAATTAAATCGGGTGGTGATGGTCTCGAGCATCACCGGGGAAAAGGCGAACTCGGGGACCCGGTAGCCGGCGAGTCGCTCGATCTTTTTTGCGTGACGGAACCGTGCTCTCCCGGCGATCACTCGTCTTCTCCTGTTGACTCGTCAAAATTCTTGAGTGAGCCCATTGCTTCGAATATTCTCTCACACTCAATAAGCCATTCATCGAACAGGGTCGGGTTCTCAAGATCGTCTTTTACGTATTTCCCGCAGCAGGCTGCGCCATCAATCACGCTCGCGCCGATATTTGATGCGATTTCAAGCGCCTGTTCCATATCCTTGTCAATCGTTTCCTTGCCCTTTTTCACGAGCGTTTTTATATCCTTGTCAAATCCGCCGACCAGGTACTTGCGGCAGGATGCAAAGAGCACAAGCTTGGGCAGCTGGAGGATCTCGATAAGTTCCTCGAGATCGCCAGAAGGTGCGGCAGCCATGACAATTGCTTCGACCTGTACAAGTTTTTCCTGTGCCTCTTCGCTGGAAAAACGCTTGTTCTGGAAGAGCTTGATAATCTTGAGCACTTCGAGGGTGATATCGACAGAGAAACTGTCGAGTACCCGGAAGCCTTCGGGCATCTCTTCGCTCTTGGGATCGATCTCGAAACTTGCTTCGCTCAGCGATTTTACCCAGTTGTCCCAGCGTTCCTGGTTATAGAAGATGTAGAAGAGTTTCAACGGTGCCTCTTCTTCTTTTTTGCTCGATTTTTTTGCCATTTCAGTACACTATTCCCTTCGCCGATTAAAGAGTTTCGTTATCCTGTCCGTTCTTTAACCGCTAACGGTTATCAGCTCATGCCTTCCAATATCTAGGGTAATTATGAACAGGTCCCAGGAACCGGAAAAAGTCGTCATGGTACGTTACGGTGAGCTTTTCCTGAAAAGTGATCCTGTCATGTACCATTTCATCGGTATCCTGCTACGGAATATCCGTAAAGCACTGGAAGCAGCCGGTCATTCCTGCCGGTTCGAAAGCCCCCGGGGAAGAATTTTTGTCTTTGGCGAAAAAACAGAAGAAATAGCTGAGATTATTGCACGGATTTTCGGTATCGTAGATGTAAGTGTTTGTATCCGGGTTGACGCCAAACCTGAAGCCATCCGCGATGCAGCGGTCACTCTTGCCATCTCTCACGTGCATTTACCCTGTCGGTTTGCAGTGCGGGCCAAGCGACAGACCAAGACTGGCATGAACAGCCAGCAGTTGGGCGAATATGTAGGTTCCGCTATCTACGATGCTATCCCCGGACTTTCCGTTGACCTGTCAAACCCGGAGTATGAGCTGTTTGTGGAAGTTCGGGACTGTGGCGGGTTCGTCTACGATGCGCGTATCCCGGCACCCGGGGGCCTTCCGTGGGGTTCACAGGGCCGGGTACTATGCCTGCTCTCCTCCGGGATCGATTCCCCGGTTGCTTCGTGGCTTGCGATGAAGCGGGGCTGCGAGGTGACACACCTGCATATGGATGGTGGCCGATGGGCGGGAAGTGATGTACGGGAAACGGCTATAGAAAATCACCGGCGGCTCTCGCTGTGGTGCCCGGGCTCTGACATTCAAATGATCATTGTTAATGCCGAACTCTTTTATGACCGGATGCTGGAGCACCACATCTCGGCCCGGCTGCGGTGTGTTCTTTGCAAAAGGTTCATGCTCCGGGTTGCAGCCAGCTTATGCGGGCGCGAGCAGGTACAGGCCATCCTCACCGGAGAAAATCTTGGGCAGGTGGCATCTCAGACCCTTGCAAACCTTGCAGTGATAGCCGATGCCACAACTATTCCCGTGCTCCGGCCGCTCATTACCTACGATAAATCTGAGACGATAACCCTTGCAAGGAAGATCGGGACATTTATGGAAAAACAGGGTGATCTTGCCTGCAGGGCGGTGCCCCGGATGCCGGCGACTGCTGCAGCGAGCCTTGCGATCAGGGAAAGCGAAGATACACTCGGCATCGATGAACTGCTGGGCATCGTACTCTCCGAGGTCCGGTATGTTATTGCACGGAACGGAATGATTCTTTAAAATTTATCGGTTGGGCACAAGGAAATGTGCTGTTCTGACCTTTTCGGTTAACAATATATTACAATATGTTCAATAAACATGACAATACGTGCCCGGGCAGCAGAGGTGATATCTTTTGTTCTGCCGCGTCACAGGGTGATTGATCTGATCAACAGGGAGTTTATCCTGAAGTATAAGGCAGAAGTGTTTCTTGCCGGAATCCTTCTCTTATCCGCTTTCCTGAATCTCTGGAACCTCTGGAATTCCGGGTTTTCGAATACGTTTTACGCAGCCGCAGTAAAAAGCACGCTCATTAACCCGGCCGCTGGCCTCTTTAATTCCTTTGATCCCGCAGGATTTGTCACTGTGGATAAACCTCCCGTCGGTCTCTGGGTACAGGCGGCCTTTGCTGCTGTTCTTGGTTTCAAAGGTTGGGTGCTGATCCTGCCACAGGCACTTGCCGGGATCGGGTCAGTAGCCCTTGTTTATTTCATCGTCGCCCGGCCATTTGGAAAACCGGCCGGTCTTGTCGCTGCCCTTGCCCTTGCTGTTACACCTATCCTCGTTGCGGTATCACGAAACGGCACTATGGACTCCCAGCTCATCTTTGTTCTTCTTCTTGCGGTCTGGGCCGTTCTCAGGGCGGCACGGGAACAATCCCTGCCATGGCTTCTGGCTTCAGTTGCTCTTGTTGGAATCGGGTTCAACATTAAGATGATCCAGGCATTTGTCGTCGTTCCTGCCATCATTGTCATCTATCTCATGGGCACAATTGACTTTTCATGGAAAAAGCGGACTCTTCACCTTGGAATCGCGATCCTTGTACTGCTTGCAGTCTCACTTTCCTGGGCAGCCGCAGTCGATATGGTCCCTGCAAGCGAGCGCCCTTATATCGGGGGGAGTGGTGATAACACTGTTCTTGGTCTGATCGTCAACTACAACGGCCTTGAACGACTGGGCTTGGAAAACCGTGGCATGGCCTTCATGGGCAGTGGTTCTGGAGAACAAAGGACCGGCACTGTCAGGGATATGCCGGCTACAGGTGGTAGAACCGCTGGAGTGGGTCTGAACCGAGATATTAGTGCGGTCCAGGAAACTGCTCAAGGTGGAATGGCAAACGGGGAAGGTACGCCGGGCATTACCCGTCTCTTTGGACCACAACTTGCCGGCCAGTTCTCCTGGCTTCTCCCTCTTGCCCTCATCGGGCTCCTTATCTGGGTACGCAGACCTGCATCACTCACTCCTGGTGGAATCAAGGATACCGGTATCACCAGTGAACGGGGACTTACCCTTTGTGCAATGGTTCTCTGGCTCGTCCCCGGCCTCCTGTTCTTCAGTTTTGTCTCTACCTTTGCGCATACCTATTATATTGCGACGATTGCCCCTCCACTTGCCGCTCTTGTCGGGATTGGGGCTGTCGGGATGTACCGCGAGTACCTGGAAAATGGCTGGAGAGGCTGGATCCTCATCGGTGCGGTACTGGTGACGGGGCTCCTTCAGGTACTTTTTTTATCGTACAATGCTTTATGGTCCGGGCCCCTGCTCTCGATTATCCTTATGGGGATCCTCGGGTGCACAGGAATTCTTGCATTCCTGAAACTTCGAGTTGATACTGGGTCCCAAAATCTCCGGAAATCTATTGTTTTCATCTCTGTTGCACTGCTCTTTGTCGCACCATTTGTCTGGGCCTGTACTCCTTTCCTGTACGGGAACAATCAGGCCACTGCCGGCCCCCCTCAGACAGCCCGGATTGGTGGGGGGGCGACGTATGATATGGCACGGGGAGGCAATTTCCTCCAGGATGGTGCCGGCCGGGAACGGCTTTTAGGACAGGAAAATGCCGGCACACTCTATGGCCGGGGGGCATTCGCCCAATCCGGCATCAGTGCGGCATCAACTTCCCAACTGGAAGGCTACCTGCTTGCCAATACAACCAACGAGACCTGGATCCTCGCAGTCCCCAGCAGCCAGTCCGCATCAAACCTTATAATTCAGACAGGAAAGCCGGTGATGGCAATTGGCGGATTCTCCGGCAGCGACAGGATCCTAACCATACCCTCATTTACAACGCTCATCAGAGAAGGAAAAGTCCGGTTCTTCCTTACCAGCGGTACAGGAGGGGGCGGGACAACCGGTGGTAACAGCGGGATCTTTACATGGGTAAGTACCCATTGTACTCTGGTTAATCTGTCACTAGGAAACGTATCTGGCGTGAATCCGGCGGGGCCGGGAATGAATATATCCGGAGGCCTGTATGATTGCGCCGGGAAAGCAGGCTAAACCGTCGTTGTGTGTTCTCTTGTGACATGGAAACTCCTTTACTGAAGCCGGTATGATCCGAGTGATTTCAGTTCCATTTAGTGAACATTCAGGTAAAAGTAATGTTGTACGGATTATTATGAGGAACTGTAAATGACAAGATCAAAAAATGAGAGTTTAGAAACACGTTTAAATAAGCGGAAGGTTCCCTTCGATTAAGGAATTATCGAAAAACCATTTTTTTGAAATAATTTAAATTTACTCCATTGCAATGAAAGGTGGATCAGCCATTTTGACCTGTATCTATCTGGTCACTTCTCCAAATATCTCATTGAATCCTTCTTGGCTCATCTGGGCTTTCTCAAAGCAGTGTTGATGCCAGACTTTCAGGGCCAGAAGTGTGCATGTCATATCGAATTTTTCCCAATCAATTACTGATTCATCATCAGAGGATCGGGGATGCCACTTGAACTCCCCTAGGGTTTTTTTGTTTTTCCTGATTGGAATTCTTAATAAATCATCAGAATTCTTTGAAGAACCGTCTTGGTATATCAAATCCGATTTTTCAAAGGATAATGGATTAGAGAGGGAATCATCTGACGGTTTTTCACCCTTACTTCCCCTATTCGGAGTTTGTGATGCACTCCAGCAATACGATTGACGAAATTCCTCTGTATTTCGGATGTTTACGTCAAGGATGCATTCATCGGAATTGAGAAGCAAATGCATTTGCTCAAGTGCCCATGGAATGAGCACTGTGCATGGGTCTCTTTCATTGACCTGAACCCGGGTTAAAAGGTCCATCAGGAAATTATCCCATGCAGAAGGAACGTAATGTGAAGAACCTGTTTCAATAAGTTTGGGTTTTGTTGTGTGGAGAACTCCTATCACTGCTCCTGTATCCATGTAGGGAATCCATCCCACACTAAATGAATAATTACCGGCAGATTCCATGTCCCTTCCTGCTAGTGAAATATCTATGGGATGCGTTGTCGAATATCTTTTTTCACTAATGGATGAAATATATTTTTCAAGCGCCTGAATGGATGATGCCTGGAAAAAACGTTTTATATTATGTCCTTTTATCGAATCAAGAGGTCTTCCGATAAGCCTCGAAAAAGACTGATTGGCATGGACAACATGCATGTTCTGTAAAATAATTACACAATCATTGATTGGTGTAGTGCTTTCATCGGAAAGAGGATAGGAGTCATCACAAGAGCCGGAATGAGCTGTTTTCCAGAATTGCTTTGTGTACACGACAACAAGCGGTTCCATTCCCTCAAGAAAGATAGGGTATGCCCGGTATGCAAGCATCATGGCTTTGTGTGTGTCATCCGTTTTTTTTATTTCATAAAAAGAATGCTGGGATCCGGATGAAGATTTTAATCCGGAAAACCATTGAAGGAATTGCTCTGATTCAAGCACTGCAGCTAATTCATGGGGGATGGGGATCTCTTCGGTTCTTTCAGGATTAAGGCTTGATATCGTATTCTTCTGGTATATTTTATCAAAAATCATGACGGAACGTGAAGCGTCGATAATAAGAATAAATTCGTGCTCTTCATCCTTGGTTTTGCCGAATGAATCTTTTGATTGAATGTAAAATTTTTTTGCCATTCCATGATGAATCATTGCAACACTGCCCCCAATTGCCATCCCCTCAAGATACTTTGAGAGAGTATTTCGTGAAATACCAGATCTTCGGGCAAGACCGGCAATTGAAACCGGCTTATCTGTTGCATTAAGAATGGATATGATCGTCTCGCGAATTTCAGAGGATTTTACCATCAAGATTTGATTTATATATAAAACGAGTATTTAATAGTATTTTCTTCGCTGTGCAATTTCTTTGGGTTTATCATCTCATGATGATATCTCACTTCTATACCCTCAAGAAACCCCCCTATGAAAATTTTGTCTGATTCCCGGAGATGGAACCGAACAATGCAACTGATTGTGAAAAACGAAGTGTGAGCGCATGATCTCGGTTGCTTATTTCAATGATAATCATGCCAGATTGATGCGTGGCAGACATTATCTCGAAAGTCTTGGTGATTATCAGGTTGAAACATTCGATAATCTGAAATATAGTTTGGAATGGCTTCCTTTCCATTCGTATGATGTCATTATAGTCAGCGGACACAGATCAAACCCCGGCATATTCAGTAAAATTTTATCGGTACTTCAGTACGGTGATACAACACCGGTTATTATCATGAGGGATGCCGGGTCATCTTATCAGCTTCCTCAGAATATTACAAACCTTGGGCCGGTGATCCCATTCGTTATTCATAGGAATCTTCAAATATCCTTCTTTGAGTTGCATCATTTGGTCGATCTGGTTGTAAGCAGACAAAAAATAACGGAAATTTTGAGGTCTCTTGACATAGTATTTAAGCGTTCCATGTTAACGTCGAAAAATACGGTTGAGGAAAATATCAAGGTTGTTGTTGAGACCTGTGGCAGGTGTCTGTCGGCAATTTTCGTTGCATATCACAGGCCCTCAGGTAGGACGCGAGCCCCGGTGGCAATTTGGTATGCAGGGGAACTTCCCTTCCAGTATGCAATGAGTTATCACGAACAAATACACATCAGATCCCAAAAAATGAAAAGAGGGCGATTTTCGTCAGGATGGATCTGTTCTTCTGATGGCAGAATAGAATGGGCCGGAAAAAACGGGATGTTCTCTATCGCAATATACCCGGTTCTCCGGAGTGACAGGCAAAAAGGAGTCCTCAGTATTGTTTTTCCTTCGAACCTTCCTCCTGCCGATCATGAACTTCTGATGATAGAAACATTTGCAGAATTAATCTCGTGGAATGAGCATATGTCCCCCCGACCAGAGGGACACACCGTATCCCACGGGACCGGATGACTTTGTGGAGGGGAAAATGCTGAGCCTTGAACCAGACAACGAAAAAAACCAGAAAATGCGTATCCGTGATCGGTCCGGGAGGAATGGCTCTAACGCTCCTTTCTGCTTACCGAAGCACACGGCGAAAAATACGTCTTTACCTTCGTCCTGCTCCCCGTTAAATGCAACGTGTGATGGATTACCGGCTGGAATATCCCGCGTACTATATGTTGATGACGACCTTGCCCTGCTGGAAGTGACCCGGATTTTCCTAGAGAAAACAGGTGAATTCAAGGTTGATACGGTGCTTTCGGTCAAGGATGCGAGAGAGGCGTTAACAAAAGAATCATATGATATCGTCGTCTCAGATTACCAGATGCCTGAAATGAATGGCATAACGTTCCTGAAACAACTCAGACACCAGGGAAATACTATTCCTTTTATCATTTTCACCGGGAGAGGGCAAGAAAATGTCGTTATCGACGCCCTCAATGCCGGCGCTGATTTCTACATCCAGAAAGGGGTGGATCCAAAAGTGCAATTTGCCGATCTTGTAAATAAGATCCGGCAGGCAGTTAGGAGAAGCACAGCGGAAAGCTCCCTAAAGGAAAGTGAAGAAAAGTTCCGGAATGTGGTTGAAGATCAGACTGAGATCATCTCACGATTCACACCTGACGGGACATTTCTCTTTGTCAACGATGCATTCTGCAGGTATTTCAATGTACAACGGGAAGAGATTCTCTGCTCCAGGTTCGAAATACAGGTTCCTCCTGAAGATCAAGCTCTGGTTGAATCCCATCTCAGATCGCTGACCCGGGAACACCCGATAGCGACCATCCAGCACAGGATCATCATGACGGATGGGGTTCGCCGGTGGCAGCAAAGGAATGACAGGGCTATTTTTGATGATACCGGTACTCTTGTCGAATACCAGTCGGTCGGGAGGGACATAACGGACCTGAAACTTGCAGAAGAGGCTCTGAAAACATCATTGGAAGAGAAGAACATGCTCTTACGGGAGATCCATCACCGGGTGAAAAACAACATGCAGGTCGTTATCGGTCTGCTCCAGTTCCAGGCATCGAGCGTCTCGTCCCCAGAGATTGCACGAATCGTTCTCGATACCGAGACCCGTATCCGGTCAATGGTACTTATCCATGAGCGGCTCTATAATTCCAATGATTTCGTGAATATTGACCTGGAGTTATATATCCGTGACCTTATTGACAGTCTTATCTATACCTACAAGACGAAAACCAATATAAATGTTGAGTATAATATTGAAAATATTCAAATAGATCAGCCGATGCTGATTCATCTGGGGCTTCTCATTACGGAAGTAGTTTCAAATTCACTCAAACATGCATTTTCCAACCGGGGTTCTGGAACCATCACCCTGTCGTTTCACCGGAAAGAAAACAACGACCTAACTCTTTCAATCCATGACGACGGGATCGGGATTCCCGATTCCTGCATTCGGGAGAAACCCGTCACGATGGGTTTGCAGCTCATCTACCTTCTTGGCCGCGACCAGCTGAATGGATCCATCCTGATTGAAGGCAGCAATGGGACGACGTTCACATTTATTTTCAACCCGACATTACCTGAGGAGGTATGATGGGCCCGGAAACCTCCTCGCGGGTTATGCTTCGTGACAACAAGATTTATCAGACGATGTTTGAATTGTCACGGGATGCAATTCTGACTTTAGAACCGCCATCATGGGGTATTACAGCGTGCAATATCGCAGCTATAAAGTTATTTCTGGCGTCCGGGAAAGAGGATTTACTTTCAAAACACCTCCTGCAGATCTCCCCACTGTATCAACCGGATGGGCAACTGTCTGCTGAAAAATCCCGTGCGATGATCGAAAAGGCAATTTCCGAAGGACAACTTGTTTTTCCGTGGAGATGTACACGATTCACGGGTCAGGAATTCCCTGCGTCCATTGTGCTCACCGGCATTGAAATAAACGGAGACAGACTCCTCCAAGCTACGATCCGGGATATCACTGAAGAGGAATGTCTCAGAGATACTCAGGAGGCGACCCAGCAGCAGCTTCTCGCTACAGAGGAGGAACTGCGGGCAAGATATAATGAACTCAAACGAATTGAAAATGAATTGCGTACATCAGAAACAAAATACCGGATGCTCACAGAAAATACGCATGATATTATTTATTCCATTAATCCGCAGGGCACGATAACTTATGTCGGGCCACAAGTTGCCAGATATGGGTTTATACCGGAAGATTTCATTTCCCGTAATATTAAGGAGATCATCCTGGAAGAAGATCTGGGAAGAGTTTTAGAGAAAGTCAAAACGACAATTGTTGCCAATAACCCGATACGGATTTCCTTCCGTGCCAGAGATCACGGAGGAAATATTGTCTGGCTTGAGGATAATAGTTCTTATTTGACAGATCCAAATGGAAAGATTGTTGCAAGAACCGGAGTCCTCCGCGATATCACCGAACAGAAAGAAACTGAAGAGCGGGTAAGAAAAAGCGAAGAACTCTATCATTCCCTCGCAGAGACATCGCAGGATTTAATTTACGTCATTAATGCAGAGAACCGGATCGAATATGTCAACAGCTGCGCAGCAGCTGCACTTGGGCAACCATATGATGAAATTGTCAACATGGACTGGGCCACCATCTTCCCTCAGGGAAGTAATCTGATGGAGCAGGGATATCTCGACCATGTGTTCAAGACCGGTAAACCCAGACGAGTCGAAAGCAAGATCCCGCTTCACGGAGTGACACGTTGGTTCGATCATGTCCTTAATCCATTAAAAAACCCGGACGGAACGATAAGGGCGGTTCTTTGCATATCACGTGACATTACCGAGCTTAAACTGACTGAAGAGGCTTTAACGGCATCGCTGGAGGTAAAGAATGCGCTCTTACGGGAGATCCATCACCAAGTCAAGAACAACATGCAAGTCGTTATCAGCCTGCTGCACTTTCAAGCTTCCACGGTCTCGTCTCCTGAAATCGCGCGAATCGTTCTCGATACCGAAACCCGTATCCGGTCAATGGTTCTTATCCATGAGCGGCTCTATAAATCGGATGATTTTATCAACGTGAGCCTGGAGACCTATCTAAAGGATCTTGTTAACAGCTTGATATACGCATACGGGACAAAAACATACATCAACGTTGAATATTCTATCGATAAAATCCAGATTGATCAGTCCACTCTTCTACACTTAGGATTGCTCATTACTGAAGTTGTTTCCAATTCCATCAGGCATGCATTTCCCGGCCGGAACGTCGGAACCATTTCCGTGGCATTTCACAGGGGAGAAAACAGCTCCCTTATTCTTTCCATCCATGATGACGGAATCGGCATCCCCGAGTCCTGTTTGAGAGGAGAGGCGTCGACAGTTGGTCTGGCTCTGATCTACCTGCTCGGCCATGATCAGCTTGATGGGAAAATTCTCATCGAACGTGATCGGGGAACGACATTTACTATTAAATTTCATTATTCATCGCAAAAGGAGGAGAACTAATGGCTCAGGAAAAGATTCTGATTGTTGAAGACGAAGTTATAACCGCAAAAATTCTCGAAAATCTTCTGGTTTCCCTCGGGTATAATGTAGTGGCGCGGGTGAAAACAGGAGAGAATGCAATTAAAACAGCGGAAAAGCATCGTCCGGATTTCGTACTTATGGATATAGTACTTGAAGGGACTATGGATGGTATTGATGCAGCAGCTGAAATAAAGAAACGATTTGGGATTCCGGTTATTTACCTTACGGCATTCTCTGATGATGCCACCATCAGCCGTGCGAAAGAGACAGATCCGTACGGATATCTGGTGAAACCGTTTGTTAAAGAAACAATTCATTCAACAATCCAGATTGCCGCTGCAAAAAAATTATTCGATGACCGTATACGGACTGCATCTGTCTGGCTTAACCGTACGATCCAGATACTGGACCGGGGAATCATCACCATAGACAATGGTGGAAGGATAATCCTTATCAATGCCTATGCGGAGCAGTTGATCGGCTGGAACATCCGCGATGCTTATATGAAACAGCTTGATGACGTCCTTCAATTTTATGATTCCATCACCGATCAACCCTTTATTCTTCACATCACACCAACACTCAATAAAGGGGTCGTATCAGTCTTCCCTTCAGATGTGTATATCCTTTCCCGGAACGGGGGACGGCAATTATTGAAGGATTGTGTGCTCTCCCCGGTGATTGACACAAAGGGCATAATAATTGGTGCGCTTATTGCGTTTTCTTCCGTTGACGATAGCCGCGCTAAAGGGGAAATAACCAATACATATCTGAAAATTGCACAAAAAGAACCAATATCCGAAGTTATCAACCAGAATGTTCCGGCCGTGCCGGCAAATCTAAAATCGCTATCTTCCAAACGGATAAGTAAGATCCTAGAAGAGATCAGCGACCTGATGCATCTTGAACAGGCAAACACCCTCTCTGTCATGGGAAAATTCGAGGAGGCAATTCAGGAATACCAGAAGGCGTTGAAGATCCGGGCAAGTAACATTCAGGCCTGGCATAATATGGGTGTTATTCTTGAGAAACTTGGGAGGAATGAGGAAGCTCTGGACGCTTTTAACAAGGCTCTGGAGATCAACATGCGCTCTCCTGAAACGCTTCGCCACAAAGGGGAGGTTCTCAAGAAATTGGGCAAGGTTACCGAATCACAACAGGCTTTTCAGCAGCTGGAGTTGTATACGGGATAATCCCCTTGCGCTATTAGCTTTCAGGAAGTGAAACGAACGGAAGCCACCGGCGAAACGAAGTTTCCATACATACGTTAGGAATTGATATTGACCAATGAACCCCGGCACCCGGAAATAATGGAGGCAAAGAAAGATGGGACGTATGTCATATGTATCAGGGATAGTATCAGGAATAACGAAGAGCCGGGTTCTCCGATATTGGCCTAACTTGGAAAAAACTCTGGACTAAAAAACAGCAATTTTTCCCATTCTGCCATCAGACCCCAACGATGTTGCGCGCAATACAGAATTTAAAAAAGGATCTATATTCAAATTTCAGATAACGACAGATACGTGAACATAATGCCAACTCCATCCATTCTTATTGTTGAAGAAGATGGGTTGATCGCTCGATTCCTAAGGGAAATACTGTCCAGAGAGGGATTTACTGTTTTCAATCCGATTTCTATAGGTAAAGACCTTTTTTTATCAACTTGATATATCGGATCACTCGGATATTATCATTATCGACCTTGGTTTTTCGGGAAAAATAGACGTGATCGAAACTACATGCCAAATAGGGAAACGGTACTCCATCCCGATTCTCCTTTTAACTGCTTTCTCCGGCCAAAACCGGATTGAAGAGGTTTGCAAGGCAAGTCCATTTGCATACCTTGTCAAGCCCGTCACATCTGGCGCTCTCCTTGAGACTATACAAAATGCCCTTAGGCAACCATGATGGATCTATGAATTATCGTTGGCATTTTATTCTAAAAATGTAGTTGCTGAGCATCTTCCATCATTATATATATAGATTTTTTTTATTTTAAAATATTAAGGGTGGTTGCTGAGCATTTTCCATTCGTTTATCATTCTGTCTTGCGATGAAACACATACGATCGCTTGGATCGAATGAAGGGATGATTCATGAAAACAAAATTATTGATTATTGTTGGCCTTATGGTCATAGTAGCGGCGTTGATGGTTGCACCGGTGATGGCAGGTAATACAGTTACCGCTTCAGGAAATGACCAGCAATCGTATTCACTTACGGTTGCAAATAGCTCACTGAGTTTTGGAACTTTTATCATTGGTTCGAACGTCATTTCTCCGACTTATCCCGATCAAGGAGGGAATAACGAGTTTGGCGTAATCCAGATGAGTACCAATGACAATTCATGGTATGTCAAGGTGAACGGCGGTACTTCATACATGACCAGCTCGCATTCCTACACGCTTGCTGACCCTATGACTATTCAAAATGCCACAGACCTTACGGCCAGTGGGATCACAGGACAGGCGACCCCCATGACATTAACCACGACCGCCACGAACTTACTGGTAGGATCTCATTCTATTGGGCCAACGAATATTCCCTTGTATCTCCAGCAAACGGTTGGACCAACGGATACTGCCGATACCGGCTATTCCATGACTATTACCGTTACCTACGCAGCCGGTGCCTGAACGTCTTCCCCGAAGAACAAAAAAATTTTTACAGCTTTAGACCATTACCAAGGTTACCCTAACGAAAAATCGCGTACTTACTGACCCGTGGATTTTTTAAAAATTATCGTTTGCTGATGTGGATTTGACGAAGAGCACTACTGAGGGAAATGATGCCGCTGTATACAGATACATCCCGGGATCGGGCATCGAGAAATTGTCAAAATAGTATATTTTCACCGTATATTGCTTTGTGAAAAGGTGTGAAATGAACGATTTTATCAGAAAACAAGCATTAATGAACGGACTCCTGATCCTGATGGTGTCTATACTGTTCTGCTGTGCACCGGTATCGGCGATTGTGGGAACCACCACCAGATATACCGGCAGTATTGCACCCGGTGGTTCGGATACCTTTTCGATGGGCATCGGCCTTGGGCCAAATGAAAATCCCTCCGATATCTCGGTCAGCGTGATGGGATTTGGTCAGGCACCGGACTCGGGATTTGTCCCGGTAGATCCGGCAAATGATACCAACCCGTATTCGGCCCGGACCTTCATCTCGCTTGATAAGACCCTTCTTCATTTAAAACCCGGCACCTCGGAAACTGTAACGGCTACGATAAACATGCCAAAGAATGTGGATGACGGGGGAAGATATGCCATTATTTACCTTCATGCTGTTCCGTCCGGAGGGGGACAGGCAACCATTACCACTGCAATAATTATCCCAGTCCTGATCACGATTTCAGGAACAAATCCTACAATGGCCGGGAGCATAATGGGAGTTTCCGTAGGAAACCTTACCGTTGGCCAGCCAGTGGAGATTACTACCTCGTTTAAGAACACGGGAAATTATCACTATCGGAACTTGGTAAATAACGTCACGCTTACTAACGCGAATGGGAATATCCTTGCGGAAAGTTCGGCAGCGCCGTGGCAAAACTCCATTATCCCTGGCAATACGGTGCAGGACATCGTCCAGCCCGATGTGAAGAACCTGTCTACCGGAACCTACACCATCAGTTCAAAGGTCAGTCTGGAAAGCGGGCAGGTCCTCGATGAGAAGATCACGAGTTTCCAGGTAACCACAGCATATACCCCGCCTCCGAAGGAAACCAGTATCACCGTACACCCGGGCAGCCCGGCTATGCTGGTATCTCCGGATGGGCGTTACTCGGTCATATTCCCCCAGGGAGCCGTTCTGGACGATGTTGCGGTTACGTTAAAACCCTATTCTCGGGCTGATCTTCAGCCGGCTACCGGGGGTGCAGCGTTGGGTGCCAGCAGTTTTGAAATAACCGGGCTTTCCGGTTTGCTCAATAAAAATGCCACGGTGCGTGTACTCTACTCAGCAGATGACCTCGCTGCGGCACAAGGCGATGCATCCCTGCTGAAATTGGGATACTGGGATCCTCTTCAGGAGGCATGGGTCATCCTGCCCACTCAGGTAAGTACTCAGGATACATCACTGACCACGACGACCAACTACCTGAGTGTCTGGGCCGTCATGGTTTCATCGTCAACCACCGGTGGCGCAGCATCCGGGGCTGCTCCAACGGCAACCGCCACACAAAGTCCGTTGCCGGTATCTGTGATTTTTGTGGCCCTCATTGTAATAACCATTTTACTGCATGATAGTGCCGGGAAAAGGAAATGATTTTTCGGGAAAATTATTTTATTTTTATTAGTATCTGCTGGATACTCCTGTTGTCCGTGAATTTTATCGGAATTCCTGTCCATGCCGAGGTCACCGTAATGCTATCGGGTAGCGTCCCATTGGCTGCCTGTAATATTTCCGCCAACGGGATCGGTAGCGATAATGCTACGATTACCTGGAAAACAAACGGTAATGCAAACAGCTCCGTTGAGTACGGCAATACAACCGCCTATGGCTCAACCAGCTCTGATGATGTGATGGAGGCGTCGCATACAATCAGATTGTATAACCTCTCTTCATGCACGGTATACCATTACCGGGTGACATCAACAATGCTTGATGAGACATCCTATAACAGTGCTGACGCAACCTTCGAAACCCTGTGCCCCAATGGTGCAATAGTTGTGACAACAAACCTGTCAACCCTCTTCCAGGGCGTCACCATCATGACAGGGGCTGGAGTCCAGCAGGTCAGTCTCAACCTTTCTTCAATCTCAGGGATACCCACGATTTCCGGAAACTCGGTTACTGTCAGTAATCCAGGGAATGGCTGGTCCAAAGTTCAGTATGTCGCCTCGAGCGTTACCAGTCAGAACGGTAATGTTAGCACAGGACCGATACAAAGCGTGAGCATGGCGACCAATCCGGTTGCAGCTTTCCTTGGTGGTACTATTGGTACGGTCAGCACTCAGATCAATATAGGCCTGACTCAGATCGTATCGGATCTGACAATTCAGCAGAGCATTATCTATGGAGCCAGTCCCACCGTGTCAGATGCTTTCCAGATCGCGGCAACGAACAATAATCTCAATGTGCAGGCCATTGCCTACACGGTGGAGTTCCAGAATACGGCCCAGGTAGACGCCAACCTGGATTCTGCCGGTGTTGAAATGGATCTGAGTGTCGATCATGCGTGGGTGGCCGCAAATGCCCAAGATGGCAGTGTGAATAATGTAAAGATCTTCCGTCTCGGAGACGATGGGACAAAAGAAGTCCTCAGTACTACATATCTTGGCAGTCAGGGAACTACCGATTATTTCCAAGCCCTCTCACCTCACGGGCTTTCCACATTCGGTATCGTTGCCGTGGCCTCCAGTAGTACAACCGGCGGCGGTAGTAGTTCCCGTGGTGAGACGAGAGGGGAAAGCAATGGCGGAGGAGGAGGGAGTAAAACGGGGAATGCCCAAAATGTGGGCCCACAGGGACAGCAGTTACTGGCGCCGCTCCAGAACGCATTCACGACAACACAGTCCCTGGCTGTGGCAGGATTGCGCGTGACCACAGGATCATCCGAAATTCAGACATTCACATTGGACACTGCCTTGGCGGCGCAATCTGGTGTTTCAGTAACCGTTGGGAATAATGAGATCACCCTTACCCAGCCCGGTCTTATCCAGACAATTGTCACACGCGGGAGTCCCTCTGAAGAGAATGGAATAATTTCGGGTACAGTTCAATCTGACAACATAGTCACAACACCATCGGCTGTCAACATGAGCTTTGGTACGGTATCGGTGTCGATCGATGCTACGCTTGCCACGATTCCTGAAAATGGGGTGATTACGACTACCCTTTCTGAAGAGGTGAGATCTGATGTCAGAAGTGCATTCCAGCTGGCGGCTAATGACAATAACCAGCAGGTTGAAGCGATTGCCTACGTTATGACCGTTGAAACGACCAACTTTGTGGCAACCGGGCCGGCTACGGTGACGATGACTATCAGCCCGGAGTGGGTTGCGAGCCATGGAGGGACCGGAGCTGTATCCATTATACGGATGAGCGATGCCGGGACCGGTGAGATGCTGGATACCTCCTATAAGGGAATAGATCCGCAGGGAACTATGGTCTTCGAAGGCAATTCTCCTCATGGATTGTATGTCTTTGGTATTGTCCAAGCGACGCCCCTCAAACCAGCCCAGCAGAAACAGTCGGGGGCTAATTCCGGGGGGCTTTTGTTACAGACAGCGTTTGGAAAGGCAAGTGCAATTATCGGAGTAATCGTTGGGGTGATTAAAAGCAATTATGTTCTTTTAATTGTTTTTGCAGGTCTCATTGGGATCATACTTGCCTATGCTAATTGGCATAACCGAAGACGTGCGCAAAAGAAGCGTAAATAAACCTGACTCAACTTTCTTTGGGTGAATCGGCAGGTCTTGGAAAAATGACGATTCATCGGAATCGAGCTATTGTCGCTATCATATTCCTTAAAACCATTCCTGAAATTGATCACGGACTGCATGAGAGAGAAAAACGTTTCTTTTGTATTCTCGTTCATGTTCTGTACTATTGGCCGGTGACATCTGAAAGATCTCCCCAATTACATGAAAATCCGGAGATGAATTTGTGTCTGTATTACAGTTTTATCTATGAGTTGTTGCGGGAGGTCGCGGAGTTGCTCTTCCCAAGTTCCGACAAACTTGGTTTGGTCGATGTAGACACATGTAGATCTGCTTATTATACAGCTCAATTTTCTTAGATAAACTCTAAGTTTCCCCGAAAATTTAATAGTATCCTAGAAATTTCCTGATCTTTTCAGACGTTATATATTTCTCGTCAAGCGTTTCAAGAATTTTTTTCGATTATTTTTACCTGATCTGATATAAGAGATAAGAGCATTTATTTTTCATCGAGCTTTGAAGTATCCAACAAAATAACTTTTAATGGATTCCTGATCCAGTCATTGAAAAAAACAATTGTTCCTTATTGTTTTCAATCTGCAGAATACGAGATAGGGATAAACTTTGAAAATTTTTTGCGGATTTATGGGAGCATCACCTATTGAGAAAATCTTGTCCCGGGCATATTACCAGCTAAGTTCCGGAAGGTGCTTGAACCTCAAAACGGAGTTGATCTCTAGTCGTAATTGTTCGGCCCGTTTCTCATTCTCTCTGGTTTTGGCGTTAATATAATCCACAACCAGCATATCATCGAGGGTGTCCAGATCAGCCTGCGTGGGTATAACGTGAGGTACCTCCAGGATATCGAGAATCTTCCTGTCAACAGATATGCGACGGGTAAGTCTCGAGTATTCACAGAACTTCTCCTTTTCGATACCTACTTTCTTGGCTAAGGCCAGTGTTTCCTTCAATTTCTGTTTGCGAATAAGGACATTATTGATCGCTGCATAGAGATCTTCTAGGTTGAATGGTTTTGTGATATAATCCTCTATACAGATATCATACTGCTTTGCCTTATCTCCGGTGAGTGTGCTGGCAGTGAGCATCAAGACCGGAATTGATCTGAAATCGGGATTCTTTTTGATCTGTCCAAGGGTCTGCCACCCATCAATGGGCTCCATGCGCACATCAAGAAGTATCATGTCGGGGACCTGTTTCTTCAGGATAGTGAGGCAGGCAGCACCACTGTTGGCAGTAAGGGTAATATAGCCTTTAGTACGAAGGAAGATGTCCACAAGGTCGACAATATCCGGGTCGTCATCGACTATGAGCACAACCATTTTTGTTGTGCGGCGGATAGTCAAAATCGCCATTCCCGCGGCAGCAAATACAGAGACAACGAAAAGGGTAGCTAGTACTAGAGCCATCCCGGGATATGGTTTCAGAGAATTTGAAGGCGGTGCGAGTACAAGACAATCCGGATCCTTGGGATAATCTGTACAGAATGTCGCAACCGGTGGGCTGAGATCTACCGAAGCCAGCAGAGCCCCATTCCGAGAATCGGAAAGGGTAAATGTTTGCATACCAGTCAGATACGGGAAAGTAACGGTCATCTCTCCGGAAGAAGAGGTTTCGGTATACCCAATGAGGGTATCGTCTCCCGGTGTACCTGATATAACACCATAGGTTGTCCCGGGCTCCTGAAATGAGAATGATTTCAATACCATTTCTTTTGAATCCAGAATTATTCCATTCAGGTTACCACTTGTGATATCAAGGTTGGGGGCTTCACCATATCTGATTTCAACAGAGGATACAGAATACACATTATCATGATAATTCAAGTGGATCTGCAGGATTTTATCATAATTGGGAGGAAGAGATTGCGCACCGACCACAGGAGTACATAAAATACCTGCCAGAATTATCACTAGACAACTGATCACGATCCCTCTCATCATTATCCGGTTCCTGACTCTGACGATGAACGCGACGGGCCACCGGTTCCTAATTGTGCCTGGAGGCCAACGCGGGCCTGTGACAAGACGTAGTTGATCCGCTGAGTGGCCGCATCCCCAAATGTTCCACCATACGAGCCTGCCATAACGTCGGGCAAGGGATCCCATTGCCAGAAATTCCTGATGCAGGATGGAGGAGAATCTTCTGACTCTATCTGGCGGCATTGTGCCGGATCACGTTTGTGGGCTTGTGCATCGACTTGGCACGACTCCAGCGATGCCCAGACATTCGGGTAAGGTTCATTCTGCCAGTAATAGGTGTCGCCGCAAAAGGTATCGTCCAGCCCAAATAACGCATGTCCTGTTTCAAGTCTTACTATCCACTCCTGATTTGCAGGCGCTTTCATCTGGCTGCGTCCTGGTCCAAAAATCTGGGTACATCCCGTCGGCTTGCAGGTCATATTTGCAAACCTGCCATAATAGGTAGGATAGAGAATAACGACGACATCACTAAATGTAACATTGTACCAGTACCCCTCCGGCACGGATCCGGAACATCCGGAAAATGCATCAGCCGGGGATGAGGGATCGTAATAATAATAGAAATTAAAATAGCTCTGATAGCTTTCAGGGAGAGGATCGACCGGGGAAGTGAATTGATCCAGATTCAAATATGTATTATTGATAACGTTCAGAACATTATCCCTGAATAGGGTCTCATTGTCAATATAATCCGGTGCTGATACTTTTTCATTATTTATGCAGCTATATGAGGTCGATGACGGATAAAAAACGATGTTAATTGCGTTGGGTGAAGGACCATTGGGGTTCAGGTAAACAAGCGCTTCTTTTGAGATAGGAACGTTGACGGTCGTTTCAGCCGGATAATCAAACTTTGTGGTATTCTCATTATAGCCAGGCCGGGTCACCCGCACGGTGTGCGTACCCGGATTTACATCCGGAATTATTATGATCCCGGTTTCATTCGGAGAAGACGTGTCACCCAGATATCCGCCATCGAAATAAACCTGTGCGCCACCCAGATTTTCTTTGCTGCTTGTATCCTTTACTACAACACTCACCGCATTCTGGCCGAATGCTACCGAGACTGTGAAAGTAAAGGTGAAAATTAGGATAAAGGCAATAATCCATCGGGTTTTTCCAGTGCGGGAGAGACCTATCATAGTTTTCAGGCATTATTTTTTGCAGAAGGGGAGTCGCTCAGGCACCGTCTGCGTAGGTAACGGTGACAGTCATGGAATAGCCGGTATCGGCAGTATCCGTTGATTCAACTGTTTGCTGGAGACACAGGGGAATATTCGTTTTCCCGATAGGCTGAGTTCCCTCCATTAATCTCGTGGGGGTCGTGGTTAATGTCATGGGGTCCGCTTTTCCTGCAATCCCACTGGCCGTAAGGTCTGTCGCATTTTGAATAGTCATAGGTGTAGCGAACGTATAGGAATGCAAGCTGGTCATGTATTTAGTACCCCCGTTCACCTGGACATTCCATGTATTGTCACTGGTACTCATCTGGATTACGCCAAACTCTTTATTCCCTCCTTGATCGGGAGAAGTTGGAGAAATTACGTTCGAACCGATGGCAAAAGTTCCAAAACTAAGTGTGCTATTTAAAACCGTCAGTGAATACGATTCCTGGTCATTTCCTGAAGCGGTAACCGTATTCGTACCTGTCAATGTAACCGCACCGGCATTTGCCAAGGCTCTCCCGGTCAGTGTTGCGCCGGTATCCAGTGTGATGGACTCTGCAGCCATTATAGTTCCATTGAAAGCAGATCCACTTCCAATATTCGCAGTGGAACCGACCAGCCAGAATACGTTATTAGATTTTGCACCACCGGTGAGGACAGTTCCATGACCCCCGGTCGTACCAAGTGTGGATCCAACCTGGAAGATCCAGACAGATGCCGAGCCGTTGGTCCCGGGGTTGAGAGTAAGGTCCCCTGTAGAGAGCGCCAGCGAGGAAGAGAAGTTATAGACCCCGGGGTAAAGGGTTTGTCCGCTAAGATCTGTATTTGGGGGATAGGTGACGTTATATGTTCTACTGGCGGCATCGCTCATCGCTGTGACCAGATCGGTTTGAGCCTGCTCTGCGACAACAGAATCTGCAGAATATATCGTTCCAGTCACGGTTCCGTCGTTGGTGAATGAGCCACTCGCACTACTCACATTTCCGAAGACCGTTGATCCAATATTAATGGTAACTCCTCCCGTGTTAGCGAGGACTGCAAAATTACCAGCTGTTCCGAGATTCACTGGTGCAGTGGCCATCACGCCAGGAATAAACACGGCTGCCATCAGGCAGATCACTGCTTGGGTGAAAACAATAGAGAAAAGGTTCCCGATATTTTTTTTTGTACTTGTCATGGTATACACCTTGAGGGTCATCTTTTATGATGGGGATACATTCCCCCGATTATTTCATCTTTTGCAATTCGAGGAGATTCTACGGGAGTACTTGAGGGATGGTGGTTGAATGTATCATATTCAACAAACCAAGCCCGGACAGTAACATTCCGACGGAGGATCATGATACAAATTGCGTCATTGAAAAATGTCGATGTATAATATTTAATAATATTTTTATCGCTGTGCAATTTCTGTAGTTTTATCTTTTCGTTACAGGGTAAATTCTCTTTTCTATCATCCGGGAAGGAAATTCCGCCTTGAAGGAATGAATCCACTACTGGATGATGGAAATAAAACAACGGTACCTGATGCAGGGAAAAGAGATGAAGTGCACGATCTCAGTTGTCTGTACTATTAACAATCCTGCGATACTGGAGTTCGGCAGACAATATCCTGATTCTCTCGTCGGTTGTCTGGTCGAAACTTTCGAAAAACTGAAAGGCACCAGCAATCTCAGTCCCAGTTATCATTTTTCCGGAAATTACAAGGAAAATATTGTTATCGAGGCACTGAATAGCCTGTCTGTAACGGCAATTCGATGCAATGCAAATTTGTTCTCTAACAATCCGGGAGGATAATCCTATAGGACGTGAAAATCTGGGGAAATTTAGTTCGGAGAAATTTATTGAAATTCCGGTTAAGAACCTGGTCCGGGGGTCGCGCTTTCAGGATAGGATCATTGTGGAGGGAATTACAAAAATCTCCGTTCACCCGTATAAAAAAGAACCTTAAAAATTTTCAAATGCATTCAATTTTACAAAGGTTAATTCGGGAAAAATTAATTCTCGTAATTTTTATCCGTATTTTCAACCGGAAAAAAATTTATGGCGCTACCGTAAGTCCGTTTTCTCTTGCCACTGCGACGAAAGATTCTGCGAGATAACGAGCCTGTTTTTCTGTCATACCGTACGTATTGAATTTCCAGATACGGGTTGCCCCCGGTATAAGCCCGAATATGCCTTTGTCGGTTAACGCAGACGAGAAATAAAATCCTTTTTTCTTGTGGGTTTCTGCAACCCGGTCAAAGGATCCCGTGGTATCAACCCGGGTCAGCGTATGTTTTCGCGGATACTCGGAGAGGATCTTTGTTCCTTCGATGGAAAGAAGGGCCTCCAGAACGATGCGATTGTTTTGGAGTTCCCGGTCGAAGTGCTTGACTCGCTCCTTCACGTGGGGAAACGAGGCCATCATTCCGACAAGCGTTGCACCCATGAGCGTGCAGCCCATTAGCTCGGGTTCCTTGATGCCAAATTTCCGCCCGGTCACATCTCCTTCGATTGCGGTTGTGCGAAAGATCTCTGTTTCCCGTTCTGCGGTGGTGGCAAGGACACCAGATGGTGCAGGTGACGCCATGCTTTTGTGTCCTGATCCGACCACAAAATCAACTCCCAATGCTTTCCCGTCAACCGGCATCGTGCCGACCGTATAGGCGCCGTTGCAGAGTACCGGGATATCATACTGGTGGGCCACTTTTGCTATGCCGTCAACATCGTGAAGATTCCCGAATTGATAATCCACGTGGTCGATGAGGGCAAGAACGGGATCTTTTCCATATTTCTTCCTGATCTCCTCGATCTTTACTGCTGTTGCCTCCGGTGTAACGATATGCCGGTTGTCAGCAGGGATCTCACAGGCAACACCCTGCGCCCCCTCGACGGCAAGAAACTCAGTGTAGTGCGAGAGCGATGTCAGGAGCACCGGGTCTCCTTTATTCACGTACGTATGCGCGACTGCCTGGAAACCCCGGCGAGCGCCGGGCATTACCCGGGCTGTGTCCATATTGAGCCATGCTGCAACATCTTTATGAAACTCTGCTATCGGTGGTTTTGCAATGCAGTCAAGCCGGTTTGGTTTCCGGCAATTGTCGCAGACCGAATAACCGTCACCATACGCAATAACTGCCTTTATCGCGTCACCGGTAAGGCGTCCACCCGCCTGGATGGGATCGATGTTGATGAAAAGCTCGTTTACCTGCCGGGCCTCGATCCCGTTCCCGCACTTCATTTCAGCATCTCCTGTTTTAGCGAACCGACCTGCCGTTCGAGATTCTCAAGAAGGCGGGCTGCTTCTGTTCGCTGCCGCTCGTCCAGTTCATGCGCCGGTGCGGTCTCACGCAGGATCATACGGAGATCAGTAAGCATAAAAGTCGCCGAAAAGATCAGGTCAACTGCCCGTTTTGACAAAGGATCACCTACCGGTATATTGTAACCCCCCAAAATAAGTAACCGCTTTTTCCGGCCCGAAGAACAAGCACATATCTTTTACACATTTTCTCATTCTTTTATAACGTTAAAGCGCCTAAAATAAAACAAATTCAATGTAAAACCCGGGAGGGTAGGGATGGATTTTAAAAACAGAGTACTCATCATCGGTTATGGCGCCGTGTCCAAATGCACGCTTCCCATCCTGCTTCGGCATGTCAATATCCCCCTTGAGAACATCACGATTGTCGATTTTAAGGAAAAATCACCTGAACTTAAAGCATATACAACCCGGGGTCTCCGGTTTCTCAAACGGAAGATCACCCCGGAAAATCTTGGGGCTATCCTTTCAGACGCACTATCCGAAGGCGGACTTCTCATCGATCTTGCCTGGAATATCGATTGCGGTGATATTGTCCAGTGGTGCCACGAACACAACGTCCTTTATGTGAATACGTCCGTAGAAGCGTGGGACCCGCTCGGTGAACGCTATACCGCAAGCCCGGTGGAGAAATCTCTGTATTACCGGCAGATGAAAATGCGGGAGATTACCCGGGACTGGAAAGATTCTACCACCTGTGTAGTAGATCACGGGGCAAACCCGGGCCTTATCTCGCACATGACAAAACAGGGTCTTGTAGATATCGCCCACAAGATGATTGAAGATGGAAAGGCACAGGATCCGGCCCGGTTCAAATCCCTGATTGCCGAGCAGAAATTTAACGAACTTGCCATGGAAGTCGGGATCCGGGTTATCCACTGCTCCGAACGCGACACCCAGATATCCCGGTCACCAAAAAAAGTGGACGAATTTGTCGGAACCTGGTGTATTGAGGGCCTTCTTGAAGAAGGAACAGCCCCGGCTGAGATTGGATGGGGTACCCATGAGAAGGAACTACCTCCTGATGCCATTGTTCCGTCAGCAGGTCCAAAGAATGCGATCATGCTCCCCCATATGGGCATTAATACCTGGGTACGGTCGTGGGTGCCGGAACAAGAGATTGTAGGCATGGTAATCCGACACGGTGAGGCATTTGGCATCTCCGATCGGTGGACGGTCTGGCGTGATGGTAAAGCTATCTACCGGCCGACAGTGAACTACGCGTACATGCCCTGCGATGCAACTATTGCTTCACTCCACGAACTGAGAGGCAGGAACTACGAGCTCCAGCCTAAGATCCGCATCATGAACGACCGGGAAATATCCGTGGGTTCAGATATGCTTGGCGCGCTCCTTATGGGACACCCGTATAATTCATGGTGGACCGGCAGTATTCTCTCCATAGATGAAGCACGGAAACTAGCGCCGGGACAGAACGCGACAACCATCCAGGTCGCGCTCGGTGTGGTTTCTGCGGTGATGTGGATGATCGAAAACCCCAAGAAAGGTTTCTGCCTGCCCGATGACCTGCCTCACCAGTTTGTCCTCGATATCGCAAAACCTTATCTCGGTGAATTTTTATCCGGGCCGTTTGACTGGACCCCTCTTAAGAACCGGACGGTCTATTTCCGGGAGAATCCTGAAAACAATTACGATCATCAAGATGTCTGGCAATTCAAAAACTTCTTATTTGTGCGATGAATGAATGTACCAACAATAGCAGAGGAACTGACGTGAACACAACAACAAACACATGCAGGCAGGACGATACGGTCTCCCACATGGATCGGGGACGTCATCAGATGCTCGAGGATTTGGCACGTACTCAAGGGACACCCATTTTTGTGATCGACCATGAGAAGATCCGAAACAATTATCGCGAGTTCAAGAAAAACATGCCAAAAGCACAGGCATATTTTGCAGTAAAAGCGAACTCAAATCCCGATATTGTGAAAACGCTCATGGATATGGGTGCAAGTTTTGATGTCGCTTCCATGCCCGAGTTCATGGTTGTCTACAATTTTATCAAGGATCTTCCCGACAAGGAACGCCAGGACTGGATCTGGGACCGTATCATCTACGCAAACACAATAAAACCCATCGAAACCCTCGAAGAGCTTAACCAGTACAAGCCTCTGGTGACCTTTGATAATATCGAGGAACTCAAAAAGATCCGGACCCATGCTCCCCAGGCAGGTCTTGTGCTGCGGCTCCGGGTGCCAAACACCGGATCCATGGTCGAACTCTCCAGCAAATTTGGGGCCGACCCCGGAGAAGCTGTTGACCTGATTGCAGCGGCCTTTGATCTTGGTCTTGTTGTTGAGGGCTTAAGTTTCCATGTGGGAAGCCAGTGTACCAACTTCGAGAATTATGTCATAGCACTCCAGATATCGGCCGATATCATCGCTGAAGTGGAGAACAGGCTTTGTAAGAAGATCCGTATCCTCGATATCGGTGGCGGGTTCCCGGTGAAATATAACCCTGAGGTCAGGTCCATCGAGGAACTCGCGGTAAAGCTTAATGCCGAAATCACCCGCCTTTTCCCTCCTGATATGGAGATCCTTGCCGAACCCGGCCGGTTCCTGGTCGCAAACGCCTGCACGCTTGTTGCAAAAGTCGTCGGGAAAGCGTTCCGGGATGGTAAACCCTGTTACTACATCAATGACGGTGTCTACCATACCTACTCCGGCCAGATCTTCGACCATTGCACCTATCCGGTCATTGCATTCAAAGAAGGACAAAAAAGGATCTCGGCAGTCTTCGGACCGACCTGTGACGCCTTTGACACGATCACGCTCTCCGCTGATCTTCCGGATCTGGAGATCGGGGACCTTGTCTACTCAGAAAACATCGGGGCTTATTCGATTGCCTCGTCTACGTACTTTAACGGGTTTCCCCCGGCAAAAGTTGTGCACATCAATAAATAATTTTTTTTAATGGGATGAAGTAAAAAATCGACATTTTTTGATTTCGCCACTCTATAAGTCTAATAGAAGCGGGCCTGTATCCTGAATAAGAATAGGGGTTAAGACATGTGAAGGATTCCCCGGTGCGTTTTAATGAGAAGGGTTATCAGAATATGCATCAGGATCCGTGATGATGACGATTATACGGGTTTTTTCATGATTGAGTATAACGGAACCCTCCCCTTGGTACAGCGATCTCAAAACGTGCATTGTTGCCGGGTATGCCGGTCTCCTGTATGGTTATCCCGGTGATAGAAAGGATCTCCCGGGCAAGAAAGAGGCCCAGTCCGGTGTTCTTACCAAAGCCCCGGTCGAAGATCTTCTCCTTTAACTCTAAAGGTATGCCGTCTCCGTTATCTTCACAGAGAATAACAAAAGTGCCATTGTGTTCTTTGACAGAGAACCGGATGTACGTAGTCTTCCGGCCATGCCGGACAGCGTTATCCATCAGGTTGTAAAAGACCTTGACAATGAGGGGATCGGCAAACAACTCGATACATGAAGGAATGTCATTTTTCACCATGACCTGTCCAAGAGGGGCTTGCTTTCTGACAGTGTCGACGATTGTGTAGCAATCCTGCCATACCGGGGCATTTAGGCCGATTGCTTCGTACTCTTTTGTAAACCTGATTATTTCGGAGATACGTTGAACAATGGTTGCAATCCTCTTGAAATACTCATTATCTCTGAGTCCGTTCGACTCCCTTTCCAGAATAACAAGGTAGCTCTGCAGAACCGACAGCTGGTTATTGATGTCATGACGGACTGTACAGGTAAGTAGTTTGAGTCTCCTATTTACTGTTGCAAGCGCCTCTGTCACCTGCTTGCGTTCGGACACATCGTGAATAGTGCCGAATACAACGTTCTTTTCTGGATCATATTCTGCGATCGAATGAATGTCCAGGATAGCCCCATCAGATCTTCTCTGGATCTTGAACTCAACATTGTACGGAGATTTTCCAGCAATAAGGTCTTTTAATGCTGTATCGAGAAGAGGACGGTACTCAGGAAGAGGGAATTTTTGAATATCTTCAATGGTCAACTGCGACTCTCCAAGGCCATAGAGGATATATGCACCTTCAGATGCGTGTACCTCATTCTCATTCAGCCACAATTCCCAGCTTCCGGACCTGCCGACCTCTTCAGCGCGTTTTAAATCAGCCTCACTTTTCCGCAGCGCCTCCTCAGCCAGCTTGCGTTCGGTGATGTCCTCTATAGTCCCTTCGAAATACAGTACCTTTCCCTCTTGGTTACGCACAGCAATCGCATTGAGTGAAATCCAGACAATATGACCGTCTTTATGATAGAACCGTGCCTCATGGCCCTTGACAAATCCGTCGGTCACAAGCATATTCATGAAAAGGGTCCGATCCGCCGGGTCCACATACAACTGGTTTCGGACATCACGGATCGCTTCTATCATCTTTTCCGGTGTTTCGTAGCCTGATATGCGAGCAAACGTGGGATTTATGGTCGTGAACCTTCCTTCCGGTGTGGTCCGGAAGATCCCGAGCACCGCGTTCTCGAAGATGTCCCGGTACTGTCGCTCGCTTTCTATCAAAGTTTCCTCTGCCCGTTTACGTTCGGTAATGTCTTCAAAGATGACTGAGACTCCTTTCTGCCCGTTCTCAAACACACTGGGCGTAACCCTGCAGGCAAAAATAATCCCGGGTTTATTGGTGGAGAATTCCCCTCTCCACTCGACACCATTAATTCCGTTCCGGACGTGTTCTCTGAAAGGTTCAAAAAAATTCTCGAGTGCTGTTACCAGTAAGGAGTACTCCATATTTTTTCCAACGAGATCTCTCTGAGTAGCACCAAGAAATTTAATGAAGGGATCGTTTATGTAAATAATTCGCAGGTGGCTGTCCAGCTGCATGATCAGGTCCGAGGAAATCGACAAGACCGCAGAATGGGGAACCCGGTGCGAAAGGGTATAGATTTTAGCCATACCAAGACGGCGCATCTCAACCTGACCGGATGCAAGAAGACCTTCCAGATACCGCCCGGCCGTATTCCGGTTAATCTTCACACCGTTGACAATGCCGGTGATGCTCAGACCCTGCGGATTTTGCTCTAAAATCTCTTTGATCTGCGCAGTGATCTTCTTTGAGAGGGCCATGGATTGACTAATCTTGGCATACAGATATATATTGGTTCAGATTTTTACTTTCCCGATTCCAAAACGATCCTAGTATGTTTCAGGATGTGGTTGAGACTTTTAACAGATTATGTATAGTGAGATCCCGTTTTTGCACCAGTACCGCCCAATTATCGTTCTTTTAAAATGGCGGTTTTGAAGGTTTTCCAACAATAAATACCTGAACGGAATATACCCTTTCCTGTTTTTATTACGCGAGCCGGACGGGACCTGCCGGCGCTGTATCTTTTTCGACAACACCTGCTGTCCCGTAGGCAAGTACTTCGGTCATAATACCACCTGTCTCTGACGAATCGAATGCAACGCCTATGACTGCGTTAGCTCCAAGGGATGTGGCATGTTCTTTTAATCGTGCAAGTGCTTCTTCCCGGGACTGATTAAGGAGCTGGGTATATTCATGGATCTCGCCGCCGGCAAGGGACCGGAGACCTGCCGTAATATTCCGGCCAAGTCCCCGGCTCCGTACAATAAGTCCCCACGTGAACCCAATGGTTTTGGTAATCCGGTATCCAGGAAGGTACGGCGTACTGACAACAATAAACTCGTTAGTCATGCGTTTCACCAGTGCTTGCGTTAACCGGGACTGCCTAATAAATATTCACTCTAAAAATCGGGACTGTATCTAAACTGATACTTTGCGGAAGAGGTAGGCTCCGACCAAAGTCATCGCGACTGCGAATCCGGCAATAACCACGGCGCAGATGATAGGGTTAATTGGGGAAACACCGGTGAGGCCGTACCGGATCCCCTCGACCCCGTACGTAAGAGGATCCGCTAAGGTGATTGGTTCAAGCCACCCAGGTAGGGAACTGATGGGAAACAGGGCTCCCGAAAGGCCAAAGAGGGGGAAGACAACGAAGTTCATGATCAGCTGGAAGCCGGTCATATCCTCCATACGGGAAGCAATCGATATCCCGAATGCCGTAAAGGAGATGCCGACAAGGATCATAAAGCCAAGCGCGATAAAAAACCCTGCCGGGTTGGTGATACGCAGGCCCAAGAGAACGGCAAGCACCATCAGGATAATTCCCTGGAAAACTGCTGTAGTTGCACCCCCGACAGTCATACCAAACATAATCTCGATCCTTGATACCGGGGCAATCAGGGTCTCTTTTAAAAACCCGAACTGCTTGTCCCAGATGATCTGGATGCCGGAAAATACCGAAGTGAAAAGCACACTCATCGCAACCATGCCCGGTACAAGGAACATGACGTACTGCTGGCCAAGCGATGTGGTACTCACTACCGAATTAAGACCAAAACCTAAGAAAACAAGGAGGAAAAGCGGCATCGCAATGCTTCCCACAATCCTGCTTTTCGACCGGACATACCGTTTCATGCTCCGCAGCCAGATGGTGTAAACGATATCCATGGTCAGTGCCTCATCATACGGAAATGCATCCGCATCGCGTCTTTCCTGCTGATATCCTCTTCCCGGATGGTCTTTCCTGTAAACGAAAGGAAGACGTCTTCAAGGGTCGGCTTATGCACCGATATAGAAGTGATGGGAATCTGCTCGTCATTGAGCCGGGTCACGATCATGCTAAGGTGCTGTTCAGCATTCTGCAATGTCAGGATAACTTCACCGTCGTGGGTTTCGATCCGGTTAATCCAGGGGACAGCAAATGCAGCGGCGATCTTTCCGGTATCCGGTGATTTAATAGTCACCACATCTCCACCTATAGAGTCCTTGAGTTTAGCGGGCGTGTCAAGGGCAATAATCTTCCCGTGATCGATAATCGCGATCCGGTTGCACAACCGGTCTGCCTCTTCCATATAATGCGTCGTCAGGATGATGGTGATGTTCTTTTCCTGTGCAAGATCCTCGATATATTTCCAGAGATGGTTTCTGGTCTGGGGATCAAGGCCTAAGGTAGGTTCGTCCAGGAAAAGGACAGCCGGATGGTGCAGGAGTCCCCGGGCAATCTCAAGACGCCGCCGCATCCCCCCGGAAAATGTCTTGACAATATCATTCCTGCGGTCAAAAAGTTCCACCAGTTTAAGCAGCTCGTCGATACGTTGTTCCCGGGTACCTTTTGGGATCCGGTAGAGCCTGCCGTGAAAATCCATATTCTCCCACGCGGTGAGCTCTTCGTCGAGGCTCTGGTCCTGGAAAACGATCCCGATGGCTTTACGGACACCGTCCTGGTCTTTTGTCACATCAATACCCATAACCGTTGCAGTACCGGAGGTGGGTTCAAGCATAGTCGAGAGCATTGAAAGCGTCGTCGTCTTTCCGGCGCCGTTAGGTCCCAGAAGACCAAAGATCTCACCCTGTTCTATATCGAAACTGATATGATCTACGGCTACGAGATCGCCAAAGCGCCGGGTCAGGTTATCTGCATGAATTGCTACCGTCATATCAGATCTCCCTTTTTGAAAAGGTGAAGGTGTATTGATCGAAGATCGTTTTGGTAATTATGTATATACTCACGTACTGATCCGGTTAGAATGGGCACGTTAAAAGGATTTGGCAGGTGACACAACTATCCAGCCCAGAGCTTATGAACCCGGACGACGCACGTATTGCAGCAACAGTTTTTCACCTTCCTGAGGAATTATGAACCAGATCTATTGCATCGGCCACCGGCAGCCTGACACCGATAGTATCGCAAGCGTGATAGGATATGCGGATTTTAAAAACCGTTCCGAACCCGGCCTGTACGTCCCGGCCCGGTGCGGGGAGATCAACGGCGAATCCCGGTTCATGCTCGACAGGTACAGTGTTCCTGCACCCCTCTATGTCCCGTCCGTCGAACCCACACTTGCCGATATCAGCTATAAACAGGTTTTTGCCCTGCCTGAAGATATTCCTACCGTCGATGTCGCCACTCTTATGGCAAAAGAGGGGATCCGGAATGTCGTTATCACGGATCCTGAAGGAAAGCCAGCCGGGATGATCGGCGAACACGCGCTCGCTAATGCCTATATCGGGACCCTTCATCTCGCTGCCCTCTCGGTAACTCCGGTACCAATAGGCACGTTTGCGCGTGTTCTTTGTGCACAAGTCATTGTAAAAGCGCATCCCATCCTTGAAGGACGGGTCTATATCGCCATCGATGCCCTGCACGTCACACTCGCAAAAATGACCGAAAAGGACATCGCGGTCGTCGGTGACAACGAACCGGCCCAGCTGGCGCTCGTCTCGGCCGGAATAGCAGCCCTTATTATCGCGGAAGGTGCGCCGGTGGGTAACCGGGTCATCGCGGCTGCACAGCAGCGGGGAGTCTCGGTACTTTCCACAAACCTGGATGCGTTCGGTGTAGGGAAGATGATCAATCTCTCTCTTCCTGCCCGGGAAGTGATGGAAACCAATGTCCCGGTCCTTGCATGCACCGAAACGATAGCCCGTGCCCGGCAGGTCGTTTCCGGCTCGATGTTCCGGGCCGCATGCGTTGTATCCGGCCAGGGAAAACTCATGGGTATTCTTACAAGGACGACGCTGCTCGATGACGTCCGCCGCCCGGTTGTCCTGCTTGACCACAACGAAGCCTCCCAGGCAGTCCCCGGTATCGAAGAGGCAGATGTCGTAGAGATCATCGACCACCACCGGCTTGGTGCTATAACAACACTCAGGCCGATCCGGTTTTTTAACGATCCTGTAGGAGCAACCTCCACTATCATTGCCATGAAATATCTGGAAGCCGGTCTTGTTCCCTCCCGGGAGATCGCAGGAGTTCTTCTCTGCGGTATCCTTTCCGATACTTTATCGCTGAGGATGTCAACCACTACACACCAGGATAAAAAAGCGGTGAAATATCTTGCTTCGCTTGCCGGGGAAGACCCGGAGAAACTGGGTGTTTCACTGCTCGAACAAGGCATGGATCTGACCGGTGTGTCGCTTGATGTCCTCCTTTCCCGGGACTCAAAACTCTTTACGCTTTCTGAAAAAAGTGTCCAGATTGCCCAGATCATGGTCCCGGCGTTTGGCTGGAACCGGGCACGTGACAATGAGATTGTATCAGCGCTGGAAAAAGCCCGATCCGCTGCCGGACTCTCTCTTTCCCTGGCGCTTTTCACTAGTGTCCTTGAAAACGCGAGCGATATCTATGGTGCCGGGGACGCAGCGCTCCTTAGCGAAATCTTTGAAGAATCCCTGCCAGCCCGGCTTCCTGGCGTCATGTCAAGGAAAAAAGATTTCCTGCCGTGGCTTGGGGAGCGCTTAAAAAAAGTGAGCCGGGCCTGATGACACTTTTTTGATCACTTCACGGTATCACCACAGCCAATAAATAGCAGCCGCTCTCCTATGTTCCCTGAGTAAACAGGATATGACGGAATTGGACATAAATAAAAAAACAACTGCCCTCGTTGTTATTGATCTCCAGAAAGGAATAGCGGCGCGACCAACACAGCCTCATGCGGCAAAGGATGTTATCCATAATGCAGCAAGGCTCACAGCCGCATTCAGGAAAAACGCCATGCCGGTGTTTCTTGTGCATGTTACCTCGACGCCGGAGACCATGCTCAAGGTAAAAAGCGATACCACATTCTCCCAAACCGGACCCGTGCCCCCGGACTGGTCAGAGTTCATTCCGGAGATCGGTCACGCTAGCACGGATATTGTTATTGCAAAGAAACAGTGGGGAGCGTTCTATGGTACCGATCTTGAACTCCAGCTCCGCAGAAGGGGCATGGACACGATTGTCCTGTGCGGTATAGCGACAGATTATGGTGTCGAGAGTACGGCACGGTTTGCCTACGAATTCGGTTTCCAGCAGGTTTTTGCCGAGGATGCGATGTCTTCGATGTCAGCTGAGCAGCATCACAATTCCGTAAACTACATTTTCAAAAGAATGGGCCTTGTCCGCACAACCGCGGAAATACTTGCCGTAATAGAGTAAGTAAAGTACCCTTTCATGGTCCCTTTCCGGGGAGTTTATCGGAAATTACGTCTTTTTCCCGGTGAAAGTAAGTGATCCTTTCAAAGTATACCAGGAAAATATACCCGGCGAGGATACCGATGATGATGCCGGCGATATGCAGCGAGATGCTCACGTCCCGGGTTGAGTAGTTTCCCAATTGCTCCGGGAACAGGTTCCAGATAAAGTACGCAAAGATAAGCACAATCGAGATAGTAATAAGCCGGGAAGACCAGGAAAAACTGCGCATGACATTGTACAGTTCGAAAAACTGGTGACGGAACAGGAACATTGCAACCAGAAGAATTATGATTATCGCACTCAGCGTCGCGAGCAGCGGGACGTTGTGGTAGCTATGGTAAAGGATGATATATCGTGCAATGATCCCGGCAGAAAGCGCTAAGACGCAGCAGAGCACGAGCCCGTAATAGGTGCGCATTTGTTTTTGTGAATTATGTTCGAGATAAACCAGCCAGAAAATGAGTAGCAGTCCTGCGAGTGCCGAGTCAATGCCGGAGAGACCGACGTAATAACTTGTCGTCGCGTTGAAAATAGCAAAACATGCACCAAAAACAAGGAATATCACGACGATTACCTTGCTGAGGACAACATACAACCGTTTCCGGTTAATGAGCGTAGCAAGGACCAGGCCATAGATGGCGATCAACAGGTAGGCAGTTACGTTTCCCAGGAAATGATCAAAATTCAGGTGAACAAACGATGTAGTAAAGATCTGGTAGACATGGAAGTTCTCCATGTCGAGCTGAAACTCAGAACGCAGCCCGGGATTGACTGAAATGAGGTATTCGAATATTGTAGAAATTGCCGGGATAATGAGCACAATAGCGAGATACAGCGAAAAAAGCCTGATATTGATCGTTGATCGGAAGTCCCTGATCCTTGTTAATGCGCTCATGGTAGGTAGTCGGGCGTGATACTTTTCCTGTGCTGTATATCAGTTCCGCCGGCATAAAAAGGGAAGGTTTTGGGGAAGCGGTAAAGAAAAAATGCCGGGTAATTTGAACTTCGTGGAAGTATGATAACTGAGTAATACCAAACTTACTGGATACTGGTACTTTCGATCACTATGGCACAACAAGGCAACCGGGTTACAGGTCCCCGGCCGTTCCTGAAATGGGCAGGAGGTAAATCGCAGTTACTCGGCGAGTTTTCCCGGTACCTGCCTTTTTCTGCTCTCAATGACAGGACGATTACCCGGTATGTTGAGCCGTTTATCGGTGGGGGTGCCGTCTTTTTCTCGTTAAACCGGATGTTTTCCTTTGACCAGTGTACTGTCTGTGATGTCAACAAGGAGCTGATCTTGACCTACCAGGTGATACGCAGATCACTTCCCCGTCTTTCCGGGGAACTGGCTGCGGTTGAAACTGCATACCGGGAAAAAAAAGATCAAAAAAAGGAAGCGTTCTATTATGAAGTCCGGGAAGCGTTCAACCGTGACCGTGCAACAGTTGATTTCAGCCGTTACAACAATCGCTGGATAGAACGTGCTGCCCAAATTATTTTCCTTAACCACACCTGCTACAATGGCCTGTTCCGCGTTAACCGGAGTGGCTGGTTCAACGTGCCATTCGGGCGCTATCGTAACCCGGTGATCTTCAATGGCGACAATCTGGAAAAAGTAGCAGCTGTGCTTAAAAACACCGGGATCATCTGCGGTGATTTTACCCGGTGCAGGAGCGCCGTTGACGATAATACCTTTGTGTACCTCGACCCCCCGTACCGGCCCCTCAATACGACATCCTCGTTTACCTCCTATTCGCACGGAGGATTCTCCGATATCGATCAGAAACGCCTGGCACGTTTTTTCCGGGATCTGGACCGGAAAGGGGCAATGGTTATGCTCAGTAACTCTGATCCTGGTAACGAGAACCCTGAGGACTCCTTTTTTGAGGAGCTGTACGACGGATTTTCTATACGGCGGGTGCCGGCTAAAAGGATGATCAACTGCAATGGGAGCCGGCGTGGGCTCGTTAATGAACTCCTGATCACCAATTATGGGTGAACAAAAGGCTTTTACGAAGACTTATTGATCTCTCCCTCTCCTTGCAGGGCAAATTTCTGGCGGTTAAGTGCCCGGGGATCTCCGGGCCTCAGGGTAAGTGCGTGGTCAAATGCCTCCCGGGCTTTACTGTATACCTGTCGATCAAGGAAGATGAGGCCGAGATTGTACCAGCCGTTAAAGTAGGAAGGGTCGATCGTAAGGGAACGCCGGAATGAGGCAATGGCCGCATCTTCCTGGTGCAACCTCCGGTGAATCAGGCCTTTGTTGTTCCAGACTGCTGCATTGAGTGGATCAATAGCGATTGCATGGCCATACGCTTCAAGTGCCTGCACATACCTGCCCAGACGGGAACATGCCTGTGCAAGATAAAACCAGCCATGAGCGTTTTCCGGGTTAAGCGTGAGTGAACGGTGGAATGCGTCGATGGCTTCTGCGCTCTCCTGGTTGTGGTACAGCTCGGTTCCTTTCCTGAACCAGATCAGGGAGGGATCCTGGAACGACCGTACACAGCGGTCAAGCCTGTTTACGTATAGTCGGTTTTTAGGAACAAAGAAGATCGCCCCGCCATATTTGCGCCGTAAAAGCGAAAGACCGCATTCCAGCTGGGTGGCCCGGATGAACGCTTTTTTTCCCTGGTTTGTCTTTCCCAGGTTGATGAGAACCAGACTTTCGCAGAACCATGCAAGTGCGTTCTTTACATCCATAGACATCAGGATATCAAATGCCTGCAGTGCAATCCCGTACGCACCGTCCCGGCTGTGCAGGCACGCTTTGTTGAACCATGATGCTGCAAGACCCCGGTCAATGGAAACCACCTGTTCGAAGGATTTGAGTGCCTCCTGGTTCTGGTTCAACTGGTGGAGCACTACGCCCCGGTCGTACCATGCAGTCGAATAATTGGGGTCACGCGCAATTGCAGTATCGTACGCTGTGAGTTCTTCTTCGAAGAGATACATCTTGTTGTATGTATGCGCCTTCGCCATCCAGATCATGGCGTTATCAGGATTGAGTGCTGCCGCCTTGTCAAAGGAGGCTAATGCGGCCCCATACTGGGCGAGGTCGCTTTCGGTGAGCCCCCGGTTGTATCCGGCAGCCACCATACCGGGATCGATATTGAGCGCATTTGTGTACGATATAACCGCTTCGTGATGCCTTCCCAGTGCATCGAGAGCCACACCCCGGTTACACCAGAGGATCGCAGCGTTCCGGTCTGCTTCGATCTCCTGATCGAATGCCCGCACGGCATCCTCATATTGCTCCGATCGCAGGAGTTCAGTACCGGGGCTTCCCAAATCTCCTGCCGACCCTGACGTTGCCGGTAACATTCGTGCTATACCCGGGATCCGTTTTTCGAGCCTGGCACAGAACCGGAACACCGGTCCTTCAGCATACCAGACCGCCGCACATTCCGGTTCGAGCGCCAATGCCTGGTCAAAAGCCATCATTGCCGGTTCGTGCCTGCCCAACTTGCCAAGTACCATTCCTTTTCCAATCCAGGAATCGGGAAGGGCGGGATCAATTTGGATTGCCTGTTCAAAGAGCCGCAATGCATCGTTGAAGCTACCCAGTTCACATAATGCTACGGCTTTTCCGGTAATAGCTGGTACAAAATTTTTATCGATGGCAAGAGCGCGGTCAAAGACTGTTATGGCCCGGTTGTAGGATTTTTCTTCTATAAGTGATGAGCCAAGAAGGGTATGAGCAACAAGGTGTGCCGGTGCAATCACAAGGATCTTATGGCAATATTCCTGTGCTTGTAGGTATTCGCCGATCTCAAATGCGACCATTCCCATGCCGAGAAGAGCCGGAACGGTTTCCGGAGCAATGACCCGTGCTGTCTCGTAAGCTTCACGTGCACGTTCGTATCGTTCAAGGGTGCGTAAAGAATCACCAAGCCCGGTCAAGGTAAGGGCGTTTAACTTATCCGTGGCAATCGCCCGGTTATAGGAAAGGATTGCTTCATCGTCATTGCCGAGAAGATGGAATGCAAGACCGCGGCTGTACCAGACAAAGGGATTCTGATCGCCAAGGGCAAGTGCCCGGTCAAATGACTGGATCGCTTCCTGGT